>ENA-OPEA01000028-OPEA01000028.1-human-gut-metagenome-genome-assembly--contig:-NODE-28-length-94044-cov-8.320420_pt1 | contig 94044 bp, 69 predicted proteins | sample MGYA00241623_ERZ501509 | MGnify/ENA primary metagenome ERZ501509 (study PRJEB25962, sample SAMEA2042571) | human gut metagenome | biome: human gut; feature: human-associated habitat; material: faeces... | reverse complement strand
CAGTTAGTTTTTTGTGGGTGGCTTCTCCCCCAGCACCTCAAAATAGGAATTAGCCAAAGTCTCAGAGTACGATAGTCTTAAGAAAAAGAAGAGAGGACATCTAGATCTAGATGCCCTCTCTATAGGAATTACGTAGTGTAAGAAGATGACTAGAAGCGGTAGCCCACGGATATAGCGGGGTAGACGTATACGTCTTCAGCTCCGTCACCCTTTACTAGATTGCGGCCTACACGCATACTGATCTCACCACTCCAATTGCTACGAGAGACCAGCTTCCAGCCACCGCCGAAGCCGATGCCCCAAGAGACGCCTTGTTTCGTCTCTGTCATCTGCCCATTGCTGTAATCTTGGTAGTTGTTTCGAGTATACCGATGGTAGTTGATCGCTGTATTTGCCTCGATAAAGAAGCCTGAGTTAAGTCTTGTGGCAGCGAGTCTCTTGCCGCCAAAGTACCAGCGTGCGTAGGGCATCACACCAAAAGTGGGAAAAACCGAAGTCTCATAATCTCTCGTATGAGCAAAGGAAACATTGATGGTAGCCCCGAAGCCTAGATCTTTTACCTTCGTCGTGGAGCGCTCGTACTCGAGTGCGATAGCCTTGAAGGCTACGGGTGCTAAGAGGTTAAGGCGTACCTCGTTGAGCGTACGTGGTAGTGGAGCCTCGGGTTCACCTTGTACGACGACCACCTGTGCTGGCAAACTGTATCCAGCGGCGAGGATGAGGACGCAGAGCGTGAGTGCTTGTCTGAGTAGTTTGTTCATAATAAACACTGAATATGTGATAGGTTATACTTGCTTGTGAGGTCAAAGGTAGTAATTTGTTTTCAAATAGTCGCTCTCCTTCGATCGCTCCGATTGCGTCTAACTAGCGATTCCTACGTAGGAATTTTCAAATAGCCACGTGGAAAAGAAAAAATCCCCACGTAGGAACGAAATAAAACTTCGGAGGAATCAAATGAAACTTCGGAGGAATCGTTTCGTTTCCACGTGGAGAATAAAAAATCTCCACTGAGGAATTTAGAATTTTCCACGTGGAGATCGCGAATACTTTGCTGAGGACACCTTGCCCGCTCGAACTAAATCACAATACTGGTCACCATATTAGGACCTGAATTCGCTGTACTATTGTATCTTTGTATTGTAATGATTAACTCTATGATGCTATGAAACAACAAGACTCCACTACGGCAAAGCAAGGAGCTACTAAGAGCTACTCCTGGCTGATCTATCTGATCGCATGGCTGGTCATCGTGCTAATCCAGTCGGTACTGGTCGGGCAGAGCGTCACGACGGCGGCAAACTTTTGGGAGGCTCCCTCCTACTACCTCTCTACTTGGCTGCTCGACATCTTTCTGATCCTAATCTTCTACCTCAACTACTACTATGTAGCTGGTCACATGATGCGTCGTCGCCACTTCGGTGGCTATGTCGCTTTTGTGCTGATCGTGGCGGTGGTCGCACTCTTTATGCCGATCCTCTGCAAGGCACTCTTCGGGTGGCGTACGCCTACGCATGATCTGCCTTTTGTCACTATCTCCTGGTCGGGTGCCATCGGGGCGGTTACGGTCATCACGATCGGACTGGCGGTGCGTGCACTCCTAGAGTGGCTCAAGCTCAATAAGCTCTCCACCGAGCAGCGTGAGGAGCTGATCAAGCTACGCAATGAGGTGACCTCGCTCAAGATGCAAGCAAAGAGCGATACGGTCAAGCCAACCACCATGGCGACGCCTACAACGGCTGAACTACCCACCCAAGAGGCAAAGCCTATCGCTCCGGCTCAGCTTGACTAAGCTGACAGAATGCGAATGATGGTCAGCCCATCACGAAGCGGCAGGAGGAGCTGCTCTACGTTGCTGTCCTGAGCTACCAGTTCGTTGAAGTGTTGGATCCCCTCGAGCTGCAGGTCGTGGTGGTTTGTTGGGGCGGTTACTTTACCGTCCCAGAGGGTGTTATCCGCTAGGATGATCGCTCCTGGGTGTAGGTGCTTGCGCAGTAGCTGGTAGTAGTCAGGGTACTGACGTTTGTTCGCATCGATGTAGACGAGATCGTACTGGTGCTGCGCTAGTAGTGCCGGCATCCGCTCTAGAGCCTGACCGTGGTGTATGTGAATGCGCTCGGCACACCCGCTACGCGCTACAAAAGGGGTGAGGAAGTGGATCATCTCGGCATCGCACTCGATGGAGTCGATCTCGCCACTCACAGGCTCGAGCGCCATCGCCATCGCTATCGTTGAGTAGCCACTATAAGCTCCTAGCTCCAGTACACGCTTAGCTCCACTGAGCTTAATGAGCATCGAGAGTAGTCCCGCCTGCGTAGCACCACATACCATCCTCGGCTGTAAGAGCCGCACATAGGCGGTGCGGAGCAATTCGTCTAGTAAGGGGTGCCCGAAGGAGCTATGCTGCTGGGCATAAAGCTCTAGCTCTGCGTCCATACTCTATATAATATAATGTGTCAACGGCTCAGCTGAATGGCTGCCCGTACGGCTAAGTCGTAGCTAGCAACACCAAAGCCGGCGATGCTACCACGGCAGTAGGGTGCTATGAGTGAGGTGTGGCGGTAAGACTCACGAGCTACTGGCTGGGAGATGTGCACCTCGATGACTGGTAGTGCGATGGCGCGTATTGTGTCGGCTAGAGCTACGGAGGTGTGCGTGTAGCCCCCCGCATTGAGTATGACCGCCTGATAGCCTAGCTCCTGAGCCATGTAGAGGTACTCGATGAGTGCGCCCTCGTAGTGCGAGTAGCGGATGGCGATGGTTGCCTCGGTGGTGTCACGAGCGAGTTGCTCCAAGTAGGGGACTAGAGGTGTCGAACCGTAGATCTCAGCTTCGCGCTGCCCCACGTTGACTAGGTTAGGTCCATTGAGTATGAGTATGGCTGGCTGCGCTGGGGTCGGAGTAGAGAGGGGATCGATCAAACTATTTGTAGACATAGTGAACTTGTCGGTTTAGATGCAAATGGCTAACTTCGTACGGCAAAGATAGTAAGAAACTCCCTTGCACAATGAGTCTAGAACCAAGACAGCAACTGATACTGCGCTATAAAACTTACTTGAGGCTGGAGCAGCACCTTTCGGACAATAGTATCGACTCCTACCTCTATGACGTGGACAAGCTCTACACCTACATAGAGGATATGGGGCTGAGTCTGCGGGAGGTGGAGCTGCAGCATCTCAATAACTTTGCGGCGCATCTACTGGACTTAGGCATCTCGATGCGCTCGCTGGCTCGTGTGCTGAGCGGTGTCAAGAGTTTCTTTCGCTTCCTAACGCTAGAGGAGGAGATAGAGCGTGACCCGACAGATATGCTGCAGACGCCACCGATACATAAGAAGCTCCCTGAGGTGCTCACGCTGGCAGAGATAGATAGCCTCCTCGGAGCTATCGATGAGGATCGTATCGAGGCCTCACGAGACACGGCGATCATAGAGGTGCTCTACAGCTGCGGGCTGCGCGTTTCGGAGCTTTGTGGGCTGACCTATTCCGATGTCTTCCTCGATGAGGGTTACCTGCATGTGTGGGGCAAGGGACGCAAAGAGCGACTGGTGCCGATGAGCCCCAAGGCGGTTGCTGATGTGCAGCGCTATCTCAATGATCCATACCGCTATAATGCGAAGTCGGAGTATGATCAGTACCTCTTCATCTCACGTCGTGGTCAACCCATCTCTCGTATCACGGTCTTCTGTCTGATCCGTACACTCGCTGAGCAGGCCGGCATACAGAAGGAGATCAGTCCGCATACGCTGCGACACAGCTTTGCTACGCATCTACTCGAGGGTGGAGCTGACCTGCACGCTATCCAGCTGATGATGGGACATGAGAGTATAGCGACGACGGAGGTCTACACGCATGTGGATCGCTCTGCACTTCGCGCCGACATCCTGCGCTACCACCCTCGCAATCAGCAGCACCCTACGTCGCACGACGAGTGACCTTATACAGCTTTAAACGCAAAAGCAGGAGACAGCTCGTGAGCCGTCTCCTGCTTTGATTGTATTGTAGTGCTTCGCTAAGACTTAGAAGCGATAGGTAGCACCGAGTGTGAGGTAGGTTAGTCCATAACCAAATTCACCCATGATGGCCCAGCGGTCTGAGAAGTAATAGCGAGTACCGACGTGCGCGCCCCAAGCGAAGCTAGCTTCTGTGTCTCTGTCCTTAACTTTGACGTCAGCTACCTTTACTTTGTAGTCCCAGCTGATGATTTTTAGTCCGAGCATCAAGCTGAAGTAGGTGTCGAGCCTATCTACAAACTGATAGTGCAGAGATGCGCGCGGCCCGATGCGTGTCTGGCTCCATACGGAGTGATCATACTTCTTATTGCGATAGACCTCTGCACCTAGGTAACCACCGACACCGATAGACCCATTGCCATCAAAGAGCCCACTGGCTACACTGTGGTCGATACCTAGAGAGAGAGGAGGTAGGATGACATTGTAGTCACCACTGAAAAGGGTACCACCGATACCGAGCCCGAGGTTGGCGGTAGTCGTCCCTTTGCTAAAGGTGGACTGCGCCTGAACTGCAAAGCCAAGCGTTAGCATGGCGATGAGGAGTAGTGCGATTCTTTTCATAGTTAGTAGTGTTTATGAAGTGATTGAGTTGATTAGGCTTTGTTGGCGCGCTTGCGGTCTAGTTCGTTGAGGAGTATCTTGCGCAGACGCATAGACTTGGGCGTGACCTCTACATATTCGTCTGCCTTGATATACTCTAGCGCATCCTCTAGGCTAAAGATGACGGGAGGCGCGAGTGCTACCTTGTCATCACTACCAGCAGCACGCATGTTGGTGAGCTTCTTACTCTTGCAGACGTTGACCGTCAGGTCGTTTTCTTTCGTATGCTCACCGATCACCTGCCCTGCGTAGACCTCCTCTTGGGGAGCGATGAAGAAGCGTCCGCGGCTCTGGAGGTTGTTGAGTGCGTAGGCAAAGGCGGTACCACTCTCACCCGCTATGATGCTACCATTGTTGCGTCGCTCGATGTCGCCGCGCCATGGTCCGAACTCGAGGAAGCGGTGTGCCATAACGGCCTCACCCGCCGAAGCTGTCAAGACGCTGTTGTTGAGTCCGATGATGCCTCGCGAAGGGATGTTGAAGACTAGGTGCGTACGACCGTTCTTGCTCTCCATAGCGGTCATCTCACCCTTGCGCTGTATGACCATATCGATGATGCGGCTACTGGTCTCGTCGGGGAGATTGATGGTGAGCTCTTCGATAGGCTCGCACTGTACGCCGTCTATCTCCTTGATGATTACCTGGGGCTGTCCGACCTGTAGCTCATACCCCTCACGGCGCATCGTCTCGATCAGCACGGAGAGATGCAGGACACCACGTCCGAAGACGTTCCACGAGTCTGCTTGATCAGTCGTCTCGACACGCAGAGCGAGGTTTTTGTCTAGCTCACGCATCAGACGCTCATGGATATGGCGAGAGGTGACAAACTTACCTTCTCGTCCGTAGAAGGGAGAGTTATTGATCGTAAAGAGCATCGACATGGTCGGCTCATCGACGGAGATACTGTCTAGAGCCTCCGCATGCTCAGGGTCAGCGATCGTGTCGCCAATGTCAAAGTGGTCAAAGCCTACGATGGCGCAGATGTCGCCACTGGAGACGGAGTCCGCTTTTGCCTTGCCAATGCCCTCAAAGGTGTAGAGCTCCTTGACCTTCTCACGATGTGGCTCGCGATCCTTGTGGCAAAGGAGTACGGTGTCGCCGTTGTGTATGGTGCCACGATGCACACGCCCCACTGCGATACGTCCCACGTAGGAGCTGTAGTCTAGCGAGGTGATGAGCATCTGCAGAGGACCGTCCAGCTGTTGTGGAGCGGGTATCTCGGAGATGATCGCATCGAGTAGAGGGGTGATGTCTTCCGTAGGCTTCTCCACGTCACGGCTCATCCAGCCCTGCTTGGCACTACCGAAGAGGGTGACGAAGTCGAGCTGATCATCGGTAGCCTCTAGCGAAGCCATCAAGTCGAAGACCATATCCTGTACCTCCATGGGGCGGCAGTTGGGCTTGTCCACCTTATTGATGACGACGATCGGCTTGAGCCCTATGGCAAGTGCTTTCTGTAGTACGAAGCGCGTCTGAGGCATCGGACCCTCGAAGGCGTCTACTAGGAGCAGGCAGCCGTCGGCCATGTTGAGCACGCGCTCCACCTCACCGCCGAAGTCAGCGTGTCCTGGGGTGTCGATGACGTTGATCTTGACCCCTTTGTAAGTTATGCTGACATTCTTGGATACGATTGTGATCCCTCGCTCTCGCTCTAGGTCGTTGTTATCTAGAAAGGTATCGACCTCTGCAGCCTTGTCCTCTCGAAAGAGCTTAGCTGCGAGGAGCATTTTGTCAACGAGGGTTGTCTTACCGTGGTCAACGTGGGCGATGATAGCGATATTTCGTATTTCCTGCATTTGTGTGTGGAGTCGTGTCCTTAATTACAAGTGCAAAGGTACGAAAAACGGCGGGAGAGATAGGGATTAGAGATTAGAGGTTAGGGATCAGAGTTTAGAAGTTAAAGATTAGAAGTTAGAGATTAGGACCGCAGTTTGCATCTCGTCCCTACCTTGGAACTCATATGTGCTACGGATACAGTGTGATACGAGCGAGGCTCCCTGTGCCTTGAAATGACAAAAGACCCTAGCGCTAGAGATAGCACTAGGGACTTTGTCGTAATATAGGTCAGGGCGTTACCCTTGTATCGCAGCTCTGATGTCAATCATCTGGAGCGCAGCGATGGCGCACTCGGAGCCTTTGTTGCCTACGGCACCGCCAGAGCGGGCACGAGCCTGCTCGATGTTCTCGACGGTAACGAGTCCGAAGATGACGGGCGCCTTGCCACGCAGATTGAGCTCGGTAGCTCCCTCGGTGACGCTGTTGCAGATGAGGTCGTAGTGTGAGGTCTCGCCACGTATGACGCAACCGATGACGATGATAGCATCGTAGGGCTGAGTCGCCTCACTGAGTAGTGTCGCCGTATAGGTGAGCTCGAAAGCCCCCGGCACGGAGAAGGTCTCGATCTGCTGGCGCTCTAGACCGCACTCTAGGAGTGTCGTGACAGCTCCGTCACGGAGCGCGTGCGTGATCTCAGCGTTCCACTCCGAGTAGACGACAGCGATGCGGTGTACGTCCGCTGTGTGTCTGTGCTGGAGCGTGTAGTGAGCCGGTGTCTGCTGGCTGTGGAGTTGTGAAGACATGGATTTTAGAGGTTAGAGGTTAGAGATTAGAAGTTAGAGGTTAGACTTTAGAGGTTAGAAGTTAGAGATTAGACCCTAGAGCCACTAGTTATCTCTAATCTCTAACCTCTAACTTCTAATTTCTAAGAATCTACTTCTTAAGCTGAGCCTCTACACGGATGATCGAAGCCTCGATGCTCTCAGATTCAGGAGCTGTGTAGTACTTGTCCTGGATCTCTTTGTAAGCATTGAGTGCCTTGTCGTACTGACCTAGCTCCTCGTAGACATGGCCTGCCTTGATGAGACAGCTGGGCGAGACGACGGGGTTGTCGGCAGCCTTGGCAGCGTCCATAAAGCACTTGGCAGCCTTGTCGTACTGACCTAGCTCTACGTAGCAGTCTCCGATGAGACGGGTGATAGAGGGAGCGACCATCTTCTCCTTAGCTTTAAAGGTCTTGAGCTCGCGGATAGCCTCCTCGTACTTACCCTCGTCGTAGTAGATGATACCAGCATAGGCGTGAGCCAGCTTGCCGGCATCGGTGCTGCTATATTTGTCAGCGATCTCTAGGAGACCCATGGCTCCAGCTGCGGGGGCGTTGAGCGCAGCGCTATCAGCGCCTGCCATAAACTGCTCCTCGGCAACGTATAGCTGTGCTGCTGCCTTGTCGCCACGGGGCTTGACCACCTTGTCTATGTAGAGCCAGATGCCCACACCTAGCACGATGACGCCCAGCACGCACCAGATGATGGTCTTGCTGTACTTCTCAATGAATTGCTCGCTACGAGACACGATCTCCTCAGAGTGGTGAGAGCCTTGTGACCCAGATTCTTTTAATGCCATACTATATCAATTCGTTTTATGTAGTTATCTATTCTATGTGAAATGAGCTATTGCCTGCAAAGTTAGCAGTTTCGGAGGAATAAATCACTCTTTTGCCTTTTTGACCTTAACAAAAGAGTCAATCGATGTAGCGACGGGTGATCTCTCCGTAGCTGTCTATGCGTCGATCTCTCAGGTAAGGCCACCAGCGTCGGACTAGCTCGGTGCGCTCTAGATCGAGCTCCACGACAGCGCCCGCCTCCTCCGTTTGACTCAGATCACAGAGCATCTCGCCCTGCTGACCTGTGACGAAGCTGTGACCCCAAAACTGTATCCCCTCGGTGACGCCTGAGGGGTCGGGCTCGTAGCCGACACGATTTACTGCAATGACGGGGAGGTTGTTGGCGACAGCATGACCACGCTGTACCAGTTGCCACGCATCGATCTGTCGCTGCTGCTCTTCGGGCGTGTCGTAAGCAGCGGTGCCGATAGCGGTCGGGTAGATGAGTAGCTCGGCACCCTTGAGCGCCATAAGCCGTGCAGCCTCGGGGTACCACTGATCCCAGCAGATGAGGATGCCGAGACGACCCACGGAGGTATCGATCGGCTCGAAGCCTAGATCGCCAGGGGTGAAGTAAAACTTCTCGTAGTAGGCGGGGTCGTCCGGTATGTGCATTTTGCGGTAGCGACCCGCTATGGAGCCATCTCGCTCTAGCACTACGGCGGTGTTGTGGTAAAGACCTGTGGCGCGCTTCTCAAAGAGTGAGAGGACGATCACCACGCCCAGTTCACGCGCTAAGGCGCCGAAGCTTTCGGTCGAGGGACCAGGGATTGTCTCCGCTTGGTCAAAGAGTGCGACATCTTCGGTCTGGCAGAAGTACAGTCCGTTGTGCAGCTCCTGCAGTACGATCAGCTCGGCACCCTCGTGGGCTAGCTGACGGACGCGCTCTTGGAGGCGATGGACATTGTCCGTATGGTCAGCACCATTGTGCTGCTGTATGATACCTACTTTCATCTTGTTATGGTGTCTAGAAGTGAAGGGTTGAGGAAGCCTTGCGGTATCTGCATAGAGATGCAGTGCAGGCTGCCGTGCTGCTCGACCAGTATAGAGCAGTCGATCGGTACGACCTCGAGGTGAGGCAGTGCTTGCTGGAGTATGCGCTGTGCTTCGCTGTCGGTGCGGCGCCCGTAGATGGGGAGCAGGAGCGCCCCGTTGACGAGGAGGAAGTTCGCATAGGTGGCTGGTATAAAGCAGTCCGCCTCATAGCGTGAGGGGTAGTCGCCCACGTCGGGCAACGCGATCAGTCGCAAGTTGGGACGCTGACGGGCTAACTCCTGTAGCTGACGCTCTAGCTCTGCCAAAGCGGCGAAGCTCTGCGCCGTAGGGTCGCTCGGAGAGACATATATAATAGTGTCAGGGTCGACGAAACGTGCGATCGTGTCTATATGCCCATCGGTGTCATCGCCTGGTAGCGGAGCCACCTCGAGCGAGCAGTATTCAGTCAGTCCAAGACGCGCTAGCAACTCCTTATATATATAGGGTGCTTCGTAGAGATGTGCGTTGCGGTGCGGGTCCTCTACGCAGGACTTGGTAGTCAGGAGAAAGCCCTCGCCATTGCACTCCAAGGCTCCTCCCTCGAAGGTCAGGTCCAAAGCGTCTAAGTAAGCGACCTCTGGGGCAAAGAGCTTGCCAGAGACGAGGTGACGCACCACTTGATTGTCTAGCGTCGCGCCAAACTTACCGCCCCAAGCGTTGAAAGTAAAATCTACGAAGCCACGCGCCCCACTGGGACTCTGGAGAGCCAGAGGACCATAGTCACGGCACCACGTATCATTGGTAGGGCAGGGGACAAGTAGGCAGCGCTTACGCAGCTCCAAAGGTAGGAAGGCATACTCCGCTGGATCTTCCGGCACGAGTAGCACGACCGGCTCGAAGCGTGTCACCTGTGCGATGATGTCGCAGTAGGTGCGCTGCACCTCGTGTAGGATCGGAGCCCAGTCGCTCTGGCTGTGTGGCCAGGCGAGGAGGATAGCATCTTGTGGCACCCACTCGGGGAGCATCTGCATAGTCTCTTGTGTCATAAGTCTCTCACCGCATTAGTGTGTCACGATCTTAAGGTCTTGTCGCTGGGCCGCAGCCATACTACCCAGTATGCCTAGCCCGTCTTGGATATTGTTGTAGATGAGGATCGGCTCCGTGAGTCCCGTCTCACTCATACTGTTGTAGCGGTCTGAGGTGACCGTCTGCCAGTAGTGATAAAGGTCGCCCGTGATCGCATAAACGGTGACACGCAGAGCGACATAGTCCGAGACATCGCTCGTAGTCTGTGCCTCATCTGTGGAGCCATCGGCATTGCAGACCCGCGTGGCAAAGGAGAGCGTCGTCCTGAGAGTGTAGTCGCTTGTCGAGACGTTAGAGCCAGCCAGCAGATTCATCGGATAGGCATTGGCCGATTCGAAGATCAGGTCGCCACTGCTAAACTTTGCCAGGCTTGGATCCTGCATCTGCTCCTGATACCATCTATATCCCTCCGGTTGGATGCTCTCACCTCGCATCACTGCTTGCCGCTCTACGATGATACGGTAGTAGCTGTCCTTCGTGATGCCTTGGAGCGGGATGGATAGTTCGTAGTTTTGTAGCTCTAGGTATTGCCCTTTCTGCAGCCTTACGTTTGAAGCGTTGCTCACCCACGAGGTACGACGGCTCTTGTCTAGCGTCTTAACCTCTACAGCACCGAGCTTAGGCTGTGCGGGTACCGTGGTAACGGCTGAAGCTGCTTTGAGCCCCGACTTCTCTACTGAGATCGCTATGCGGTCACCCGTCTGTGGCTTGTATTGCGCCACCTCGCTGAGCGGTACGAGCTGGTCGTTGACCTTAAGCGTCATACGATAAGGGCAGTCGGGGTGGTAGTAAGGGTAGTAAACATTCGTACTGGGCGCAGCGATACCCGTCGGCTTGCTCTCGGAGAGAGAGATGTCGATGCCCTGCTGCTCCGTAGCGACCGCATTGATGACGATGCGAGGCGTGTTGTCGCCTAGGTCGAGGGGCACCGTCGTACGACAGGCTGCAAGGAGCGTGATGAGTAGAGCGCTACTGGCCAACTGTATATATTGTATAGGTCTCATAGTGGTCTCGGGTTAGAAGGAATAGGTGTAGCTGATATTGGGCAGGATCGGGAAGATCGTCACCTGCTGCAGCACGGTGCGGTAAGCGTGATCGCCCGTCTTTTCGCTCACGGGAGTGACCAGGAAGGGATTCATATTATTGTAGACGTTGTAGACGCTGAGGTTCCACAAACTCTTGCCCCGCTTGTGATGCTTCGTATAGGTGACGCTGAGATCCAGTCGGTGGTAAGGCTTGAAGCGGTAATTGTTGCGCTCAGCCACATAGTTGAGCGTCCCCGATGCACCATACATCGATGGGGCTAGCGGATCTCTCATGCCATCGTACTCATGCGTTGCGATGGTGCCCGTTTGACCCGAGGCAAAGACCCAGGTGGCGGCAAAGTCCCAACTCTTGCCCAGCTGATACATCGCAGTGATCTTAAAGTCGTGGATGCGGTCATACTTAGCGGGGAAAGTGCGCCCGAAGTTGAGCTCCTCACCCGGTTGGTCGAAGGTGCGCCACGTACGAGCCCAAGCGTAGCTCACCCAGCCGGTTAGCTTGCCCACCTTACGCTGCCAGAGCAGCTCCAGGCCGTAAGCCGTGCCACGACCCATGGCGACCATCTGCTCCCAGTTTGTCGAAACCCCATAGAAGAACGAACCCTCCTTGTACTCCAGTACGTTGCTCAGAGGCTTGTAGTAGCCCTCCACTGAGAAGTCGCCCCACTGAGGCACATGGAGGAATAGCCCCGCCGTAAAGTGGTGCACATGCATCGGCTTGATGCGGTCCGTCGAGGGGACCCATAGATCCGTAGGCAGGCTCAGACTATTGTTCGTCAGGAGGTGCACATGCTGCGTCATCAGTGCGTAGCCTACCTTAGCCGTCAGAGTAGGCGTGATGCGCCAAGCAGCACTCACACGTGGCTCCACATTGTGATAGTCCTTGCCACGCACATAGTAGAAGCTGTAGCGCAGCCCCGCATTAAGGGTCCACTTATCTCCCAGCTTCATCTCATCCTCGGCATAGAGCGAAGCTTCGTGGGCGTAGATCTTAGGATTGCTTCCGAAGACGTTAAAGTCCGTCCCACTAAAGTCGTTGAGGTCCTTGCCGTTCACCTTTACGGAAGTCATCTCAGGACGAAAGGTGTGGAAGGTGTAGTTGGCGCCAAAAAGCAACTGGTGCTGCTCGACTGGCGAGTAATGCAGTTCGCTCGTCAGGAGCCAGTCACGGATACCCGAGTCGTAGTTCATCGCCATGGGCGGCTGATCCTGGGTCTCTTGCATCTTCATGCGTAGCCTAGATCGGTACTGCGTATAGGAGGCTGTGGTATTGAGAAAGAGCTGTCCATTGATGACATGGTTCCACCGCAGCGAACCCATCGCATTACCCCACAGCCAAGACATCTGCTGCTTGTCATCTCCACTAGTATAGTGCGTCCAGACACGGTCGTTGCCGTAATAGCCGAAGAGGTACAGCTGGTCTCTGTCTGAGAAGCGGTGCGTCACCTTCAGGTTCAGGTCGTGAAAGTCATATCCGCCCTTCACCTTCTCGCCACCTTCACCCTCCTGGCGATTACGTATCGCCAGGGCTATCGCAGCCAGTAGGTCTAGGTAGGTGCGCCGTGCCGAGAAGTTGAAAGTGGTACGATCCTTGACGATCGGTCCCTCCACATTGATCTTCGAAGAGATCAGTCCCACGCTCACATTGCCGTGGTACTCCTGCATGTCGCCATCCTTGAGACGCACGTCTACGACCGAGGAGAGACGACCCCCGTAACGAGCGGGAAAGGTGCCTTTGTACAGTGTCACAGACTTGACCGCATCGGGGTTGAAGGTCGAGAAAGCTCCCAGCATGTGATTCGGATTGTAGAGCGAGATGCCGTCCATAAGGATTAAGTTTTGGTCTGGGTCTCCACCACGCACGAAGAGTCCCGACGACCCTTCCGAACCGCTCTGCACACCAGGTAGTAGCTGCAGAGCCTTGATCACATCCTGCTCACCAAAGAATGCGGGTAGTCGCTTGATCTCGCTCGCCGATATGTGCTGCGCCCCGATTGTAGCTGTCTCGACGCCCGAGGGGTTCGGACTACCCACGACGACCACCTCGCCGAGTAGCTGCCCCTCGATGAGCGAAGCCGAGAGTGTCGTATCTGACGAGAGCTGCAGACGTATCGTGTCGCTCTGATAGCCGACGTAGGAAAACTGCAGGAGCACCTCCCCCGCTGGAAGCGTCAGCGAGTAGTGGCCGAACTCATTCGTCACGGCACCCGTGCGGCTGTTGAGCTCCATCACATTGGCGGCTATTAGTGTCTCGCCACTCTGTGCATCATGCACGAAGCCATTGATCGTGAACTTGCTCTGCGCCTGTCGTGGCACTTGTTTTTGTGCCTGCCCGCTCAGTGGCGTGGCGAGCATCATCAGTAGGAGAGCCAGTAGCCCCACGATAAAGTCATATCGACGTAAATAGGTCATAAGTAGTTTGCTATACGTTGCTAAGACGGGTGCTCAATGAGCATTTAACCGGCGATCCCCGAGCGTCAGTTCACGACCCACTCTCGCCGTTAGTCGCTGCAAAGGTACTGAATTAGAGATTAGAAGTTAGAGATTAGAGCTTTTGTATGACCCGACGAGAGTACTGGTTAACAAGGGTAAAGCACCCTCCCTGCGATAGAGACAATATTAGAGAGACTCCCCTCAGCCGGATCGTGTCCGGCTGAGGGGAGTCTCTTTTTCGTGTCGGGGAGAGGGCTAGTCCCACTAGTTACTATCTCCGACCGTAGCTGATCTGGAAGGTCAATTCGTATGCGTCACCTTTCTTCTCGGTAAACATGACGCCTCTGAGAGGTACCTTCGGGTCAAACTTCGTATTGTAAGCCTCATAGGCACTATCTCCAGCGAGCTTTGTAAAGTGTGCATCCTCTGTGAAGCCATAGTGCTTCATAATCTCTAGTAGAGCCTCCTGTACATCTAGATCATCAGGATTTGTAAATGTATCCGGATCTGCCATATAGTCCTTAGGATAGTGCTTGTTGGGTATCAGCTTGATGTGTAGTGGGGCCCCTGGTATGGAGTGATTGTAAATGAGTGCGTCCATACAAAACTGTGCCTCCTCGGGGATCTCTTTTCCGTTGTCATCGAGCTTCCTAGGCGAAGCGAAGTAGTATAATAGTTTCTCCGCTTCAGGCTCTTGCTGCTGATAGATCCAGCCATAGGGGCTTACGGCAGACTTAAAGAAGTGGAGATTGTCTGGCACAAACTCTTCTTCCGTTGGAATGTATATCGGTGCAAAGTATTTCTGATCTTCGGCAGAAGCATCCAGTCCTAGATAGCGAGACTTGTCGATATCGTCAGGCTTCGTTACAGACACCTTACAGACTTTTGTTACGCCCCCTGCGGTCGCTTTAACCTCTGCTTGTCCCTCTGCGATAGCCTTCAAGATACCCTGCTCAGATACGGTGACTATCTGCGTATTGGTAGATTCGAAGGTGACTTTGAGGTCTTTTGGAGATACGTTTACCTCGAGCTTATAGGTGTCTCCGATTAGGAGATCGACTGTTTTAGTTATGCCGAGTTTTACTTCGACGGGTTGTTCATTGTCCTTTTCTTTACAAGCTCCTAGCCCCATACAGCAGATGAGTAGGGTGAAGAGGGTGATGAGATTCTTTTGTGTCATAGACTATAGTGTGAAAGTGATTTGATTGCAAAGCTATTCATCCTACAAAGTTATATCCTTTCTTGATGCGATGCAAGAGTACGCAAGCAGCTCTGTAGGAATTTGGATTTACCTACCTGGCGGTCATATCGGATTGCGAGCCTTCTGGCGGAAGTTTCGAAGGGAGCTACTCGTTACTCAGCTGCTCGCGGAGGAGCTGCTGGCGGCTTTTGCTACGGGTTACCATGAAGACACCGAGCAGGATGAGGATAGCAGAGGCTACTTTGGTGAGTGTGAGTTGATCTTGACCCATCATGACAGCCAGCATGGAGGCAATGACGGGGATGCCGTAGTTGTAGATGCTGACGACGGTAGGGCGCAAGCCTCTCTGTGCGAAGAGCAACAAGAGGTAGGCGACGAAGGTGGCACCCACGACGACGAAGGCTAGCTGCCCGTAGAAGGTGGCATCGAAGGTACTCCACTCGGTGCGTATCATGTCACGTACACCCATCGGAGCAGAGCCGTAGAGGGAGATGACAAAGAGCCACTTCATCAAGGTAACCGGGTGGTACTTTTGTATGAGTGTCTTGAAGGAAGTTAGGTAGATGGCGTAGGAGACGGTTGCTGTGGCGCAGATCAAGTCGCCTAGCGTAGAGCCAGCGGTAGAGGAGCCGTTGGTGGACACGAGGAGCAGGGCACCTGAGGCGCCGATGAGTACACCGATCCCCTTGAGCCGTGTGATGGGCTCCTTGAGCACGACAGCTGCGAGGAGCATGGTGACGATGGGTCCTAGGGTGGCAACGAGCGACTGATTGACAGGTGAGGTCATCGACATGCCAATGGCGAAGAGCCCTTGGTTGAAGAAGATACCTGTCAGCGATGCTAAAGTCATTTTCCCCCAGTCCTTGCGGTCGATGCGCTCTCGAGGCACCCACAGCGAAGCGATCCAAAAGAGTATCGTGGCGCCTAGGAAGCGACAGAACATGTGCGTATATGGAGTGAGCCCCCCACCAAGGAGTGCCTTGGTGAAGGGCCCATTGATTCCAAAGATAATGGTGACGCATAGCATCACGAGGTGTAGTCTCCAGCGAGAACTCATTACGATAGTATAGTGCGTGTTAGAAGATCAACTTACCACACTGGCTACAGTGCGTCGGCTCTTTGCCTAGGAGACGATTGCGTACGATACTCTCGATGCGATCCCGTAGATCCTCTAGGGGCATGAGTGCGATGACGTCTCCAACGAAGGCTACGCTCAGCATGACCCGTGCTTCGTGCTCGGGGATACCACGCTGCATCATGTAGAAGAGTGCCTCCTCATCAAGGTGCCCTGTCGCCATACCGTGCGAGCATTGCACATCGTCAGCATAGATCTCTAGCTGTGGCTTGCTGTACATGCGCGCTTCTGGCGAGAGGAGCATGTTGCGGTTGCTCTGGTAAGCTTCGGTTTGCTGTGCCGACTGCGCTACGAAGATGCGCCCCGAGAAGGCTCCCGTGGATTGCTCCTCGAGGAGGTTCTTAAAGAGCTGCGTGCTATGACACTTTGGCTTGATATGCTCGACACGTGTGAAGGTGTCGACATGCTGTGTGCCATTGGTCACAGCGACCCCGCCCAGTGTCTGCTCAGCATGCTCGCCGAGGAAGCGTGTCCGGAAGCTATTGCGCGTTATACCATTATTGAGCGTATAGGCGGCGAGGGTCACTTGGCTCTCTGCCCCCTGGCGTAGGAAGTAGGCGCAGGTGCGGTGCGTCTGGTGGCTATTCTCCTCCATGTCGAAGAGCTTGAGTTGAGCGCCATCACCGACGTAGATCTCGGCCACTTGGTTGACGAGGAAGTTGGTGCGATCTATCGTATGGTCGCAGACGAGGACAGAGGCTTTGGCACGATCACCGATGATGATGAGCCAGCGACGAATGCAGAGGAGTGGCTCCTGAGCGTGGAGTAGCTGTACGAGCTGCACGGGCTGCTCGAGTTCCATACCATCGGGTACGTAGAGGACGAAGGCGTCCTGCACGAAGAGCGTATTGAGTGCGATGGTACCGTCAGTGTCTACCTCGGCTATCTGCCCGTAGTAACGTTCCGCCAGGTCGGGGTACTCCTTGACAAACTCCTTGATAGAGCCTACGAAGACCCCTTCGGGGAGCTTACGCTTCTGGTTGGCATAGTGGGTGTAGAGGTAGTTGCTGTTGAGTGCACTCGCCTTGATGGTGAGCTCATTGACCGAAAGGTCACAGCTATACTGCGGGAGCTGCTTATGTCCTGCGGGGGCTAGGTCTAGCTCCTGTAGGTTGATCCCGTAGTCGGGAGCGTAGAGAGCCTCGACATCCGTGCGCTGCCAGTCCTCCATGCCGAGCTGGGGTAGGGCGTACTCGTTCAGAGCTTCTAGAGCGAAGTCTCGCTGCGCTTGTAGCACAGGTAAACTGTGCTGCTCGATGTAGTCCTGCTGAGACTGGTAAAGGTCTAGATACTGCAGGTGTGCTGTGGGTGGTTGCTTACGTGGACTCATTGCTTCTCCTCTTTAGCTACCTCTTCTTTGATCCAGTCGTACCCCTCGTCCTCTAGTCTGAGAGCTAGCTCGGGTCCGCCTGATGTGACGATCCGACCCTTGTACAGAATGTGAACAAACTGCGGCTTGATATAGTCTAGCAGTCGCTGATAGTGGGTGATGACGACGCAAGCACTGTCGGGACGCTGGAGCGTGTTGACACCGTGTGCGACGGCACGCAGAGCGTCAATGTCTAGTCCGCTGTCGGTCTCATCGAGTATCGAGAGACGTGGCTCGAGGACTGCCATCTGGAAGATCTCGTTACGCTTCTTCTCGCCACCAGAGAATCCCTCATTGACCGAACGCTTGAGGAGACGGTCATCGAGACCGACCACCTCACGCTTCTCTTTTAGCATCTTGAGAAATTCGCCAGCGGGCATTGGCTTCTCGCCCTGAGTCTTGCGCCGCTCGTTGAGTGCTGAGCGCATGAAGTTGACCATGCTCACGCCCGGTATCTCTACGGGGTACTGGAAGCTGAGGAAGAGTCCAGCGTGTGCTCGCTCGACCGCATCCATAGCCAGCAAGTCCTGACCGAGATAAGTTACTTCGCCAGAGGTTACGGTAAAAGCAGGGTGCCCTACGAGGACAGACGAGAGGGTACTCTTGCCACTTCCGTTGGGTCCCATGATAGCGTGTGTCTCACCCTCACGGATAGTGAGGTTGATCCCTTTAAGTATTTCTTTGTCGCCTATGTTGGCGTGGAGATTCTTTATGTCGAGTATTACGTTGCTCATAGTAGTGTGTAATCTGTATCTATATAATGTATAGCGGGGGGGGGCTAGCCGACACTCCCCTCGAGGGTTACGGAGAGGAGCTTCTGCGCCTCCACGGCAAACTCCATCGGGAGCTTGCTCATCACCTCACGGGCGTAGCCGTTGACGATTAGACCGACTGCCTCCTCGGTAGTGATGCCACGCTGGTTGCAGTAGAAGAGCTGATCCTCATTGATCTTAGAGGTAGTCGCCTCATGCTCCACGACGGCAGAGTCATTGCGTATGTCTGCATAAGGATAGGTGTGCGCTCCGCAGTGGTTGCTCAGGAGAAGGCTGTCGCACTGCGAGTGGTTGCGCGCATTCTCCGCAGAGGCTGCTATGGAGACCAGTCCGCGGTAGCTGTTTTGGCTACTACCCGCTGAGATACCCTTGGAGACGATGGTGCTGCGGGTGTTGCGCCCGAGATGGATCATCTTCGTGCCAGTGTCCGCCTGCTGATAGTTGTTGGTCACAGCGACAGAGTAAAATTCTCCCACCGAGTCGTCACCCCGCAGGATGCAGCTGGGATACTTCCAGGTGATAGCCGAACCCGTCTCGACCTGTGTCCAGGAGATCTTGCTGCGGTCGCCACGACACAGTCCACGCTTGGTGACGAAGTTGTAGATACCACCTCGCCCGTCCTTGTCGCCTGGGTACCAGTTCTGAACTGTCGAGTACTTGACCTCTGCGTCGGTCTCAGCGATGATCTCGACGATGGCAGCGTGTAGTTGGTTCTCGTCACGCATCGGAGCCGTGCAACCCTCTAGGTAACTCACGTAAGCGCCCTCGTCTGCCACGATGAGCGTACGCTCGAACTGCCCCGTATTAGCTGCATTGATGCGGAAGTAGGTCGACAGCTCCATCGGACAGCGCACGCCCTTGGGGATGTAGACAAAAGAACCGTCACTAAAGACCGCCGAGTTCAGCGCTGCGAAGTAATTGTCGTGCGACGAAACCACCTTGCCTAGGTACTTACGTACGAGGTCTGGGTGCTCACGCACCGCTTCGTTGAAAGAGCAGAAGATGATACCCAGCTCCTTGAGCTTTGTGCGGAAGGTCGTTTTCACCGAGACGCTATCCATGACCGCATCGACCGCCATATTGCCCGAGAGCATAGCCCGCTCGTGGAGTGGTATGCCAAGCTTGTCAAAGGTCTTTTCGACCTCAGGATCTATGGTGCCGTCTCCAGGAGTCTTGTGACGAGGAGCCGCATAGTATATAATGTCTTGATAGTCTATCTCAGGGATTGATAGATGCGCCCAGTCGGGACGCTCGAGTGTGAGCCAGTGATGGTAAGCCTTGAGACGAAACTCTAGGAGCCACTCGGGTTCTTCTTTTTTTGCCGAGATGAGACGTACCACCTCCTCGTTGAGCCCCTTGGGGATGGTCTCCGTATGGACATCGGTCACGAAGCCATACTTGTAGTCCCCCTGGGTGATGTCGTCGAGGATATCCTCACCCGTCGGAGTCACCGCACGCACCTCTGTGTCAGTAGGCGTGGGGATCGGTTGCTTAGGATTATATTCGCTATTCACTTGATTGTTGCTTTAATTGTTTATCCTGCCAAGAGGTCAGGTCGCCCAGCGCAGCCCAAGAGATCAAGCCACGGACTGGGTCATATAGTCTAGACTTGTCACGCTGATCCCGTCGAGGCTCAGCTGGCTCTCCCTCTTTTCTTGTGATGTCGGGTAGCTGTTCCAGTACCCCTCGAGGCAGTATGAAGTCGGTTAGATTAAATATAAGGCTAAAGAATATGATGACAAAGACTCCCGCAAAGAGAGCTCCCATAAGTTTATTGACAACTGAGAGCGACGAACGCTTAATCGCTCTCACCGTAGGACGTGCTAGGAAGGCGATGCCCCAGCATGAGAGGGAGAAGGTCGCCACGTAAGCGCCTACCACCGCCACCCCGTGGGGCAGTCCGAAGGTTTGTGAGATCCAGAGTGCTACGGGTACGCCTATCCAGCGCACCACTATATAGCCGACAGCGATGCCCAGCACAGCGATCAAAGCCGACACGACACCCCGCTTGAATCCCTTGAAGAGTGCCCACGCTGTGCAGCCCATGACCATATAGTCAATCCAATTAAGCGTATCCCCTTCCATAGTTTTCGTCAGCTATTTCTGTCTCTCTCCTAGTAATGTGATGAAGCGCTCTAGTGTCTCTCTGGTACTACTTGGTGTGAAGCTCCTGAGTAGGTTGATCGCCTCTTGGTGAATGTGCTGTATCTGCCTCTCTGTGTAGTCGATGCCGCCCCGCTCGTGGGCTATGCGGAGGAGGTACTCGATCGAGTCAGATCCGATAGGTTGCTGTAGATACGAGATGATCTCGTCACGCTCCGTAGGAGTCGCATGGTTCAGGACATAGAGTAGGGGGAGAGAGACCTTGCCCTCGATAAGATCGTGACCCGTAGGCTTGCCCACGTCTAGAGCTTTGTCATAGTCGAAGAGGTCATCCTGTAGCTGGAAAGCACGCCCCATCAATTGCCCCAGACGGCTACAGCGCTTCACCTGCTCCTCGGTAGCATCCACGCTCAGAGCTCCCAGCTTGGCACTTGCCTCAAAGAGTGCTCCCGTCTTACGATCCACTACGGCATAGTAGTCCTCCTCACGATAGGTATGTGCCTTCGAGAGGGATAGCTGCATCAGCTCTCCGATAGAGAGATCGCGTCCAGCCTGAGCGACGACACGTAGCATCTCAGGGGTGTGCTCCCGCGAGACTAACTCTAGAAAGGCGGTCGAGAGTACATAGTCTCCCATCAAGACCGCCTGGTGATTGCTGTAGAGTGCATTGAGCGTAGGCTGTCCACGCCGTGTGTCCGACCAGTCGATGACGTCATCGTGGATTAGCGAAGCGGTGTGGAGTAGCTCTATGACCAGTGCCGCTGAGAGCGTCTGCTCATTGGTCTGTCCTGCACATAGCTGAGCGCATAGCCCCACGATGATCGGACGAATATGCTTGCCCGATGAGAGCCGCAGATGCTCTAAGGCGTGCGATAGTACAGGCGCATCACACTGTAGTGACTGCCTGAAGTCCTGCTCGAACTCCTTGATAAAGTCTGCTATCGGCACCAATAGCTGCTCGCGCTCCTCTTGACTCATCATCGCTCTTGTCTCTATACCTCTAGACTATCCACCTCGTGGAGCCACATACTGCTCACTGCATCGCTCGGCATGCGCCACTCTCCACGTGAGGAGAGCGAGACGCTCTGCACCTTAGGGCCATCGGGCATCGCATTGCGCTTGAACTGCTGAGAGAAGAATCGCTTGAAGAAGACTCCCATCCAGTGCTTGATCTCTTGGGGCGTGTAAGCTCCCTCGAAAGCAACCTTCGCCAGGTAAAAGATCTTCTTTGGCTCGAAGCCATCGAGTAGGAAGTGATAGATAAAGAAATCGTGTAGTTCGTACGGCCCCACGAGATCCTGCGTCTGCTGCTCGCTGCCAGCCTTCGTGTCCTTGATCGGGAGTAGCTCGGGGCTAATTGGCGTGGCAACGATGTCTTGTAGCGTCGTGGCTAGTGGTGTGTCACCAGCCTGGTGCGTAGCATACCACCCGACGATCAGCTGTACGCTCGTCTTCGTGATACCACTATTCACCGCATACATAGACATGTGATCCCCGTTGAAGGTGCACCAGCCCAAGGCGATCTCAGACAGGTCTCCCGTCCCGATGACGGGCGCGTGGTACATATTGGCCAGATCCATCAATATCTGCGTCCGCTCACGTGCCTGGGCATTTTCAAAGGTCGCATCCTCCCGATTGCCCTTATAGTCGATGGCCGAGAGATGTTGTTCTGTAGCCTCCTTGATATCTATCTCACGGATCGTCACACCCAGCTCCTGCATCATCGTGTAGCCGTTGCGATAGGTGCGCTCAGAGGTGCCAAATCCGGGCATCGTCACCGCAATGATCTGCTTGCGATCCAAGCCCAAGAGGTCAAAAGCCTCTGCCGTCACCAGTAGAGCTAGTGCCGAGTCTAGTCCGCCCGAGATACCGATCACCGCATGCTCTGCACGCATGTGCTTGAGGCGCTGTATGAGCCCGCATACCTGTATCTGAAACATTTCGTGACAACGCTCCTCGGGGTTCGCCCCCTCAGGCATAAAGGGATTGCGCTCGATGACACGATCCATAGGCTGTGACTCCTCCTCAGAGCGTAGCGTGAAGGGGATGCTCACCAACTCCTCCTCGTCGGTAAAGTGATTGACCGCACTCTTGAAGCTACTATTGATCAGCCGCTCGCCATGGATACGAGACACGTCGATGTCGCTCACGATCATCCGCTCCTTGTACTCGAAGCGGCGCATCTCCTTAACGATCTTGCCCACCTCAGCGATAAACGCTTTGCCCGTGTAGACTAGATCGGTCGAGCTCTCACCATAGCCACTAGAGGCGTACACATAGCCACAGATAGATTGCGACGTAGCACCACTGATCAGCGAGCGGAGGTAGTCGTGCTTGCCCGCATTCTCATTGCTCGCAGAGAGGTTGAAGATGATATGCGCTCCATAGAGGCTGAGGCGTGTGCCAGGCGTAAAGGGCGTCCACATATCCTCGCAGATCTCGATACCGATGCCCACCTGTCCACACTTGAAGATGATGTTGCGCCCGATAGGCACCGTGTGGGGGCCCATCTGCACCGTCTTATATTGTAGCGAATCACTGGGCGAGAACCAGCGCTTCTCCTGAAACTCTCGGTAGTTCGGCAGATAAGTCTTAGGGATCGCTCCTAGGATCTTACCATGCTGGAAGGCGACCGCCCCGTTAAAGAGTTTCTCCTCCACTTTGACTGGCATACCGACGATGACCATCACGTCAGTCTCGGCCGTCTCCTCGACTAGCTGGCATAGCGCCTTCTGAGCCTGTTCCAATAGGAACGACTGATGAAAGAGATCCCCACAGGTATACCCCGTGATAGATAGCTCAGGAGTCGTAAGTATCTCTACTCCTAGCTCCTCCGCCTGAAAGATCATCTCCTTGATGCGGCTCGTATTGTAGTAGCAGTCAGCCACTCTGACATAGGGCACAGCGGCCGCTACCTTGACATATCCATAGTTCATACCTTCGACTGTAGTCTCTTATAGTGCATTACGCCACAAAGATACGAAATTAGAGATTAGAAATTAGAGATCCGAGTTCCGATCATCCCGATGGCTCCGACAGCTCTGATTCACGCTGAGAACTCTAACCAACATCCGACCGTCGCCGCTTTCCTCCGTAGGAATTGCGAAATTCCCACGGAGCTATTTTTTATTTTCCACGTAGGCGAGGAAAAATTCTTCGGAGGAATCAAATGAAACTTCGGAGGAATCAAATGATAAGTCCGAGGAATTTTCTAATACCTCAGTGGAGAATAAAAAATCTCCACCGAGGAGTTTGGGAATTTCCTCAGTGGAGATTTGAAACGCTTGTCAGATGTGTAGCTCTTACATCGCTATTGCATCATCTGATAGGACCATATACTGCTGTCGCTTAGCGACTGCGCAGGAGCTTGTAGTACCGGGCTCTCTGGGGCTGAGCTGACGTCGTCTTGTACTGCTCGAAGGCTAGACGACGCATCTGGCTAGCTGACTGCGATTGCTGCTTCTCAAAGATCTGGATGAATGTGACTCCTTCTTTGATGAAGATTTGACAGAAGATCTTGCTTGAGGCATCCCAACCGTACGCATAGCCCTTGTCGGCATGAGTCTCAAACTTATTGCCGTAGCCATTCGTCGTAAACCACTCCTTGAGCTTGGGATCAGCGAAGTCTTCCGGGCCCTTGATGACGTTGACAATACTGTTGATAAACTTGGTCTTAGCACTAGATACATAGTAGACTAGCTGGAAGTTTGACTCAGGGATAGACTCCTGCTTCGTCTCGAAGAGCAAGTTCTTGGCGTCTTCATTGGACTTTTCGGCGTCAAAGTTGCGGAAGCCGAGGGTGCTCTCAAACTCCTTGATCTTGGCGACATCACCTGTTGCGAATGTCGCATAGTCGGGGAAGTCCTTAGCATTCGGGAGGATAGGATGCGCTGTGGGCAGCTCTCTCTTCTCTAGAAACTCGATGATGAGGGTAGACTGTAGCTCACTATTTGGCTCGTCATAGATCGTTACTTGGATACTGGAGTTGTCACTCTTGGTCCCAATCTTACAGGGAGTACCATTTTGGAACTTGCTCTGCTCTAGATGATCAAAGCCATAGTCTGCAAGCATAGCTTGTGTCCTAGGACACGCGGCTAGGCTCTCCTTGCTGAAAGCTATGATCACCTTTTCACCAGACTGAATGCTGAGCCCATAAACGGCGCCAGTGATGGTCAGAGCGGTATTGACAAATCCTGGAAAAGTAAGATCGCCACCATCGGGACCCTTACCGATGGTGACAGGCTTCAGCGTGCGACCCACAGCCTGCTCATGCTTGAGGACATCGGCATCGACGGGGACTCCCTGAGCGTCTTGCTCTATGGCAAACTTGAGCAGAGGAAGCTCAGTCTGATCGGTGGCGCCACCTCCCTGATCTTCAGTCACCGTGACGGCGACACTGGCAGACTGACCAGCAGCAGAGACAGCAATCGTCGCACTACCAGCCGCAACGCCCGTGACGAGGCCTTGCGCATCGACAGTTGCTATGTCGGTCTTGTCACTTGTGAAGGTGACGGGTGTGTCGGCAGGTGTGACTGTATAATTGATCCGAGCATTACCACCCTTTTTGATAGATAGGGCCGTGGTCTCGACTTCTAGCTTCACTGCGGGAGCCGTGTTAGATACAGTGACGACGCACTGCTGTGTGAGCTTGCCTACCTGAGCGGTGATGTGAGCCGTGCCCTCAGCGACCGCTGTGATGAGCCCTTTAGCGTCGACGGTAGCTACTTCAGGCTTGTCACTGGTGAAGGTCGCGGTAAAGATCTGGCCAGCTGGCTGAATGGTGACCGTGAGCTGCTGGGTCTTCCCGACCTGCAGCGTGATAGCCGTAGGGGATAGTGTCAAGCTGGTAGCCTCGGTGACTACGGGGGTAGGCTTGTCCCCGCGGCATGATGCGAGTCCTACGACTAGTAGGAGTGTGGATAGAATGACTGAAAGAGTTCTCATAGATGATACTGTATTGATCTGTTTCTCGTATGTGACTTGCAGACGCATATTTCAGGGTCTAGTGCAAGGTCTAGTGCAAGGCACTCACAAATGTAGGCAAAAAACTTTATAAGGTGTTTGATAGCCGATCTTTTTAAAGACTTCGCACATTCCTGCGAGAGGAGTTTCACAAACATCGCTGAGGTTAGCGGGATCTAGCGAATCTTCAAGGTTGGGGTGTGGAGTAAGGCCCTGAGACGAATCGTTTCTGTATCTTTGCAGTGCAACAGATCGATAAGAAGATGGATACATTACGCTGTGTAAGATATTTGCTGAGCTGCTGGGTTCTCTCCCTGCTGCTGGTCTCGTGTGGCAAGGGGCACTCAGACGAGGGCTCTACGAGGAGTGCTGAGAGTGACACCACCTCCATGATACGCTATGCCGAGGGGCTACAGATAGAGCATGCCGGTGCGGTGACGCTGGTCACCATCTCAGACCCGACACATGACAGTAGCGAGGTGTATCGCTACGCATTAGTGCCTCGCGAACAAGCGCAGGAGCTAGCTGCTGAGGTGCCTGAGGGCTTTACCATGATAGAGACTCCAGTGCGTCGGGTCATCGTGATGACGACGCTACAGCTCTCTAACTTTATCAAGCTTGATGCGGTAGACCGTGTCGTGGGTATGCCGAGTACGCGCTTCCTCTTCAACGAGGAGATGCAGTCACGACTGGCTTCCGGTGCGGCTAAGCGTATTGGTATCGAGGGCAACTTCGACAGCGAGCTGATCATGACACTGCACCCAGACATTATATTAGTGAGCCCCTTCAAGCGGGGTGGTTATGATGTGATCAAGCAGCTGGACATACCGCTGATTACCTTCCTAGGCTACAAGGAGACTTCGCCACTAGGGCAGGCTGAGTGGATCAAGTTTACGGCACTACTGCTCGGTATGGAGGAGCGTGCGGATACGCTCTTTAGCACCATCGAGGAGCGCTACCATGAGCTACAAGCATTGATCACGGACGACCTGACGCGCCCGAAGGTGCTTAGTGGCGAGCTGCACGGCGGCAACTGGTATGTGGTAGGTGGTGCGAGCTACTTAGCTCACCTCTTTGAGGATGCGGGCGCTGACTACTTTATGGCAGACGATAAGGAGTCGGGAGGCTTCTACGTTGACTTTGAGACGGTCTATGCTAAGGCGGCCGATGCGGACTATTGGCGCATTGCGAATAGCTACGATGGAGCCTTCTCTTATGATGTGCTGGGCAAGACGGATGCACGCTATCGGGACTTCAAGGCTTATCGGGACAAGCAGGTGCTGTACTGCAATTTGCGAGAGAGACCTTTCTACGAGCTGTCACCCGTGGAGCCTGAGGTGGTCTTGGCGGACTTGATCCACGCCTTTCACCCACAGTTGCTTCCGGATCATGAGCCTGTCTTCTACTCCATATTAACCCAATAAGGTACGGAGAAGCTATGCGACGTCTTGTTATAGCCTTTACAGTTATAGGACTCCTTATACTGGTGCTTTTTGTCCTCAACTTATCGCTGGGGACGATCGCTATTCCCTTCGATGAGGTGGTGCGCATACTCTTCGGACGTGACGGTGAGGGGAGTGAGATATGGCGCAACATCATCTGGAAGAGTCGCTACCCGCAGACGATTACGGCGCTGGTCGCGGGTGCGGGGCTCTCGATCAGTGGTCTACAGATGCAGACGGTCTTTCGCAATCCGCTGGCGGGCCCCTCGGAGCTAGGTATTAGTTCGGGAGCTAGCCTAGGCGTAGCAACCTTTATTCTGCTCTCGGGGAGCATTAGCCAGAAAGCACTTGTGCGGATGGGCTTCGTGGGGGAGATGGCGGTCTCGGTGGCAGCACTCCTCGGTGCGCTCATCGTGATGTCGATCATCATGACGATGGCGCAGCGTGTCCGTGGCAATGTGGTGCTACTGATCATGGGTGTGATGATCGGCTACATAGCGAATGCGATCATCGGGGTGCTGAAGTTCTTTAGCAACGATGAGGATGTGCGGAGCTATGTCATCTGGGGCTTAGGAAGCTTTGCAAAGGTGAGTGGCGATCAAGTAACTACTTTTGTCCTCATCATGCTGGTGCTGATACCGCTCTCATTCTTGCTGATCAAGGTACTTAACTTGATGCTCCTTGGGGAGAACTACGCTCGCAGCCTCGGGCTGAACTACGGGAGGGCACGTCATCTAGTCATCTTCTCGGCTTGTCTGCTGACCGCTATCGTGACCGCTTACTGCGGTCCGATCGTCTTCATAGGGCTGGCGGTGCCGCATCTCTGTCGCACTATCTTTGCCTCCTCCAATCATCTGACTCTGATGCCTGCGGTGACACTCGTGGGCGCACTCCTAGCACTCTGCTGCAATCTAATCGCTCGTATGCCCGGTATGGAAGGCGCATTGCCGATCAACTCGGTGACGGCGCTCATCGGTGCTCCGATCGTGATATGGGTACTATTTGACAAACGACGTAGAGAGGAACTGTAATCGTATGACTAGCCACGCAACGATAGAACTTTGTGACCTATCGATAGGGTATCACCAGATGAAGCGCACGCGCGTCGTAGCGAGTGAGCTCAATGCTACTATCTGGTCAGGACAGCTCACCTGCCTCATCGGATCAAATGGTGTGGGCAAGTCGACGCTGCTCAGGACGATCGCAGCCTTTCAGCCGAAGCTTGGTGGTGCGCTACTGGTCGAAGGCAAGGAGATACAGCAGTATACCGCCAAAGAGCTGGCGCGACGTATCAGCGTCGTGCTAACGGAGCGACTCATCATGAGCAATACGACCGCTTACGAGATGATCGCCTTAGGACGGAGCCTCTACACGGGATTCTGGGGGCAGATGGATGAGAGCAACCGTCAGGCGGTCAACGAAGCGATAGAGCTGGTCGGCATACACCCTCTAGCCAAGCGAATGATTGACTCGCTCAGTGACGGTGAGCGTCAGAAGGTGATGATCGCCAAGGCACTAGCTCAGGAGACACCCATCATACTACTAGACGAACCGACCGCCTTCCTAGACTTCCCCTCGAAGGTGGAGATGCTGCAGCTCCTCCTTCGCTTGTCTCGTGAGGCGCACAAGACGATCTTCCTCTCCACGCACGACCTAGAGCTGGCTCTCCAGATAGCCGATCAGGTGTGGCTCCTCGATGATAATCACGTGCTACATATGGGTCCGCCGAGGGCACTTGCCAGTGACGGAACCTTGCCTAGCTACTTCGCAGCAAAGGGAATCGACTTCGACCCCGAGACACTTCACTTCTCTATTCACGCCTCAAAGGTATGATCCTAATCATCGGAGGAACCACAGAGGGGCGCAAAGCGCTCGAAGTATGTGAGGAGGCGGGCAAGCCTTTTTACTACTCCACACGAGGAGCTTCGCAAGAGCTCTCGATGCACCACGGGATACGTCTAGAGGGAGGTATGAATGGTGAGGAGATGGCGCACTTCTGTACGGAGCGGGAGATCACCCTCATCGTAGATGCGGCGCACCCCTTCGCTATGGGCGTGCACCAGAGCGTGGCTGATTGCGTAGCTCGCCTGCAGCTCCCTGTGATCCGGTACGAGCGTACCTTTCCCGTTCTGCCCGCCTCGGTTGTAGCGCTAGACTCCTTTGACGCTGCGCTGACGTATCTTCTCAAGCACCAGCCCCAGCGACTACTAGCCCTGACAGGTGTTAACTCGATCGAGCGACTGAGAGCCTACTGGACTCAGCACGAGACCTATCTGAGGGTGATGCCGATCGCAGAGACCGAGGAGCGACTACGTCAGAGCGACTTCCCGCCAGAGCGGGTGGTCTACTATGATAAGGAGCAGTGTGATCGAGAAATCTTTGCCACACTCCAACCAGACATGATCCTGCTCAAGGAGAGTGGCGACACGAGTGGCTTTGCAGCAAAAGTGGAGGAAGCACTCGCACTCGGCATCACCGTGCTGGTCATCCGAAGACCACAGATCCCTTATCCTGCCACAGTTACCGTCGAGGGTCCCGTAGGACTTCGCCGCTCCATAGAGAGACTACTGGGGAGCGACTTCTTCCCTCAGCGCATCGGCTTAACGACTGGCACCACTGCCACGGCTGCTGCCACAGCTGCTCTGCTCACACTACTCAACGAGGAGTCTTACAGCGAGGTGACCGTGACCCTCCCTCAGGGCGAGCGAATCCCCTTTCCGATCCAGCAAACCGAGCTAACAGAGCAAGGTGCTCGGGCAGTCGCTATCAAGGATGCTGGCAGCGATCCCGACGTAACCGATGGCGCAGAGATCGTTGCTGACTTGTCACTTACGCAGGCACACAGCGGGGTTGCCTTCCTCCAGGGCGAAGGGGTAGGGCGCGTCACGCTCCCCGGCATCGGACTAGACATCGGAGAGCCTGCCGTCAACCCCGTACCGCGTCAGATGATGCGTCAAGCACTCGGTGCTTTGGTCGACCTCTCCCAAGTAGGCATCGACCTAACCATCTCCGTTCCCAAGGGACGTAAGCTCGCTCAGAGCACCTTCAATCCACGGCTAGGCATCCTAGACGGCATCTCTATTCTTGGCACCACAGGGGTCGTGCGTCCCTATTCGAGCGAAGCCTTTGTTGAGTCGATACGTCGTGAGCTGGAGGTGAGCAAGTCGGTCTACGGCAAGCATCTCGTGCTCAATTCAGGCGGACGCAGCGAGCGGTACCTCAAGGGGCGCTTTCCCGACCTGCCCGCCAATGCTTTCGTTCAGTATGGCAACTTTATCGGTGAGACGCTCAGCCTCGCCAATGAACTGGGTTTCCCGCAGATCACCCTAGGCATCATGATCGGTAAGGCGGTCAAGCTGGCGGCTGGCGAACTAGACACACATAGCAAGAAGGTGGTGATGGACAAAGCCTTCATCACCGCCCTTGCCTCTGCTAGTGGTGCAACCGCTGAGCAAGAGCATCAGATCAGCGAGATGACCCTAGCCCGCGAACTATGGCAGATCTTCCCCGATGGCACACACCCGCTCTACCAGAGCATCGTCGATCATTGCTATCAAGTCTGCAAACCCCTCGTTCCCTCAGCACAGCTCGAGGTACTTCTTATCCCTGACTCACAACTTTAGTCAATCACTTATGACATCTCTTCCCTCCCTCCTCATCGCAGCGCCCCTCTCTGAGAGTGGCAAAAGCACGCTCACCATGGGCCTTCTTCGTGCTTACACACGCCGTGGTCTGGCCACTCAAGCCTTCAAGTGCGGCCCTGACTACGTAGATCCTAAGCTACACAGCGTGGCAACGGGTCGCCCGGCAGTCAATCTGGACCTCTTTATGTACGGAGCCGAGCGGGTGCAGGCACTCTACCATCACTATAGTCAGGATGCTCAGGCAGTCATCGTGGAGGGCGTGATGGGGCTCTTCGATGGTTACGATCGGGACAAAGGTTCCGCAGCGGACATTGCTCGCCTCCTAGGGCTACCGGTCGTGCTCGTCGTGACACCGCGATCGATGGCTTACACGATGGCTCCGCTACTCTACGGATTGCAGCACTTTGACCCAAGGGTTAAGATAGCGGGAGTCATCTTCAACAAAGTCTCCTCGGAGCGTCACCTGACCTATCTCACGCAGGCTGCCGCAGATGCGGGCGTGCCAGTGCTGGGGGCGCTGCCTCGTGTTGACGACATCGCCATCCCTAGTCGCTACTTAGGGCTGGACGTTGACGACTTGGCGCAGATAGATCGCTATGCCGATCAGGTGGCCGACCTCTTAGAGCAACATCTAGACATTGACCGACTCCTAGCCATCTCCTCAGAGCGAAAGGAGCAGTCTTACGAAGCACCCACTCTGCAAAAGCACTCTTCGTCAGCTCCTCGTCGCATAGCGGTGGCTCGTGACGACGCTTTCACCTTTCTCTATCAAGAGAATGTGCGCCAGCTAGAGCAGTGGGGCGAGATAACTTACTTCAGTCCACTCTCTGACAGAGCTCTACCGCCGAGTGATTTCGTTTATCTGCCGGGCGGCTATCCCGAGCTACACTTGGAGCAATTATCAGCCAATAAGTCGATGCTGGACAGTCTCCGTGACTACATCCGTGAGGGCGGTGCCATGCTTGCCGAGGGCGGAGGTATGCTCCTCCTCTGCGAAGCGATCATCGACGAGAAAGGCACTACCTATCCGCTCGTGGGGGCGCTACAGCAGACTGCCACGATGCAGCAGCGCGGGCTAGCTCTTGGCTACCGACAGCTCGAGATAGCAGGCGTGGCGGTGCGTGGACACGAGTTTCATTACTCTCGCATCCTCGATCCGCTACCCTCGACAGCACAGCAATACAATGCGTGGGGCGACCCAGTGGCGACTGCACTATGGCATACAGGTCGCTGCTACGCCACCTATACGCATCTAGCCCTTACCGAGGAGCTCCTGGCGCAGCTGTTGTAGTGACTAGCTGATGGCTGTTGGCTGTTGGCTAGAGGCACTAGAGCCACTAGGACTACTAGTGCCACTAGAGCCTGGCTCTAACCTCTAACCTCTAACCTCTAATTTCTAACCTCTACCTCCTCTCTTCTTAACTTTTCGTATCTTTGCGGACAACATCCTTGAGTGGTGGTGCATCAGCTCGTCGGTAGAGCGATGCAAGAGGGAAGTCCAGTGAGAATCTGGTACAGTGCCCGCTACTGTGATCCCCCTATTTCACAGAGCCTAGCACAAGATGAATACAAGCCACTGTCTGACGGAGGTCAGGTGGGAAGGCGGTGTTAGGCTGGGGTAAGTCAGGAGACCTGCCACTACTCGTAACTTAGTATATAACTGTGTACGCTCGGTGGCAAGTGTACCTTAATGCTATGTCAATCAATCAGATGCATATCTCTCAAGAGGCACTGCGCTTGTGGGCGTGGGGCTACGGCTGTGCTATGTCTCAAGTTATGCTGATGGACTTCTAGATTGGATTTGACCTAGCGGATAAAAACAACAACCATATGACGCAAAGATACCTCCGTATACTCCTATTATATATGACTGCACTACTAGGCGGGCTGTCGCTACAAGCGGGCAATAAGATCTTTGAGACCGACTCGCTCTTTGCGGCTATGGGACCGAATGACAAAGGGGCTATCCTCGTAGTTCACTTTGGCACAACGCACGACGACACCCGTCGGGTGACCCTTGATGCTATCAATGAGCGCATAGCTGCCGCCCATCCTGATCTAGAGGTTCGTCAAGCCTATAGCTCTCGTATCGTGCGCAAGCGTCTAGCAGCGCGGGGTATAGAGATCCCCACGCCTGGCGAAGCACTTAAGGAGTTAGCGCAAGAGGGCTTTACTCATCTGCTGGTGGTCTCGACGACGATCGTCGATGGCGTAGAGATGGAGTCGCTCTCCTACGAGGTGGCTCACTTGCAGCAACTCTTTAAGAAGATCCGGCTGGTGACCCCTTTACTCTTCTACGAAAGCGACTACAAGGACTTGGTTTCTATCATGACGGCTCATCTGGATCCTGGGGTGGCTTACCTCTGGGTAGGGCACGGCACCTACGATAGTGCTACAGCTCAGTACGCTATGCTGGATCACTACTTGCAAAATCACGGCTATGGTCAGGTGATCGTGGGTTGTGTGGAGGGCTACCCTTACTACGAGGAGGCTCTAGAGCGTCTGCGTGCTACAGGCCTTAAGCGAGTCTCTCTACAGCCACTGATGATCGTGGCAGGTGAACATGCCAAGGAGGATATGCTCCAAGAGTGGCAACCCCGTCTAGAGGCTCTCGGCTATCAGGTCGAGAGCGTGGTGCGTGGTCTGGGCGAGCTCCCTGAGGTGCAGGAGATGATCGTGAAGAAGGTCGACTTCTTCATGACACATCATCGTCTCTCTATTATGGACAAGAAAGCGATCTATGAGGAGACGGGCGAAAAGTTACATCAGTCTGACTCCATAGCTCAGTAAGCCGATGAGACGTAGCTGCTTTTACCTATTCCTGCTACTAGCTAGCTGTGTGCTCCCGCTCACAGCGCAGCGGGATACGCTCAGTCACCATCGTGACACGATAGACTACAAGAGCCTCGGCGAGGTGATTGTCGTAGCACCTACTCATAGACGTATCATGCAGCAGCAGGCGCTCTCGGCTATCAGCCTAGATGTCAAGCCTCTGATCGCCTCGATGGGTAGTCTCAACGAGTTGGTCGCTCAGAGTTCGGGTGTACGGCTCAGAGAGTCTGGTGGGGTAGGCTCTAGCAATGAGCTATCGATCAATGGTATGTCGGGGCATGCTGTCCGCTACTTTATCAATGGTGTGCCGCTCTCCTCGATGGGCGAGGGGGCTTCGCTCGCTACGCTGCCGGTGAACCTCATCGATCGTGTCGAAATCTATAAGGGGGTCGTGCCCCCTGAGCTGGGTATGGATGCCCTCGGCGGAGCGGTCAACATCGTGACTAACAGCCGCGGGGAGAGCTATCTGGACTGTTCGCTGCGAGGAGGCTCCTTTCACACCTTTGCCCTAGACCTAACGGGGCAGTATAGGGAGCAGCGGAGTGGTTTTACGGTACGTCCTACGCTACGCTACCAGTACTCCAAAAATGACTACATCATGCGTGGTGTGGAGGTGTGGAATGCTGAGACGCAAGAGTACGAGCGGCGAGACTTCCGACGCTTTCACGATGGCTACAAGTCGCTCTTGGGACGACTACAACTGGGCGTGACCAAAAAGCCTTGGGCAGACGCCGCCCTGCTTGGGGTGGGCTATACAAAGAGCGTGAGTGAGATACAGACCGGTTTTCGCCAGACGCTAGTCATCGGCGAGGCGATGCGTGATCGTGACGATTTGAGCTTCTCGGCGCATTATGCCAAGCGCAATCTCTTTACCCCTGGGCTATCCGCTACGATAGATGCTTCCTTCGCTCGTAACCATATCATAATCACAGATACCGCCTATCGCAAGTATAGTTGGGACGGTACCTTCGTAGAGACACACTACAGTGAGGTGATGCGCCGCACTCGTATGATTCGCCACACGGTGCGTCCTACCTGGACGGCACGGGCTAACCTCGCCTACGCGCTCCCCAAGGGCGGGCATCTTAATTTCAACTATCAGATGACCGCCATAGCCAATGAGCGGTACGACACTTACGATCCTAACTTTGAGGCTTCGAGAGATCGTATGGGAAGGCACATTATGGGGCTTTCGTATGGCACGACGCTTCTCAATGGACGTCTGCGTGGGACGGTCTTTGTCAAGGACTACCTCTATCACGTTGCCATCGAGCAGGCTGATATGTACTGGCTGACAGGATCGGACAAGGTGCCTGCGCAGCAGACGAAAAACCAAATGGGCTATGGGCTAGGGCTACGCTATACGATCGCTGACGAGCTAGCGATCAAAGGTTCCTTCGAGCGTGCCACTCGTCTGCCGACAGCTCGCGAATTGATGGGTAATGGCGCCAACATCTACCCTAACTTCAAGCTCCACCCCGAGCAGGCTTACAATCTGAACTTAACGCTCTACGGTCAGGCGCAATGGGGCGACCTGCACTTCCTCAACTACGAGGCGACAGCCTTCTATCGTGACATCTCCAACTACATTCATCGTGTGGTCATGGGTGATGTCGAGAGCCAGTACGACAATGTCGGCTCGTCGCTCGTCCTCGGTGGCGAGATGGAGGTCAAGTACAACTACGCCAACCTCCTAGACCTCACGCTCAACGGCACTTACACCGACGAGCGAGACCGCACGCGCATCAACATCTACGGTAAGCCGAACCCGACCTACGGCTATCGGATACCTAACGACCCCTTCCTCTATGGCAATCTACTCCTAGGGGCTAACTGGCGCAAGCCGTTTGGCATTCAAGCAAGTGCCATACACTTCAACGCTGGACTGGGCTATATCCACTGGTTCTACCTCACGTGGGCAGCTTTCGGCCGCAAGAACACTAAAGCGATCATTCCGACTAGCTACGACCTCTCAGCAGGGGTCACCTGGAGCTTTGCTCACGATCGCTACTCCATATCACTGCAGAGCAGCAATCTGCTAGACCGTCCGCTCTATGACAACTACATGCTACAGAAGCCTGGACGCGCCTTCTACTGCAAGCTCCGCATATTCCTGAACTAGAAAACATACTCATACTAACAATCCAAACAAAGATTATTATGACAAAAGCTTATCGCTTAGTGGCGACTCTCGTGGCCACCCTCGTCACACTTTCGTTTACAGCGTGTGACTCAGATACCCCAAACCCTCAGGAGGAGGTGACCGTAGGCTATGACCTATGGGTGCCAATAGATGGAGCCACAGGTCAGTCAACCGCTAACACTGACCCGCACATCATCGCACGTGTCGCTGACCTGACCAAGGGTGTTTTCAGCATCAAGGGCGAAGGGGCAGAAACCTCAGCGTCTCCTCTGACTCCCTATGTAGTGTATCACAAGGGCTACTACTACAGTGTCTCTCGCGAGGGACGCTTCGGCAAGTTCCGCGTCTCCAACACAGGCATTGAGACAATCAAGGAGTTCCCTATGCCACAGATCCTCGACCGTCGCTTCTCACACGCTTGGCTAGACGACAACACACTCGTCATGGTCAGCTCAGTAGGTGACAAGCAGGAGATGTCGTGGGTCAAGGTCGATGTCAATAAGATGGTCATCACTGCTGAGGGCAAGCTTGACCTACCTAAGCCTGAGGAGGGTGAGATCTTTAACTCCAGTGGTCTGCTTGGCTACCGCAAGGCTGACAACACGCTCATCTACCCACACGTCTATATGGAGAAGTCTAAGAAGACCTCCATGGCACTACCTCCCAAGCGTAATGAGATCTACATCGCATTCATCGACGCTACTACGATGCAGGTCAAGAAGATCGACAAGGATACACGCTGTGAGCACCTGAGCTCTACCTCTTTTGGTGAGACCCGCTGCCAGAAGACTTTCTTCGACTCTAAGGGCAACTTCTACTTTGCTGCTGCTACTTGCAATATCCCCGAGAATGCTAAGAAGAAGAGCAGCACGAAGCAGCGTAGCTTCCTCTTCCGTGTCAACGCTGGCTCTATGGAGACGGACAAGAGCTTCGACGGCTATGCACAGCCTCGTGGCAAGATCATCACCGTCTTCCCGCTCAATGATGACGAGGTGCTCCTCTATATGCAGGATCCAGACTTCAAGGAGAAGGGCAATACCGACTGGAGCAGCAAGACGAACCGCTATATCTACTACTGGCTACGCTGCAACATCAAGACGCAGCAGGTCGAGCACATCAAGGATATCCCCTTTAGCAATGGCAACTTCGGGCAGTTGGTCGTACGCAATGGTGACTTGGTGAGCATCGGTGCCAATGTAGAGGGCGCTCCCACGACCATCTACCAGTACAATATCAATACTCGCAAGGTGACCAAGGGTGCTACGCTAGCTGATGGCTTCGAGATAGATCGCATCACGCCAATCGTCAAAGAGTAAACTTCTAGTACGGCTACACTAGTGGCTGAGCTACTAATACGGATCTCTCTTTCGTGAGAGACTCACCACACGGTGCGGCTGCTGCGTTTGTTAGCGGTCGCACCGTTGCTTCTTATGGGAGACTTCACACCTTAGGAGACCTCTCTTATAAACAATGACAACCCTATAATCCTATTACATACAACTATGCGCTGGCTTCACAAAGTTCTTGGCACTGTCTGTGCTCCGCTCTTCCTCTTATGGTTGATCTCTGGAGGGGTGATGATCTTCTGCTCCTTTCCTCGCTTAGGGGACAAGGACTTACCACTGCAAGACACCCTCGCGGCCTCGGTGGCTCTACCGTCGGAGGCTATGCTACTGGCTAAGCTCCAGCCTGGCGAAGAGCTGACGGCACTCGCACTCACTACGCATTGTGGCAAGCCGGTGTGGCGTGTGGAGACGAGCGAGGGGGGGTATCTGTGGCATGCGGACTCGCTCCTCACGACAGCTACGGATTCGGTGCCAGAGGCTTGGTATGAGCAGTATGCGTCGCGCTTTAGCTCTGCGCCCATCGTGGCGGTTGATACGATACGACACATAGACACGTGGACGCCTTACCCGAGGGTCAAGAAGGATCTGCCCCTTTACCGATACCGCTTTGACGATCCCGAGGGAACTTACCTCTACCTCTCCAGTCGCACAGGCGAGGCGGTACAGCTCTGCACTCGTTCGGAGCGCATTGGGGCATCGTGTGGTACGATCCCTCATATGTTTTACTACTGGTGGCTACGGCAAAACCGCACCGCTTGGCTCTGGGTCATCTCGATCTTTGCCTCGCTCGCTGTCATCGCTGCATTTACGGGGCTATACCTCGGGATACGTCTCTACGTCCGTATGTGGAGGCGGACGAAGCGGTTGCGCAGTCCCTACAAGCGTCAGAAGACTTTGCACTGGCACCTCGTCGGTGGCGTCATCTTTGGACTATCGTTGACGCTTTTCGCTCTCAGCGGGGTGATGTCGCTCTACGACTTGCCGTCGTGGATCGTCCCTCAGCATGAGACTGAGACGAAGCGCAAGGAGGCGCAGGTCGCAGAGGCTCCACAGCTGGGACGCTCGGACAGTTATGACTACCGCTTGCTGCTCGGCCTCGGCGGCGTGCAGCAGATCACTTGGCGCAGCTATGGCGGACACCCTTACTACGAGGTGCAGCGCTACGGACAGCTAGAGAGTTGGGACGCGCTGGGTGAAGCTCCACAGCCGTTGCATCTGACAGAGGAGGATATCAAAGCTAAGCTCGCGCCTGTATTGGGTACCTCCGACATGCAGATCGAGCTAATGGATCACTACGACAACTACTATGTCAGTCTAAACAACCTCTACGAGCTACCGATCTACCGTATCTCGGCACAGGACAAGGAGTCGAGCCGTCTCTACATCAGTCCGACGACAGGGGAGACACGCTATTACAGTCTCAACGGGCGGGTCAAGAAGTGGCTCTACCCCTTCTGTCACAACCTCCGCATCGGCTTCTTTGCGGAGCATCCCACGCTGCGCATCATCTGTATGTTGGTGCTGGTGCTAGGTGGTTTGGTCGTCTCGGTGAGTGGCGTAGTGCTCGGTTTTCGCTATCTTCGCAGAGTAATTCGTCGGGCGAAGTCTCGCCGCAACAAATAGGAGGTGTGCCAAGCCCGTCCAACAATAGCAAAGAGAGACTATGAAAAAGATCTATATAGCCGGCATCGGTCCCGGCAGTCCTGAAGATATAACGCCCGCTGTGCATCAAGCCCTCAGAGAGGCTGATGTGGTGGTGGGGTATGCTTACTACTTTCAGTTTATCCAAGAGTACCTACACGAGGGTGCTGAGTGCATCGACACTGGTATGCGTCAAGAGCGTGAGCGAGCCAAGCTAGCTATCGAGCGAGCCGAGGCTGGGCAGACCGTTTGTGTCATTAGCTCTGGCGATGCGGGCATCTACGGGATGGCTCCGCTCCTCTATGAGATGTGCGATGAGCGAGGCAGTAATGTAGAACTAGAGGTCCTGCCTGGGATCTCCGCCTTTCAGAAAGCAGCAGCCCTCCTTGGGGCACCCATTGGTCATGACCTCTGCATCATCTCGCTGAGTGATCTGATGACTCCGTGGGCAATCATCGAGCGACGTGCCATAGCGGCTGCGGAGGCTGACTTCGTCACGGCACTCTACAACCCTAAGAGCATCAAGCGGTACTGGCAGCTGGAGCGTGTGCGGGAGCTATTCCTCAAGCATCGCTCACCCGATACGCCCGTAGGACTGGTGCAGCAGGCAGGTCGTCCCGATCAGCGTGTCTGGACGACGACTCTACGAGAGCTGGATACGCAAGAGGTGGATATGTTTACCGTCCTCATCATTGGCAATAGTCAGAGCTACCTCTCAAAGGGCAAGATCGTCACGCCACGAGGTTACTACCGTAACAAAGAAAGTGACGAGGAGAAGGTCGGACAGCGCATTATGAGCGAAAGCTTTCGCACGATCCTCTCGCTACTCAAGCAGCCCGAGAGCTATCCACTCGACCATCTATGGGCTATGCTACACGCTGTCCATACGACGGCCGACTTTGAGATGGAGGAGCTACTCTATAGCGACCCCAATGCGGTCTCTCGCATTTACCAAGGTTATGTCGATGGCAAGATACGCACCATCGTGACCGACGTGACGATGGTCGCCTCAGGCATCCGCAAAGGAGCCTTGGCACGCTACGGTATCGAGGTGCTCTGCTACCTGCACGACCCACGTGTGGCTGAGATGGCTGAGCGACTAGACATCACCCGCACACAAGCTGGTATACGGCTCGCTGTCGAGGAGCATCCCGATGCACTCTACGCTTTTGGCAATGCTCCGACGGCACTTATGGAGCTGGCACACCTCATTCGCCAGGGCAAGGCTCACCCCGCTGGAATTGTCGCAGCACCCGTCGGCTTCGTTCATGTGTGCGAGTCAAAGCATATGGTCAAGCCCTTTCACGACATTCCTAAGCTCATCATCGAGGGACGAAAAGGGGGTAGCAATCTAGCGGCAACGCTGGTCAATGCGACACTCAGCTATGGCGATGCCGAGACGCTCAAGCCTGGTCGTGACTTATGAAAATCATCCTCATAGGACTTAGCGACGACCGAGAGCAGCGGTGGAGCCCAGAACTGCTGGAGCGGCTCGCTGGCGAGCGCGTCTTCTCAGGAGGGGCACGGCATCACGAGATCGTCCGAGAGATCTTGCCGACGGAGTATCACTGGATCGATATAACTCCACCGATAGACGATGTGATCGAGCAGTACAAAGCGTACGATACGGTCGTCGTCTTCGCTTCGTGCGACCCCATCTTCAACGGTATCGGGCAGCGCATCATGCAGCTTCTTCCCGAGGCTGAGATCGAGCTGCACCCTTACTTCCACTCCCTGCAGCTCCTCGCTCATGCGGCCCTGCTACCTTACCAAGATATGCACGTCGTGTCGCTCACGGGGAGACCGTGGCAAGCTTTTGATGCAGCACTGATCTCAGGCGAGCGCATGATCGGCATCCTGACCGACCGCAAGGAGCACACCCCTCAGCGCATAGCCCAGCGCATGCTCGACTACGGCTATGACAACTACAAAGTCATCGTCGGGGAGCATCTAGGCAATAGGGAGCGACAGCAGCTCTCCCGCCTCTCCATTGCGGAAATGGCTGAGCGCACCTTCGCCTATCCCAACAACTTAATCCTCATTCAGACCAAGCCCTTGCCCCGTCCCTTTGGCATACCCGATGCGGACTTCATCCCACTCAATGGACGTGAGCGGATGATCACCAAGCGGGCGATACGTCTTGAGACGCTCTCCCAGCTAGACCTGCACCAAGCGCACGTCCTGTGGGATATCGGCTCCTGCACAGGCTCCGTCTCTATCGAGGCTCGCCTACAGCAGCCGAGCCTGCGGGTGGTTGCCTTCGAGATACGTCCCGAGGGCGCAGAGCTCCTCGATGCCAATGCGCGTCGTCATCACACCCCGGGCATCACTTTCTGCGGGGGCGACTTCCTCTGCGCCGACCTCGACCCACTGCCTCAGCCTGATACTGTCTTCATCGGAGGGCATGGCGGGCATCTGCAGGAGATCGTCGAGGAGGCGTGGCATCGTCTCGCCGTAGGCGGGCGGATCGTCTTCAACTCCGTCTCGAGCGAGAGCGAGGAGACCTTCAGACGAGCCATTGCATCCGTCGGTGGCTCCATCGCCTCCACAACCCGTATGCAGATCGATGACTACAACCCGATAGCTGTCTTACAAGCGACCAAAAGCACACACTAATTAGTATGAACTCAAAACCACGCATAGCGATCCTTGCCATCTCTCCCGATGGTCAAAAGATCGCACTACAGATAGCGAGCCAACTGCCCGACGTAAAGCTCTATACGACACACAGTGAGGAGCCTAGCGAGGCATTCACTCTGCTGCCCAGCCTTGCCGAGGGGGCTAAGAGTCTCTTTGCCGAGAGCGATGTCTTACTCTTTGTCTCCGCCATGGGGATCTGCGTTCGCACCATTGCCCCACTGCTCAGAGACAAGCATCATGATCCTGCGGTCCTCTGCGTAGACACCACGGGGAGGTACGTCATCTCCGTTGCTTCGGGACACATCGGCGGTGCCAACGAGTGGACCGAGCGCATCGCACACATACTAGGTGCCGAGCCAGTCATCACCACGCAGAGCGACCGTCAGGGGCTGTGGGCGTTAGACACTTTGGGCGCAGAAAGCGGGTGGAGCAGCGAGACCGCCGGCTGTAGTATGAACGCTGCCATCACCACCTTTGTCAATAAGCGCCCCGTCGCTCTGCTCCTTGAGATGCGCTCTGAGGGTACCGCCTATCTAGAGCGCACCCACCCAGAGCATGTGGACCTTTACTACCGCTACGAGGATATCGACCAAAGCCGCTACGACCTCCTCATAGCGGTGAGCTTCCGCTTGTTGGAGGACTTGGCGATCCCTTGTCTCTACTTCCGCCCGCCACTCCTGCACCTCGGCGTGGGTTGTCGTCATCAGGCAAGTCCTGAGGGTGTCGTGGCGCATATCCTCTCCGATATTCGTGCCAAGGGGTACGCCCCTAGTGCCATCGCCACGATCAATAGCATCGAGCTCAAGCGAGGCGAACCGATCCTCGAGGAGCTCTCCCAGCACTTAGGTAAGCCTTGCCACTTTTACAGTAGCGACGAGCTAGCCGCCATCGAGGTACCCAACCCCTCAGAGCGTGTCGCCACCGCCACGGGTTCGACGAGCGTCAGCGAAGCCTCCGCACTCGCAGCCAGTCAGGGCGGACTCCTGATTATAGAAAAGCAAAAGGGCTGTCTCACACCGCAGAGCGACTTCACCTATAGTCTTGCCGTAGCTCCCGAGGGGTTGCCCCACGGACATATAGAGATCGTTGGGGCGGGTCCAGGCGATCCAGAGCTGATCTCCGTGCGTGGCAAGCACTTTCTCGAGCGAGCCGACCTGATCCTCTATGCTGGTAGCTTAGTCCCTATCGAGCTAACCTACTATGCTAAGGAGGGTGCCACGGTGAGAAGCTCTGCCGATATGAACCTCGAGGAGCAGTTCGCCTTGATGAAGGAGTTTTACGACAAGCACGCTCTCATCGTGCGGCTACACACGGGAGACCCCGCCATCTTTGGTGCCATACAGGAGCAGATGGCGCTCTTTGATGAGGCCGGCATGAGTTACCATATCACGCCCGGCATCTCCTCCTTCCTAGCCGCCGCAGCAGAGCTCAGGTCTCAATTTACCATCCCCGAGCGTGTGCAGACCATCATCCTAACTCGAGGCGGCGGTCGCACGCCGATGCCTGAGCGCGAGCAACTGCACAAGCTTGCCGCCTCGCAGAGCACGATGTGCATCTACCTCAGTGCCACCCTTGCCGAGGAGGTGCAGCGGGAGCTACTCGTTCACTACCCACCCACGACACCCGTGGCGGTCTGCTACAAGCTTACTTGGCCTGAGCAACGCATCTATCGTGGTCAACTCTCCGAGCTGGCGCAGATCGTTCGCGAGCATCACCTCACGCTCACCACACTGATGGTCGTCGGGGATGCCATCGATAACCGTGCGGGGCTCTCCAAGCTCTACAATGACAACTTCAAGCACCTCTTCCGCCGATGAAAGCGCCATACCCGATAGCAATCGTCTCTCTCGGAGCTGCCACGCCTGAGGATATCTCCATGCGTGCCTATGGCAAGCTCCAGACGGCAGACGAGATCTATTGCCTAGGCGAGGCAGCTCACCGAATTGTTGCTGCGCTACCCGCAGGGACCGCCCTCGCTCAGCGCTGTCAGATCCTAGAGATCCCAATGAGCAGTGACCGAACAGAGGCGATCCGCTACTACGAGCAGCTTGCCACTCGACTGCTAGATCAGCAGGGTAGGGGACTCGCTTGTAGCGTCGTCACCATCGGAGATGCGGGTACCTACGCCACGGTGCAGTATCTCGCTGACCTCCTACGTCAGGCTGGTGCTGCGATGGAGGTTGTGCCAGGGATACCCTATTACATAGCCGCAGCGGCAGCTGTCGGCGAGGGTCTGGTGCGCCAAGATGAGTCGCTCCTCGTACTGAGCAAAGTCTCCAGTGAGTCTCAGCTTCGCGAAGCACTGTCGCAGGGACATACGGTGGCAGTGATGAAGCTCTCGCGCTGTGCCGACATCGTTCGTGAGGTGATAGCAGAGGACAACAACGACTTCATCTATGCCGAGCATCTTGGCAATCCCGCTCTAGAGCTACTCACCAGTGATCGGGAGACGCTTCTCACTCGTCAGTCCATCCCTTACTTCTCGCTCATCATCGTACGTCCCAGCCGAAGCAGCTCTCAATAAGTCACTACTTGCGATACCGCAACTCTCATGAGTAACCCTTCTGCAGGCTCTAGAAGCACTAGACCTACTAGGAGCACTAGTGCCACTAGCCCCCTAGCCTCTAACTTCTAATCCGATAACCACGTGGAAAATTCTAAATCTCCACGTGGCTATTTTTTATTTTCCACGTAGGGAAGAAACGATTCCTCCGAAGTTTCATTTGATTCCTCCGAAGTTTCATTTCGTCTCCACGTGGAGAATTTTTATTTCCTCCCTAGGTATTTGAAAATATCCACGTGGAGATTAGAGATTAGAAGTTAGAAGTTAGAGATTAGAGGGAGTGGCGGAGCGATCGTTACTCGTGAGATTTTTCTCAGATCTAGAAAGTGCGATCAGTTGCTCGGCAACGCTTTTTTTACTACCTTTGTGGCGTATAAAAGCTCCTTTAACCAAGTCCGTTACTTCTATGGTTAGGATGCCTGCTTCTATTGATTTTCCCTACTGGTGTATGAATAGATATCCTGCAATCGTTGTACAGCTCTTAGCTCTGCTACTGCCAGCTACGCTGATGGCGCAGACCAGCGCATCGACACCGACCGACACGCTTGCTTGGGCAGCGGTAGACTCGCTGTCGGTCCTTAATCTAGATGAGGTGGTCGTGACGGGTACTGGTACGAACTACCTCCTCAAGAATGCCCCCGTGCAGACCGAAATCATCAATGCGAAGACGCTAGAGAGCTACGGATCAGCGACACTTACGGAAATTCTCTCGGGTCTAATACCATCGATAGACTTTAGCCATAGTGATATGGGTACCGCTATGCAGATGGGTGGTTTGGGTAGCCAGTACATCCTCATTCTCGTTGATGGCAAGAGACTCATGAGCGACCTAGGAGGGCAGACGAACCTAGATATGGTTGACCCGACCCGCATCGAGCGCATCGAAGTGGTCAAGGGAGCTGCCTCCGCACTCTATGGTAGTGATGCTATCGCAGGTGTCATCAATATCATCACCAAGAAGAGCCGTGACAACCTATCCATAGACAATAGTACGCGCATCGCCTCTTATGGCGTGGTCAACCAGTCCAACGCTTTTCAGTATAAGGTGGGTGACTGGACGACGCTGACCGACTTTAATCTCAAGCACTCGGACGGCTGGCAAAACACAACCTGCGAGGATCCAAATCGATACGAGTATCCCATAACGAACTCGGTCAACAACACCTCCAACCCCTACCTAGACTGGCAGATAGGACAGCATCTCTACTGGCGACAGGGCAAGCCTCTCTCTGCCTATGTTGAGGGCAACTACTATCGTAAGGATATTCATCGCCCTACGGGTATACCTGACTACAAGACCTACGACTTCCGCTATCATAACACCTCGGTAGGTGCTGGTATGCGCTGGCAGACGCCACAGGGAGCGGTCTTGACGGCTCAGATGCAGTACTATATGCATGCTTACTACTATGTCTACACGGGTGAGACCTGGGCGAAGGAGTTCCTGCCTGGGGGTAAGGAGCTGAGCTTCCCCTACTTCCCTGGAGATGTGGGGCTACAGAGCAATCAGCAGCGCATCACGACACAACTCAAGGGGGTCTTCGCACTGCCCTTCGACCAGAGACTCAGTGCTGGTGTAGACCTGCATCACAACTGGCTCATAGCACCGCACCGACTAGATGAGGATCGTGTGGATGACTTCCGTGCGGGACTCTACCTACAGGATGAGTGGACACCTACGCGCAGCTTTAACCTAACAGCAGGGGCTAGACTAACTTATCACCCAGCTTTTGGCGCTAAGTTTACGCCTAAGGTCTCTCTCCTCTACAAGCTAGGTCCTGTCAATCTGCGAGCTACTTACTCCGAGGGCTTTAAGACCCCAACGATCAAGGAGCTCCACTATCGATACATTCGCCAGATGGCGATGATCGTACTTCATCTAGGCAACCCACACCTGAAGGCACAGACCAGTCGCTACATCTCGGGTAGTGTCGAGTACCATAATCCTGTTGTCAATGTGAGTGTCACGGGGTATGCCAACTTCCTCAACAATATGATCACCCTCGTGACGATCCCACGCTCGGAGGCACCTAGTGATCTCCTTGTCTCGTACAATCCTAACCGCATTCGCCAATACAAGAATATGGACAGTGCCAAGACTTATGGTGCTGATGTTACTGCCAAGTGGCGCATCTACAAGCAGTGGACGCTGATGACTAGCTATAGCTACCTCAATACGGATGCACTCCTCTACGATGACGAGAAGGGCGAGATGCGTCAGGTCACGATCGATGGTATGGCGCATCACCGCGCTACCGTGGGACTATCGTGGAGCGAAACCTTCCTCCATCAGCGGTACAAGCTCGCCGTAGGTCTCTACGGACGTATGCAGAGTACCCGCTACTATCAGGATGATGGCAATGGTAAGCCCTACCATCTATGGCGTCTCAACACGCAGCAGACGATCATACCCAATGAGAACTGGTCTCTCGACCTCAACATTGGCGTGGACAACTTGCTCAACTACTACGAGACTACACCACACGGTCTACATTACGGTACTTCGACACCGGGACGTACGCTCTATATGACTCTGAGCGTACACTTCGGGCGAGCTAAGCAGATCACACCGACTAAGCGCTCCTCTCGTCACGCGCAGTCTCAAGAGGATGAAGAGGACTAGACAAATCATCGTTTCCCCTTAACGCACTACACTTTATCAAGCCAACACACACACAAATATAAAATAACTTATAACCCCTATCAACAATGAAGAAGCTATTGACAATCTTATCACTCTGCGCTCTAGGACTGACACTCCTGACCTGCGTAGGCTGCCAGGAGGACAACAACCTAGCTCTCTCAAATCACGACAAGAAGCTGCAGGCTGTAACCAAGGAGGTGCAGGCAAAGAAGACCACAGACAAGGCTCTACTCCTTGTCTCTTTCGGTAGTACCTGGGATAAGCCTCAGGAGACCTTTAAGAAGATACAGGCTCGCTTTAAGGAGCAGTTCCCAGACAGAGACCTCTACTTCTCCTTTACCTCAGAGATCTGTATGACACGCTGCGCTCAGAAGGGATGGAACTACTATTCCCCCAACTTCTATCTAGAGGCTCTCGGAGCTGCTGGATACAAGGACATAGCAGTGCAGTCACTACACATCGTACCTGGTGAGGAGTTCCTACGTGTCAAGAACTACATCAAGGACTTCCGCAACAACGGTGAGCACCCTGAGTTTGCCAAGACGACCGTGTACCTCGCTGGTCCGCTACTAGAGACTGAAGAGGACTGCAAGATAGTCGCTGGTGAGCTACACAAGATCTATGGCAAGGAGGTTGCTGCTGGCAAGCTCGTTAGCTTCATGGGACACGGTAACCCCGAGGACATGAACTACGGTAATGGTAACTCTCGCTATCCTATGATCGAGAAGGAGCTACAGAAGCTCAGCCCCAACTACTTCGTCGCTACCGTCGATATGGAGGGCAACCTTGTAGACGACCTGATCGCTCGCGCTAAGAAGGCTGGCAAGACCTCTGGCGCGATGCTCCTACACCCGCTCATGTCTATCGCTGGTGATCACGCCAACAATGACCTCAAGGGCGGTGTCGATCCTCAGAATCCTGAGGAGGGAAGCTGGCGCTATGAGATGAACAAGGCTGGCTTCAAGTGTACGCTAGATGGCTGCACGATGAATGGACTAGCTGACTATCCCGCTATCGTCAATGTCTGGGTAAGCCACATGACGAAGGCTCTTGCCAACGAACCTCTCTACACGCCTGAAGAGGACTAATCCTAAGCCAAGCGCCTAGTGACTGTGGCATCGCGCCTCAGTCGTACGGTGGCATCATGCAATCAGTCCCCCATATACACGGATCGTATATGGGGGACTGTGCTACTTATGGGATATATCTATATCTTCACAACCTCCTATGATATCTACAGCTCTAGAAGAGACCTCTGCACTGCTCACACAGCTGGAGCAGCGTCGTGAGCCTGAGTATGCCGACTTTATGGCACGACGCACCAAAGTCTCTTCACGGCCCGAGAGCGTCCTCGGCATTCGTATGAAGTGGCTACGACAAGCCATAAGGCAGCTCAGTGCTTTGCTCACGCTCGACGAAGCCTTCGAGCTACTCCACGAGAGAGCCGTCGTATGGTATGAGTACAAAATCATCCTCGGTGGGGTCATCGGTCGTCTAGCCTCGGCTGCTGAAGGACTTCCTCTCCTCTATCCCCTCTGTGATGGCTGGGCGGTGCCTGACTACTACAAGGAGGTACTGGCAGGCTGGGCGAGGCGAGACGATGCGGAGCGACAGATAGTCCTTCGCTCGATGGCTGAGTATGCTCACGATGCCAATCCCTACGCACGTCGTCTCACCATCGTTGCGTGGCTCGACCTCATACGTCACGGCTTAGCCACGCCTAGGGCGGCACTAGATCATGTCGTACCACTGCAGCATGACGAGACGTACTATGTCCGGATGGCGATAGCGTGGCTTCTTGCCGAGATAACGCTCACGGACGACGCCTCCCTCGTCGAAGCTATTCGCACAGAGATCACGGACGACACGGTGCTACGTATGTACCAGCAGAAGCTTCGCGACTCCCGCCGTAAGGCGCGCTAGTACCTATCAAGTGTATTGTAATTCCTCCAGTCGAAGGAGCAGCGCTCCGAACGACTGGAGGAGTTATTGAAAAAGTGCCTAGCACACTAGCGAAGGACGACCTTGCGGACGAGCGTTGTGTCACGCCCCTGGATGACTACCAGAAGGGTCTCGCCAGTCGTACCGATCACACGTAGGGTATTGCTACCAGAGCTGCGTAGTGTACCTGTGAGGTCGTAGATAGAGATGACACCCTCGGCGGTGACGTTGAGCACCCCGTCAGCAGTCGCGATCTGGACGGTCGGGGCGAGAGGTCGCTGACAGCTGGTAGGTAGAGGAGCCTCTTCGAGAGGCTTGATCTGGGCAAACGCCTCTGCGTAGGCTGGTATCGCCTTATATGCCTCGATGCTCTCCTTGGGTACGTAGAGTGTAGCGTTGTCAGGAAGCTGATCGAAAGTGCCCTCTGTGCGGTACCCTCCAGCAGAGCCTCGTGGAGTAGCCTCAGGAGGAGTGGTGGCACGTATGATCACTGTGGCGAGTGCGTTGTTGCCCTTGAGGGCATTATTCTTCAACGTCTTGACTGTAGCAGGCAGGTCTAAGTAGACTAGGCTAAAGCACTGTGAGAAGGCACTGACACCAATCTCCTCAAAGCCCTCGTCGAGGATAAGTTCCTCGACACAGATGTCGTTATAGACAGCTCTATCGGAGACCGCTCTGATACCACTGGGGAGGTGTATGGTTCGTCCACCTTGTCGTCCATTAGGCATGAAGAGGAGCGAGTTACTGGCCTTTTCGATGAGGAGATTGTCTCGTACCTCATAGGTGGGGTTATCTTCGCTAAGGGTGATGGTCTGTAGATAGAATGCGTTGTAGATAGCGCACGGAGCAAATGAGCGTAGCGATGCGGGTAGAGCGAGCTGCGTGATCTTAGCGCCACTAATGCTGGCCTCCTTCATCACCTCGATTTGGTCACCGAGCTTTAGATCCCGTAGTTCAGTCGCCCATATAGCTGCTTCGCCGAGCTCTTTGATCCCGTCCGCCAGGATCAAGGTCTGTAGTGTGACGTTTGATAGCTTATCCGCTTTAATAGCTTCGTCAGCTATGTACTCAGTCTTAGAGAGTATGGGGTCTTTTGTCATATCCAGCTCTGGCATAGTGCCTATGAAGCTCAGAAGCGTATTGCTAGCCCCGTCATAGATGTAGCTCATACGTGAGACGCCTGTCTCCTGAGGCATCGGGAGGATTTGCTTGAAGAGCTTCCAGCCATCAGCCGTCTTGTACTGCTCGATAGCATCTTCGGGTACATAGAGCTTGCACTGCTCGACATTGACCCCCTGGAGCGCATCGGTGCCGATCACTTCGGGTGGAAAGCTGCGGTAGGAGTAGATCTCCTCTAGTCCTGTACAGTTGAAGAATGCGTTGGTGTTGAAGCGAGACATATCCTGAGGAATGTAAAGTCGCTTGATCGACTTACAGTTGTCAAAAGCACGAGCCGCTGTCCCTAATACGGTAAAGGGGATCACAAACTCTTCGTCTGTCTTGGCCCGTGGGTATTGCTCTAGGTACCAGCTCCCTAAGAGATCGCTGTAGAGTACGCCACTCACGGCAAAGTAGGTCTCACACCCCTTCTCGACATCAAAGTGTGCGAGCTGGCGACAGTTGTAAAAAGCATACTCGCCCAGTGCCTCTAGTGTCTTCGGTAGCGTGACGCGCTTGAGCTTAGCACAGCCACTGAAGGCAGAGCCGCCTATACTGGTCACTTTCTTGAAGTCTACAGACTGCAGATTCTTACAGGCTAGGAAGCTCTCCTCACCGATCGACTCGAGATTATCGCTCCAAGAGATCTTCTGTAACATGTTGCAGTCAGCAAACGCTTCTCCCTGAATCTCTCGGCAGGAGTTAGGTAGCACAACCTCTCTCAAGTCGCGACGAGCTCTAAAAGCGCCGTCGCCGATGATCTCTACAGCGGCAAAGGCTGTGTCCTTAGTGAGGTCTATCGTCTCCTCATCTCCAGACCACTCGGTCAGAGTCTTCTTGTCTTCACTCAGCTTGTAGGAACTCACGGGATAGGTCTGAGCCGAGAGCCCCCACGCCAGTGTGCAGAGGATTAGTGATAGCAGGGTAATCTTTCTTTGCATAGCTATTATGTGGTTAGATAAATTGGATAGATCTAGTGTGGTGTGTGCTAAAGCACTAAGCGAATGTACTAAATCTTTTTCAAGTGGCAAGATCTATTAGCAAGAGCTTGGCTCAAAAACAAAAGGACTCAACCGCTTTTGCTCAGCGATTGAGTCCTTTCGTTGTGGGCGCCTGTTGGATAGCCGTTGTGGCTAACCCCTTTTATGAAGAAGCTTAGAGGGTGGCGCCGAGCTGCTTGAGCTGCTGCTGTACCTCGTCGATGCGTAGCAGGGCATCGCTCTCTTTCTTGCGCTCGAGGGCGACAACTTCGGGCTTGGCATTGGCGACAAACTTCTCGTTGGAGAGCTTCTTGCGAACTCCTGCGAGGAACTTCTCCTGATGCGCTAGCTCGCCACGCAGACGCTCTACGGTCTTTTCGATATCGATGGCGCCCGACAGCTCGACGGAGTAGGGGACTGTGCCGATGATGAAGTGCTCGGCCGTATGCTCTTCCGACTGATGCGCCTCCGCCTTCGTGAGGGCAGAGAGGTTGGCCAGCTTGATGACTAGCTCACTCATACGCTCGGGGTGCTCACCACTCGTGGTGAGCGCGAGCGACTGCTTCGTCGCTATCTGATGCGCACTGCGTATGCTACGTATCTTGGTGATCAGATCGACGGCATGCTCCATGTCGGCGAGTAGCTGCTTATCCGCCTGCAGCGTATCGTCTAGATGAGCGTACATGATGGACTCACCCTCCTGGCGAGGTGCTACGTCCTGCCAAAGCTCCTCCGTGATGAACGGCATGAAGGGGTGCAGCAAGATGAAGATCTGCTCGAAGTAGTGGATCGTTCGTTCGTAAACCTTACGGCTCATGCTGGTGCCGTAGGCTGGCTTGATAGCCTCTAGGTAAATGCCGGAGAAGTCGTCTCGGACGAGCTTGTAGAGGAGCGTGACGGCGTCGCTGATGCGATACTTGTCGAAGAGGTCGTCTAGCTCGCTCATCGTCGAGGCGAGTAGAGACTCAAACCACTCCATAGCTATTAGGCTAGCTGCGTCTGGCTTGACTTCGTCGGAGACACTCTGCGTCTTGAGGAAGCGGTAGCTATTCCAGATCTTATTGCAGAAGTTGCGTCCCTGCTCCACAAGGCTCTCGTCGTAGAGGAGGTCATTGCCGGCAGAGGTGGCCATCATAAGTCCTAGGCGCACGCCATCGGCTCCATACTTGTCCATTAGATCGATGGGGTCGGGCGAGTTGCCGAGCGACTTAGACATCTTGCGCCCCTTGTCGTCTCGTACGATGCCCGTTAGGTAGACCTTGTCAAAGGGACGATCTCCCATAAAGTGATACCCCGCCATGATCATACGGGCTACCCAGAAGAAGAGGATGTCAGGTCCTGTGACTAGGACGGAGGTGGGGTAGAAGTATTTGAGATCTTCCGTTGGCTCTGAACCATCGATCTTGCCAAAGAGGCTGATAGGCCATAGCCAGGAGGAGAACCATGTGTCGAGACAGTCAGACTCTTGGCTGAGCTGTTCGATCGTTAGGCTGTTGTCGCCTGTCTCTTGCTTTGCTTTTGCCAAAGCTTCCTCAGCGGTAGCCGCTACGACGAACTGTCCGTTGGGCAGGTAGTAAGCTGGTATGCGATGTCCCCACCAGAGCTGACGGCTGATGCACCAGTCCTTGATGTTCTCCAGCCAGTAGCGATAGGTGTTGACAAACTTCTTGGGTACAAGCTGTACTGTATCCTCAAGGACTGCCTGTAAAGCGGGCTTGGCTAGCTCGGACATCTTGAGGAACCACTGCATCGACAGCTTTGGCTCGATCGCTACATCGGTGCGCTCGCTGTAGCCGACGCGGTTGTTGTAGTCCTCTTCGTGGTCAAGCAAGCCAGCCTCTTTGAGGTCTACGACGATCTCCTTGCGGACTGCGAAGCGATCTTTGCCCGCGTACTTACCGCCGTGCTCATTGAGCGTGCCGTCGTTGTTGAAGATGTCGATTGTCTCCAGCTGATGCGTGATGCCGAGCTGGTAGTCGTTGATGTCGTGGGCTGGAGTGACCTTGAGACAGCCCGTACCGAACTCTAGGTCTACGTATTCATCCTCGATGATCGGGACGGAGCGACCTACGAGTGGAACGATGACTCGCTTACCACGCAGATGGTGGTAGCGAGGATCTGTCGGATTGATACAGACGGCCGTGTCGCCCATGATCGTCTCGGGGCGCGTCGTCGCTACGATGATGTAATCCTCAGTACCCTCGATGAAGTAACGGAGGTAGTAGAGCTTGCCCTGATGCTCCTTGAAGATAACCTCCTCGTCCGAGAGTGCCGTCTGTGCCTTGGGGTCCCAGTTGACCACGCGTACCCCACGGTAAATGAGTCCCTCCTCGTAGAGCTTGCAGAAGACATTGATGACCGACTCTGAGCGCTCCTCATCTAGGGTAAAGGCTGTACGACTCCAGTCGCACGATACGCCTAGTCTGCGCAACTGGCTGAGAATGATGCCGCCATACTTGTCGGTCCACTCCCAAGCATGCTTGAGGAAGTCCTCTCGTGTGAGCTGATTCTTCTGAATACCTTGCTTAGCAAGCTGCTCTACCACCTTGGCCTCCGTAGCGATTGAGGCGTGGTCGGTGCCAGGCACCCAGCAAGCGTTGTAACCCGATATACGAGCACGACGGATGAGTATGTCCTGGATCGTGTTATTGAGCATGTGTCCCATGTGCAGCACGCCCGTCACGTTGGGCGGGGGCATGATGATCGTGTAGGTCTTCTTGCTGTGATCTACGTGTGCCTCAAAGAGCTTGTGGTCCAGCCAGTACTGGTACCACTTAGTCTCGACACCCGCAGGATCGTAGACTCTAGTTATCTGAGAAGTGATAGAATCGTCTTGCATTGCTTATAGTCTGTCGTGATATTTGCGTACAAAGGTACTGAAATATCACTCCTTGATACCCAAACGCTCTAGGAATCGTTGACGAGATACGATAAAACGCTCATGTGTAGCCTGAGCCACGACGCCCGCTTGATCGGTTGCCTCAATAGCAAAGGTGAGTTTGCGTCCCTCTATCGCGGAGAGTTGTGCTGTGACCGTGATCGTCTCTCCGATGGGTGTCGCATGCTGGTGGTCGGTCGTGATCATCGTGCCGACGGTCGTCGAGCCCTCCTCGGTATAGTTGCGAGCGAGAAGCATAGCTGCGTTTTCCATAAAGGCGATCAGTGCCGGTGTGGCGAGGACGGGCATGTCGCCAGATCCCATCTCAGCAGCACTGTGCTTAGGCTCGATGAGGTATTGCTTGGTTAGGGTGGTTGCTTTATTATCCATAGTCATATATCGATTACTGGTTGTCACAAGTTATAGTGTTGCCCTCGGGGCTTAGGTGGTAGGTGCGCTGCTCCTCCGCTACATAGCAGGAGGAGCCCTCAGAGAAGTCTAGCTTGTGTCCCTCTTGGCTTACCCAGCCGATCTGGCGAGCTGGGTTGCCCACGACCAGGGTGTAGGGCGCCACATCACGGATCACGACCGTGCCCGCGCCAATCATAGCGTAAGCACCAATCTTAACCCCGCAAAGGATCGTCGCATTGGCCCCGATAGAGGCTCCTCGGCCTATATGTGTGGGGCGAAACTCGTGCTTTCGTGAGACCGCCGCACGCGGGTTGATCACATTGGTGAAAACGCACGAAGGTCCTAGGAAAACCTCCTCTTCGCAATGAACTCCTGTGAAGAGCGTGACATTATTCAGGACACGGCAGCGGTCGCCTAGACGAACCTCTGGCTGGACGACGACGTTTTGTCCTAGATGACACTGCGCCCCGATGACAGCATCGTGCATAATATGGCAGAAGTGCCAGATAGTCGTACCCGCACCAATGTGCGCCCCCTCGTCAATGATCGTCGTGGGGTCTATGTAGCCTGTCTTGGCAGCACGGGGTGGGTGTGGCATAGGGGAGGATCTTTGGCGACTACTTGATCAGCGACTCGATAGCGGTGAGGTCTGAACGGTAAGCCGTGGAGACCTCTGCTTGATCCTCTACTACCTTGCAGCTGTGTAGCACAGTGGCGTGCGAGCGGCCACCGAGCAGTTCGCCGATAGCACTGAGCGATTGATCCGTATAGCGCTTCGCAAAGTACATAATCATCTGCCTCGCCTGAGCCACGTCAGCCTTTCTCGAGCGACTGCGCACCAGCTCTATCGGCACATGATAGTATTCGCACACCGTCTTCTCAATCATAGAGACAGTAATCTCTTTCTTCTCTTGCTTGACCGTCTGGCTGACGATCTTCTTGACAAAAGAGGAGGTGACGTCGCAACCCTCCACCGCTGCACGGGTGATAAGCGAAAAGAAAACTCCCTGCAGGCCACGGATGCTGCTGGTCACTGTGCGGGCTATGTAGTCGATCATCTCTTGGGGTAGTATGCTCCCGCTCTCCTCGCTCTTGTGGCGGAGGTACTCTCTGCGGAGGTCGTAGTCGGGACGCTCTACCTCTATCGTCAGGCTACCCGCTATACGTGAGATAAGACGCTCTTCAAGTCCCGCCAGGTTGACTGGTGCCGTATCGCTCGTCAGGACGATCTGCTTGCCCAGCATGTAGAGGTGGTTGAAGACTTGGAAGAAGGTGAGTTGTGTCTTCTTCTTGGCGATCAGCCCCTGTATGTCGTCGATGAGGAGTACATCAACCTGCTGGTAGAAGTTGATAAAGTCGTTGGTCGTATTGGCTCTTGTGGCGGCGACGTACTGCATCTCAAACATGTGAGAGGAGACGTAGAGCACCTTTAGCTCAGGGTACAGCTCTCTGATCCGTAGTCCGATCGCATGGCACAGGTGTGTCTTACCAACGCCTGAAGGACCGTAGATAAAGCACGGGTTGAGGGCGCCTTGTCCAGGCTTCTCAGCAATAGAGCGAGCGATAGAGCTGGCGGTGCGATTGGACTCCCCCTGATAGTAGGTGTCAAAGCTCAGCTGAGGCTTGAGCTGCGAGTCAAAGTCTGGTAGCTGGCGTGGCTCTGTCTTCAGTGCGGCGGCAGCTCCGTTGGCTTTGATCGTATAGGCACCAGCAGCACCGTAAGCATTGCTTGCATAGCTCTGCGTGGGCAGCGTCACAGACGAGTTCTTGCGGTGAGAGGCTGCGCTGTCTACAAGCGCCTTGTACTTGAGGACTACGTTAGGACCGACGATACGCTGGAGTACCTGCTTGAGCTCGTTGATGAAGTGTGTCTCGATGTACTCACAGAAGAACTGACTAGGCACACCGAGCGTCATCTCCACTCCGATGAGTGAGACTGGCTTGATGTGTGGAAACCAAGCGTTGTAGACCTCTGGTTGGATCATCGCTTGAAGGAGGACTGTACACTCAGACCACGCCCGCAGGGCAGCTTCTCTGTCAGTCATAATTAAGTAGTCAAGTATATGATAGTAGTCAATGTAAAGTGAGACTGTTATCTTCGCAACAGTAGGATAGTCAAGTGACCCAAGAGGAAGATCCTTTGTGAAAGATCACTTTTCACTTGCAAAGATCCTAACTTTGACGATGCCATGCAACAGGACAAAACGACAAAAACACTTCTCCGCCCGTCTATCTGTATTGTTGTCAAAGGGTTAGGATATAGAGTTGTTGACAACCAATACGTTTGATCTAATTGCTTATGGATTAGACTATTATAATGATATAGCTGAGCTATAAGTCTAGTAATAGACAATCAAGAATAAGAGCTATCTAGAGGATTACGAATAAGTTACGAGTAGCGTCATGAGATAGCTTTTCATTGTAGCTGTAAAGTTATATCAGCTTCAGATTTTGAACTGATCAGATGTGTCGGATAGATCGTATGTAAACGGAGTGATCAGGGTCTTTAGTGACTCCGATCACTCCGATATTTATAATCCTCTCAGCAGTCTGCGTATCCGTCTTCTGAGCCTTCGTGGAGGCAGACAAGTCTCAGCATCGTGTGAGTCTAGCCACGGGGGCAGCCTGCACACTGTCTGATCTGCTGAAAGAAGTCGTTGCCCTTGTCATCGACTAAGATGAAAGCGGGGAAGTCCTCCACCTCTATGCGCCAGATCGCCTCCATACCCAGCTCGGGGTACTCCAGACACTCGACACGCTTGATGCTCTCCTGAGCTAAGATCGCTGCAGGGCCTCCGATGCTGCCGAGGTAAAAGCCTCCATGCGCCTTGCAAGCATCGGTAACCTGCTGACTGCGGTTGCCCTTGGCAATCATGACGAGGCTACCGCCATGGCTCTGGAAGAGATCTACGTAGGGATCCATACGTCCTGCCGTCGTGGGTCCAAAAGAGCCACTAGGCATCCCCTCAGGCGTCTTGGCGGGACCAGCGTAGTAGATCGGGTGATCCTTGATGTATTGGGGTAGCTCCTCGCCACGATCTAGGCGCTCCTTGAGCTTAGCGTGGGCTATGTCACGCCCTACGACGATGGTGCCTGAGAGCGAGAGACGTGTAGAGACAGGGTACTGACTCAGCTGCTTGCGTATCTCATCCATGGGGCGGTTGAGGTCTACCTTAACGACCTCGCCCTCGGTGCCGTGGCGCATAGCCTCGGGGATCAGTCGTGCGGGGTGCTTCTCCAGTCGCTCGATCCATAGCCCCTCCTTATTGATCTTAGCCCGTACGTTGCGATCTGCTGAGCAGCTTACTCCTAGTCCGACAGGACAGGAAGCTCCGTGACGTGGCATACGGATTACACGGATATCGTGGGCGAAGTACTTACCGCCAAACTGCGCTCCCAGACCAATCTCGTGGGTCGCCTCAAGGAGTCGCTGCTCCATCTCTAGATCTCGGAAAGCATGCCCCAGTTCGTTGCCTTCAGTGGGGAGCTCATCGTAGTACTTAGCACTGGCGAGCTTGACCGTCTTGAGGTTTGCCTCGGCCGAGGTGCCGCCTATGACGAAAGCTATATGATAAGGAGGACAAGCAGCAGTACCTAGCGAACGCATCTTGTCAACCAGGAAGGGGAAGAGCCGCTCCTCCGTGAGGAGTGCTTTGGTCTCCTGATAGAGGTAAGTCTTATTGGCAGAGCCACCGCCCTTAGCGATAAAAAGGAACTTATACTCATCGCCCTCGGTCGCCATAAGGTCTATCTGTGCGGGGAGGTTGCACCCCGTATTGACCTCACGATACATATCGAGGGGTGCATTTTGCGAGTATCGGAGGTTGTAGCGTGTGTAGGTGTCGTAGACGCCGTGAGAGAGGTACTCCTCATCGCAAGCACCAGTCCATACGTTTTGCCCCTTCTTACCTAGAATGATGGCGGTCCCCGTGTCTTGGCAGAAGGGGAGCTGCCCCAGAGCACTCACCTCAGCATTGCGGAGGAAGGTGAGAGCGACAAACTTATCATTGTCCGAAGCCTCAGGGTCGGATAGTATCGATGCGACCTGCTCCTGATGGGCAGGGCGTAGGTAGAAGGCTACATCGTGCATAGCTCGCTCGGCAAGTATGCGTAGTGCCTCTGGCTCGACTTGGAGCATCTGGTGACCATTGCAGTCGACCGTATGAACGTAGTCAGAGGTGATTAATTCGTACTCAGTCCGATCGGTTCCTACGGGGTACATCGGCTGGTATTGAAACGGTGGTGTCGGCATCTCTCTTGTGTCAGTTAAGTGTGTGTATAAAGAGCCTCGTGACATAGCTTGTCATAGGCTCGAATAGGGTAGGAGAAAAATAGTAAGAGACTGAGTGCTAGGGCTTGCTCCTTAGAAGTCTAAGCGTGCGTCCCCCTGCATTCAGTCTCTATCAGGTTTGTAAGAGGCTATGCCTCTTTGAGTTTATCTTACCAAGCGAAGATAGGTAGTGGAGACATCATCTCGTTGACCTCCTTACGTACCTTAGTTATCTCAGCCTCGTTCTCAGGATCACGTAGTACGCGGTCTATGAGCTCGACGATGTATGGCATCTTGTCCTCCTTGACACCACGCGTTGTGATAGCGGGCGTGCCCACACGGATACCAGAAGTCTGGAATGCAGAGCGTGAGTCAAAGGGTACCATGTTCTTATTGACCGTGATGTCAGCACGTACGAGTGCGTTCTCAGCCACCTTACCCGTTAGGTCAGGGTACTTAGAGCGTAGGTCGATGAGTAGGCAGTGATTGTCTGTACCGCCAGAGATACAGTTGTAGCCCATCTTGATGAAAGCCTCGCCAAGAGCCTTAGCGTTCTTCATCACCTGCTTCTGATACTCCTTAAATGAAGGATCGAGAGCCTCACCAAAGGCGACAGCCTTAGCAGCGATGACATGCTCTAGAGGACCACCCTGGATGCCTGGGAAGACAGCCGAGTTAAGCAGCTGAGACATCATCTTGACAACCCCCTTAGGCGTCTTGAGACCCCAAGGATTCTCAAAGTCCTTACCCATGAGGATGATACCACCACGAGGACCACGTAGGGTCTTGTGGGTTGTAGAGGTGACGATGTGAGCATACTTGACAGGGTTGTCGAGCAGCCCAGCAGCGATTAGTCCGGCAGGGTGAGCCATATCGACCATAAAGATAGCGCCGATCTCATCGGCTACCTTGCGGAAGCGTGCATAGTCCCACTCGCGGCAGTAAGCTGATCCACCAGCGATGATGAGCTTAGGCTTGTGCTGGCGAGCTAGTTGCTCCATCTCGTCATAGTCTACCGTACCGGTCTCCTTGCTCAGATTGTAGCCTATAGGATTGTAGAGGATACCAGAGCTATTGACAGGCGAACCGTGTGAGAGGTGACCACCGTGGTCTAGGTTTAGCCCCATAAAGGTGTCACCAGGCTTGAGGCAGGTGAAGAGGACAGCCATATTAGCTTGAGCACCTGAGTGAGGCTGCACGTTGGCATACTCCGCACCAAAGAGCTTCTTGACACGCTCTATAGCTAGGTTCTCAGACTTATCGACTACCTCACATCCGCCGTAGTAACGCTTGGCGGGGTATCCCTCAGCGTACTTATTGGTCATACAGCTACCCATAGCTTGCATGACCTGGTCGCTGACAAAGTTCTCAGAGGCGATCAGCTCGATGCCCTTTTGCTGGCGCTGATGCTCCTGTTCGATCAGATCAAAGATCTCTTGGTCTCTTTTCATTCTATGTGAAATTAAATAAGTTAGTCGTCATACATAGGTGTGCGAAGCCCCTAACCCCTCAAGCGCGAGCAGAGGCTCACACGATTCTCTCGCAAAGATAACAATAATATCTGAGTCAGGGCAATCTTTGCGGAAGTTTTCAACTTCGTAAATTGGATAACCCGATGAGACGAGTAACGATTTGCAGGGACGCTCGGATGTGGCACAGATCCGTTTGTACGGGAGTGGACACAAATTGCTCGAAAGAGCGGATATCCACGTGGAGATTTTCGAATGCTCACGTGGAAATAAAAAAATCTCCACGTAGGGAAGAAATGAAACTTCGGAGGAATCAAATGATATGTCCGAGGAATCGTTTCGTCCCTACGTGGAGAATGAGAGATATCCACGTGGATATTTGAGATTTTCCACGTAGAGATCGGATTAGAGATTAGAAGTTAGAGATTAGAGATGTGTACTTGTGGAGGTGGTAAGCTTGTTGCGTGAGCGCTAAGTTGTGTCTTTTGTGTTACATTTGCAGGCAGCTCACATGATAGAGTTAACTACACACTTATAAACTAATAACCCAAACAACCGTATGAAAAGAACAATCTGCTATCTACTACTGCTTCTCCCGCTCCTGACGCTCGTCAGTTGTGATGATGATCCCGTAGAGCAAAAGGTCGAGACCTTGGCCATCACACCTGCTGAAGCTACCATGACCATCGGCGAGAGCTTACAGCTACAGGTGACACAGCAACCGAACCTCAACAAGCCAGTCGCCTTCCGTAGCCTCAATACTGAGCTGGCGACTGTCTCTGACAAGGGTGTGGTCACAGCTGTTGCCAAGGGCGAGACGACTATCTTAGCTGAGGTAGATGGTGTCTCTGCCAAGTGCAAGATCACGATCAAGGAGCCAGCTCCCAAAGAGGACTTTGCCATAGACATCCTTAAGGTGACGGCAACTAACATCTACATTAAGGTGACGCCTAAAGATCCTGATATGCTCTACTCTGTCAATGCAGGTACGCGAGAGAGCTACGATCGCATCCTCGCCAACCTAAAGTCTCAGCCTAATGCCAATCGTGAGTGGTGGAAGGCTGTCTCTGGAGGTGAAATCGGAAGTGCGGCATACAGAGCGACTATGGCTCGTGAGTCTTTCAAGGGGACGAAAGAGTTTGACCTAGGAGAGATCTCAGGCTCAGACTATCCTTATCCGGCAGATCACACCATCGTCGTTAGAATCTATGGTATGGATCAGGACGGCTACGAGCTGACTAAGGTCATAGAGCTCGAGCAGAAGACGAAGCCTCGTACGATGCTGGACTTCACCTTCAATGTCGAGGCCCTCACACCTAGCGACTCTTGGATATCAGCATTGGTTCGCCCGTCTGATATGACGAAGCCTTACTTCTACTCTATACAGAGCAAGCGCTATGTAGACTTTTACCGTAATCCGAAGCCTGGAAACGAAGTCCTAGACGGTATCCCCGCTAAGGAGATGATGTGCTACAAGCTAGTGCAGAGCGTATACCAGATGGATCCTATGCCAGATGCTTTCAAGGTCGGTGAGCTACAGATCAATAAAGAGACTAATGCTGGTCTGAAACCAGATACAGACTATGTCTTAGTGCTATTCGGATGGGACAAGGATCTAGGATTGACGACCGATCCTGCCTACTTCGACTTTAAGACTAAGCCTGCAAGGGACGAATAGTGCTGGCTACGCTAGCTAAATAAGGCCTGTGACACGAGTCGATGGTCTTCACCAGGACGACGGGCGCACGAGATCGGGCGTCCGTCGTCGTACAAATGAGTCTCATAGGGACGCACGTGGTGCAAATCCCTATCGTTACTCGCCTTACAGAATTAAAGAGTGATCTGTGTACACACCATACGATACTATTTTGGTATCTTTGCAGGTGATATAACGAGAGCCTTGGGGGCTTTCGCCACATAATATAGTTTATGCTCAAAGAAATCTTATCCATCTCAGGCAAGCCAGGACTCTTTAAGCTCCTGACGCACACTAAGAATAGTATCATCGTCGAGGATCTAGAGACGAAGCGTCGCATCCCTGCGTACGCCTCCGATCGTGTCGTATCTCTAGGCGATATATCGATCTATACGACTACTGAAGAGGCTCCTCTGCGAGAGATCTTGCAGACGCTGCTCGACAAGTACGAGGGCAAACCAGTCGACCTCAAGGGAGTCAGCGGCAAGGAGGCTTACTTCGACCTCTTTGCGGAGGTACTTCCCGAGTACGATCGTCAGCGTGTCCACGACAACGATATCAAGAAGATCTTTCGCTGGTACAATATCCTCGTAGAGACGGGACATACCGACTTCTCCGAGCCTGCACCTGAGGAGACCAGTGAGGAGGCTCCCACAGAGGAGTAATAAAGCCTCTCCTGAGCCACACTTGGCTCACCGACTCTTGTCTAATAACTTTACCACATAATATTATGTACAAAGAACTGAAGAACTTCCTCACTAAGGAGATCCAAGACACTAAGGATGCGGGTCTCTACAAGGAGGAGCGCATTATCATCACCCCTCAGACGGCCGCTATCAAGGTAGAGGGGGGCAAGGATGTCTTGAACTTCTGCGCTAACAACTACCTAGGTCTCTCCGATAATCCTCGCCTCATCAAGGCTGCCAAGGCTATGATGGATTCGCACGGATACGGCATGAGTAGCGTACGCTTCATCTGCGGTACGCAAGATATCCACAAGCAGCTCGAGAAGGCTATCGCACACTACTTCCACACGGAGGACGCGATCCTTTATGCTGCTTGCTTTGATGCCAACGGCGGTGTCTTCGAGCCGCTCTTTGGCCCAGAGGATGCTATCATCAGCGACTCCCTGAACCACGCCTCGATCATCGATGGTGTACGTCTCTGCAAGGCTAAGCGTTATCGCTACGCCAACGCCAATATGGAGGAGCTAGAGAAGCGCCTTCAGGAGGCTCAGGAGCAGCGCTTCCGCATCATCGTCACGGATGGTGTCTTCAGTATGGATGGCAACGTAGCTCCTATGGACAAGATCTGCGATCTCGCTGACAAGTATGACGCTCTCGTAATGGTCGATGAGTGCCACTCGGCTGGTGTAGTCGGTAAGACGGGTCGTGGTGTCGCTGAGGCTTTCGACTGCTTCGATCGTATCGATATCCACACGGGTACGCTCGGTAAGGCATTCGGTGGTGCTGTCGGTGGCTTTACAGCTGGTCCTAAGGAGATCGTCGAGATACTACGTCAGCGCTCTAGACCTTATCTCTTCTCTAACTCACTGCCCCCCGCAGTGGTCGGCGCTGGTATCGAGGTCTTCAAGATGCTGGAGGAGGATGACTCACTACACACGAAGCTGATGGAGAATGTCAACTACTTCCGCGATAAGATGCTCGCAGCTGGCTTTGACATCAAGCCTACACAGAGCGCTATCTGCGCAGTGATGCTCTACGACGCTCCGCTTTCTCAGCGCTACGCTGCTCGTCTTCTCGAGGAGGGTATCTATGTAACGGGCTTCTACTATCCAGTCGTTCCGAAGGGCGAGGCTCGTATCCGTGTACAGCTCTCAGCAGCTCACGAGCGTGAGCACCTCGACAAGGCGATCGCTGCCTTTATCAAGATTGGTAAGGAGCTGGGCGTGATCAAGTAATCGCAGCTCTCAGCAAAGCATAACTAATAACGAAGGTGACTAGACGCTATCCCATAACATCGGGAGTGCAGATCTAGTCACCTTCCTCTTTATATTAAGCAGCTATACTATTATATATATGTCCCTGCGAATAGTTGTAGATAGTTCTATTCCATACATGGCCGACGGCATGCCCCTCGGGGTCGAGGCGCATTACCTGCCGAGTGGAGAAATCACGGCCGAAGCGGTTGCCGATGCCGATGCCCTGATGATCCGTAGCGTGACGCATTGCGACCGTACGCTCCTGGAGGGGAGTGCGGTACGTCTGATCACCTCAGCGACAGCGGGCTTTGACCATATAGATACTGAGTACTGCCGTGAGGCGGGCATTCGCTGGTACAATGCTCCTGGGTGCAATGCTGCCTCTGTAGCGCAGTATGTCCTGACGGCTATCTCTCGTATCGCACTAGAGCAGGAGTTGGCTCCTAAGGATATAACCCTCGGGATCATTGGCACGGGACATACCGGCGGACGGGTCTATCAGCGTGCCAAGGCGCTCGGCATGCGGACGCTCCTCTACGATCCGCCTCTCGTGACGGCTTACGATGAGCACCCTGACTGGCAGAGCTATCTGGAGGAGCTGGATCGCAATGGACTACCTCGTCCTTACCTCGCGGAAGATATGTCGGCGCTACGAGATAGCTATGTAGACCTAGACACGCTCCTCGCCTCGGCTACGATGATCACCTGTCACGTGCCTCTGACGAAGGGGGGCGCATACCCTACTTATCACTTAGTCGATGACGCTTTCTTGAGAAATGCTCAGCAACGACCATGGTTGATCAATGCTTGTCGTGGAGCTGTCGTCGACACCCCCGCACTGGTACGAGCCCTTGACGACAAGGCGGTCGCAGGAGCCGTGATCGACTGCTGGGAGGGCGAGCCACGCATAGCACAGACACTACTAGATCGTGTCTTCATCGGCACACCCCACATTGCGGGCTTCTCGGTGCATGGCAAGGCGCAAGGCGCGGTGCAGAGCCTGCGCCACCTGTGCGACTTCTTTGATCTCAGTGACGAGCGGATAGCTCTGGCGCACCCTCGCCCCTTGGCGGAGCCATACCTAGACCTCACGGGATGCGAACCGTGGCAGACCCCTTGGCGTGCGATGATTCACACGCTCGACTTGCCAGCTATTATGAGTCGACTGGTGGCTAGTCCCGACACCTTCGAGCAGCAGCGTGTCCACTACCAGCACCCCTACGAGCCACGCGACTACACTGTACGAGGCGTCCCCGCCTCTGTGCGTCCTGCACTGACGGCTCTTGGCTTTGTTATCGCCAGCAACTAAGGCCGACGGATCTTATTATGAGTTTCGTTTTTAGGAACAGCCGGGTTAGGGCTCTATTTCGTAACTTTGTGCCACACGCTTAACACAATAGGAGATAGCACCTATGTATCCAGACAATCTCATCAAGGCCTACGAGGCGAGCTTTAGAGAGCACTTCCGACAGCCAGCTCTCTCGGACTACGCCACCGGCTACACCATATCTTATCGCGACTTAGCGCTACAGATAGCGCACCTACACTACGTATATAAGGAGATCGGTATACAGCGCGGCGACCGCATCGCTCTGATGGGCGCTGACTCGGTCCACTGGTGCGTCATCTTTATGGCTACGATCACTTACGGTGCTGTGATCGTCCCCATACTGCAGGACTTCAACGTCGAAGACGCTAAGACGATCATCAATCATAGCGAGGCGAAGCTCCTCTTTATAGATGATCTCATCTTGTCGAAGCTCAATCCTGAGGAGGATCTCCCGATGGTGCAGACTATCTTCGACATCAAGAAGATCACGTGGCGCTATGCTCGCTCGGGGATGCCATACGACTATAAGCGGCTCCTTCCCTTTGCCCCCTTTGTGGCACGCTTTTATCCCAAGGGATTCCGTCGTACCGACATCGTCTACCCCGAGGTGGACAATGATGAGTTGGTCGTGATCAACTACACCTCAGGAACGACCGGCTTCAGCAAAGGGGTACTGATCACTGCGGGCAATCTTGCGGGCAATGCACTCTATGCGCAGAAGCTCGACCTCATGTATAGCGGCGAGCAGATCATCTGCTTCCTCCCACTGGCACATACTTACAGCTGTGCCTTCAACATGCTCGCAGCCCTTTACATAGGCGTCCATACGCATATTCTAGGCAAGGTCCCTTCGCCCAAGATCTTGATGAAAGCCTTTGCCGAGATACGCCCCGTGCTGATCATCTCCGTGCCACTCATCTTGGAGAAGATCTACAAGCAGTCTATCGTGCCCGTCTTAGAGCGCTCCTCTATCAAGGCGCTCCTACGTATTCCGCTCTTACGCAAGTTGGTCTACCGAGTGATCCGCAAGAAGCTCACCGATGGACTCGGGGGCAACTTCCGCGAGGTGATCGTCGGGGGGGCGCCACTCTCTACGGAGGTCGCCGCCTTCCTACATCGTATCGGCTTCCCGCTCACTGTCGGCTATGGTATGACCGAGTGCGCTCCGCTCATCTCTTACAGCAACCATCGCCGCTGGGTGCCACTCTCTGCGGGCCGCGCCCTGCCACATATGGAGATACGTGTCGGGGTGCCAGAAGACTTTGACCAGCCTTTAGCTCCAGGTGTCGGAGAGATACAGGTGCGCGGTGACAACGTCTGCCTCGGCTACAACAAGCTCCCCGAGATCAATAAGCTCCTCTTCACCACCGACGGCTGGATGCGTACGGGTGACCTAGGGCGTCTAGACAAGCGGGACAATCTCTTCATCCTCGGTCGCTCCAAGACGATGATCCTAGGGGCTAATGGGCAAAACATCTACCCCGAGGAGATCGAGGCGAAGCTCAATAACCTACATTTTGTTTCTGAGAGTCTAGTCTATCAGAAGAACGGCCGTCTTGAGGCACTTGTTTATCCTGACGAACTGGTAGCCAAGCAGGCGGGGGTGACTATCGAAGAGGCTTGGGAGCAGATCAAAGCTCAGCGTAAGCAGCTCAATGCTAAGCTTGGCTCCTACGAGATGGTGACTAAGTTCGTCCTCCAGAGGACCCCCTTCATCAAGTCACCCAAGCGTAGCATCAAGAGACACCTATATAAGGATGGCATTGAGGTGACACAGACCAATGGGTAGCATGGCTGAGTCAACTTATCGTATCGAGGGAACGCTCCGTCAGCTACCTCTAGAGGAGTATATGGCGGGGTACTTCGACCCTGATCGCTTTTTCGCTCTGTGTGAGCATTGTCCTACTTATTTGACCAATTGGTCTTGCCCGCCCTTTACTTATGATGTGCGTGAGGCACTGGGACGCTACCGCTACGCGCATATCCTCGTGCATCGTGTCACGCCCGATGAACAGTCGTGGGCGGCGTGTCTGCCTGACGAGGTGGGGAACTACTGCTTTCGCCTGATGGGTGCCGTGCGGGATCGTATCGACCCGCTCCTCTATCAGCTAGAGCGGCAACATACGGGGAGTCGGCTCTTTACGGCTGGTCGCTGTCGGCTCTGCCAGCCACAAGCCTGCACACGCAGTGCCGGCGATCCTTGCCGTCATCCCGACCAGATGCGCTCGTCGCTCGAGTCGTGGGGCTTCGACCTGAGTGGCACCACAGAGCGACTAGCGGGTATCCCGATGGTGTGGGGCGAGGAGGGGCATCCGCCACGCTACCTCACGATGGTCTCGGCACTCCTCTCGGCGGAGCCAGTTCCTGAGAGAGACTTTGAGAAGTTAGAGATTAGAGATTAGAGGTTAGAGGTTAGAGGGGGTAGAGGCTCTGCTCTTTATTTTGTAACTTTGTGGAGCTAAAGACTGCACAACAATATAAACTTATCATACACCTCTATGGAACTACTTCAAAAGAACGTACAGCGCGCTAAGGCTAACAAGCAGCGCATTGTACTCCCCGAGGGTCTCGAGCCTCGCACCCTCCAAGCTGCTGATCGCATTATCGCTGACGGCATCGCTCACATCATCCTCCTAGGTAACCCTGCCGAGATCCAGGCTAAGGCTGCTGAGCTAGGGCTTAAGCACATAGACCAGGCTGAGATCATCGACCCACAAAATCACGCACGTCGTGAGGCTTATCGCGATCTCCTGATGGAGCTGCGCAAGGCTAAGGGTATGACCCGTGAGCAGGCTGACGAGCTAGTTGTCAATCCGCTTTACCTCGCTTGCTTGATGATCAAGTCTGGCGACGCTGACGGTGAGGTAGCTGGTGCACACAACACGACGGGCAACGTGCTCCGTCCCGCACTCCAGCTCATCAAGACACGCCCAGGACTCAAGGTAGTCAGTGGCGCATTCCTCATCTTCTCTCCGCTCAAGGAGTATGGCGAGAACGGCTTCTTCATCTTTGCAGATTGCGCCGTCACGCCCAATCCTGACAGCAACGAGCTAGCACAGATTGCTATCGCTTCTGCTGACACGGCTCGTAGCATCGGCGACATGGAGCCACGCATTGCCCTCCTGAGCTATTCAACAAAGGGCTCTGCCAAGAGCGAGATGATCGACAAGGTTACGGAGGCTTACAAGATCGCTAAGGAGATGGCTCCTGATCTACTCATCGATGGTGAGCTACAGGCAGACGCAGCTATCGTGAGCAAGATCGCTGAGCTCAAGGCTCCTGAGAGCCCTGTAGCTGGTAAGGCAAACGTCCTCGTCTTCCCGAACCTAGAGGTGGGCAACGTAGCCTACAAGCTCGTCGAGCGTCTTGGTCGTGCTACCGCTGTCGGTCCTATCCTACAGGGTATGGCTGCTCCAGTCAATGACCTCAGCCGCGGCTGCTCCGTAGACGATGTCTACAATGTGATCACGATCACTTGCAACCAGGCTATCGCAGCTAAGAAGTAATTCATCACCCCCCTAAAGATAAATTATGATCGTACTAGTCCTTAACTGTGGCAGCTCGTCTGTCAAGTATTCACTATATGATATGCCCGAGGCTCGTATCCTAGCTTCAGGCGGTATTGAGAAGCTCGGCCTGCCCGACTCTTTCATCAAGTTCAAGACGACCGATGGCAAGAAGGTACAGATAGACCGTCCGCTACCTGAGCACACGGTAGCTGTCGAGTTTATCCTCGAGATCCTGACGAAGTCTGAGTACGCGGTCCTCGACAGTGTAGACCAGATCGAGGCTGTGGGTCACCGTCTCGTACATGGTGGTGAGGCAATCAATAAGAGCGTCCTCATCAATGACGAGGTGATCGAGCAGGTGAAGCGTGTCTCTGACCTCGCTCCACTACACAACCCACCCTCACTGAAGGGTATCGATGCTATCACGAAGCTCCTCCCGAAGGTGCAGCAGGTAGCTGTCTTTGATACAGCCTTCCACCAGACGATGCCCGCATACACCTATATGTATGCGCTACCCTACGAGTACTATGAGAAGTACGGGGTACGTCGCTACGGCTTCCACGGCACGAGCCACCGCTACATCAGCCATCGTGCTTGCGAGATCCTTGGTAAGGACTTTGACAAGACACGCATCATCACCTGCCACATCGGCAATGGTGCTTCGATCGCAGCCGTATGCAATGGCAAGGTCCTCGACACTTCTATGGGCTTGACCCCTACGGATGGTCTGATGATGGGAACTCGCTGTGGAAGCATCGACCCAGGTATCGTGCCCTTTATCATGGAGCATGAGAAGATGACCCCGAGCGACTTCTCGACGATGGTCAATAAGAAGAGCGGTGTACTCGGTATCAGCGGTGTCTCCTCCGATATGCGTGACGTAGAGCAGGCAGCCGAGGCTGGTAACGAGCGCGCTAAGCTTGCGCTCGAGATGTATCGCTATCGTATCAAGAAGTACATCGGAGCCTACGCAGCTGCTATGGGCGGTGTCGATGTAATCGTCTTCACGGGCGGTGTCGGCGAGAACGACCAGACAACTCGTGAGTCGGTAGTCTCTGGACTAGAGTTTATGGGCGTAGAGTTTGACTCAGCAGTCAATCGCTCTAGCCGTGGCGAGGAGAAGGTACTCTCTAAGCCCTCTAGCCGTGTGACTGTCATCTGCGTCCCCACCGACGAGGAGCTGATGATAGCACGCGACACGATGGATCTCGTCAAGTAAAGCGAGCCACGCAGCTCGTCACAAGACGACAACATAAAAGTAGGGGCGGACATCTCGGATGTTCGCCCCTACTTTATTATAGGTAGTCGAGGTTGTCGTGCGATAGCCACGTGGAGATTTGAGAATTGCCACGTGGGGAACAGCTTCTTCTGAGATAAAAGCGTATTGAATCACGGGAGATTCCATTTATAACATGCCAGCAGAGACTTCCCGCCTCAGGAGCTCGCAATATGATTATTGAGACGAACAAAGTTCTTGTACCGCACTGGTTCTCTGCTACATATGAGTTCCAAAGACAGCTCCCCTCTTGGAACTTTTTAGTTCCAATGGAGGAACTCTTTAGTTCCAGCGGAGGAACCTTCCAGTTCCAAGGCAGGAACTTTTCCTTTCCACCGTTGGAAACTTTGTTTTCCTCCCTAGAAAATGTTTCTTTCCTCGGGAGGAGCGTCTAGCTAGTCCTACATTTACGCATAGATTGGTAGTAAGAGCCTCAGGATGAGAGCGAAGTCCCATAAAAACGAGCCTCCTCATCGCTCGATTATTTCAGCGAGTTACCTAATAGATAGTATTGAACGGTTGTTACTCGCCGTTCGTGTACCTACAATTTGCTAGCTTTTATCGTGAGTCATTGTAAGCCCCTGCCGTACCTTTGCAGTGGAAATTTGTCGCGTAGTAGAGGATTCGTTCCCCTTATTTTCTTCGTTTTCCCTCCACTATGCCCATCTTGAGGTACGCTAAGCAATGTAAGGGACCCCAGTAAAGCACTCCCTTCGTTTGATTTACGACAATGTCAAACACTCTATAATAATATATGAAACGATTCATTTCGTATCTCCTCTGTGGTCTCGTACTTTGCACCGTACAGCTATCAGAGGCGCAGACTGTGGACTCACTATCACAGACCTCCTCGCCAGCTCCTCGTCGGCTCACCTTTGGTGGGTATGGGGAGGCTGTCGCTTCGAGGATGTTTTACAGTAATAACTTTAAGCGCTACACCGATGCGGCACTCTACAAAGATGCTCGTAGCTTCGGACAGGTAGACTTGCCTCACGTTGTTTTCTTTGTTGGTTATGATTTCGGTCATGGTTGGTCTCTAGGCTCTGAGATCGAGTTTGAGCATGGTGGCACGGAGAGTGCTGTCGAGATCGAAGAGGAGGAGACCGGCGAGTACGAGTCTGAGATAGAGCGTGGTGGCGAGGTGGCTCTCGAGCAGTTTTGGCTACAGAAGAGCTTTTCACCAGCGCTCAACCTGCGCATCGGACATATGGTCGTACCAGTCGGAGCAACCAACGCATCTCACATGCCGACAGAGTTCTTTACGGTCTACCGCCCCGAGGGGGAGAACACGATCCTGCCCTGTACCTGGCATGAGACGGGTATAGGGTTATGGGGTAAGCTACCTAACTGGCGGTATGAGATCATGGGTATAGCTGGGCTAGATGCTGACCGCTTTAACAATAAAGATTGGATTCGTGGTGCTGCGGGGAGTCCCTACGAGTTTAAGATGGCGACCAACTACGCCTGCGCTATGCGTGTGGACAACTACTCGGTGCGCAACCTGCGCCTTAGCCTGAGTGGCTACGTCGGGACAAGCGGTCGTAACACGCTCAATGCGACAAATAAGTATGACCATATCAAGGGGCTCGTCTGTATCGGAGCTTTTGACTTCCAGTATGCCAATCCGCAGCTCATCTTGCGAGGCAATGTGGACTACGGACACCTGAGTGACTCGATGGAGATCACAAATGCTAATCGTACGACTCGTAAGGACTCCCCCTCACCAAAGAACAGTGTCGCTAAGGCGGCTCTAGCCGCTGGCTTGGAGGGCGGATATGACCTCTTCTCAGCTTCGGACAAGCTGCGTCAGCTCAAGCAGCGTCTCTACCTCTTCGGGCGGTATGACTACTACGACTCCATGTTTCAAGTAGTGCCCAGTATGACCGACGAGCCAGAGTGGGAGCGACAGAAGTTTACCGTCGGACTCAACTACTACCCGATCCCTGAGATCGTTGTCAAGGCTGAGTATAGCCATCGTATGCTACACAAGCAGTTCAACGATGAGCCGACCGTCAGCCTCGGCATCGCCTACTTCGGCATGTTTCACTTCTAGATTCTTTTAACTCAACACAATACAATCGACTATGAATAAGTATACCTACATCTTCAAAATGCTCCTTCTCTCAGTCGTGGGCGTCCTCCTCGTCTCTTGTCAAGAGAGCGACGAGCCCAAGGCAAAGCAGCTAGACCCCGCACAGACGGCACTCATTAAGCAGTTTGTCGAGGGTGTCGTAGTACCCACCTACAAGTCTCTAGCAGACAATGCTATCGAGCTGTCTGGGCTTTGCGAGGAGCTGATGAAGAACCCCTCTCAAGAACTGGTCAACAAGGCTTGCAAGAAGTGGGTCTCAGCGCGTGCTTACTGGGAGCTTAGTGAGGCTTTTCTCTATGGAGCTGCTGGTGACTACAACATCGACCCGCACATCGACTCTTGGCCTCTGCAGAAGAATCAGCTAGACAACATCCTTAAGAACAAAGACCTCCTCGACGAACTCAAGGAGGAGGGTCCTGATGCCAAGGGCTTCGCTTCTCTAGGCTACGGTCTGCTCGGCTTCCACGCTGTGGAGTACATGATCTTTAGAGATGGTCAGCCTCGCAAGGTCGGTGAGATCACAGAGCCTGAGCGCATTTACAATGCGGCTGTCGCTGAGGATCTAGCACGTCAGGCGATCCGCCTAGAGGCTAGCTGGGCTGGCATTGACAAGGTGACGGCTGATAAGAAGAAGACGCTTGAGGATGCGGAGCTCCTGCCTACGATGGACTACGGTCAGCTTATGATCGCCGCTGGTGAGCAGGGCAACAGCTCCTACAAGAGCCAGAAAGATGCTCTCGTGCAGATCCTACAAGGTGCGAGCGACATCTCTGACGAGGTGGGCAATACGAAGATCACTGACCCCGTCAACTCGGGCAACGTCCTAGACGTGGAGTCGTGGTACAGCTGGAACTCTATTGAGGACTTCACAGACAACCTCCGTAGCGTCCGCAACGCTTACTACGGTTCTCTCGACGGCACTGTCCACAACCACTCTCTCGCTACCTACATGGCTCAGCAGCATCCTGATCTAGACAAGGAGATCCGCACAGCCCTAGATCATGCGATCAAGACGGTAGCCGCTATGCCGGCACCCTTCCGCAATAACCTGACTAAGGAGGCTACCAAGCCCGCCATCGAGGCGTGCAATGCACTCCTTGAGCAGATCGATGCAGCTATCGAAGCTGTACAGAAGTAATCAATAAACCACCGTCATACCATCTGCAGGCTTGATCCCTAGAGAGGATGCCTGCAGATGTATGATAGCATTTTAGAGGAAGTTGTTATGAACAAGGTATTAAGTATATGTAGCCTGATAGGCTGTCTGGCTCTCCTGAGCGCATGTAGCTCAGACTCTCCAGATCCAAGCAAAACAAATCTATACGAAGAGCAGTATTATAGCGGAGGCAAGCTAGGCACCGCGTTCAATAACACGGCCACCTGTTACGAGCAGTTTACCCCTGCAGTCGAGGAGGCTGGTTTGGTCGCTAGGTTTAAGAGGGGAGAGCGTCTCTTCGAGAACCCCTTTGACACCTCTACCGATCCAAACTTCCCGCTACGTGGTCTAGGGCCACTGTGGTTGCGTGCTAGCTGTATCGCTTGCCACCCAGGTTACGGACATGGTGCTAGACAGACCGAGTACAACTCGCACATCATAGGCAACGGCTATCTACTCGTCCTCACGGACCAAAACGATACTTATCTGTCTTCTCTCACAGGTATGCCTCAGACGCAAGCTGCGCCTCCCTTTAAGGCACCACTTGATGAGCGTAAGATCAAGATAGACTGGCTCCCCTACACAGATGAGTGGGGCAATAAGTTTGACGATGGTGAGACTTACGACCTTATTTACCCAGAGGTGACCATACCGGAAGATGCCTTCTACGTCCCCTTGCAGGTTAAGGGCAAAGACATCCCATACTCCGATCTACGCGTTCGCCTAGAGAGCACCATTGGTATCTACGGCACAGGTCTGCTCGACGCTATCAGTGACGAGGACCTTCGTGCTCAGTATCAGACGGAGGAGAAGCACGGTGCCAACCTCAACCCCACCGTCTGGAAGAACGGTGACTTCGCTCGCTACTATACCAATACCAAGCAGGGCGACGGCACTAAGTACCTGCCCCGCTACACCTACGGCTTGACACGTGGTAGCATACAGGATGGTCCTGGAGCCAACGCTATCTGGAACATCACCAACGTGACTCGTAGCGATCGTCGCTACCACTACATGACCCCTGCCTATGCTAAGGTAGCTTCCGAAGATCCCGAGGTACAGGCACAGTTTTATACCTACTACCCAGAGTGGAGGAAGAGCGGGGATGTCAAGAAGGATATCTACGACTACCTAACCTCTAGCGAGCTCCCTGCCGACATGACCGATGAGGAGTACATCGACTTCATGGTATGGCACCGTGGACTAGCCGTCCCGTCGGCACGAGATGCTGATAGCAAAGAGTTCCAACAAGGTAAGAAGCTCTTTGAGGAGATGGGGTGCGCTAGCTGCCACCGCCCTACCTGGACTACGGGCGAGGATCAGATCCGTGATCCGAACAACTTCTTCGTAGGTGCTCGTGCTAGCCTCCTGCCACGCTACCCGCATCAGAAGATCTGGCCCTACACCGATATGATCCAGCATCAGCTGCAGATGAAGAACAACATCCGTACAGGCTGGTGCCGTACTACGCCGCTGTGGGGACGTGGTCTGAGCATGAAGGCTACTGGAGCTGGCGATCGTCTACACGACTGCCGTGCACGTACCGTGATCGAGGCGATCATGTGGCACGGTGCTAAGACTAGTGATGCGAGAGCGTCTGTTGAGAAGTTTCGCAAGCTCAGCAAGGAGGAGCGAAAGGCTGTCGTTACCTTCATCGAGTCGATCTAATCCTCAAGTATCTCTAGCCACTAGAGATACATCGTCCATAGGACTACACCCTTTTCCCCCCTCCCCTGAGCGAACATTTGCTAGAGCGATAGATTATGATAGGTTAGCTATCAGGGGAGGGGAGACACATTCCCCAAAATCACTTTATCCTTATGAAGCACTTAACTACACATCTAGCTGTGCTGTCACTTATCCTCGCGAGTCTGACAGCTTGCCAGCAATATGGCATAACCGAGACCCCTCAGACGCTCAGTGAGGAGTATTACAGTGGTGGCAAGCTAGGCACCGCCTTTAATAATACTGCCTCATGCTTTGAGCAACCCACGGAGGCTATCGCATTAGCTGGGCTAGACGCTAGCTTTAAGCGTGGTGAGCGTCGCTTTGAGACGGCGCACGCTGCTGGCGATGTGCCTGGTCTGACCTTTACGGGGTTGGGACCACTATATCATCGCACCTCGTGTGAGGCTTGTCACCCAGGCTATGGTCATGGTAAGCGCATCACACGCTACAATAGCGAGGAGATGGGCAATGGTTGTCTCATCATCGTCTCAGACAAGGAAGGTAATATATCTACCTCTCTCGGCTTCGTCCCGATGACAGCTGCGCTACCTCCGTTTAAGCCTATGATTGACGAAAAGAAGATGACCATCGACTGGCGTAGCTATACGGACGAGTGGGGCAACAAGTTTGATGATGGCGAGACCTACGATCTCATCTATCCTGAGGTACACCTGCCAGCGGAGGCTCTCTACTCCCCTTTGGAGGTGAATGGTAAGCCCTTCCCAATAGATCAAGCGGTCGTTACGCTTGAGTCTACCATCGGTATTTATGGCACGGGTCTACTTGATGCGATCAGCGATGAGGATATACGTCAGCAGTATATCAAGGAGGCTCCACACACACCGCTCAATCCCGCCGTCTGGGCTGGAAACGACTTCGCTCCTACGGGGCTAGATGCGGGTGGGCATCCTATGCGCTTTGCTTATACTTGTGGCTTCGCAAAGCTATCGGTCAATGTGAGCCTATGGGAGGTGACGAATATCATTCCCCCTATGCGTCGCCAGTTTAATATTCCCGAGGCTTATGCACGGACGGCAAGCAAAGATCCAGAGGTGCAAGCCGAATTCTACAAATACTTCCCTGAGCGCAAGAAGTCAGGTAATGTGGAGAAGGATATCTACGACTTCTTTACAGCTACAGACCTGCCCGTTGAGATGGATGCACAGGCTTGCTACGATCTGATGGTGTGGATACGTGGTCTAGCTGTGCCAGCTGCGAGAAATATAGACGCACCTAAGGCGCAGCGTGGCAAGCAGCTCTTCACAGAGATTGGTTGTGCCACTTGCCACCGTCCCTCTTGGACTACGGGCGATGACGTTGTCGTGGATGTGTATGGCCTGACCGAGGGAGGCAAGAAGCCTATGCCACGTTATCCCAAGCAAAAGATCTGGCCCTATACTGACTTGATCCAGCATCAGCTCCATATGCAAAACGACATCCGTACAGGTTGGTGTCGTACCACACCGCTCTGGGGACGCGGTTTGAGCCAGAAGGCTTCAGGTCACCAGGACCGTCTACACGACTGCCGTGCACGCAATGTGATCGAGGCGATCATGTGGCACGGTGCTAAGAATAGTGATGCACGATTTACGGTAGAGAAGTTCCGCAAGCTCAGCAAGGAGGATCGTGATGCTGTTATCACCTTTATCGAGTCTGTCTAATCTTGAAACTCTATCTAATAGATATACACCGTCCATCGGACTACACTCTTTCTACCCCTCTCCTGAGTAAGCATTTGCTAGAGCAATAGATTATGATGATAGATATAAGCTGTCAGGGGAGGGGAGACACATACACCCAAACACCCAAACACTTTATTCTTATGAAGCACTTAACTACACAGCTAGCACTGCTAGCGCTCATCCTTGCTAGCCTGACAGCTTGTCAGCAGGAGTGCGGTAGCGACACCCCTCAGACGCTTAGCGAGGAGTATTACAGCGGAGGCAAGCTAGGCACTACCTTCAACAACACGGCCTCATGCTTCGAGCAGCCCACAGAGGCTATAGCACTGGCTGGGCTAGATGCCAACTTCAAGCAGGGTGAGCGTCGCTTTGAGACGGCGCACGCTGCTGGCGATGTACCTGGTCTGACCTTCACGGGACTAGGTCCTCTATACAATCGTACCTCCTGCGAGGCTTGTCACCCAGGCTATGGCCATGGTAAGCGCATCACACGCTACAATAGTGAGCAGATGGGCAATGGCTGTCTCATCATCGTTACCGACAAAGAGGGAAACATGGCTAGCTCGCTCGGATTAGTGCCTATGACTGTCGCACTGCCGCCCTTCAAGCCTATGATCGATGCTGACAAGATGACCATCGACTGGCGTACCTATACGGACGAGTGGGGCAATAAGTTTGACGATGGCGAGACCTACGATCTTATCTATCCCGAGGTGCATCTGCCCGCAGAGGCTCTCTACTCGCCACTAGAGGTGAATGGCAAGCCCTATCCAATAGACCAGGCGGTCGTCACGCTTGAGTCTACCATCGGCATCTACGGCACGTGTCTACTTGATGCAATCAGTGATGAGGATATACGTCAGCAGTATATCAAGGAGGCTCCGCATACCCCGCTCAACCCCGCTATTTGGGCTGGTAACGACTTCGCCCCCACGGGGGTAGACGCTGCAGGGCACCCTATGCGCTTTGACTACGCGTGTGACTTCACCAAGCTCTCTGCCAATGTGAGTCTATGGGAGGTGTGCAACATCATCACGCCGATGTTTCGTAAGTTCTACGTACCCGAGGCTTACGCACGGACGGCTAGCAAAGACCCCGAGGTGCAGGCACAGTTTTACAAATACTTCCCAGAGCGCAAGAAGACTGGCAATGTGGAGCAGGATATCTATGACTTCTTTACAGCTACAGACCTGCCCGTCGAGATGGACGCACAGGCTTGCTACGATTTGATGGTGTGGATACGTGGTCTTGCGGTGCCAGCTGCGAGAGATATAGACGCACCCGATGTGCAGCGTGGTAAGCAGCTCTTCACCGAGATAGGCTGTGCTACTTGCCACCGTCCCTCTTGGACTACGGGCGATGATGTGGTCGTGGATGTATATGGCCTGACCGAGGGTGGCAAGAAGGCTATGCCTCGCTATCCCAAGCAAAAGATCTGGCCTTACACCGACCTAATCCAGCACCGGCTCCACATGCAAAACGATATCCGCACAGGTTGGTGCCGTACCACTCCGCTCTGGGGACGTGGTCTGAGCCAGAAGGCTTCAGGTCACCAGGATCGTCTGCACGACTGCCGTGCACGCAATGTCATCGAGGCGATCATGTGGCACGGTGCTAAGGATAGTGATGCTCGCTTTACGGTAGAGAAGTTTCGCAAGCTCAATCGCAAGGATCGTGAGGCGGTTGTCAAGTTTATCAACGCTGTATAGCTTCACACACTAGATACAGTATAAATATGGTGTGGCGCAAGCTCCCCTTCATACTACTACTTATCACGGTGGCTGTCCTTGCGGCAGCCACTGTGGTTGAAAAGCTTTACGGTACGCCCTTCGTGCAGGAGCATTGGTATGGCTCCCCGCTTTTTACCATCTTGTGGGTGCTGCTCTCCTGTGCTGGGCTACTCTATATCTTACGGGCTAAGCTCTACAGACGCTTCTGGATCTGGATGATCCACGTCTCACTGCTGGTCATCTTGCTGGGTGCTGGCGTGACTAGCTGGACTGCTATACATGGACGAATCAAGCTCCAAGAGGGTGCCAGCCCTACGGATCGCTATCAGAGCGATCAGGGAGAGACACTGACCCTCCCCTTTGAGGTCGCTTTGGAGCGCTTTGATCTGACCTACTACACAGGGACTCAATTCCCGCTAGACTACCAGAGCAATCTCCTCATTCAGGACGGGGAGCGGTCGCAGAGCCTCCGTGGTGCTGTCTCTATGAATCGCATCTTCCGCTACCGATTCTATCGCTTCTACCAGTCAGGCTACGACCCAGAGACCACCTCCTCGATCCTCTCCATCGCATACGATCCATGGGGTATATCGATCTCTTACCTAGGCTATGCGCTCCTCGCAATCAGCCTCGTAGGGGGCATGTACGCACGTCGTCGTAAGGCGAGACAGCTTCTCAAGCAGGCTCTCGTCTCTCCCGTGGCGATGCTCTTGATACTCCTCGCTGGTGGTACGCTCTCGGCAGAGGCAAAAGCCCCCTCGACGCCACTCCCCAAGACGATCCCCGCTAGTGTGGCTAAGAGCTTGGGCGAGCTGCACATCCTATACAACAATCGTGTCTGTCCTCTAGAGACCTACGCGCAGGAGTTTACCGAGAAGCTCTATGGACGCAGTAGCTACCGAGGCTATTCTGCCGAGCAGGTCTTGGCGGGCTGGATCTTTTACTACGACAGTTGGGTCGATGAGCCGATGATACGGATCAAAGATCGGAGCATACGCAAGCTGCTCGAGTGCTACGAGGGAAAGCGAGTGAGCTACCGTCAGTTCTTTGATCTACAGGGCAACTATCGCCTGGAGGCTCTGCTAGACAACTACATACAGCACCCCGACCAGCCAGGACGCAAAGCCCTCTTTGAGGCACACGAGAAGTGTCAGGTGATACAGAGCTTAGGGTTAGGTGAGTCGCTCTTGATCTTCCCTGTACAGAGCCATGGAAGTATCGCGTGGTATCATCCAGCCTCTACCGATCTCCCCGCAGAGATGCCGCTAGATCAGTGGACCTTCGTGCGTAAGAGCTTTAACTACCTCAGCGAACTGGTCGTCATGCAGCAATGGGACGAGGCGCAAGACTTTCTCGTCAAGCTCCGTCAGTACCAGCTCAAGGAGGGCGGTGAGAGCTGTCCCTCGGCTGTGCGCTTTCGCTCAGAGCTCTACTATAACCAGCTCTCTCCCTTTATCGGACTGCTCGCCAAGATCCTCGCCACCATCGGGATCTTGCTCTTCATCTGGACTGCCTATCAGCTCTCCGTGGGGCGACTCAAGGATCCTCGATTAGTCAAGTGGGGCATCTGGGCCGTCATCTACGGCAGTATGCTCTACCTAACCCTCATGGTGATCCTACGCTGGATCGTCTCGGGATATGTGCCGCTGAGCAATGGCTTTGAAACGATGCAAGCCTTAGCTTGGATCGTACTGCTACTGACCATACTTGCAGGGCGTAAGCATCGAGTACTGATCCCCTTTGGGCTACTCATGGGCGGTCTGTCGCTCTTGGTCGCCTCCTTCGGGGGCAGCAATCCACAGATCACTCCGCTGATGCCAGTGCTTCACTCGCCGCTACTGAGCATCCACGTGCTGGTTATCATGATAGCGTATAGTCTCTTGGCCTTTATGATGCTCAATAGCTGCATGGCACTGATCCTGTCGCGACGCTCCACCGTCGGGACGCACCTAGAGGCACTCAGTAGACTGCTCCTCTATCCAGCGGTCGCACTGCTGGCTATCGGTATCTTCATCGGAGCCGTCTGGGCCAATGTCTCGTGGGGACGTTACTGGAGCTGGGACCCCAAAGAGGTGTGGGCACTCATCACGCTCATCATCTACGCCCTGCCACTACACTGCGAGTCGCTGCGCTGCTTCCGCTCGCAGAGGTTCCTGCATGTTTATCTCTTGATCGCTTTCGTGTCGGTGCTGGTCACCTACTTCGGGGTCAACTTCTTCCTCGGCGGGATGCACAGCTACGCATGATGCTCCCCCTTACGAAGCGATAAATCCACTCCACGGAGGAAAAATCAATTCCTCCGTGGATATTTTTTATTTTCCACGTGGGCGTGATTCATTTCCTCCGAAGTTTCATTTGATTCCTCCGAAGAATTTTTTCTCGCCCACGTGGAGAATTTTCATTCTCCACGTGGAGATTTCGAAATATCCACGTGGAAATCAGTTTTCCCCGACATAGCCCCGTATCGATATGTAGCCAGTTCTAAATTATTGTAGCGAGTGAGCGTCGAATTTACCCAGACAGGAGTGACGCACCATAATCGCGCTTTCAGGCGGGGCTCATTTCACTAGACAGCTCCAGTCTAGACTACCACCAGCACCTCAAAACAGGAATTACCCAAATTAGCCCGACATGCGGGACTAGCACCTCACGACTTGGCTCGTGGTCTTCTTTTATTTAGTAACTTTGGGTCGTGGTATATCCCTAGACAATAGATAGACATGATGCAAGACAAGACTGATCTACAGGCTGCGAAGGATGACTTGAGATACCTTCAGCTCCTCTCTAACCAGTTCCGCAACTCGGCCGAGGTCTCTACAGAGATCATTAACCTGCAGGCGATCCTGAGCCTTCCGAAGGGTACCGAGCACTTTCTCGCAGATGTGCACGGTGAGCATGAGGCCTTCGACCATGTGCTGAAGAATGCCTCGGGCAGTGTGATGCGTAAGATCCGCGAGGTCTTCGCAGGACAGATGATGGAGCTACAGATGCGTGAGCTGGCTACGCTCATCTACTATCCGCAGGCTAAGCTGGAGCAGCTCCATGAGACGGGCGAAATAGACGAGGAGTGGTACAAAGTGACACTCAACCGCCTCGTCAAGGTGTGCCGCAAAGTGGGTGAGAAGTACACACGCTCGAAGGTACGCAAGGCGCTACCACCTCAGTATAGCTACATCATCCAGGAGCTACTACACGAGGACGGGGTCAACCCAAACAAATCGGCTTACATCTCCAGTATTATCTCTACAATCATCTCTACGGGCAAGGCGGAGGACTTCATCTGCGCTATCTCAGCGACAATCAAGCGTCTCGTCATAGACCGCCTCCACATCGTCGGTGACATCTACGACCGTGGTCCTGGCGCTCAGTACATTATGGATACGCTACTAGACTACCACAATGTAGACATACAGTGGGGTAATCACGATATGCTCTGGATGGGTGCTGCAGCGGGCAACGATGCTTGCATCGCCTGTGTCATACGTATCGCTCTGCGCTATGCCAATCTAGATACCATCGAGGACGGTTACGGAATCAACTTGATGCCACTCTCCCGCTTAGCTAGTGAAGTCTATGCGGGTGACCCGTGTACTTACTTCAAGCCCAAGCTGGGAGACTCCGACGTGGCATACGATGACAAGGGTATTTACCTGATTAGCCAGATGCACAAGGCAATCAGCATTATTCAGTTCAAGCTAGAGCATCAGTTGATCATGCGTCACCCAGAGTGGCAGATGCAGGAGCGTGACCTACTTCACAAGATAGACTTTGAGGCTGGCACGGTCGATCTCTCGCATACCAATCCCAACGAAGACTATGGTGTGCATGAGATGCTCGATATGAACTTCCCCACGATCGATCCGAAGGACCCCTATCGCCTCACGCCCCAAGAGGAGGAGGTGATGGATCGCTTGCGTCGCTCCTTCGCTACGAGTGAGCGGCTCCATACGCATATAGATGCTTTCTATCGACTGGGTAGTATGTACCTCGTATGCAATGGTAACTTGCTCTACCACGCTTCGATGCCGCTAGACGCTTCTGGGCAACTCAAGGCGGTGCGTGTCCTCGACTCGCAGCCCCTACGCGGTCGTGCGCTCTTAGATGAGATAGATCGTGTGGTGCGCCTAGCGCATCCATCTAGGCATAGTCATCCGAAGCATGAGGCGGCAGTGGACTATATCTTTTACCTCTGGTGCGGTCCCGACTCGCCACTCTTTGACAAGTCTGCTATGACCACCTTCGAGCGTTACTTCGTCGCTGACAAGAACACCCACACGGAGACGAAGGGCTACTACTTTAAGTATCGCCAAGATCTAGAGACGATCGAGATGATCCTTCGCGAGTTTGGTCTAGAGGGCGAAGACTGTCACGTGATCAACGGGCATGTCCCAGTCAAGGTCGCCAAGGGCGAGAAGCCTATCGCAGCTGGTGGCAAGCTGATGATCATCGACGGGGGCTTTAGCCGAGCTTATCAGAGCAGTACAGGTATCGCAGGCTACACATTGATCTATAATTCGCAAGGTATGCAGCTGGTGCAGCATGAGCCCTTTACGACGATGCGCCGTGCGGTAGAGTTGATGGAGGATATCAAGAGCGTGACGGTCATCTCGGAGCGTACGACGCACCGTATGTTGGTGGCTGATACGGATGTAGGTGCTGATCTACAGCAGCAGGTGAACGATCTGGAGAAGCTTCTCAAGGCCTTTAACGCAGGTCTGATCAAGGAGCGTAAATCCCTTCCTCAGGTCATCACGAAGTAGTGACTGGAAGATTGTCTCTCTGAGCTGCATCGGTCGGCTTCTCACTCTTATATTATAGTAGAAAAACTCTTTCGTATGAAAGGAAAGGTCATTAAGGTGCTGTGGCGGCTCTTTGGAGCCTTTTGGACTTTGGTCTTAATCATATTTATATTGATCTGGCATGGGGTCATAGGCTATATGCCTGATGTGGAGCAGTTGCAAAACCCTATCGATAAGTATGCCTCTGTCCTGATCTCGGATGATGGCGTGCAGATAGGATCCTACGCGCATGGCTCGACAAACCGTATCTACGTGAGCTATGACGAGCTTGCTGAGCCACTGGTACAGGCTCTGATAGCTACGGAGGATGTGCGCTTTTACCAGCACTCGGGTGTCGACATGCGTGGCGTGGGGCGTGCCGTCATCAAGCGTGGCGTGCTACGCAATACGGCTAGTGGTGGTGGTAGTACCATCACGCAGCAGCTGGCTAAGCAGCTCTACTCGCCTCATGCTAAGTCGACGCTACAGCGCCTCCTGCAGAAGCCTATTGAGTGGGTTATAGCGATCAAGCTGGAGCGCAACTATACCAAGGAGGAAATCATCGCGATGTATCTCAATCAGTTTGACTTCCTCTACAACGCTATCGGTATTCGCTCGGCTGCGCAGACTTATTTTGGCAAGACTCCCTCTGAGTTAACTCTGAATGAGTCGGCAATGCTGGTGGGAATGTGTAAGAATCCCTCACTCTACAACCCTGTCCTGCATGCTGACAGCGATGCACCACTGAAACGCCGCAACACGGTCCTCCTACAGATGAAGAAAGCGGGCTACCTCTCCGAGGAGGCTTACACGACCGCCATTGCCGAGCCGATCCATATCAACTTTACCAATAATACGCACTCCGATGGTTTGGCTCCTTATTATAGAGAGTTCGTGCGTCTCCTACTGACGGCAAAAAAACCTAAGCGAAGTGACTACTCGCAGTGGAATCAAGAGCAGTATGCTATCGACTCACTCCTCTGGGAGACACAGCCGATCTATGGATGGTGCCAGAAGAACAAGAAGTCTGACGGCTCCTGCTATGATCTCTATGCCGATGGACTCAAGATCTACGGTACGATCGATAGTCGTATGCAGCAGTACGCTGAGGAGGCGGTTCAGAAGCACATGAGCGAGTTTGTACAGCCTAACTTCGATCGTGAGATGCGGGGCTCTAAGCTGGCTCCTTACAGTAGCGACCTGACAGCACAGCAACGCAAGGATGCTATCGAGCGTGCACTGCACAACACGGATCGCTGGCGATCGCTCAAGAAGCTTGGCATGTCGCCAGAGGAGATCCGCAAAACGTTTGACCAAAAGCGCAAGATGCGCGTCTGGAGCTACAACGGCTGGATCGACAAGGAGATGACTCCTCGGGACTCGGTACTATACTATAAGCACTTCCTCCATACGGGCTTCATGGCGATGAATTCGCACAACGGTAATATACTAGCCTATGTCGGAGATGTGGATTTTCGTACGTTTAAGTATGATATGGTCTCTCAGGGACGACGACAGGTGGGGTCGACGATCAAGCCTTTTCTCTACTCTCTCAGTATGATACAGGGTATCTCTCCATGTGAGCAGGTGATGCATCAGCCGATCACGCTCTATGATGCCAATGGCAAGGCGTGGACGCCGCGCAATACTGGAGCTAAGCGGGTGGGGGAGATGGTCTCGATCAAGTGGGGACTACAAAACTCCTCTAACTGGGTCACGGCCTACCTAATGGGTCGCACCTCGCCCTATACCTTTGTTCGCCTGCTCCACTCCTTCGGCATCAAAGGCAATATAGATCCTGTCGTCTCTGTGGCTCTCGGCACACCCGATGTGACGGTCAGTGAGATGGTGGCGGCTTACAGTGCTTTTGTCAATCAAGGTATCCGTGTCGATCCAGTCCCCGTGACTCGTATCGAGGACCGCTACGGCAATGTGGTGGCGACCTTTACGGCTAATCTTACGGAGGTCCTTCCTGCACGAGCTGCATTGCAGATGCTGGACATGATGCGTGCTGTCGTCGATGGCGGTACGGGCGGTAGACTGCGCTTCCGACACAATCTGACGATGCCTCTGGGAGGTAAGACGGGTACGACACAGCGCAACAGCGATGGGTGGTTCGTCGGCTTCTCGCCAGAGATCGTGGCGGGTTGTTGGGTCGGTGGCGAGGAGCGCTCGATACACTTCCGCTCGATGGCGTATGGTCAGGGTGCCTCAGCAGCGCTGCCTATCTTTGGCTACTTTATGAAGGCAGTCTATGCAGATCCGTCGCTGGGATACTCGGTGGGGACGCCGTTCAACGTACCTGCGGGCTTCTCTCCATGTGGCGAGCAGGCAACGGTCGAGCTACACGAGCCTCTAAGCGAGGCTGTCGATGATGCCGTCGATGACGTTCTAGACTCTATCTTAGAGTGATGAAAATAAACTTTTAGAATTTTACCACTCTAAGAACAGGCAAGCTGGGGCTGCTGATGCTCGCTAGAGAGTCAAAAGAAGCTTCATCTAAGCGTTTAAGCGTTAATGTGCCTTACAGATGCTGCTTATGTCGTTTGTTTTTACGACCTTTGCAATCGGTTTGAGTACACTGGCTTGATTTGCCCATTCTTAGAGGCTACAGCTGTCAGCTCTGTGACGAGATCTCAGTCGTCCCTCTCTAGGAGTGGTATCTTTAGCACAGTCATTTCAAAGTAAGAGCTAGGCGACTAGCACCAACAAGCGTAGAGTTAACCCTTTAAATCGAGTATAGCCATGGCAATGAGACAATTAAAAATCAATCAGTCGATCACCAACCGTGAGAGTGCGTCGCTGGATCGTTACCTTCAAGAGATCGGGCGGACGAGCCTCATATCTCCTGAAGAGGAGGTGGAGCTGGCGCGAGAGATACATCGTGGTAATCGGCGTGCATTGAACAAGCTGGTGGAGGCCAACCTCCGGTTTGTCGTCTCTGTGGCAAAGCAGTATCAGAACCAAGGCCTGAGCCTTCCTGACCTGATCAATGAGGGAAATATTGGAATGATCAAGGCGGCCGAGAAGTTTGACGAGACACGCGGATTTAAGTTCATCTCCTACGCTGTGTGGTGGATCCGTCAGTCTATCCTGCAGGCGCTTGCCGAGCAATCACGCATCGTGCGTCTACCGCTCAATCAGGTGGGACTGCAGCAGAAGATGAATAAGGCGATCGTCAAGTTCGAGCAGCTCAACGGTCGTCGTCCTAGTCCGCAGGAGATAGCTGCTGAGCTGGAGCTCCCCGAGGACAAGATCCGTGAGGCGCTCAAGGTGCAGGGCAAGCATCAGTCGCTCGATGCTCCTTTTGTGGAGGGTGAGGACAATAATATGCTGGATGTCCTGGTCAATGAGGACACGCCCTCGACCGATAGTAGCCTGATCAACGAATCTCTCTCTGCTGAGATAGATCGTATCCTGGATCAGCTGGGAGATCGTGAGGCGGAGGTGCTACGCTGCTTCTTTGGCATCGGTTGTCCTGAGATGACTCTCGAGGAGATCGGTGAGCGCACCAAGCTCTCTCGTGAGCGTGTGCGTCAGATCAAGGAGAAAGCGATCCGTCGTCTCAAGCAATCTGACCGCTGCGAGTACTTAAAGGCATATCTTGGATAGTCGTCTCGCTCGATAGCAGAGGCGCATCACAACTACATAAAGAGCCTCATTGGTCTAGCATACGACTGTAGCTAGAGCAATGAGGCTCCTTTTCCATACGACCCAATAATCTCATATTATATGACAGACAAGACAAGTACCCCCTCGACCGACTGGCTAGGCTATCTGATGGGACTCATCTCATCGGCTACCTTTGGACTGATACCACTGCTGAGCATACCCGTGCTGTCGCAGGGCGTGGCAGAGGGGACGGTGCTGATGTATCGCTTTCTCATCGCAGCACTCATCGTTGGCAGCATCGTCGTGATACGTAGAGAGTCGCTACGGGTATCGTGGCGAAGCTTCTTGATCCTGCTCGCTTTGTCTGTCTTGTACTTCTTCTCCTCCTTCCTGCTCATCGAGGGGTATCAGCATATGCCGTCAGGAGTCGCTACGGTGCTTCACTTCAGCTATCCAACGTTTGTAGTACTGCTCATGTTTCTCGTCTTTCGTCAGCGGATAAACCTACTGCAAGGGCTGGCTGTCCTCTTAGCTTTATGTGGCGTGTCGCTTATCTCAGGCTTCTTTGAGTCTGACGTGACTGCTATCCCGCTGCGGCCGTTGTTCACAGTACTCTTCTCAGGCTTTTGCTACGCCACCTACATTGTCATCCTTCGGCACTCCCGCCTGGAGCCGATGAGTAGCTTCAAGCTGACCACTTACGTGATGGGACTCTCGGCCATACTCTTTGCGCTCTTTTGCAAAGCTACAGGCGCCAACCTCCTCCTGGACAATACGACGCAGTGGATCTATACCGCCCTGCTAGCGCTCATCCCGACGGTCTGCGCCAATATCACGCTCGTCTGGGCGGTACAGCGAATAGGCTCCACGCCGACCGCTATCATGGGGGCGCTAGAGCCACTCACAGCCGTCCTCGTGGGGGCATTAGCCCTAGGCGAGGAGCTCTCCCTAGGTCAAGGCATCGGCATCGGTGTCGTCCTGCTGGCGGTCCTGCTACTAGTCGTGTCGCCGCTTCTGATGCGCCGACTCAAGCAGGTATAGCTAAAGCTGGCGCACCAAGCTGCGAGAGAGGTAAAACTTATCCGTCTCGGAGACGTAAACGACAGGCATCGGAAGCTCTTGCTCCACCCCGTCAACCCATGCTCTGCGCTGGTAGGCGCGTAGCTCGATCTCGTGTCCCTTGTAGTGGATCGTGATCCGCTTCTCCTCGGGCTGATCACCCGTTATCTCGCACTGAGCTTGAGGAAAGAGCGCATCGTGTGGTGCATAGTACTCCTCTGACAGCTCCATCATCGTCTGCTTCAGACCCAGCTGCGTACGCATATAGTTATGCAGATCAATGTTGGTCACACAACCTCTGATCGGCGTCAACTGCCGCGGCGTGTAGCTAGCGAGAAAGACCTCTTCGCCCGTATGTCCGTGCGTCGTAAAGCCGATGAGCAGGTGACGCTTCATCCAGTCAACGAAGTACTCCTTCAGACGGTACTTCTGACTCCAGCCCAGTGCCGCATACTTCGCTTTGCGTTGCTCAGCCGAGAGTGTCGAGCAGGCGTAGTCCTCGATTGCATTGATCTCTGCTAGCTCCTCCTCTGAAGGACGTATGCCGCTCCAGATGTAGAGACTATCGGCAAGGAGTGAGAGAGCTGTCTGGCTCGTCTTACGCCCTAGCTCTACCGAACTGTAGCGAAAGCGCGTCAGCGGCTTGATCAGTTCATCGAGTGTCAGACGCGCATAGCCTCGATCCACACGACCGATGCTCATACCGCTATTTCCATGGTCTGCCGTCACGAGGACGATCGTATTCCCATCCCGCTGCGCATAGTCCAGCGCCACGGCAACCGCCTTGTCAAAAGCTAGAAACTCCGTAGCCATCGCCACGGGATCGTTGGCGTGAGCCGCCCAGTCTACCTTGCTGCCCTCGACCATCAAGACGAAGCCGTTAGGGTTCTCCAGATTACGGATTGCCGTCTCCGTCATCTCAGCCAGCGAAGGGTAGCGCAGCGTGTCTCCCAGCGAACGCCTGTCCATATCGTACGGCATATCCATCTCTCCAAAAAGCGCCCACATACCGCCCCCTCGATGCGCCCGCATAGCTGCGAGATCATCGAGGTAAAGCGCTATGCCCTGGCGGTTCAGACGCTCCTTTAGTTCACTCGTCATCAGCGAGGTGCCACCACCCAGGAGGAGGTCCACGCCATTGTCCACCATCTGTGGCACGATGCTCTTGTAGAGCTTGCGAGAAGGCGTATGAGCCGTGCAGTCTGCTGGCGTAGCATGCGGAAACTCACACGTGCAGACGACCCCGATACGCTTGCCTTGCGTCTGCTTGGCAGCTTCCAAAAGGGTCACGACAGGACGGTAAGCCCACGAAGAGTCGAGCGGTACGAGGTCATTGTGTGGCTCGCTGTACGGATAGGTCGCGATAAAGCCATCGATCGAGGGAACGCCCGTCATATAGCACGAGGTGGTCGGAGCCGAGTCCCCGATCGGTGCATTAGAGCAGTAGGTGATGACACTCCCCGAGAGGTAAGGGTCGAGTGCTAGGTGCTGCGCCTGAGGGTCCAGTGCCCTTTGGTACCAACGAGCCAATGAGACTGCCGGTAGCGAGGTGCCGTCCGAGATGAGGAGGATCACATTCTTCGCAGGGTGCTCTGGTAGGGGGTACTCCTTTTGCTGCCCTACCAGTGAGAGCGTGGGGAGGAGCAGCAGTAAGATACGCAAGATGCTTTTCATAAAGGTTGTATTTAAGGTGTTGTTAGGTTGTCAGTTGGTAGTGCTTCGTACATCAAGGTGAGACTGATAAAGTCCTCTACCGAGAGACGCTCTGCACGGAGCGTGAAGATCTCATGATCAGCGTAGGGGAACTCCTTGCCAAAGAGTGACATTAAGGCATTGCGCAGCATCTTCCGCCGCTGCCCGAAGGCGGTTTTGACCACCCGCTTGAAGTTAGCCTCATCGCAGGGCAACTCGGTGCGACTATTTCGTCGTGCTATCATCACGCCACCATCTACCTTGGGCGGTGGATTGAAGTCACGCTTAGACACCTTAAAGAGGTAGTCGCAGTCGTACCAGCACTGGAGCAAGACGCTCAGGATGCCGTAGTCACGCCCTCCAGGCGAGGCGCACAGCCGCTGTGCCACCTCGTGCTGTAGCATGCCCGCCACAGCAGGGATGCGCTCGCGTAGCTCTAGGATGCGAAAGAAGATCTGCGAAGAGATATTGTACGGATAGTTGCCGATCACCACAAAAGGCATGTCCGCCCGACCAGGGATCAGCTCCTCAGCGGGGAGCTTGAGAAAGTCTCCCTCGATGATCCGCCCCTCTTGGCTCAATTGCGGGAAGTGCTGGTGCAGATACTCGATACTCTCATGATCTATGTCGATCACCTGCAGGTCGTGCCCCGCCTCTAGGAGTGGCTGCGTCAGGACGCCCATGCCAGGGCCTACCTCTAGGATCGGCGTACCGAGATAGTCGGCGACCGAGTCGGCAATGCGCTGTGCTGCGCCGTGGTCCGTGAGAAAGTGCTGCCCTAGATATTTCTTTGCTCGTACAGAATCCATAGTTCTTTCGCTCGTTGTCGTGTCAAAAGTACAACTTTTCCGTCAAGGGAGAGGCCTTAGAGGTTAGAGATTAGAGGTTAGAGGGCGACACATCTTTCGAGCGTGCTATTGATATTTAACCTGTAGCATCTAGCACTATTGTATAAGTCCAAGTGATTACATACCTTTGCGTACGAAGCACATAGATTGAGTCAGAGAGAGCTTGAGCTTCGCTAAGACCTGCGATCTCGCTCATACAGATCATAAACTAAACTAGGCGTATGAGGCAGTACTATATCGTCTGCAATGGACAGGAGCTAGGGACCTACACGGTTGAGGAGTTGTCCGCACGAAGGATTACTCCCCAGACTATGATACGCGTCGAGGGTATGAGCGATGCTTGTCCGGCTCAAGAACTGGATGAGCTACGCATCCTCTTTGAGTACCAAGCCCCTGGTCCCAATCCCTATGCGGGGGCTCCAGCTTATGGCTCCCCGTATGGCTTTGGCGCACCGAGGGGTAGCTACATGCAACCACAAAATCGCCCCAAGATGCCACCCGACAATCTGTTGTGGAGCATCCTCTGCGTCTTATTCTTCTTCCCGCTAGGGATCATACCGCTTGTCTACTCGATACAAGTCTTTACGTACTATGATAGAGGCAACTACGCAGAAGCTGAGAACGCAAGTCGCAACTCGCTCCTGTGGGCTAAGGGACTTACCATTGCCGCCGCTGTGTGCATAGGCGTTGCCATAGCCATCTTCGTATTCATAGCTATTGCTGCCACGTCGGCAATCTCGGCAGCTTTGTAAGACAGTCTCTTGACTATTTGATAGACGGGTTGCTATCTAGAGCAAGTAATCACATCTCGTCGGGTTGTCCTGATTACAAAACAACCGCTTTTAGATATCCACGTGAGAAACGACCCATTTCTCACGTGGATATTTTTTATTCTCCAGGTGGGGAATAAAAAATTCCTCGGACTTATCATTTGATTCCTCCGAAGTTTTATTTGATTCCTCCGAAGTTTTATTTCTCGCCTACGTGGAGAATTTTGATTTTCCAGCGAGCTATTTGGGATTTCCTCCGTAGAGATTTTAGACCATCCGCACAGAAGCGTTGCGTTCCTAAGGAGCATTGCTGAGATAGTCAAGAGAAACTAAAGCTAATCCGCTCGCTATTAGCTTAAAACGAAGAACTCTCTTTCGGCGTTTCCACTTTTGGCCGTATTTCGTTTCCACTTTTGGCCGAAAGTGGACGGCGAGTGGGCTAGGGGAGCTGCTGCAGGGGGAGGGTGATACGGAAGGTGGTGCCGACTTGTAGCTCGGAGCGCTTGACGTAGATGCGCCCGCGGAAGTAGTGACGTATGATGCGACGTGCGAGCGATAAGCCGAGTCCCCAACCACGCTCCTTGGTGGTGAAGCCTGGCTTGAAGATCATGCGCTGCGTGGCTCGTGTCATACCTCGGCCCGTGTCGGTGATCTCTAGGTAGGCGTTCTTGCCGTGAGCCTCTGTCGTGATGGTGATCGTGCCCTTGCCGTCCATAGCGTCGACGCCGTTCTTGACGATGTTCTCTATGACCCAGCTCATGAGGTCGGGCGTGATGAGGCAGCAGAGCTCTTCGGGTGCTGGCTCAAAGACGATCTCTACCTGTCTGGAGATGCGTCGCGAGAGATACTGCACGGAGGTGGTGATCAGTCCGTTGAGCTCTATGGGCGTCAGCTCGGGTAGGCTGCCGACCTTCTGGAAGCGGTGGGCGATCAGTTCGAGGCGATTGACATCTTGGCCTATGCTCTCGATGATTTCGGGGGGTAGGTCGTAGCTCTTGAGCAGTTCGGTCCACGCCATGAGCGAGGAGATGGGCGTGCCGAGCTGGTGGGCGGTCTCCTTGCTGAGCCCGACCCATATACGGTCCTGCTCCCAGTGCAGTAGGCTACGAATGGTGAGGACGAGGATGATGATGTAGAGGATGAAGATACCTGTCTGCAGATAGGGGAAGCGTAGCAACCGCCTCAGGTTACTGCTGTCGCTGTAGTAAAGGTATTGGCGTCCAGCGGTACCTAGGTCAATCTCGATAGGAGCGTAGCCAGAGCGAAAAGCTGTGAGCCGCTTCTCCAGATAGGTTGAGTCACGAGCGACCGCCGCGGAGTCAATGTTTTTGTATCCTAGGATGTTCCCGAGGCTGTCTGTGAGGATGAGCGGTATGGTGGTGTTTGACTCTAATATTTGGAGGGCTAAGGCATTGAGCTGCTCGTCGCTTTGGCTAGCTATGCACTCGGTCGCCTCGGCCCAGGTCTGCATCTTGAGTCGCTCCTCATCAGCCATGCGTCTCACGAGTGGCTCCGAGAGGATGAGCGGGAGGAGTGCCACGACGAGTGCCAGCACGACAAGTAGTATATTGGTAGGTAGGGAGCCGAGTAATCTCCTGGTGGATGACATGTGGGTGAGGATTAAAAGGGCGTGCGCTCGATCCCAAAGGACACTTTCGGCGCAAAGCTGTATCTTTGTAACGGATATCTCACGCTTTTATTATCGTCCACGTGCCTATGACCTCAACACAACACATGCGCCAGCGCATCGTCCAAATGGCTCACACGCTCTTTGTGCAGCAAGGAGTCGAGGAGACGACCATGGTCGCTATTGCAGAGGCTGTGGGGTGCAGTCGGCGCACGGTCTACACTTATTATAAGGACAAGCAGGCACTGCTCATGGCGGTCATAGAGCGGGAGATCAGTCTGATGAGCCAGTCGCTGAGCGAGGTGCTGTCTCGTCCGGGCGATGCGATCACTAAGCTGATGGTACTGCTGGACAATCATCTGCAGCTGATACAGAAGACAGTACAGAGACAGGGCGTGCATAATGCGAGCTTCTTTAGCGATAGCTTCAACATCGAGCGTCTTCGCCTCAAGTATGACCAGAGCGAGTACGACATGCTCAAGCGGATCCTACAGGAGGGACACGATCGAGGAGAGTTACTAGTCCCAGATATCAACTCGACAGCCTACCTGCTCCTCAAGAGCTTCAAGAGTCTAGAGGCACCTTACATCAATCGCTACCATCATGAGTACGGCAAGGAGGACTACCTACGCATCATCGCTGCGATGAAGCAGCTCCTCAGGCAGGGACTGACCAATCATGCAAATACAAAACCTATAACTCAATAGAATCTATGAAACTACTTCAGGACAAAGTGGCTCTGATCACCGGAGCAGCACGTGGTATCGGCAAGGCGATCGCCACGAAGTATGCAGAGGCTGGATGCCATGTAGCTATCAGTGACCTCAAGGTTGCCGACGAAGCAAAGGATCACTATACTCAGCTGGCGCAGGAGTGCGGTGTCACGATACGCACCTACGAGAGCAATGCGGCAGACTTTGAGGCAGCGCATCAGCTCGTGGAGCAGATCGTCGCTGACTTTGGCAAGCTAGACATTCTAGTCAATAATGCCGGTATCACCCGTGATGGTCTGCTCCTACGTATGAGCGAGCAGCAGTGGGATGCGGTGATCAATGTCAACTTAAAGTCCGCCTTCAATATGACCCACGCCGTGGCTCCCGTCATGATGAAGCAGCGTCAGGGTAGCATCATCAATATGGCGAGCGTCGTCGGTGTGTCGGGCAATGCGGGGCAGGTGAACTACTCGGCCTCTAAGGCTGGTATGATCGCACTGGCTAAGAGCGTTGCCAAGGAGCTCGGCTCACGCGGTATCCGTGCCAACAGCATCGCGCCCGGCTTCATCGAGAGCGATATGACGGCTGTCCTCAGCGAGGAGGTGCGCAAGGAGTGGGCTAAGCAGATCCCGCTACGTCGTGGTGGTAAGCCTGAGGATGTGGCCAATGTGGCTCTCTTCCTCGCAAGCGACCTCTCCTCCTACATGACAGGACAGGTCCTCTCCTGCTGCGGCGGTATGAATATGTAATGCTTTAGTAAGCAGACCAATGCCTGACCTACAGATCCTCTACGAGGACAATCATCTCCTCATCGTCAATAAGCCGGCGGGGATGCTCGTACAGGGTGACAGCACGGGTGATACACCGCTCTCGGAGCTTGTCGAGCGCTATCTCATCGATAAGTACGACAAGCCTGGGCGGGCGTTCGTTGGGGTCACGCATCGTATCGATAGACCAACGTCGGGGGCGGTGCTTTTTGCCAAGACTTCGAAGGCTCTGGCACGGCTCAACGCTATGTTTCAGCGACGAGAGATTCACAAAGTCTACCACGCTGTGGTCTGTGGCGCTTTTCCGCAAAAGGCGGGAGAGGCTAAGGATCTGCTCTATCGCAATCGCAAGCAAAACAAGAGCTACGTCGTGACGGAGGCTCACGCTGAGGCTAAGCGCGCCTGGCTCACCTACGAGCGTCTCGCCGTGGGCGACCGCTACAGCCTGCTGGCTGTGACGCTCCATACGGGACGGCATCATCAGATACGTACGCAGCTGAGCCACATGGGCTTCCCGATCAAGGGAGACCTCAAGTATGGTGCTCCACGGAGCAACAAGGATGGTGGTATCTCGCTCCATGCACGTATCTTAAGCTTCGAGCACCCCGTCACTCATGAGCAAATAGAGGTCGTTGCACCATACCCTGAGGACGATGCTATCTGGTCTTTGCTGAGCCATACGAAGTAACCTAGCAAGTCGACGAAACAAAAGAAAAGGAGAGCTTCACCTAGCGTGAGGCTCTCCTTTTGGCATTTGTGGGTATGCAAGACGAGTGATGATCTGACGTGTAACGATTTGCTTTCTAAGTTCATATGCAAGTAAAATGCGAAGTTTTTTCTCGTTTCGGAAGTTCAGTCGACTTCTCTTCGGGTGAACCGCTCGGCGGGGTGGAAGCTTCCACCGTAG
>ENA-OPEA01000021-OPEA01000021.1-human-gut-metagenome-genome-assembly--contig:-NODE-21-length-103005-cov-10.856260_pt1 | contig 103005 bp, 107 predicted proteins | sample MGYA00241623_ERZ501509 | MGnify/ENA primary metagenome ERZ501509 (study PRJEB25962, sample SAMEA2042571) | human gut metagenome | biome: human gut; feature: human-associated habitat; material... | reverse complement strand
GATTAGTCTCTGAACCTTACTTGCATTTCTACAAGCCTTGGCTGCTGATTAGCATAGATTTCTCCTTAGCTTTCCAGCAATTCACTGAGTTTTTCATATAGCATCACTACTATATGCCCCCCACAATTAAGGGATAATTGCATGATTGGTTATCAGAAGCACTCTTTCTTTTCCAAAGATGTTTCATCACTGATACATATACAGTTTCTCTGTTAATATCAATGAATCTCTCTTCCACTTTGCCTGCTTTCTTTACTTTATATGAATACCTAACAGCTATTTCCTCAATAGGCTTTCCTTCAGCAAATCTCTTGGCTATCTCCTGCATGATTGCAGGTGGAATTTCATTTATTACTCTGCCACTATCTCTTGCAGCTTTGTAAATATCCCAGAAATCCTCCATACCATTCTTCCTCCTCTCTATACCTTTCAGTATAGGATAGTCATAGATATATGCCCTAAGTCCAGTTATCTTAGAAATCAAGATATAACCTCTATTCCACATATCCCTCTTTTGGACTTTGAAATAGCCTGCTATACCATAGAATCTCTTGAAATAGTTGTTATAAATCTCAGTTGCAAAGTCTACAGGAATGTTACAATTAGTAGCCATTGTAGGAGCCTGCCCATTATAATTGAAGCAGAACCTTGCTTTCTTAGCCAAATCTCTGAGGTCTTTTCTCATCTTCTTGACATCTTTTTCCTCAATACCATCAAGGTCTTTGGGAAAACACATCTTAGCTACAAATGAGTGTCCATCTCTTTGATTAGGGTCATTATAGAAATCAATCCACTCCTTATCACCAGATAGTTCTGTAAATACATGACCCTCTTGGTCTCCATAATCACAGTCTATCAACATGTGCCCCTTCTCAGGGATAAAGGCTGCTCTTGTCTCTTCTGTAGCAGGAAGCTGTTGAATATTAACACTCTTATCATTTGATTGAGTTGTAGTATCTTTATTCTCATCTTCCTCCTCTGCAATATCATCATCCTTAGTCTTACCTCCCTTTCCTTTACCTCCTGAGCCACAAGACAATCTACCTGTATCCATCATTTGATTGAATGTTGGGTGGATTCTATGTGTCACAGGGTTAATGGCATCAAGGAAGTTCTGACCAAAAGATGTTACTACCTTGAAGGCTGCTGAATACTCAAGATACAAAGGAACAATAGTACTTTTATCAGCTTGTAATTCTATGTACTTAGACTCTACAGACTTTTTCATCTTGCCTGTCTTCTTGTCTTTGACCAATAGGTCAAACCCAAGTTCTTCAAACAATCTGATTACTTGCTTAGAGCTATTCCAGTTAATAATACATTGAGGTCCAGTATCAAACTCAGAGAATAGTGATGGTGCAGGTATCACCACATACACACTATCTGCAAGTTTAGCTGGCTTGCCTTTCTTATGAGAATCATAATTGCTTGCAATCAAAGAAGGGTCATTCTTCTTCATCACATAATCAACTACCCACTCATTGAGCTTTTGCTCTGCAATTCTTAACCTCTCTGCATCCTTAACCATCTTAGCCTTCCACTTCTCAGGGTCAAGTCTGATGCCACAAAATTCAATATATGCAAGAACTCTTACAAACTCATTCTCAATATCAAGTGCAACTCTCTGACCTCTTGCACTGATGATTGATAATTGGCTGTTCATAATATCTTCAAGATATACTACATCATTTGCAGCATAAACTATGACATCCTCAGTCATTCCTACATGTATCTTCCCTCTCACAGTCTTGTCAAGAAAGACATTCAAATATCTATCACAACAAGCCTGCAAAGAGAGGGAGATAATGCCCGGAGGAAAACCAAGATATAGAATCTTTTCAGCTAAATAAGTATCATAGACATTTCTGACTACAATATGTTCCTTATATAGCCATCTTAAATCAAACTTTGCATTATGAATGATAAATAATCTGTCACTTTCAAGATAGTCTTTATACTGCTTGACATCAGTGGTCATGCAGTCTATCACCACTTGATTCTCCTTATTACCTAATTGAAGGGTAAGCAACTTACCCTGCCATATCTCTGTACCTGTAGTCTCAGTATCCAATCCTACAACTCGAATAGGCTCTAATATTCTTAGAGACTCCTCTACAGAGATACACTTATACTTGACATCAGGAAATTCAAATAGTTCTCTTTGACCAGTAACAAAATATATCATATCATTCAAATGTTATTGTATGACCATATCCAGCAATAAAGTCAATTGATTTAACCACTGCCTTAGCTTCCTCAAGTAATGAGCCTTCAACTATCATAGGACCTCCTGATGGGTCAATAAACTTTCTCTTCTCCTCTACATATCCCATTCTGAGAGTAGGCATATCTGTCTTGATTACATAAGTTTTTGACTCTTCACCATTTAGTCTTTTCATCTTCTTGAGGTAATTATTAACACCACCTCTTGAATGCAACTTGATAATATCTTCCATTACCTGATATATGCTATAAGTTCCTTAAAGTCAAGAACATATTTATATCTCTCGAAGAACTTGCTTCCCAAGATACCATGTATCTGAACTCCAGACTCCTGCTTTACCACACTGAATGCTTCATCCAAGTCAGCAATACTGAACTCCTCTTCAAATACCTGATTCTTATATGTCACAGACATTTTACAGAACTGGTTACTAACCTTATTGCCTTCAATTCCAATAGTATTCATCTCCTTATCAGTCTTCTCATGGTCAAGAAGAGGAATAATAGAGCTGTTGATGTAAGACACATTACTTCCTGTGTCCAGCAAGAAGTTCAGTTTCTTATCACCATTATAAAATGTCACCACAGGCAACTCTACCAAATCCATAGCTTCCTTAAAGGAGATTTTGCTATTGTTCCTTTTTCTCATATCATCAATGGTATTGGCAATAAATGCTACTACCAATACCAAGATGACCACACCAATTATCTCTAAAATCATGTTTCATGCTTTTTTTTTTCAGTTATTACTTAACTCCAGTGCTACCAAATCCTCCTCTGTTGTTATCACCTAAGTCATCTACCTCTACAAGTTCAATTCCTGAACTGAACAGCCATTTCAGCTTCTGCCACATAGTAGCCTTCTGACTAAGCTGTATCCTGAATTGGCAAATTCTGTCTCCCTTATGAATAGTAGTAGCTTTCATAGGAGATGCAACATAATTCCACTCATCCCTATTACCAGAATAAACTTGGTCAATGACCCCAATTCCACTGGGAATAAAGATATTGAGCTTCTTTGGTCCACTGCTTCTTGATGCTACAATAGCCTCAAATCCATCAGGAAGTTTCATGGCTACTCCAAGAGGAATATAAGAGGTACTCATTTCTACATTCCTGTAGCCTATCTCCTCACCTTCTACAGTCTTCTTCTTGAGAGTCCCAGATTGTGCTGCATTGAATTCCACATCCTTTGCAGCCTTGAGGTCAATCCAATCTCCTTTCTTATTGACTTCAGGCATACAACCCTCTGTTAAAACTTTTACTTTTATCTTTAGTTTCATACTGCTTTGATTTTAACTTTAGTTACTTTATTTTTATGCAAAGTACAGACTTCATCACCTGTATCATATTTTGTTTTTATCTCCATATTATAAACATTTTGAATAACCACAATCAATACAGTGAATACATCCACCATCTCTGACCAACTTGCCACCACATTCAGGACATACTTCTTTGACCTCAGTATTAGTGATATACTTAGCCAATATTCTACACATAGCTGAGCTAAATGAAGATATATTATCATTCACTTTCTTTGCAGTCTTAGTGATATACTCAATATTAGCACCATGTCTCAACAACATAGAAGCATACAGAGTAGCTGCTTTCTCCTCTACATTAGTATTGGCTAACTGTAAGTCTGACAATTGAATATACTCACTATCAAAGCTATAGTGCATTTTGCCCATCTTGATAATCTTACCCTTATGAGGAGGAATACTAACTGGTCTCAATGGTCTGAAAGCAAAGATTTCATAAGGCTTTCCTTCAAGTAAACCTACAAGAACAATAAATTGCTCTCCCTTTACTTTAACCTGATAATAATCAGCTTCAAGTTCTTTAGGTCTCTTAGGAGCCTGTCTGTTATCTATTACTTTAGGTTTCTCTACTTTATTCAATACACCTTCTCTACAGCCATCTCTATAGATGGTCTGACCTTTATTACCAGCTTTCCATGCCTCAATATAGATATTGGCAATCTCTTCTTCAGTAGTCTCCTTAGGAAGATTTACAGTAGAACTAATACTATGAGTAATATACTTTTGTACAATACCCTGTAACTTAACTCTCTGATGCCAGTCTATTTCAGGTGCAGTAGAACCATAATAAGGACTCTCTTTGAAAGCTTCTTTAAGATACTCAATATCCTGAAGTCTTTCAAGATACTCATGGCTATTGAAATTACCATTGAAAGTAGAATAGCATAACCATTTAGCAAAGTTAGGATGCACTACTACAAACAAAGTGTACTTTTCCCCCTTAATATCAGTATAATCTGCTCTATCTTCAGGAGACATACACTTTCTCTTTCTCTCATAGAATGGCAAGAATACAGGTTCAATACCAGAAGAACATTGAGCCATAATACTTACAGTACCAGTAGGTGCTACAGTACTCCAACTAATGTTTCTTCTACCATATACTGACATTTTATTAGAGTCTTTGGTATAATTGTTATTAAGCCAATTGTACCATGAGTTAGAAGTAGATAGTTCCTTATCCTTATCCCAAGCAGGGAAACTTCCCCTCTCTACAGCCATGTCAATCTGGCAATCCAACTGAGCCTTAAACATAATTCTCATGATATACTCTATTTTACTAAGTCCCTCATCAGAGTCATATTTAAGACCTAACATTGCAATAGCATCTGCTAAACCTGTAAATCCAAGACCAGCTCTCCTACCTCTAATGGCAGTCTCTCTGATTCTACTCCATAGGTTGAATTCTGTAAAGTCTTCTTCATTCTTTACAACATCAATAATCCTATCTACAGCTTCAATCTCAAGGTCTACCAAATCATCAGCCAATCTTGTAGCCTCATAAGAAACTTCATAAAGCTTCTCTTCATCAATAGTTGCCTTGTCTGTGAAGGGATTATCAATGAATGAGGAAAGATTAAGATGAATCAACCTACAGCTATCAAAAGGTCCCATTGGTATCTCACCACAAGGGTTAGTACTTACCATCTTGAAGTCATCATAAGAACCATCAGGAGAATTGTGCATAGCATCTTCAAACATAATACCCGGCTCTGCTGTATTCCATGCACAGTGCATAAGAGTATTCCATAGTTCCCTTGCTCTTACTTTCTTGATATATACAGGAGTCTTTAATCCATAAACTCCTATATTGTTGTATAGCTTATTATATTCAAGAGCTTTACCTTCTCCTTCTTCCTCATGAAACTTGTCCAAATTGATGTCTACAGGGAATCTCAAGATATAATCTTTATCTTCCTCTACAGCCCTCATGAACTCATCAGTAACCTTAACACTAATATTAGCACCAGTTACCTTAGTAAGGTCTTGTTTCTTTGTAATGAACTCTTCAATATCAGGATGATTAATAGACATAGAAAGCATCAATGCTCCTCTTCTACCATTCTGTGCTACCTCATTGGTAATATCAGAACATACATCCATAAAGCTTGCTGCACCAGTAGATGACTTAGCTACATTATTTACTTTAGCACCTCTTGGTCTAAGACCTGATAAGTCATATCCTACTCCTCCTCTTCTCTTCATTAGCTGAGCCTGTTGGCTTCTTGTTTTCATTATCTCAGCATAACTATCTTTAGGAGAAGCTATTACAAAGCAATTGGAAAGAGATACCAATTCTCCTGTACCACACCCTGCCATAACAGAACCTCCGGGTATTACATACCTGAAGTTTCTGAATAACTCGAAGATAGCATCTTCTGTCAGTTGAGGTCTTATATATCCATAGTCTGACAGTTTGAGCTTATCTTCTGGCTTCAGATTCCAATTATACTTTTCTTCAATTCTTGCAAACTCCTTGGCAAGTCTCCTATGTGTATCATCAGGAGTTACTTCTCCCTTTGCTGCATATTTGTTCTGCCAAGTAGATGCTGCCAACTCATCTCCCTTAAAATACTCTAATACTTTATTCATTATTTAACCATTGTCTTATGTTATTCAATTCAGATATTCCTACAGGATATTCTGGTGTATGAGTCAAATAATAATGCAGTTCTTTGACTATTTCTCTCCAGTTCTTGCATATATACTGGTTATTGCTACCATAGGTACAATCAACAATAGCTTGTGTGTCTGGATAAATCCAAACCAAAGGCTTTCTACTGTTCCTACTTATTACAATGAACCTGTAATCAAGTAATTTATAGTCTTTGTAGAACTCATCCTTATCAAGATTCTGCCTGATTATATACCAATACAACTGGGCTTGAATCCAATAATTCCACTCAATGAATGATTTGTGGAACTTCCATTCTTTCTTACTGGAAGTCTTCAAATCACAAGGTATAATGACCTTGTTCTTGTGGTCTACTATAATCAAATCAGCCATACATCTTAGAGAGATACCTTCCCATTCTCCCTTAAATTTAAGCTGATAAAATCTCTCAACATCAGAATTGAATGGATTATTAGGCTCAAAATACCACTTGGTATATCTATGGTTTCTGAGTATGTTTACACAGTCTTGTGCAGCCTGATAATCCTCATTACTCACCAGAGTCTTGTCTACAGTAAGGAATAACAGATTATAGTACTCTGAGCACTCCTCCTTTATCTTCTTAACCCTGTATGTAGCATACTTAGGATTAGCATAATAACCACACATTTCTCCAACACTGGCAATAATATCATCAGGAATAAGGTCTATACTCCTATAAGATTCATGACATGAATTGAACAATACTCTTACCACTTGGATTAGATTATCACTGATAGCAGGAAACTGTGCAACCTCAAATCTTTTATCAAACTCTTCCTGACCATCTGTGAGAAGTGTATCTACCATACTGCCAAATAATAGGGATGGGGTCTCCAACTTGTCATACAACTTATCCAAGTTATCAAATCCTTCTCTATTAAATCTGGCTATAGTGGAATATGAATATGCAGGGTCTGCTCTATACTCTTCTTCACTTACTTGCCAAGAAAGGTCATACAATGATTTCCTTTCCATCAATAAAACTCTTCTTCAATTTCACAATCATCAAAGCCTTCATTATATATGCCATCTTCAGGTATTTCCAACTGAACAATATATATATCTACTTCAGACTTTAACCTGCTCAAATCCTCAAGATTCACCTTTAGGTACTCTTCTCTTGGATTATCACTCTTCAAACTCCTCCTCACCTTGTATATAGCTGAGTCTATTAACTCTTTCAGTGAATCAAAGTCTCTCTCATTCAGGAACTTATGCCCCAAAGGAATGTCTCTTTCAGGCAATGAGCCAATCAATGCCTGTATTCTCTCTACTAGCTTACTCATAGTCCTTTGATAATTTCTATGGCTTGCAACATCTGTCTCACATTATGAGGTTCAAAGAATATGTATCTTACCCCATCATTCCTTTCCTCAAGTGTTTTGAGGAACATTTTCTTCTTGATAGGATAAGTATCATTCTCCTTACCCTTGACATCAAAATAGATTTTATAATTACCTTTAGTAACCACAAAATCAGGTGTGTAAGTAGTACTTAATAATGCTCTTGTCTGTAGCTCAAGAAACTTACCATACTTGCCAGCCCTTATCTTCTTAGGAGCATACACCAGAGTATTCTGAAGTTTGACTCCATCCCAGAGAGTGATTCTCTCACTCTCATAGGAGAAGTCAAACCCAGCAGCTTCAAGCTTTTTATAACAAGAACATTCAAGGATACTCTTAAATTTGATGCCATTGTACTCAATGGATGTAGCACCCTTTATTTTCTTGTTATTACTTTCCACCTTTACTCTTGAACATTTCTTTCAGAATAGGCTTTACAATTCTACAAGCAATCTTTGCATCCTCAATAGTTCTGAATGCTGCAAAGTTTCTGTAGTTCTTGATATGAGCCTTGTTAGCTTTTGTAATTCTACCATCCAGCATAGAGATTACATAAATCTCAGGGCTGTTCTCAATGTGGTCTTCATACTTCTTGTCCAACTCAATGGCAATCTCTCTGAGTACCATAGAGAATGCAGCAGCAGGGAGAATTGAATCCACACTATTGAGATAGTTATAGACCTTCTCAGGTTTCCAACCAAGTCTGGCTGCAATCTTCTCAATGTAGAAGTTCATGTCCATAGGAACTTCACCCTTTGTACAATGTCTGCAAGGACAATCAGCACCATGAGCACAGTTTACCTGAGTAAGTACACCTGCCTTAATCAGTTCAGGCAGAGTCTTCTCATTTACAATGATTTCCTGCATAATAAACCCTTTACCAAAGGGAGTATCTGCTACACCATGCTTGATAAGTTTGTCACCCATCTTAACCTCTTTACCATTTTTCAAAATAAATTTTTCCATTTTCTTTTTATTTTTAGAAAGTTAATATTCTTGATACCAAGTTATTGGCATCCCATACATTCCTTTTGTCAGTTTACTGATTTGTTCAAATACTGTATGTGGCATTGCTTCACCTGTTCTTGCAAAATATGCAGGATGATTCTCCTCCAATACAGTATTAAACTGCTTATTGATATAAGGCTTGAATGTCTGAGCCTGTTTACCAAATAAGACATAAATTATACCAGTCTCATTCTCAGATAGTTTCTTCAATAGACTTGCTATGAATGGTCTCCACAGCATCACATGAGAACCTATCTTGTTCATTTCTACTGTGAGAGCTGAATTAATCATCAAAATCCCTTGCTTTGCCCAACTCTCTAATGTGGGGTCAAAGATAATACAATTATGTGGAATTTCAAAATTTATTGCAGCTTCTTTTATTATTTGCAAAGAAGGAGACAAGTCCTCATCTCTTGTCCCCTCCTTATTGCCAAATAATATTCCAGTAGCTACTCCCTTCTGAGGGTATGGGTCTTGACCCAACATTACAACCTTGAGCTTATCATAAGGGCAAACCTCAAATGCCTTAAACACATTACTTTGTGCAGGACAAATAGGTTTTCTCTTATATTCTGGTCCAAGTTTGCTCAATACAGATTCAAGTTCTCTCTTATCTATTACCCTCATCCATCTGCCAAAATACTCTTCAAGTGTCATAGCTAAAATTGATTCAGCACATCATCTACATTATCTGCAAGTATTTGATTCAGCACATCATCTGAGCACTTTTGAGGAGTTGGTTTGGCAGGATTCTCTATGAACTTACTTACATCATCAATCAGTATTTGAGGCTTAGTTCCTTCAGGGATGTCACTCCTGAAATAAGCATGAGTACTGACTGAACCAATGTTGTGAGATACATAGAAAGGAATAATCTTTTTGAGAATGGACTTATCTACCAGACCCTCACCCCTCAAGAATACCTGAGGGCTTACATGAATCATAGGTTTGTAATAAGACATCACTTGCCTGCCCCTATGTTCCATCCTCCTACAAACAATGGTGCACAGAAGCAGGATATTAAAGTCTTTGTCCAATATAATTCCCTTGCCTCCATAATATACTTCTCCTTTGTTTGTTGTAACTTTTTGCAATCTCTGATTGAAGTTTACTCTTGAGAAGAAGTCATTCACTATACTATCAGCAGTTCTCCTTGACTGATTATATGTATTCACATACATTGGAATGACTATCTTACTTGTATGAGTTATATATGGAAACTCTAACTTGTCCCTAACCACAGACTCTACAACAGACCTTGCAAAGACAGGAACCTCAATCTCATCTGAGGACACATCAATTACAAATAATCTGTTGAAGGCATTATGATTGTCAAGTGTAGTTTCTGTATTAGACACATCACTTACTGCTGTGTCATCATACCCAAGAAATACTCTCATCAGAGTGTTTTCATATCTCCAGCTATACTCCATTATGCTTCAGTTTTATAGTACATAGTTTCTGCACTGTATGTAGTATAGAATGGCAGGTCTCTATCAATAAGAGGCTCACATTGGTTTGCTACAAAGTTCACAAATAAATTGACCATCACAGATGCAATCATGTTAGCCATGAATGTAGTTTGCTTATATGAACAAACTGTTGCATCTGCCTCTATATCAGAGAATAAGAACTCCTTCTCATATCTATTGATATTGAACTCATCATCTCCTTTGATACAGAGTACTTGGAACTCTTCTGCTGCCAATCTTCCATCTATATACAGGCAATTAGCTCTTTCTGCTTCTGACTTACCTCTTACATGGTCTAACCACTTGTTGAAGAAAGTCTTTCTTGCAGCCATATTATCAAAGCCACAAATCATAATGTCAGAAGCATCATTTGACTCATCAAATCTTTCAGGAACTGCAAACACACTATTGTAGTCACAGTACTTGCTAATCATACCTGAGAGAGCACTTACCTTAGGATTCCCTACATCTTCTCTACTATATAACTGACCTGACATATTGACAGTTTCAACTATATCTGGGTCATAAATAAAGAGTGCAGCAGGTTTCATTCTTGCCAATAAGAAGCCTACATAACTGCCAATGCCACCAACACCTGCAAGTATGACAGTCTTCCTCTGAATTGCTTCATACCAAATGGCAGAACTGAATCTTGAAGTAGACTCATCTATGAGCAGTGAGCCAGAGTTTGTGGGAATTTCATTGTGTGCTTCTTCAACTACCTGTGCTAATAATTCTTCCTCTTCTTCTGAAAGAGGGGAAGAACCATCACTGTCAGGAAGAGATTCAATAGGCTCTTCTTCTGTGCCCTCATGATTTCTGATTTCCTCAATTATCATACTGTACTGATGTTCATTAATGTAAAGGATAAACCCATCATTAAAGTACAGCTTGTATGTGTGAGGGGCTTCATCATAAGGCTCAATGGTAGGAATAATACCTTCTCTTATACCAAGAAGTATTGTATTGAGCTGTATAGCACCTACATAAGATATATCAGACTCAATTGCACTCTGAGCCACCTCTTCTGGGTCTAAGCTATTTCTTTCTTCTATTTCATTCATCTTAAATATCCTTCTAAAATGTCAATGTATTCTTTGATATACACATTCTCAGGCAACTTGGTAAGCTCTTCAATAATGCCATGAGCACATAGTGCAGCAAGTTCATCATCATCCAATCCCATTTCTGCAAGAGCATCATCCTCAGTAAACCAGCATAGGAACTCAATATATCCTTCAGCCCATGCCTTGAATAATTTCATTCCTTCCTCACCTTTACCAAATCTTCTCTCATAAAGAGGAACCATACCTTGTGCCCATTTCTTAACATCAATCTTACTTGCATTAGGAATAATGATACTTCCTGTAATCAATTGAAGAACAAGTGATTTGATAGTTTCCTTATTGAACTCTATATAACCATAAGGTATTTCACCAGAAATCTTATTGTCAATGTAGTCTGTATCAAAAGGAAGCTCATTCTCACTCTTCTTGACAATCTTATTAGCAGGACCTACTTGACTTGTGTAAGATTGTGTCACTTTCTTACCAACTTCAGGGAACAAAGTGCCTTGCTGAGGTTTACCACCTTTCCAATTACCATACCCACCAGTATATGCAGGTTGTTTAGGTGGAAGTTGTCTGGCTTTCTCTGCTTTGGCTCTCTTGATTTCCTCAAGTCTTGCTTTGAGTTCTTCACGAAAGGAATCTTCATTTCTCTCAAATTCAATCTTCAAATAGAACCACTCAAGTTCCTCACTCTCTACTGTATAAGTCTTGGTATCTGTTACTTCTTCATCCTCAAAAGTAGGATAGGAGAAGTTTTCTGTGATAGTTTTTGTAGCCTTTACTTTTCTTGTAATGGCTGCTGTATATGTACCTTCATTATTGACAATTAAAGATACAAAGTGATTTCTATCCATACCTTCTTCCTTCAAAGTAGCAGTATCTGTGCCACTGAAGAAAGTACTCATATTATTGTGGGAGTGAATAAGCCCCATCTGACAATCAAGCAACTCAGGATTATCAGTCATATAGCTGATTACATCAGGAGACATGTCAAACTCTGTATAAGCAGCAGTTCCAATGTCCATGACATAAATATCCACACATCTGATAGCCAAAGTGCCATCTTCAAATCTCCCTTCTGGTTTATAGAAGAGAGTGCCAGACCATTCATCTTTCCAGATTTGCTGGCATATATATCTTATTTTCTTCTCAACCTCTTCAGGTATAATTAGCTTAAAAGTATCTGACTTCTTCACTAATTCTATTACCTTCTTGGTCTCTTTGTTCTGCTTTTCCATACCTATAATTAATTACACGGAGAATTTTTGATAATATGTACAATGCTATATTAGTGTTGAGTATGATGGACTTATTACCCTCTTTCACTTCCTTGAGGTCTACAATATTGATAAGCACATCTGTGCCTTTGAAAGTACACATCCTCTTACCATTGTAAGCTGCATATGAATTTACATTGCGACGGGAATTTTCATAATAAATTTTATTATTTGCTATGATACCCTCCTTCAATACACCATTCCCCTTGAGAATGTCAAAGGTATATCTCAATTCTTTGTTATTGAACTTCTTATTGTACCAATCAATGAACTCATTACTGATTACAAGCATATACTCAGTAAAAGACATACCAATGGAATAACTCCCATTAGCATAGTTGAACTTCAGTTTACCCTGCTTGATAAAGTAGGAAACAAAGTCTTTAATCATCCCTTCTATACCACCTCCATAATAATCAAGATGATTAATTACTTTGAATACACTTTCTCCAGTACTCATATTTGAAGTACCAAGGTTTTCCAGCCTATGATAAGGAGTTCCTGCAATAGACTCTACCTCAACATATTTGCTTAATTCAAGACAGAATAACTTCCATATATCAGAGTCAAATTCCCTACTAAGATTGGACATAGTGTCATTGATGGGACCAGTTCCTGTACATGGAGTCTGAAACTGAGTGAAGTCACTTGTAGGAATACTACTTATATGAGAGTGCATATACCCATTACTAATATGAAGACAGGTATATTCAGCTCTGTTAAGAGCAAAATAGCCATTCATTGAGCCATTGTGAAGTACCTTAACCTTTGCATACAAATGATTAATATCCACAAATCTATTGTACTCATTGGTAATTCTCACATGAGGAAAATGCACAAGTATGAACCCTGAACCAAATTTTTTCTGTCCTATACTGTCCACCATCCACCCACTACAAAGTCGGCTAAGAACTAAATCAAGTACCTCACCTCTAAGGTCAGTTAAGGACTGCCTTCCATAAGTGTTGTAATCCTCCCTACTCATACCAAGCAACTCTCGTGGGGCATACTCAGAGATAGGAGTTACATCAAGCCATGACTTGAGTTTATCAACACTCATAAATCCCTGCATATCTACTTTATCCTCCCCAAAGAAGTCATTGAATATAGCCAACACTTGATTAGGTTTATCCATAAGTAGGGAATGCAGTTCCTCTATTTTATTTTCTATTAATTCATTCATACAGAATAAAAAAAAATAGGTGGGGGACATTTCTATCCACCCACCTATTAGTTAAACACTACTTTGCTTATCTTGCAAAGTCAAACATTCTGTCAATCTCATCATCAGAGTAAGGAGATGCAGAAGAAGGCTTGTAATCCTCAGAGGCAGCCACTTCAACTTTACCACCAAGAATGTCTTCAATCTCCTCTGCTTCATCATCCTCAAGAGTACCATTGTCTGTGAGGATAGTAAGCAGTCTGGAGAGTGCAGCTCTTGCCTTAGTATCTACACACTCAGCAGTGCCAGCCTGTTCTTTAGCTTCCTCCTTTTTGGTTTCAGCTACTTCCTCTTCCTTTGCAGGAGTCTCTTTTACAGGCTCTTTTGCAGGTGCAGACTTCTCATTTACAAGTGCAATAAGGTCAGCAGTCTTACACATAGTGAAGTTCTTGCCAAATCTCTTTACACACTCTTCCTGCAAGCCATTTGCTTTGATTGCAGCATAAGCATCTGCTCTGCTCATATCTGCACCACTTCTGATTTTCTTGTTAGTATTGGTCAGCATGAATACCAACTCATTGGTAGTCTGACCTTTGTAAGGCACATCATGAGGAAGAACCGAAGCATCATCCTTCAATTCTACTTTGGAAGTACCTTCATAGAAGGTCATACCATCATAGTCAATACCATTCTGTCTCAAGTCAGCTTTCAATTCAGCCAAAGTAGTAGCTGCTGACATGATTACACTCTTCTTCTGATTTCTCGTAGAAACAACTGTAATTTTTCTTGCTTCCATTGCATTGTTTTTTTTTATGTTAGACACTTTTGTTAATGAACAGACCTATTATGATTTCTTTGAACTTTTCTTTGTCTTGAAGAGAATGATATAGGTCTGAAATATCTTTCCCTCCTTCAAATTTAGGTAATACTATATTAGTGAACCCAGTTGATGCTGACAGTTTCTCTCCATCTATGAGACCAGCTTCATCATTATCAAATAAGATAAATACTTGCTTGTATCTTCTTTTGAGTTCACTAATAGCAGTATCACTCATTTTGTATCCCTCACCTTGAATAGCCAAAGCAGGAATACCAGTATTAGCCCATAGACAAAGTGCATCCTTGAGAGATGAGCAGATACATATTCTCTCCCCATACTCAGGTACTTTTGTCCATAGGCTTATTACTGATGTGTCATGTTTGTTACTCCACTTGTAACCATCCTTATTGAATGGTTGGTAAATTTTGAGAGTAACCTTACCCTCTTTATGCTCCACATAAGCATAGGCATATCTATCAGCACCAAACACATATTTATGACCATCCTTAATGATAATCTTATGTGATATGGGATAAACTTCTGCATATTTAAGCCATTTTAAGGTTATCCCATAGGATTCCCAGTACTCAATATCATATTTCCTCCATTCCCTAACCTTACATTGAAGGTCAGTAGTCTTGCTATAACTATTTGTAGTCATTACATTACAGGGAGTATATGATTTAATATGAGAACCTACCTTAAACTTGGACATATCCTCATTAACTCTCTCAAGAACCTCTTTATAACTGCAATTCCACATCTGACCAAGCAGGTCAAATAGACCTCCTCTGTCTCTTGTAGATAAATCAGTATAGAATATTCTCCTGCCATCAATAGAATATAAACCAAATGATGGTCTTCTGTCCTCCCTCAGAGGAGAGTGAATTATACAAGGAACCTCTGTAACACCCAAGTAGTATGACAGAATATCTGCTTCTGTCACTCTACTTAGGATGTCTTCAAGGCTCACAGAACTTTTACCAGAACTGAATGCCATATCTTATGCCTCACAAATTTTATTATTTACCAAACCAAGGAGAGGGAGCACCTGCACTTGGTGTAGCATCAAATGGCAAATCACCATCATCTGCATTACCACTGAAATCAGTGGACTCAACTATGTACTCCTTCAAATCACACACACTGAACTCTGTAGTAGGATAAGCACCAGCAGCCTTTCTCTCCTGCAATTCCTCATCCAGCTTGCTGTAATCAGTGATATTGTTCTTCAAGAACTTCTGGGTATAAACAGCCTGATACTGCTTATTATCATCAGTAGTTCTTACACCGAACATACACTTAACCTTATTCTTAGGCTGAAGTGCAATCACATTTCTCAGCTCAGAGAAATCTCCCTTGAAGTAGTCCTGAATCTTGTCAAGTCTTGCTTCTGCCTCAGACTTGTCTTTCAGTTCAACTACTTCACCATTCTTCTTCCTATAAGACTTGTTAGGGATATTCAGATAAGCCTTGATAAAGCCAGTGAGTTCCTCTTCACCAATAAATGCAGGTCTGAAGTCAGCAGGCTCAAACCAACTGAGACTCTCAGGTACTCTACCTGCCTTAGCATCCTCAATAGGAAGCCAAGTAGTCTCACCATACTTATTGATTACCTGTACTTTACTACCATCTCTGTTGTATCTTGCCTCCTTAGCAAGGAAGAAAGACACTTTGGTCTTCATGTCAATGCCATTGGACTTCTCAGGGTCAGTCTGCACAATGAAATCAAGTCTCACCTGAGGTACTTTATACTTAGCACCTTCCTGACCAATCTCAGTTTCACCCATATACTCAGGAGCATTCTCAAGCTCTGTGTCATACAGTTTCTCAAGCTCTGCCTTAGAAGGATTTACTGCCAGCACAAATACAGGAGCAACTCCAATGTATCTCTTTACTACATTACCTTCTGTGGATTCCTTACCAGTGGCAAATGCCATGAACAGTTTATTAGTTTTATTCTTATTCATATCTAAAATTGATTTTGATTGTTGTTTTTTTTTCTTACTCTTCAGAGGTCTTACCAGACACTTCATTGAAAGGATTGGTAGGGTCAATAGGTGCTTCCTCACCTGCCTTTACCTCAACCTCAGGAGCTGTCTCAGTGTCATCCACCTGCTCAGCAGTAGCACCTTCAATATCCTCTGCTGCAACAGGAATTACAGTCTCAGGATATTTCAGTACATACTTAGTAACCTTTACAGGCTTACCATTCTTGTCTACTGCACCAGTAGTCTCAATGACCTTTTCAACAAGGTCTTCAGTACCATAACCACCAGTCATGGTCTTGATAGAAGCCTCATACTGCTCCTGCATAGTATCAAGCTGGTCATACTCAGCCTGAAGAGCATCAATTTGCTCTTTCAGCTTTGCTTTCTTAGATACCATAGGATTTACACTCTGTGCAGTTCTCTTGATAGTTGCAATCTCAAATTTACTAAACTTTTTCATGTCTTCTTTTATTAAAATATTGTTATTACTTTTCCTTTTGCATCTGTTAAAGTACAGATGCCAAACTTCTTCTGAAAGTATTCTAAAGCAATTGAGAAAGGACCCATTATTTTGCCTGACCTTAATAAAATCATAACAAGTTGCTGTGATAATGACATATCCTTACCTTTCTCAATACAATAGTCTACTGTAGTCTTGAACATATCTTCAGTTCCTAAAAGACCTGAGTTAATCTTTCGAGTCAATGAAAGGATTTCATCTCTATCCATTATAATACTCATTAACCTTAGCTACTACAAGTCCAAGGTCATTGGGAATGTATAACTTAGGGAACATTCCATAAGGAGATTTGGGAGAAGAAGTGAACTCATCCTCATTGGTAATGAACTCTTTCACAATCTTCTTCTGACCTGCATCAAATCTTGACCTACCTACGAGAGTAACATCAAATTTGCCTTCAGGAGTTACATACTCATCAACCATCTTGCCAGTGGTCTTCATCTTCAGATAGATTCTGCCATCCTGCTGAGGAACTTCCTCTCCATGAGCCAAGATAATGATATTCTTGTCACTATCTCCATACTTCTCAATAGCAGAGAAGATTTTACCCATGAAGTATCCAATCTTCTTAGGAGTATCCCATCCACCTTTCAGAGCATTATCCATATAGTAATCCTGCATAAGATAATTGAAGTCATCCACCACAATATTCTTGTATGGACTTTGAAGTAACTGTTCAAGAAGAGTTGCTATCTCCTCTGGGTTATTGGAGATATACCTGTTTCCTGTAGCCACTTTACCCTTCTGTGCTACCTTGTACAATTCCCTACTCTTGGGGAAAGTCAAAGGCTTTGAGGTAACACTGATTACATAGGTCTCCTTGGGGTCTAAACCAACATGGTTCAACTCGGGTACTTGACCCATACTGAAAGTCTTACCAAAACCACTTTTTGCGAGTACCAAAATTCTACTCATCTGTTCTTGTTTTATTTATATTAAACATATTCTGCAAAGGTATGATATTAAATCCACCTATGCAACTTTCCAACTATCTTTTTAATTGCAAAACTAAAGAAAGACTTATTGGTCTTCCTTCCCTTGAGAGATTCAATATAGTTATATACCTGCTGCAATCCCTCCTTATCCTCTGGTCTGGGTAATTCATTGAATGTACTTACTGCACCATCAAAGAACAAAGGGCATATCTGACCACCAGCACCATAATCTCTATCTTCAATCACTTCCATGAATCTGATATGATTCCTGAACTTGGTTATATCATATCCCTCATACTCTCTCAAACCATACTTGAAAGGACTATACAAGCCAATGACCATATTGGCATCTCTTGTGGTAGTTTTACAATCTGCAAGACCATCAGAAGAAGGTTTCAACTTATTCAGCTTTTGATTCTCAATGCCTTCTTGTGCTTGAGCCTGATGTTGAATGAGTACAAAGATGTAACTTAACTGATTTCTGAGTGTAATGCCATACTTACTCATCTTATCAATAGTCTCCATCTTCTTCATTCCACTCTCATTAGTCAAGTTGGAAGCATTGTCTATGATGATTATCCTATACTCCTCAGGGTCATCAGGTGTATAAGGATTGATAGGGTCAATTACCTCAACCTCTCTCAATTCATCAGTTAGTTTGTCCTTCCTCATCTCTTTTCTGAAGTTCAAGTGACCATGTGTAAGAGCATAGTCCCTACAGTACTTGTTGATTCCTGTAGGATTCCTCTGGTCATCCACATATATCACCATATTCTCAAATGCCTTGATATACCTTTGATACCTCTCAGTCTCAAGTAATTCAAGAATCTTCTCATTAACAGGATGGTCTTGGTCAGTACTCTTCAGTTCAGTAGGAGATATTTCTATCCCATCTAACCTGAACAGCAAATGACAAAGGAACTCATTATACTTTTCCTCTGGACTCATCTCCAAAGTAAAATAGAGTACCTTTACTCTCATCTCAGAATGTTCCAATGCAAAGAACAAAGGTTCATAGATAAACAAATGGTCACAAAACTTGGACTTACCAATCTTCTGATTGGCTGTTACCACTATGAACTTCTTCTTCTCAATACCCGGAACCCATCTTCTAAATCTTACAAAGGGGAAAGGAATACAGTTGTACAAACCCTTTTCAACTCTTTCCTTTCTAACCCTAAGATTGTGCATGACTTCTTGAAATGTACTCATACTAACTCAAACTTGAAGTCCAATCATTTCTTAAATTCTCTTCCTGACCAGCATTCTCAATGTAGCTGATTAATTCTGAGTCACCTTCCACTTCACCATTTGCACCAACCTTCTCCTTAAAGATAAAGTACTTCAACAATCTCATATACTGATAATTGCCATTGAATCCTTGCACATATTTTTCTGCTGCTTGGACTATCTGCTCATCAGTAAATTTATTACCATACTTCTTAAAGAACAGTTTGAGTCTCCTCACAATCAAGGCTACTCCATCTGCCCAATAATAGTTAGTACCATCTTTCTTACCTTTAGGAAATATCTCTTTGAGCCTTGTAGCCAACTGAATCAATCTATCCTGTGGCTCCTGCTCTTTATCAGAATCCATAATGACAGAATCAAGCACCTCAGTGCCTTTGTTTGTAAGTCTCCAGCCTACTTGCTGGAACAAATCATTCCTTTCTGCTGTTATGAGACCTTTTTGAATTAAAGCCTTTTCTGCCCTTTCCAAATCAGCCTTATTGTGTATTACCAACATCAGTAAAGCCTCATCTATGGTTATGCCATTCTGTTGAGCAGCCTTCTTATTTAAGCATACTGTTGTCATAGCTCTAAATCTATTAAGTTATCAACTTCAGTTATGTACTCCTTATTGATTCCTTCAAGAACATTTTCCAGATATTCTGTATCCCTCGTATCCTTGTAATAGAATATGAACTGAATAGGGTCAGTAGCCCTTAGGCTACGCCCAAACTTCTGGATAAATGCCCTTTCTTCACCATCAAGTTGTACAATTACTCCAGCCTCAATATCAGTGAGATTCTGCCCTTCCTGCAACATTCCAACAGCAAATAGACTATCTATCTTCTTGAGATTGAAATTGTCTATAACCTCCAAGGAATTCTTCCTTTCAGAGTGTATGGCATTTCTACCACCAAGAAGCTCAGCCTGTTCTATGCTGGTACAGAAACATATATATCTCATGTTCTGTAACTTATGCAATAGTATTCTTACAGAGTCAGTCTTGCACTCTCCAAGAAATCTTTTTCTCTTTGAGCCAGTCTGTAGCCATTTGTTCTTGGTATAATCCTGCCTTGTTCTAAAGAACTGCTTCTTCCAATACTCAAATTGGTCAGACAGATAATCATACTTCTGCTGTTGTGTACAAGAGATTTCCAGTGTGACATTCGGGTATTTTGCCTTATTCCTCAAGTATTCCCATCTCTCATGGAACTTACACTTATAGGTGATTCTCTTCTCCTTTTTACCCCACTCCTCTGTAATAGTACAGTTAGGATATATGCTATTAAGAGTCAATGGGATAAGATATACTTTAGGCTTAGGCAGTATTCCCCATTCAATAGCTTGTTTGAGAGAAACCTTTGAGGTCTCAAATTCCCCAAATCTTCCAGATACAGCCTGCATTGTCTGGTCAGGAAGAGTAGCTGATAGTAGAATCGCATTCTTTACCTGCAATTCAAAGAGAATGTCCATCTTCAAATCAGTACCAAGATGATGTGCCTCATCAAATATGACTAAATCCCATGAAGTGAATCTGTATTTGTTCAATGAAGCATAGCACTCTGTAACTACATAGCTGGTCCTTAAATTCCATTTCTCAAACTCTGCTTTCCAATTAGCCTTATGTGCAGTTTCTGCTACTACCAGTAGTATATGAAACATCTCTCCACATTCCTTCATTTTCTTAACTATCAAGTAATTAGCCATTTCAATAGCTGCCCTACTCTTTCCTAATCCAGTACACCATTGAAGTGCTACTCTGCTACTTCGCTTTATTAGTGACAGTGACTGAATCTGAAGCTCTTCTCTTGTCATATTGATTTACTATTCTTTTCAACTTGTTAATGTACTCAGGGTCTTCTGCATACCCTATATCTGATAAAAACTTGTAATAGTCATTCGGAGGTTTATACCTATCCTGTATGAAGTCAAGATAGGCAACCACACTCTCTGACCAGTGGTCAAATTTATAGTAGCTCTTGGTTCTGCTGTTATACAAACCAAATAAGTTATTACACTCTCTATACACCTTTGACCTAAAATGTCTTGTCTCAAGAATTGCTTGTGCATAGACTATTTCAGGATGTTTTACCCCATAATAGTCCATCGCAGCAATTAAGTCTTCCTCAGGATTTTCTGATAACAGAAACTCTGGTTGCACTAATTTGACATCCACCACCTCACATTGAGGAGGGTCATCTCCCTTGTAGTGGTCTGAGAGCACTATAGCCCCCAGACCTAATACTGCAAGAGAAATGAGTACATTGAATACTCTTTGTTTCATATCTTCTTGTTTAATATTTCTTTTATTGCCAACAGGCTTTTAGTTACCCAGTTATTCCCATTTAATGAGAACACATGAGTCTCACCATCACATTCTCTGGGGTCCCATACTGCATGTACAATGTAGAAAACAAGGAAAGCTACAAATGCTATAATGTTTACAATAGGGATAAGATACACAAGTACTGTGAGCAGTAATGCCCATACAGGTAACTTGAGGTCATACTCCTCTTGTAATTTAGCATAGTAGTCACTATCATATACTTTGACATGAGTATCTTTGAGTACACAGATAGTAATGAGAATAAATATGATAGCTATAATAATCCACCACATACTATTTACCTGCTATATCTTTGAATAATGTAGGCACTGTGCCATATACAGGCAATTTACCATCCCACTTGTCAAGCATCATTTGCTGTACAATCAAAGGAGATAAGGATGCAGCAATCTTTCTATTATACTCTGCTTCTGCATCACCCTTGATTTTCAAAGCCTGTGCTTCACCATCTGCTGCTGCAATCTTCTTCTCAGCTTCTGCCTTAATCTTCAATACCTCATTCTGTGCTTTCTGAGCCTCTTGAACTGCTGCATTCTTTGCATCAATAGCATTTACAAGAGTCTGAGGATATTGCAGACCTGAAGTCATTTGCTCTAATTGAAAATTCTCAGCAAGCAACTCCTTAGACAGTCTTTCCTCAATGGCTTTCTCAAACTCTTCTCTCTTGCTTACCAGTTCATCAGTAGTATAATTATTCAACTGGATTCTGAAAGCATTCCTTACATAATTGTACAGAGTTGTATTGATAACCTCAGTAATATCCTTCTTCCTATACTTCTTGAATACCTCAGCAGATTTGCCATCCACAATCTTCAAGGAGATAGTAGGGTCTACTGTAAATGAGCTACCATCTTTGGCATTGATGCTGAATGGAGCATAGTCCACAGTCTGTACAAATGTAGGATACTCATACACAGCAGTAGTAATAGGATTATACCATACTGCACCAGTGACAAGAGTAATGTCATCCACTCCCTTGTCATCACCATAAAGGTTCACTTTGATGCCTTCATAACCAGCATCCACCCTCTCATAACCACAAGAGGTGAACATCACACTTGTCATCACCATAAAGGTGAACAAAAGCCCTTTAATAAACTTACTTTTCATGTTTTCTTTTAATTTATTGTTAAACATTTGGTTTCTTTCTACAACCTATCAAACTCTTCTTGAACTTCTGAAATTCTCTTATCAATCTTGGCTATGGCAAGTAACTTAACCTCATCAAAGTTGATAAAGGAATCATCTATACTGAAAGTATTTTGTCTCCCATTATACTCTTTGACATCAGCAAGCTCAAGTCTAAAGAAACATACTCCCCTTTCCCACCTGTCTCTTTGGTCTTTGAGCCTACTTAGTCTCTTGAGCAATTCTTCACCTTGTTTTACTTTTTCTTCAGTCATTTCTTGTTGAGTTTAATAGTTGTTAGACATTTTGTTTTGATTGAGATAACTATTATAGCCACCACAACAAAGAACCCAATCACATTCTCTATTGTGCTTGGTTTTGATACCATTTCAAATCCTGCACCAAGCAAGGCAAGAAACAGTATAAACCATAATGCTACTTTTGCAACTGTACTTGTTTTCATACCACCTTTTCCTTTGGGAACTTTTCTTTCTTGTAATTTTCAATATCAGAAACTCTGACTATGTAGGGATAGTAGTTATAGTCTGTATAATATCTGGGTGTATCATTGTTAGCTATGCTATAATGACCTCCTAATCCACAGACTGTGACTTTTGTAAAGTCCTTGAGATAGAGCAATTCAGACTTCTTGCAAACCCTATATAGGAACTTCATAGGATTTGTCTTACCCCTACTTCTGTCCCACTTCTCTTCACCTACTACATATACAGGCAAGAACATATATTGCCCATTTATGCACACCCAAAATTTACCAATGGCTACAGGACCTGCTGATTCACTCTTGAGGTTAAGCAACTTTTTGTCAAAATGACTCAAATTGTACTCAATAAACTTCTTGGGTGTTTTCTGATTCTTCCTGTAATCATTTCTGTAATTCAGGATACCATTGGATACATAAAAGCCTTCTCCCCTGCCAAACCTCATCTTGTTTCTCTCATAATCTATGTGAGAATAGAACAACTCTTTCAAGTCTTCTTTCTGTCTGAATTTCTTCATCTCACTTAAAAACTCTGAGAACACAATGTCTACAGGTTTGCCCACTCTCTCCATAAGAAACTTGCTGATTTTCTTGTATGAGGAGTATGCAGAATAAAGACTTGTCTGACCCCAGTAGCCACCTTTGCCAGAATGTACTCTCATAGGTAAATGAGGAGCATCAATTCTGTTAAGAGAAGCTCTCTTAGTCCTCTTATACAGTCTTGACTTTCTCCCATTATCACCCCTGCTCATCTTAAATTCAATACTCATACTAAAATAGAATTATGTATTTCCTATCTACCTCACCACTCCAATAGTGTTTATTATACCACAATATAATGTGTAAGGTCTCACCTTCTTTCTCTATCCAATCCAACTTAGGGTCATACCTGATATATGCCCATACTAAGTAGAATAGGAGTAGTACTACTAATACTTTCATTCCTCATCTGGTCTATTACACAATATATACTCAAAATGAGAAGCAATCCTCCTGTTTGCCTCCCAATATCTGTTAGTTCCTCTCTTTCCTCCTTCCTCAGTCAAATCATCCTCATCCTAGCGATTAGCAACACATAACATGTCAAATACTTCCACACCCTCTATTCTTTCAGTCAAATCTTTGAGTATAGCCTCAATAGTTTCACCTGTTTGAACAAAGTCATCAACAACTATTATATGTGTATTATCTGAAATACATGAGGGATATATACCCTCAAGATTATCACCATGAGTAGATTCTGCTTTTCTTGACACAGATATTAATACATCCCTGTCTTTTCTTTTCAGTATATATGCTATACCACCTGCAAGTATGGAGCCTGAGTGTCCTCTTACTACCAAGATAAGTTTACCTGTTGGGAATACTTTATTAATGGAAGATGCAGCTTCTCTTATATAATCAAAGTTATCAGAGGAGAAGTATTGCCCTACAGGATAATACATGCTGCAAGCATTTCTGAAATATACAAACTCTGCCATATCTTCACTTTTTATCTTGGCATTAAGACTATGTTATACTTTTTTTTTTAGTCATAATAACCTTATTATTTAATCAGTTTACACTAAAAAAAAAAGAAAGGAGCAGGCTTATTCAGCATACTCCTTTCTCTTTGCACTGAGATAATTAATCTCCTAACACTTCATAAGTGAAAGACTTACCTCCTACATGCTCACAGGTTCTCTGCAAATGTGCTTCGAGCCTTTGGGTTTCACTCATGATTGCCCATACCTTAGGCTTAGCCCAGAAGGGACATTCATTTGAGGTCATATATTCATATGCCTCTACACTCATGTTGATGTGCTGACTGGCTGGCTTTGCAATGAGAGGATAATGCTTGAAAGTACCCTTTCCACTACTTCCAGACCATCTTTGCCTCTCCACTTCTTGTTAGGCTCAAGGTCTCTCTTGGTTACTGAGTATTTAATAATCTCAGGCTCACTCTTGCGTACAAGAGTACTCCCCTCCAATTCAATGGTCAGGGAGATTTTAGTTGTATTATTCATCCTTTTGTTTGGTGTTTTTCTCGTCCATGATAGCAGCAAGCATCAGTGCTGTCATTGCATCTTCTATTGTTGCCTCACCTTTTTTAGCTTTAGCCTTCAGCTCCTCTATCATTTTGTTGTTGAGAATATGCTTCAAGGCTTCAATAGTTCCCATAATCTCCCCTGCATCAAGGAAGATAGCACTTATTATAATCACTTCAATAGGTGCTTGAACAGTCTTGCCTTTGTAGCTTTCCACCAAGTTTTCAACAAGTTCAACATTGGTTAAATTACCATTCTCTTTGCCACCTTTAATGGCTTCTTCAGCATTCTTAAAGTGCTGTTCTTTCAATACTCTGTCAAGAGTAGTCTTTTCTTGATTCTCCATCTTTTTTTTTTAGAAAGTTAATAATCAATATATGTTTGGTAACATACTCAAATAGAAAGGGCTACAATATTTCTACTGTAGCCCTAAAGAGGTGGAACATCCTGTAATGGTATGTTGTTTTTGTATGTATTGAAACCACAGAATCAGTCTGTTACATCTGTGGGGGTTAAATTCAAAATATAGTCATGTATAATATTGAAGTAACCACTACATACACCAACCTCTATTTTGCGGGGATGATTGGACTCGAACCAATATACTTTTGTTTACAAAACAAATGCTATAACCGAAGTAACTCTTATAAACACTACTGCTTTACCAGAGAAAAGGCATAAGAGTATGAATTTATTTAGCTACATCCCCATATTGTGAAATGCAGTAAGAAAAGCTATTAGACTATTAGACATTTGTGAGTACCTCATTCACGATTGTTATCAAATTCAAATTGATGTAAGTCTAATATACACTATACTGCATTTAGGGAGGAGTATAGGACTCGAACCTATGACCACTGGTTCCACATACCAAAGTAACTCTATCTACCACCAATATTACTATGGAACATTTGACAGAGTAACATTTAAGTGCTCTAACCAACTGAGCTAACTCCTCCATATTGAAAAGAGTACTGTGAGAACAGATGTCAGACTTGGGTTTCCCCAATCTCATACAGGACTCGAACCTGTGACATCAAAATTAAAAGTTTTGCACTATACCACTTAGTTAATGAAGTAAGTCTGACAAAACACTACACAGTACTCTTTATTTATTCTTCAAAGGTATTCTGAATACCTTCCATTGCTGCAATGAATGTGATGAAATGCTCCGAGAAGCCACTTATCTCAGCAGTCCACACTCCCTTATAGTTTACACCTTTTGTGTGTGCTGACACATCACAAATGTAGTTGTAAGTACCAAAAGGTTTAGGAACTCTCCTTGCAGGCAAGTCACAGTCTTGAGAGTCTGAGAATACAATGATTCTATCAAACTTCTGACCCTTGAACTTGTCATTACACCATTCAAGGCATTGTCTGGTGAATATACCTCCACCTCCAATTCTCCTATTAGTGCTATGGATTTGTTCAAAGATTCCAAAACCTTTCTGAGGATAAGGAATGTGCTCATGTGCTCCTGTATGAGAGTAGTCATTACCAGCAGTGCAGACTATTTCATAGTCCTCACACTGATTGGCTGCTAACATAGCCATAGCACATGCTGCATCATATCTGCTGAAATCAGATTTTGCAGACATTGAAACTTGCATGGAGCCTGACACATCCACAATGAAAAGAGTCTTGCCTTTCAGCTTAGGCAAATTAGCATAGCTATTTATCATAGCATCCTCTATCTGTCTGCTGAACTCAGGATTCATCCTGTTTGCTTTCAAGAAGTCCAAAGGCATGAGCATTGAAGATTTCAACTTCTCAAGACCTTCATTAATCACCTTCTTGTCCACACTTGCTCTTCTCATGTTGGCTATATTTCTCAACATAGCCAGTCCTCCAATCTTACCTTCAGTAATAAGTTTAGTCCAAGACTCTTTCTTATCCTTTCCAGTAGATAACAGTACTTCCCATGTTTCAGGAGTTGCAAGGGTTCTATCTGCTACCTTCTTGAACAAAGTCTGTTCATACTGATTCTCAGGCTTAGGTCTGCATAAGAACATGACATCTCTCAGCTTAATAGCTGCATCTCTATCATATTTAGCAAACTTGTATTCATTGAAATTATGGAATGCCTTTGCCAAACCTTTCTTTGCTTGATTAGCAATAGGTTTCTTACCATCCTTCCAATAAATAGCCAAGAAGTCAGTAAGCATATCTGCTCTTGTGATAATCTGAGGCAGCAATTCTTGCACAAACTTCTTATGCTTAGGATACTTGCACATTTCTACTGCAAGGAACAAAGGAGTATGTCTCAACTTCTGCATTGTTCTTGCTTCAAGAGCAATGTGATATACATCTTCAGCAGGACACAAAGGAATCAATCTCTGAATTTCTTCAGCAACCTTCATTCCATCCATGTATGCTACATCTTCCCAAAGGAGATTAGCCAATACTGCTCTCCTTAACAATGCAACATTACTCTGTTTAGCTGCTAATGCACCTGAACCACCAGCCAATCTTTCTTCCTCAAACTTTGAGGTTTTCTTCAATGACGGATTTACTTTACTCATTTCTTTGTCTTTTTAATTGTTTGACACTGCAAAGGTAAGTAAAAGTTCCCAATTACACAAGGAAATTGAGAACTTTTTTTTCTTACCTGTTAATTATGACTATTGTCTAAGTCTGGGTGGTTATTTATTAACCATCTGCAAGCTGCACACACTACAAGATGCTGTACTCCACTTGCTGCAATCACTCCTATTACTATATCCTGCCATTTAAGTAACACTTCCCATGATGTCAGGAAGAGTAAGCAAAGGAAGAATGTAATCCAAGTAGTGCTGCAATAAATACAGTACCCAAGAGGATAAGCAATAAAAGATAAGAATCTATTATTGCTCAATGCCCAAGGTTTTAATACCTTCTTGTACAGAGGACTGAAAATCATGTCCTCTACTTTGAGACAATTTCTGTAGAAAATGCCCAGCAAGCCTCCAATGAGACCAATAATCATAAACTCGAAATACATAACTTTTTTTTTGTCCAAAGGACTGTTCAACTTAATATTTGTTTCTCATTTTCTTCACTTTAGGCTTATTGCTTTGCCTTGCTCTCTTACTCTTTCTCACATAGGCATAGCCACTGTCCTTTACATAAGTTCGAGGATAACCACAAGGCTCACCAATGTACTCTCCTGTGATGGCATCCAGTGTGCCATCAAGCATCATTTCTGCAATTTCTCCCATTGTTTTAAGAATTAATTAAGCTAAATAATTTACTTATTCTCTAAATAGTACTGCCACTGAGACTCGAACTCAGACTCGACTGCTTAGAAGGCAGTTGCTTTATCCATTAAGCTATGGCAGCATAAAAAAAAGCAAGCTGGTCTTCACAGATGAGCTTGCCATTGGCTTATTGCCCGAACTAAGACCTATTTGAACAGTTCTTTGACTTCATCACCAAGAATCTTGACTGCTTTGATAGCATCTTCTTGGTTCTTGAAGTACACAACTCCTGCATACTGTACTGTATTGTGCTGATATACACCAACACCCTTGCAGCACTCAACTACAGGACCATTCCCACCGTTGTAATTACCAAGGAAATATCCTGTGTTGCAGGTAGTTTTCTTCCAGTTCTTGTTATAATGCTTGGCAATGATAGCCAGCTTTGCATATACTTGGAACTTCTTCTGCTCACACATAGGAGTATTGAAACACCCACAAGCTTGGTCTACTTTAGATTCAATCAAGCCATAGTTGAGTTCCAACTCATCCTTTGTATAAGCATTCAATGCCAATGTTCTCAGTGTGGCATTTCCACTGTTGTACCACTCCATTGCCTGTTCAAGAGTGATACTGATGTTTCTTGCTTCCATATTGTTTCTCTGCTTGTCAATGTCAAAATCACTGCCTTGAGTTGTCACTACCTTTCTCTTGTTCAAACTCTCAATCTGAATATCCTTCAGAGTAAAGCCTTCCTGTACTCTTGCACAACAAGGAGTAATCCTTGTTACCTGCATATAAGGTACATATCTTGGGTCTTTGATAATATCTCCAACCCTAACATAGTCAAAAGGACACAGGAACATGTATTCCTTCAAGTGAGAAGTGTTTGACACTTTGTCTTCTACAAATACTACATAAATTGTTCGTACCATGATTATTTGTTTGTTAAGTGGGAGCAGTTTCCTACTCCCACATGGTTGTTAATCTTCTACTTTCCACAGTCTGTAAATGTAACCAGAGTAAAAACCCTTCTTCCATTTGTTGGCATATTTCCACCATTTCTCAGTCCAACTGAGGTCTGCCCTCTTGATGAAAGGATAGATGATGGCAATACACAATATGAGAGGGAAGTAAAGAATATACATTACTCCTTTTATCATTGCTTCTAAAGCAAGGAAAGGCAAGGTAATTATCATACCCACCACTTCAATGGTTGTTTTCATTTTTATCTGTTTTCTGTATAATGACAATTTTCACATTCATGTCCATCAAACAGCTCTCCACAATTAGGACATGTATATTGTGGTGCATAGACTGGCTCTGTAGAGAATGCAGCAGACTCATCTGTCTGTATATTCCCTTCAAGTTCTAAGATTTCTTGTATCTCTTCTTCCATGATTGTTCTGTTTTTGCTTTTTGTGAATACATAACCTGAGTCCTGACACTGGTCTTTGGTTCTAACTCAGTAGGCTCTATTGGACCACAGCTACTCACCACTAATGTGATGAGTAGTGTGTAAATCACTGTTCTTCTCATTTACTCTTCTTGTCTTTTGATGCCAAATATACAAAGAAAGCAATGATTAGTATGATTGTTATAATATCTTCTGTACCTATCATCTCTTCCTCCTGTATTTGTTGAACTCCTTTGTTGCTTTCACTCTGTTGGCAAACTTGATGACAGTTAAACTGTTTTCACCAACTATAGTTATCTGCCATTCAAAGGCATGAGTACCTGATAGAACAATTGTTCTGCCGAGTATATCCACTATGGACATTCTTATGCAAGTGTTGCAATTCTCTCGGTGAAATGTATGTTTCTTGGACATTTGTTTGAAAGTTTGATTGATTGATTGTTGTTTGTTAATTGAAGCACATGATGGATTTGAACCATCATATTATTAAGTACTATACCTCAATAATGTTTTCCATTAAACTAATGTGCTTTGTAGTTCTCTTGATTAATCCTGTAAAGATAGAAGGTCAGACTTTATCCAAGACAATATTATTATATAATGTATGTCTCTTTAGTCTCCATTACCTATTTAATGCACTGAACATAAACCTGTGCCACTTTACTACATCATATTTTATTTTACTACACAATATTGGATACACAGTTCACAATCTTACTCATTACTTGTTTCTGGGTTCTAAGTTGAGTCTATTCCTTTCCACTCACTAAGCTATTGATGTATTCTGAGTGATGAAATCACCCTTTTAATCTCACACAGTCCTTGGAGGTGTATGTATCTTTACTTCCCAGCTAACTTTCATTAAGTCATTCTCCTCAGTAGTCTAAATAAGAAATAATGTATGACTAATCAGTGATTATAGGATTATTAGTTTGTTCTCTCACACATTTAGCCCTGTGTTTGGTGTCTTTTGCTACTATTATTCACAAATAAACTGGGCAATATTGTGCATTGGGGTGATATTTAATCAGGTTATCAATAGTTTGATTTTGTGTTGCACTCAGTAAATTTAGCTATACATTACAGATTGATGGTGATTTGTTGATGATTCAAATTGGCAAAGTAGTGAGGGGTTTTGCATTACTACCTTCACCTGACTACAGCACTGCATAAGTTCAATTTATAAGGTGGACCAGTTTCATTCAGTTCACAGACTTAATTAATTATGAATCACAACATTACATACAATCTATTAATGCTCAAGACTATTAATGCTCAAAGAAATAAAAAGAGGATAAAGTGCATTCCACACTCTATCCCCTAATTACTCTTGTGCAGTAATATAATCTACTGAACATTCTCATTCCACACTGAACTTTTGTAGCACAAACCTATTAATGCTCAGAGGTTTAATACTATTAATGCTCAGAGGAATGAAAAGGGTGCATAGCACCCTTCCCTTAGAAGGATGCCAGCACAGGTGCACCACCCTGACCTTCCTCATGCAGAAGCCAGAATGACTGACCATCAGAGCCAGTGACATTGCTCAACATAGGATGCTGAGGAATGCCCTTCACTGCTACAGCACCAGTCTTGACACCATAAGTGAAGAAGAGCTTGTTGGTCTTGGGATTCTGCTTCACATCAATGCGTGAAACATTCATTGCTGCTTTGAACTGTTCAACAGTCAGGGTCTCATTGAAAATCAGATTTCTTTCCATAATGATAAAAATTTGAATGTTAATAAATATGTTTATGCCGGGGGTAAGGACCCCACTGGCTAAGTGATGGGGGAGGTGAGGTTGGAGTATCCACCACTCATAGAAGTATAATAGAAAAAGGCATAGGGGGTGTTTTATATATGGAAAACCACTCATAGAAATAAAGTGGACTTCAAAAAAAAAATCAGAAAAAAAAATATTCTATTTAGGGTCTTGCACATGTCATTTATTTTACTTATCTTTGCACCGTAGATATAGAGATATGCCTATATGACTTCCATTACACTTATTAAGGCTAAGTTACATGGAACAGAAGTTGGGTTGTAGTCCTCACTTTATATAGAGGATAAGTTGTCCCCAATACTACAAAAACTGCTACTTTATAAGTTAGATTGTGTGAGCAAGCATATCTGAGAAAAGGCACAGGGAATCACACTTTAGGGGGTAAGGAACGGGTCTAATGAAATAAGTAGTTAAAGAGGGATACAAGCAATTGTGGTCTTGAAGAGTTATGATAGCTCTAAGGGACTTATTATATCTTAAAGATAATAGAGATGGATATTAAGAAGATAATTAAAGAATCTTTGAAGTGGATATGGCAATTTCCACAGAACATGTTAGCTGTATGTCTTGAAGGTATATTGTGTAATGCAGCTACAAGAGGTGTTAAAGAAGATGGCAATCAGATAATATGGTGTGATGTATTGCCTTCTGCTATGTCATTGGGTGATTATCTATTTATGCCTACTGATGCTACTAAGGAAAGTATAGAGCATGAATGTGGTCATAGTAGACAATCTGATATACTTGGACCATTGTATCTGATAGTCATTGGAATACCTTCAGTAATACATAACATTGTATATGCTGTATGTAGTAAATTAGGTCTTAATTGGGATTATTACAAATTTTATACTGAGCATTGGTTAATGGGTAATAGTGATTAATAGCTTGTTTTGATGAACAACACTCAAAACCAATCTTAATACTACTCTTCCTGACAATGCAGTAAACACTGATAATGAGAGAGTTATAAAATAGTTGATAAAATAATTCCTTAAAGATTTGCATATCTCAAAAATTTTACTTATCTTTGCAGTGCAATTAAGGATAAAAAGATATGCAAAACAATAATGGGCAACTAATTGAAGGTACATAAAGATTGGTTTTGGTTGGTAATTTAGTGTTAGAAGGAATACCACTTGAACCATTGTGTTAAGTAGTATTCCTTTTTCTTTTTATATTGCTGTTTGGTGTAATGGTAGTCACATAAGATTTTGGCTCTTATAGTAGAGGTTCGAGTCCTCTAACAGCAACAATAAATGCCCTCTTAGTATAATGGATAATGCAAGGGTCTTCTAAGCCTTTAATGGGGGTTCGATTCCCTCAGGGGGTACATAAATGTTGGGTTAGAATAGGTGGTCAGTTCATCAGACTTTCAATCTGAAGAGAGGAGTTCAAGTCTCCTACCCAATACTAAATGGTGTCATCTGCTAAATGGTGAGGCAACCAGTCTCTCAAACTGGAAATCTGAGTTCAATTCTCAGTGACACTACATATTATAGGGTGTGTAGCATAGTGGTTAATGTGCCTGACTGTCAATCAGGAGATTGGGGTTCAATTCCCCCACATCCTGCCAATGGAGGAGTAACTCAGTGGGACTGGGAACTGTCTTGAAAACAGATTGAGCAGTAAAATGCTTGGGGGTCGGGACCTCATTCCTCCGCATGTTCTTTGAAAGGCTGATTAAGGGAGAGTAAACCACTGAGGCAGTGGACTTACCTGCTAAGTAATGTGTGCTGTAAAAGGCATTTGTTTCGAGTACAATGCTCTCCGCAAATATAGAGTAGTAGGGTAATTGGTTAGCCCCCTGCATTTGGGATGCAGTGATATTGCAAGTTCGAGTCTTGTCTACTCTACTAATGGGGTTTGTGGTGTAATTGGCTAACACACTTCTTTTGCAAAGAAGAGTTTAGGGTTCAAGTCCCTCATTCTCCACTCATTGTTTTCATGTTTTCATAATGTTAGAGCTTTTGCTTTGGACACTCTTTTGGGCAGTTAGAGATTAAAGAAACTGCCTTCATTGCTCCTTAGTTCAGTGGTTCAGAATGTCTGTTTTACACACAGAAGGTCATTAGTTCGATTCTAATAGGAGCAACTAATAATGGGTTGTTAGCTCAATGGTAGAGCAGGGGACTGTTAATCCTCAGGCTGTAGGTTCGAGTCCTACACTTCCCGCAAGAACTTTTGCAAGAAGTTCAGTCAAGTAGCTTGCAATACTTGATGCCATCATTTCTGAAAAGTCTCTGAGTGCAATAAGGAGACATAATCACATGATTTGATGTTTCTTCCGCAGGTTGGAGAAGTAGTTATCTTGCCCCACTCATAATGGGGAGAACAGTGGTGCAAATCCACTACCTGCAACTAAATTAGGGTGTAGTTCAATTGGTAGAACACTGGTCTCCAAAACCAGCAGTTGTGGGTTCAAGTCCTGCCACCTTAGCTAAAATGGGCATGTCTTCTAATTGGTCAGGAAGCTTGACTGATATTCAAGTAATGAAGGTTCGAGTCCTTACTTGCCCACTTATATTCTGATGTATTTCAATGGTAGAAAGCTGCTCTCATAAGGCAGTAGTTGATAGTTCGAGTCTATCCATCAGAACTGTGTCTGTAGCTTAATGGTAGAGCTTTGGATTGTGGCTCCAAATTGTGTGGGTTCAAGTCCCATCAGACACCCCAATATACTGGCATATCCCCTCTGTCTTATACACAGTAGAAAGGGTAATTGGTAACATGTGGGTTCAATCCCCTCTGCCAGTACTATCTTGGAGTACCTGAGTGGTCTAAGGGCACAGACTGCAAATCTGATGATTCGTGGGTTCAAATCCCACCTCCAAGTCTTATAAGCTCCTATAGCTGAATTGGTTAAAGCACCTGTCTCTTAAACAGGGGACTCAAGGTTCAAGTCCTTGTGGGAGCACACCTTAACCTTGGCAAGGTATATTCCCCCAAAGCATTGATGGTGGATGCTCTGGACTTTTAATCCTGAGAGTAAGGTTCGATTCCTTATGGGGGAACTTAAAATATAATGGGTACATAACAGCAGGGGTCTGTAAAACCTCCCTCCTTTATCAAATTGCTGTATTGGACTTTGGAGTAGGGGAGTTCGAGTCTCTCTGTGCCCACCAAAAGCTCTTAGGGGTTTAATAAGAGAGTTAAGACCATCCCCTATAGATTCCAGTAATGGAAGAAAAACTTTTAAGGCAGTAGAGTTACTGAGCTTCTCTACAAATGGGTATTGGGCAGGTATGGTTACATTGCGGAGGACTGAAAATCCTTAGAATATAGTTCGATTCTATAAATACCCACACATGTCCTCTTGGTGGAATTAGGTAGACACGCCAGTCTTAGAAACTGGTATGAAGTAATAGTAATGTATGAGTTCGAGTCTCATAGAGGACACTATTTTATAAAATAAACAAGATTTTACTTGCATATTCCAAATAAATTACTTATCTTTGCAACATCAAAATAAAACAGATAAACTATGTATCAAGATGATATGCTATTAACTCCTCTTGAAGTCAATAAACAAGAGGACCCAAGTATGAATCCTTCAGAGTTTTTCATTAACTTCCTCAATAGACTTGAGGGCTGGAAAACTAAATGTAAGAATCTACATTGGGCAGCACCTAAGAAGAATATCCATGTATATCTTGGTGAATTTCTTGATGTACTATCAGACTATCAAGATGGTCTTGCAGAAGGATATATGGGAATACTTGGCAAGATGCAACCAAATGCAATAAAGGGTGTACCAAGTGATTCTCTAAATGCTATTGACTTTATTAATGAAGTCAGAGGTGCAACTATAATATTTTATGATAAGATTCCACAAGAAACTATATACAAAGGTATAGCCTCAGAATGTGAAACATTCATTCAAAATATCAATAAGTATAAGTACTTGTTTGAGTTATGTGATATTAGACCCTACTAATATCATTATGGCTCAATGGTGGAATCAGGTAGACACGAGGGACTTAAAATCCCTTGGGCAGAAATGCCCGTGAGGGTTCGAGTCCCTCTTGGGCTACTAATGGCTTCTTCTTTCAATGGTTAGGAAACTTGCTTTGTAACCAAGTAATGTCAGTTCGATTCTGACAGGAGCCTCTTAATGTAGGTATGGTGTTAGTGGTTAGCACATGACATTGCCAATGTCAAGGGGTCAGTTCAAATCTGATTATCTACTCAAAATGCAGGTATAGTATAAAGGTCAGTATGTGACACTTCCAATGTCAATGTGACAGTTCGAGTCTGTCTATCTGCACAATAAATATATCGTGGGTGAGTGAAACGGATAATTATAAATCATTCAAGGCTCATAACCTTAGAGATACTTGGTTCGACTCCAAGACCCGCAACTAATTAAAATAGAAGCAATATGGCTGAAATTGAAGATAAGAAGATGGTGAGAGTGAAAAAGGATGGTACTCATCAGATTATGATAGCATTTGCTGGTAACACATTAAGGGAGATAGTGAATACAGCAAATGAGGAAGGAATTAAGAGAGAGGACATTGTATCTCTATTAAGAGATAATGGTCAGTTCTGGCTTGTATATTTCAAGTAAAACTAACATTATAAATATGGAAGAGCAGAAAATTGAGAGAAGCCTGATGAGTCAGGAAGAGTTTGAGGATTATATCTCAAAGGGAATTATGGTTCTACACTTAATTACTTATGATGGGGTTCATAAGTTCAAATCAATAAGAAGAGCCATAAGAAGAGGTCATGTGACCACTGAAGGTATTATAATACCAAGAAGACCTTTCAATAATAGAGCTAATACAAGCAAAAGGAAAGGGGTACACAGTAGAGGTACTAATGAATTAAAGAAGAAGATTTATGGACAACTTAAACAATACCAGAGAAGAGCATCCTAATGAGGACTATAATGCAATTCCAGTGGTCTATTGTAAGAATTGTCTCTCATTGAAAATATTAGTACTTAATGATAAAGTAGACTACTGTGATGAATGTGGATGTACTGATACAGACTCTACAGATATAGAGTCTTGGAGGGAGATGTATAAAAAGAAGTATGGTAAACCTTTTTAATAAATAATAAAATGGAAGAGAAGAAAGAAGCAAAAGTAGAAATGGAGCCTACTCCTGAGGCTGCAAGACCTGAAAAGATGTCTTATGAGCAACTTGAAAACATTGCTCATCAGTTGAGCAACCAAGCAAAGCAACTGTATGCAAAATTGCAGGAAGCCAACATGGTTAATATGTTCAAGAGACTTGATTACCTGTTCAAGGTAGTAGAGAATGCACATGCCTTTAGTGAGGAGTTTGTAGCTAAGTGTGTAGCTGAGATTGAAGACCTGATGACAGTTCCTGAGACTAAGGAGGAGACAGAAGATAAACCTGAAGAGTAATGCCATATAAAGATGCTATCAGAAGTAGAGAATATAAAAGGCAATGGTACTTAAATAATAGAGATAATGTCTTAAAGAGAGCAAAAGACTCATATCATAATAATCCTCTTCCAAAGAGACAATATTCTAAAGAATATAGAGAAAATAACTCCTTAAAGGTAAGGAGTAGATATGAGAGGAAGAAGATGGGAGATATTGAACAGGTTCTAAAGAGGAGGGATAGAAGCAAAGAAGAGGTTATACTTTCAAAAGGAGGTAAATGTGAGATTTGTGGATTTAAGTATAATGGTGAAAATGCTGCTTGTTTTGACTTTCACCATATAAATCCCAAAGAGAAAAAGTATAATCCTTCTACTGCCCTGAGACTCTCAAAAGAGAAGAGAGATGAGGAACTTTCAAAGTGTCTATTAGTTTGTGCTAATTGTCATAGATTAATTCATGCTAAAAGAAATGACAAACAAAAGACCAAATAATATAGTAAGAGTACCTTGTTCTCTGTCAAAGAACTTCTTTAGGTATTGGTTCATGTTTCTTGAGCCTTTTCATAAATTAACTGATAGAGAGATTGATGTAATCACAAGCTTTGTAAAGCAAAGATATGAACTCAGTAAAGTTATTAAGGATAATGACATTCTTGATAAGGTTACAATGAGTGAAGATACTAAAAGGAAGGTAAGGGAAGAGTGCAATATCACTCTTTCTCACTTCCAAGTGATTATGGGAAAACTGAGAAAGAATAAAGTCATAGTTGATGGTAAAATAAATCCAAGATTTATCCCAAACATTGATGAAGAGACTGGTACTTTCCAACTATTGTTACTTTTTGAATTGAAATGAATTATCCTGATATAATTGGTAAGGTCTCACAAGAGATGGATATACCACTTGAAGTGGTAGACACATCCTACAAATCTTATTGGAAGTTCATAAAACAAACTATACAGTCCTTACCATTAAAGGATGATATTAGTGAAGAGGAATTTACTAAGCTAAGAACAAATTTCAATATTCCATCATTAGGCAAATTGACTTGCACTTATGATAGGATGTTAGGTATGAAAAAGAGATTCAAGTTTATTAAGCAGATAAGGGAGAAGAAATGAAGAAATTGTTTATTAGTCAGCCCATGAGGGGTAAGACAAATGAAGAAATAGAAGCTGAAAGAGCCAAAGCTGTGGAAGAGGCTAAAGCAGTACTCAATGATGATGTAGAAGTGATTGATAGCTTCTTCAAAGATGCACCAGTAGATGCAAGACCTTTGTGGTTCTTAGGTAAATCAATTGAGCTATTATCTGTGGCAGATGCTGCATATTTTGCTAAAGACTGGGACAAATATAGAGGTTGTAAAATTGAGCACTCTTGTGCTATAGAATATGGTATAAAAGTTATTGAGTATGTTGAAGGTTAAGAAAATAAAGCCAATGTTCACTGCACTTATCACTACAATGGATAAGTATGAGGAGGATGTGAGAACATCTGGAGGATTGCTTGATGTAACTAAGCAACAAGGTGGACTAAAGGAATATCAGACTGTACTTGCAATTGGTAGTTCAGTAAGAGATATTAAAGTTGGAGATTTGGTTTGTGTAAACCCTACAAGATTTGCTGTCAAGCAACATCAGGCAGGCACACTTAAAGATGGTGTAGTTACTGACAATCCTGTAGTAAAGTATAACTTTGATGTGATTGAGATGGATGGTAAACAATGTCTTCTACTTCAAGATAGAGATATTGATTTCATAATTGAGGAATATGAAGAGGTTCCAGACCCAACTCCTTCAACCTTGATTAAGCCAGAAGAGAAGAAGCTGATTGTATAATTATAGGAGAGCCTGTTGGGAGGATTAAACCTAACAGGCTCTTTTTCTTTTATTTTAGTTATGTATAGTGTTTATGCACATATAAATAAGCTGAATGGTAAAATTTACATAGGTCAGTCATCATCACCTAAGAATAGGTGGAAAGGAAGAGGAATATCTTATAAGGGCTGTCATCACTTTTATCATGCTATAAAGAAATATGGTTGGGATAACTTTCACCATGTTGTATTATTATATAATCTGACTAAAGATGAAGTGAACAGAGCAGAATCTATTTTAATAAATTATTGTAGCAAACTTAATATTAGCTATAATATAGCCCCCGGAGGGTTTGGTATAGTAGGTCTCAGAAGTGAAGAACATAAAAGAAATATAAGTAAGTCATTGAAAGGCAAACCAAAGTCAGAAGCAGCCAAGCAGCATATGAAGGATAATGCTACTCATCATGGAGGTAAAGAAGTGATTATGTTTAGCAAAGATGGCAACCTTATTAAAATATTCAAGACTTGTGGATTAGCTTCTAAAGAGACAGGTATAAAAACAACACATATTGCAAGATGTGCAAGAGGAGTCAGACCATCTGCTGGAGGATATAAATGGAGATATAAGGAGGATTAGATATGATGAGATTGCTAAAATATGAAGGCTATAAAGTAGTTATTGACCCTGAAATATTGGTATTGAAGCCCTTTAGAGATTTATGGAAAAGAGATAGAACTAAAGAAAAAGAGAGGGCATTATTAGAGATTGCTTTCATTTACTTCATGGTGGACCCCAGAAGTGATTATCAGTATCTTACTGATGAAGAACAAAGAAAGCAGGCTATTAAAGAAGGTGAAGGATTGCCTGAGAAATGGGAACCTGACAAAGTAGTATTGGCTGCTATGGAATTTTATAACAGCTTCAAGCCTACTTCTGCACTTCTTCTTGAAGACACAAGATATGCAGTTGATAAATTAAGGAAGCTGTTGAGAGACATAGACCTTACACAAACAGATGACAAGGGTAAGCCTATATATACACTGAATACAATTACAGCTACTATCAAACAAGTTCCATCACTTGTGAAGGATTTGGATGATGCTGAAAAAGCTATATCTAAGGAATCTATGGTAGCTGGTAAAATGAGAGGTCAAGGTGAGAAGACAATAATGGAAGATGGACTAAACATTTAAGGTATGAAAACAGAAGATATTATAGAAGGACTTAATAGGTCTATTGAAGATAAGAGAGATGCACTTAAGATAAAGACTACTGGGCATCTTGTACTTCAGAGGACTGTAAAGCCTCATCAAACATTTAAGGCATATAAGGAATATGAGTCTGTGATATGGTTTGTAAAAGGTGGCAAGAAGTATAGAGTAATAACAGTAAAAGAGACTGCAAAAGTCCTTGATGGTCAGGAAGAGACTATGATAAGAAGGATGAATGTAGAGCTTAGTAGGCTGATATTCAATTGGATAGGCTGTAACTTCTATGAACAGGTTATAAAGGGAGAGTATAATGGATATATTGATGAATAAATATCAAACTCAAATAACTGATGAGTTGCTTAGTGGATTGCCACAAGAAGTACAAGACCAGTTATTAGACATAATCAATAATGTAGAGTTTGTTAAGAGATTGATTTCTCCTGCAAGACAATATGCCAAAGACAGACCAAGAGACTCACAGGGTAGAATAATAGTGGACTTAGTTAATCCCCATATTCTTGAGGATATGGATTACTTTAGACCTACTGCACTTCACTATAAGAAGTATGGGTGTTTTACAAGCCTAAGACCTAATGCCAATCCTAATAGTGAGTATGGTAAATGGATTAGACGGGAGAGAGATAGATGTTGGAATGGATATGTAAGAGAGTCTGATGGAGAGTGGGTCACAGGACCTCTTTACTTCTATATGAATTACTGTCCTATTATACAATCAAAGATTAGAAAAGGCACTAAGCAGGCAGATAGAATTGTAGACTTCCCTGAAATGTGGGAAGGCATTTATTGGAGATTTCATTATATGGAACAAGCCAGAAGTGGTGGTCTATATAATGACTTCTTAGGTGGTAATCATGGTGCAGAGTTAGCCTCCAGAGGTAAATCAAAGTCCTATTCAATGGCTTCAATTCTTACTCATAACTTTGTATTAGGTGAGAATAGTACAGCCTGTGAAGAGATTGTATCTATTGCTACAGCTTATCAGAAGGAGTATCTGACAAAGGATGGTGTGCTTAATAAATTTGTCTCAATGGCTAATTTCTGTGCTGAACATACCCAGTTCCCAAGAAAGAGACTTAAATCATCTCTTCAAGACATGGTTTGGAAAATGGGATATAAGGATTTGGAACTGGATATTGAGAAAGGCACACAGAACTCTGTATTAGGAGTTTCATCTAAAGATGATGAGTCCAAATTAAGAGGTAAGAGAGCTGCATTTATTGGTATTGAGGAGTTTGGTACATTTCCAAGATTGATTGACCTATATAATGTAATGCTTCCTTCTGTACAGGAAGGTGATTATGTGTTTGGTCTTATGTACCTACAAGGTACTGCTGGTGATAATGAATCAGACTTTGCTGGTGCTCAGGAGATTATGTATAACCCAAGGGGTTATAATATGTATGCTTTACCTAATGTGTATGATAAAAACAATCAAGGTAAAAGATATTTTGTATTCTTCTTTCCGGGGTATATCAATAGAAAAGGATGCTATAATAGGGATGGTGTATCTGATGTAGTACAAGCACTGATTGAGATATTGATGAACAGGTATAGGGTTAAGTATAATTCTACTGACCCTAATACTGTAATCAAGACTATTGCTGAGGTTCCTATTACTCCTGCTGAAGCTATTGTAAAGACTGGTGTTAATATGTTCCCAGTAACTGACCTTACTGAAAGATTAGGTCAATTGGATGCAAACCCAAGAGAGTATGATGATGTATATGTGGGTGACTTGACTATCAATAGTAGTAAGGAGGTGGAATTTAAGCCTACTTCAGACCAACCTATAAGGGAATTTCCACATAAGGATAACAAGATAGAAGGTGCTATTGAGATATATAAACTACCTGAGAAAGACAGGTCAGGCAGAGTATTTGATAATAGATACATATTAGGGTGTGACCCTTATGATGATGATGAGTCAAATACTATGTCTCTTGGTTCTGTATATGTACTTGATTTATGGACTGACAAGGTAGTAGCTGAGTACACAGGTAGACCATTATTTGCAGATGACTTCTATGAGATTTGCAGAAAGATGTGTCTATTCTACAATGGCAAAATGAATTATGAAAATAACAAGAAGGGATTATTTGCATATTTCTCGAAGATGAATTGCTTGTATCTGCTTACTGATGTACTTGACTTCTTGAAAGATAAAGATATGGTCAAGGGTAGTTCCTATGGAAACAAGGCTAAGGGTACTAATGCTACAGCAGCTATAAATGCTTATGCAAGAAACCTATTAAGGTCTTGGCTATTAAGGCCAGTTCCTGTAATACAAACAGTTGATGGTGAAGACCAAGAAGTAATGATTCCCAATCTATATACTTTGAGGTCAAGAGCATTGATAAAGGAGCTTATACTGTACAATTCAGAAGGTAACTTTGATAGAATCTCATCTATGGGTATGCTTATGCTGCTTAGAGAAGATAAGATGATTCTCTATAAGGGTGAGGTAAGCAAGAGTAAGGAAGAGGATGCCTCTGCTTCATACTTAGGCAATGACTCATTCTTCAAGACCAACTATGATGCAAGATTCAAACAGTAAATTTAGCAAAAATAGATGTGGATACTTAATAAATCACTTATATCCTTGCACAAGTGAAGATTTTTACTTACTTTTGCAGGAAATAAAATGAATCAATATGTCTGAATTAATAAATTTACCACCACAACAACTGCCTTTTAGTAAGAAGAACAAGGCTTGGAGAAAGAGGCACTTGGATTGGGCAGACAGCAAGACTTTCTTTAATTATAGTCTTGTGAGAAAATCTGTGATTCATAAGAAGATTAACTATGACTTGTTGAATGGCAAGCTCCACATGACAGACTTGGAGCTTGTACTGAACCCTGAGAATATAAGAGCTGGTTTTGTACCTGATAGAATACAACACTATCCTATCATGAATAGCAAATTGAATGTTCTTAGAGGTGAGGAATCAAAGAGAGTATTTGACTATAGAGTAGTAGTTACTAACCCTAATGCCATCTCTGAGATTGAGAATAACAAGAAAGGAGAATTACTTCAAAGACTTCAGCAGCTTATAGCTGATACATCACAGTCAGAAGAGGAGTTTAATCAGGAGCTTGAGAAGCTGAATGATTATTATACTTATGAGTGGCAAGATATGAGAGAGATAAGGGCAAATGCTCTTCTCAATCATTATGTAAAAGAATATAATATTCCTCTGCTGTTCAATAATGGCTTTATGGATGCTATGGCTGTGGGAGAGGAGATATATCAATGTGATATAGTAGGTGGAGAGCCTGTTATTGAAAGACTTAATCCATTAAAGGTGAGAATCTTCAAGTCTGGGTATTCCAACAAGATAGAAGATGCAGACATGATTATTATAGAGGACTATTGGAGTCCGGGAAGAGTAATAGATACTTACTATGATGTATTAAGTAAGAAGGACATGGAGTATATAGAGAAACTGCCTGACCATGTTGGTCAAGCCTCTGTAGATTCTATGGATAACATTGATGAGAGATTTGGGTATGTGAATAATCACATGGTAGGAGAAGAGATAAGTACTGATGGATTCTATTTTGACCCATTCAATTTATTCTCAGACTCCATCTCAAATTCCCTTCTTCCTTATGACTTAGCTGGTAATCTTAGAGTACTTAGAGTATATTGGAAGTCAAGAAGAAGAATCAAGAAGGTTAAATCTTATGACCCAGAGACAGGAGAAGAAGTATATAACTTCTATCCTGAGACTTACATCATTGATAAGGATGCTGGAGAAGAGGAACAGATTTTCTATATAAATGAGGCTTGGGAAGGTACAAAGATTGGTACTGATATTTATGTGAATATGAGACCAAGAGTTGTACAATACAATAGGCTGTCAAACCCATCAAGATGTCACTTTGGTATTATAGGTTCTATATACAACCTCAATGACAGTAGACCATTCTCTCTTGTAGATATGATGAAGCAGTATAATTACTTGTATGATGCTATTCATGATAGACTGAACAAGATGATGGCTAAGAATTGGGGAAAGATATTGAAGCTTGATTTAGCAAAGATACCTAAAGGATGGGATGTTGAAAAGTGGATGTATTATGCAAAGGCTAATGGTCTTGCAGTTGAGGATAGCTTTAGAGAAGGTAATATTGGTGCTTCAACAGGTAAACTTGCAGGTGCTCTTAATAATGCCTCTTCTGGAGTAATTGATGCTGAGTTTGGTAATTCAATACAGCAACAGATTAATCTCCTTGAGTTTATCAAGATGGAGATGTCAGAAGTAGCAGGTATTACAAGACAAAGAGAAGGTCAGGTAAGTAATAGAGAAACTGTAGGTGGTGTAGAAAGAGCAACTCTACAATCTTCACATATCACAGAATGGTTGTTTGTGCAGCATGATGATGTCAAGAAGAGAGTTTTAGAGTGTTTTCTTGAAACAGCTAAAATAGCACTCAAAGGTAGAAGCAAGAAATTTCAATACATATTGTCAGATAATTCAATAAGAGTTATGGATATTGATGGTGATGAATTTGCAGATGCTGACTATGGGTTGGTAGTTGATAATAGTCAAGGTATTCAAGAGTTGTCACAGAAGCTTGATGTATTGGCACAAGCTGCACTTCAAAATCAAACATTATCCTTCTCAACTATTATGAAGTTATATAGCTCAAGTTCACTTGCTGAGAAACAAAGACTTGTTGAAAAGGATGAGCAGACTATTCAAGAAAGAAATGCTCAAGCACAGCAACAGCAATTAGAGTCTCAACAACAAATGGTTCAATTGGAAAATGAACAGAGATTAGCTGAAATGCAACAAAAAGAACAGGCTAATATAAGAGACAATGAGACTAAAATTATTATAGCCCAAATACAAGCTAGCAATAAGGAAGACGGAATAAGTGAGCCTGAAGATGATGATGGGAGAGCTGATCTTAGAGAGAAAATTAGAGAGTTCGATGAAAAGCTTAAACTAGAAAAAGAGAAACTTTCCTTTGAAAGGAAAAAACACTCTGATGATATAAGAATAAAAGAGAAATCTTTACAAAACAAAAATACTAACTCTAATAAATAAATAAGATGTTAAGAGTAAAGGATATAATTATTTCAGAGTCCGCTCCAAATGATCCAAGAGTTGGATGGATAACTACTAATGATAGAAAACCTGTACTTAAATTCAATATAAATGGAGTATGGAAGGATATGATGAAGGAGACTGATAACCCAGGAGAGGATGTAGATAATTACTATAGAATATTAGTAGATCCGGCTGGGGGTCTTTGGTTGCTGTCTATATATGGAGATGCAGATTTGAACAATGATGAGCAGACTACTGATATGACCGTAGTTTGTTTCAGTACTGAAGAATCCTTAATGAGATGGAAATTTGTTGCTGGATACACTGTTGGTCAGTATAAGGCATTAACTGGGGAATCCATTTCAAATGAAATTGATTTTGATGATAAACATCAATTTCCATTATATATTGACTCGGATTTAATTAATTCAGCAAAATATGGTCAATTAGAAGACACAGATACTTTAACAGAGATACTCCAAAGATTATGGGGTAATTGTGGGGAAGGAACTGTAAGACAGTTTACAGATGACTACGGAAACATATACAATGTATCTAAAGTAACAGACAGTAATACTGTTTCAGTAATTAAATATATTCCAGGAGAACAATGGGTAACCTTTTTATTTGAGTCTAATGTGAGCTTCTCTGATAATGCTGCTATCATAGCAGCTATGAATGGAGGAAGTACAGTTACTATAGATTTGGCAGATATACAGTCTATTGTTTCTTCGAATAGGTACGGAAATACTGATAACTCTAGTGTTATTATTTACCCTAATCAAACAGTATGGTGTTCTGCAGCTACTGAAACATTAAATGTGACTGTTAATACAGATGGTAGAGAAAAAAGTAGTGCAATGTCAGGAGTAACTTATTTAGCTTGTAAACCTGATGTTAAGACTGTAAATCTTACAGCTGGAGCTAATATCAGCATATTTCCAAGTGGTCCATTGAGTCTGACAGGTAGTGGGAACAAATTAATACAATTTACCTTCATAAAAACAAGTAAAGGAATTGCTTACGAGGTTTATATTAGTAAATTAGGAGAAGATTTTTAAGATTATGGGAGTGATTAGAAAAATAAAAGATAATGAGCTGGTTGGAGGAACCCAAGATGAAGAAGTTTATCCTATAACAAGTACACAATCAGTTTATAATAGTCAGAATAAGACATTGGATCAGCTGCTAGCTCTTAATCTTCCAATAAATATTTCTGCCAATTATTCTGCCAATTATTCTGCCAATGCGTACTCTCTTCAAGAGGCTATAAATGCGGTCCCCTTGTATGATAGAAGAATTGGATTTTTAGGAACATTTCTATCTAAGGATTTAACTCCGAATAAGTGGGTAACTATACAATATAATGGTGTATCTGTAGATAGTAGTTCTTGGGTTAACCCTGATAATTGGGTCCAAATGTTATCTGAATTAGACATAGTTCAGTCTAGTGGGGAATCTAAAGATAAAGTAATGAGCCAGAAAGCTGTTAAGGAGTTTGTAGAAGGATATAGTGGCTCTAAGGTAGTATATGATATCTCCTTATTTGATGCACTATCTTTTGGAGATAATGTTAGTAGTGCTTTTGTGCCTATATCTGGTGGATTTGAAGGTATGTATAAGTTTCCTTCTATAGGGGATAAGGTAGCTAACGTAGCTTATGGTTCTATCCAAGGAGTAGTAATATTCTCTGGGGCGGAACTAAGAACAGGCAGAAAAGTGGTAATATATACGAGTTATGGAGGAGTAAACACTATATATATCAATAACAACTCTGTCTCTAATATATCCAGAACTCATGTATATAATTTTGCCTTATTAAAGACTATTAACAATGATAGCCTATCTTCAGAACTTAGAGCAGCATTTATACCAATGAATGGTAATGAGGTAATACCTCCCAGAGCTGGAGATGTAGCTGTCTCAGCTGGATCCTCTGAAAGTGCTGTATTTGTTTCAGTTACCTATGATGATAGTACTTACACTATTCATTATATAGTAAATGATGAACATAGAATAATTAAAGCATCCTCTGATTGGATAGTACAAGATTACACAGTATATAGTTTACCAGAGTTAAAATATTCAGTAGAAGCTCTAACCGCTGAATTACCTTTATCTAGATTTCTAGTACTTCAAACCGGAGACTCACAAGCAAATGTTGCTAAAGCATTAGGTATGAGTTCTAGTGCTACTAGCGGTATGATAACTACTTCATTGATTAGATTAAGTACTGTTCCTGTAATTAATCTAGTGTCTAGTAACGCTGATACTAGTGAGAATAGAATAAAGTGTAATATAAGTGAATTTTCTGAGACTATAGGTATTTCAGTTAAAGTCTTGCATAGAATATCTTTTATTTATATGGGTAAGGCATATGATTATGACTTCTATGCAAAAGATAATAATGAATATACTGTTAGAGTTACAGTGAGTAGATTAAATGTGGAGACCCTGTCATTTGTTAATATTCAAGCTCTGAATGGTTCTTCTAATGTTACAGCTATAAAGAATGCTTTAAAGATTAGTGATAGCTCTATGTCTATTACAGCCAGATTAGAGAATTTGTCTAAATCTATAGTAATATTAACGGATGATGATGCAGAGGACACTTTTGAAGATAAGACTTATGTAAATTTGTATAAGTCTAGAAGGCAAATTAACTCTGTCTCTTATGCTGGTATAGCTATGACCTATAATGGTCCAAATTTTATACAAACTACTTTCTTCTATAATCCCACTCCAGAGAGTGAAGATCTAGATATCTCAAAAGTGGCTAGGGAAGTTTATGTATTAGAAAATCCTTCAATTGATTAGTATTATGAAGATAAGTCATAATGATGATTTCAAAATAAGATTAAATTTTGTAGATTTGAGAGGGGAACCATTAGACCCCTCTCAAATAAAATTTAAGTTTACTTATTTAGATTGTGAGGAGAATACTTATGAGGTATCTTATGATGGAGTAAATAGAGTAAATAATGTGCTTAAAGATGGTATATTATACGCTATATTTAATTCTGGAATTTTTTTAAGAGGACAATTAAGTGTTATAAAGAATTATCAAATACCTGATGAAGACTTTCAAGATGGTATTTGGAACTTTAGTTCTCCTAGAGAGTTATTAAATATAATTATAGTGTAATCTTAATGCAAAATGGTAATTGAAGATAATATAATTATACCTGAAACTCCTATATGTAAACAGACTGTTACTATACCATGTATAAAAGGAGATAAAGGTGATAAAGGTGATAAAGGTGATGCTGGAGAGACAGGACCACAAGGACCACAAGGTTCTGCTGGACCCAAAGGAGAAAAGGGGGAACAAGGTGAAATTGGTCCTCAAGGTCCAGCAGGGCAGAATGGTGCAGCAGGAGCTGATGGCAAATCAGTAACTGCCATTACATTAACTACAGATGAAACAGGCAGAGTGACTGGAGGAACAGCTACTTTAAGTGATAAGTCTACAATTGAAATAACAGTAACTCAAGGTTAATAGCTATGGGAAAGATTAAGAAGCTTTTAGAGAATGAGCTTATAGGAGGAACACAAAATACTGATATATACCCAGTTACTTCTACCAAGGCAGTATATAATAGTAAAAACGAGAATTTGGATAAAGTGGTACATGATATTGCCAATATTATTAATATTGATACTATTGCTCCAATATCAGGAAGATACTATGCTTCATCTGAAGCGAGAAATGCTGTTCCTACAGAGTATAGAAGTATTGGTCTTATTATAACATATAAAGTAGATTCTAAAAGTTCAATAACTGAACAGTTTACTGGTACTGCTACTACAGATTGGAGCAATGATAATAATTGGACAACAATTAACACTGATAGTAATAGTAAAATTCTACAATGGAGTAATGATACATCTACAACTAGAAACCAAGTTAATATAAAAGATAGGAAACTTGGAATGGAAATTAGCTACCTTCACCCTAATGAAGGGTGGGTAACTGAGCAATTCATAGGAAATTCTCTTTCAAATAGTGAGTGGGAGAAAGATTATAAATGGAAAAGGATTGTTAAATTTGATTTTATAAATGGATTTAATAACTTTTATTCATTGTTAAATAATGGTATTTATAATAATAGCGAGAGTAAGATAAGAATCAAAATATCTGAATCTGATGAGGAAGGTAATTTTAATATAAGTTTCAGTAGAAATGTAGCACATTATGATGACACAAGGATAAGAGTAATGGATAAAACAATTAGTATGGGGCATTCATATTCTTATACTTGTGATACAAAATTTACTAAGCAAGATACTGTATATATATATGCAGGAACATCAGTAAGATTACAAATATCATTGACACCTTATTTACCAGCTACAACTTCTAATAGTCAAGTATATAGCTTCATTTGTATATTATTTTGGGATGCTACTAAAAACAAATGGGCGATAATAGATAGTAATAATATATTTTGTTATGATAATACAATAATAAATAGCTTTTATTTGAATAAAAGAGTTGATATAAGGATGTTTGGGTTATCTCCATATATTGAAGGTGTATCAACAGAAAGTGATAAATATGATATGGCTCCACAATTAAATCTTATATTCCAGTTAGCTTTTAATATGGGCATCAAAGATTTATATTTCCCAAGCGGCACTTACTACATAGGTACTACTATGAGGTTTAGTTACGACTTAAATTACAGAGCTATGATAAATGGTGGGGCGATTTTTGAAAGGTTAGACCCAGAAACTCCTGTAGAAGTAGAAGACAATTTAGCTTCAGGAGGGTATTATGGTTTTACATTTAAGAATTTATATCTTAATGGTTTTTATAATAGTAATAAACAGAATGTAAATATGGTTTACGACAACATTGTTATAGATTATCCTACTTTCAATAGCGGTTCAGTTTATTTATTTAGAAGATATGCAGATGGCGATAAAGCACATGTTATATTCAGAAATGTAAAAGTTAATGTACAAAAAACGTATGTATGTTTCTGGGCTGGTTCTAATACAATAATAGAAAATTGTGAATTTACAGGACAAGCATCGCATGTTATTAGATTAGATGGTGTGGAGAATTGTATAGTACAGGATAATTATATTTACGGTAATAATTGTACTACTGGCATCTTCTTTGGTTCAAATAGAAATAAACTTAGTAGAAATATAAACATTAAAAACAATTTTGTTTCTGGTTGTACTGAAGAGTGTATATCAATGGAGGGCTTTGGAAATAATGCCGGTTTATATCCTAATTTAGCTCAGGGGAACATATCAAGTGTTTATTTAGATGAGAAGGGGCTGTTAGTAGTGGAAGTATCCAATCTTATAACTCCAGCCTCATCATCAGAGTCTAAAGAAGTAGATATACCTACTCTTATTACGAAAAAAGATGATATTATATTTTATTTCGGTAAAGATACTGGAATAGATGGTCAGTATTTCTCCATACTTTCAATGGAACAATTAGAAGATACCTGTAGAGTTACACTTAAAACTAAGGGCATTTCTACAGATAGAATATTAACTGGAGGCTCTACTATAATAGGGTTTTTAACTGGCTTTCTTGACTGTAATATTGATAGTAATATCATAGAGAACAGTTATGGAATAAATGATACTGCTATCAATGCTGTAGCTATTAGTTTATGGCTTAATATATTTGGGGTTAGTATTGTCAATAATAGAATTATAGGTGTAAGTAGAGGTATACTGGTATCTGGAGGTTCTGGTCTTACAGGGACTTATTTGTATGCTTCCAATAATTTAATAGCTAATAATAAAATAAGTGGATGTAAGAGTAATGCAATAGAAGTAGAAAATGGTTACGGTGGTATTTATAACTACAACAACTCTGTTGTAAATAATACCATAGCTTATTGTGGGGGATTAAGCTTAAAAGGTCAAAGAAATTTGTTATTTACAAATAATATAATAGACTCTACCCCATTAAAAGCTTCATATTTAGACCAATCATTTATAGCCTCTAACATGTTCAAAAATGTAACTTTTACAGAAAGTAATAATGGTGAGGATTATATTAGACAGTTTAATTATGAGAAATCTAATTAAGTATATTTCATGGACTTTTGTTATAGTTCTTAGTATAACTGCATACTTGCTATATTCTAGTAATACTAGGTTATCTAATGAATTATCTGTTTCTAAGATAAATGAAAAGGCTTTTATAAATGAAAATAGTGGTCTAAAGGACCAGAACAGAGCATTTCAATTTACAGTAGAGCAGCTTGAATACTTTAATGATTCATTAATTACAAAGATGAATGAGGTCAGGAAGGAGTTAAAGATAAAGGATGATAATCTAAAGCAGATGCAATATCTTTTATCAGAAGCTCAAAAGAAAGATACTGTAGTGTTCAGAGATACTCTATTCAGAGAGCCTACACTAAAAATTGATACATTGTTAGGTGATAGATGGTATCAAATGAAGTTAGGTCTTAGATACCCAAGTACAATAATTACTGAGCCTAAGTTTGTTAGTGAGAAGTACATAATAGTGGACTACAGAAAGGAGACTATTGACCCACCTAAGAAGTGCTTTATTGCAAGGTGGTTTCAAAAGAAACATAAAGTAGTAGAAGTAGAAGTTGTTGAGAAGAACCCTTATATTGAGAACAAACAACAAAGATTCATTGAAGTTGTAAAGTAAGGTATTATGATTGATGTAGGTATTCTAATTACTGGTGGGATAGGTTTAGTTACTACAGTAGTCAGTGGATGGACTTCATGGTTCTTCGCAAGAAAGAAGTACAATACTGAGGTGGATTCTAATGAAATTGAAAATCTGAAGAAGTCACTTGAGTTTTATGAGAGTATTGTAAAGGACAACAATAAGAAACTTCAGTTCTATATTGACTTGGCTGAAAATAACAGGATAGAAGTTTATAGATTGAAGGGTGTTATTCATAGACTATTAAATAACTCATGTCTTGATAATGGTTGTATCAAGAGAAAGTTCTACACAGAAGAACAGATTAGAGAAATATTAGGGGAGGTAGCTCCCCATACAGAGGAGGATAAAGATGAAACTAAAGCTTGAGAGAAAGTATTTTAAGGACACCTATACAATAGGTAATCTTTATGTTGATGGCTCATTCTTTTCTAATACTCTTGAAGACAAGAATAGGGATGTGAATAAGAATGGGAAGTTTGACAATGGGGAAGCAAAGGTTTATGGAGAGACTTGTATTCCTTTTGGCACATACAAGATAGTGGTGAATATGTCTCCTAAGTTCAAAAGGGAACTACCAAGACTGCTTGATGTACCTTCATTTGAAGGTATCCTGATTCACAGAGGAAATACTGCTAAAGACTCAGCAGGTTGCATACTTGTAGGGGAGAATAAGGCAGTAGGGAAGGTACTTAACTCAACTCCTTATGAGGAAAGGTTAGTTAAGATGATGAAGGAAGCTATTGCAAGAGGAGAAGAGATAACTATAGAAATTGTTTAACCATTAAATATTGTTATTATGGCAAAGAAATGTGGTTGCAAAGGTAAAGGCAAAGGTAAAAAGAGTAAGTAACAATTAAAAATTTAATCATTATGGCAAGAAGAACTGGGAGACCTAAACCAATGTCCCCAAAAGCAGGAGTTAAGAAAGGCAGATATGGCAAAGGAGGAAAACTTAAAAAGTAAGTCTTTGTATAAGTTATTACTGATAATGCTGAAGTATATACCTATGCTTATAGCATTATTCTATGTAATTAACACTGCCACAGCTTATATTGGTATTGACATCCCTGTACTAAGTAATATTGCAGGGATGTCTTTGCTTACTTGGATATTTATGTACCTGTCAGCTATAGTATTCAGGTTTTGTTTATATCATAGAATGTTCTTGTATTATATACTTGCAACAGATATAATCAACATAATTGATTACTATGTAGGCATACCAATCACAAACTTTGAGTTGTTAATGCTGCATAGTGTAATAACAGGTGTTTCACTATTTATAATATTGTATGTGTATGTTAAGAATCATAAGAAGCCTGTTGATGAAGATAGTGGATGACATAGATGCAGGTAATTCAAATATAACCGAAGATGAAGCCACCAAGTTGATTGATACACTAAAGGAATTAACTGATAAAGAGAAGAGACTAAGTAAATATGCTGCTTGTGAATACTTGAATGTGAGTAGAGCAACCTTTGATAATTATGTGAGAGAAGGCAAATTACCTAAAGGCAAGCATGAGATTGGTTTCAAAGAGCTATCATGGGACAAGAAAACTCTTGATGAGTTCATAAGAAGGAGTAAGCATGAGAAATGATTATGTAGTTTACATACATAAAAACATATTAAATGGTAAAGTGTATGTGGGGCAGACCTGTAATTTATCAGAGAGATGGAGAAATAATGGGAAGAATTACTTTAATAGCATTAAATTCTATAATGCTATAAAGAAATATGGTTGGGACAACTTCACCCATGAAGTTGTATATTCAAATCTAAATAAGCAAGCTGCTGATAAATTAGAGAAAGAACTAATACATAAATATAATAGTATAGAGGAGGGATATAATTTGAAAGAGGGAGGCTCAAGAGGGGAACTTTCCACTAAGAGTCTTGCAAAAATGAGTGAGTCACTTAAAAGAGGGTATTCTGAATTTCCAGAGAGAAGAGAGAAAATAAGAAATAAAGCATTAGGTAGGAAGATGCCAAAAGATACAAGATGTAAGATAAGCCTGAATCACTCGAAGTCTAATTTATTAAAAATCAATGATGAAGTTGGGAGCATAAGGTATTGGGCACTAAAGATAGGAAAAGCTCATAGTGTTTTATCTTACAGATTAAAAGTACATGGAACAGATAACCTAAAGAAATATATAGAACAAAGAATTAAGTTGGTCTAAGAAAGACTTGGATGAATTTATCAGGAAGAGTAGAGATAATCACAGCTTGCTTAATAATGTCCATAATAGAGTTTGTTGAAATGACTAAGAGGAGAAAAAGTTATGGTAACACAAAAGAAGATAAATATACCCATCTTTGACTATAAATTAACTATAGTCATATTTGATAAGTGGGAAGAAGTAGAGCACTTGTTTGATGGTGGTCCAGAGCCAAGAGCCATAACAAAATCTCAGTATGGAGCATCATTAGTAGCTGTGAACTCTAAGAGAGGAAGTAGTATTGTCCATGAGGCTGAACATATAAAGAATAATATATGGGACTTCATTGGATATAGACCTCAAAGAGACAATGATGAAGTAGATGCCTATCTTCTAACTTATATCTATATTAAGATTTTAGAGGTATTTAGAAAACATGATAAAGTAGTGAATAGATAGTTAGCAATATAAGTATAATTTACTTTTATGTAACCCCTTTAAGTTTAGTAACTTAGAGGGGTTTTTTGTTTACCTTAGCATCAATAGGTTTCACAATATTCTATTTATACCTTTGTATCATGTAAGCTTACAAGAATAAATAGAATATTAACTAATTTCAAAAATTGCTATTATGGAAATTATTGAAAAGCAAGTAGAAAAGACAAAGGAAGTTCCTTATGGTTACTGGGAAAACTGTGGCTATGGAGGCTATGGCTATGGTAGAAATGTCAATGGCAAGGCTAATGCAGGTCTGACTCTTGGTATTATAGGTACTGTACTTGGTGGTGCTGCATTGCTTGGTAGAAGAAATGGCTTCAATCTGTTTGGCAATTCTGCTGGAACTTCAGGTAGTGATGCTAACATAGCTATTGCATCTTGTGGTGGAGTTGGAAGTGGCTATGGATATGCTGCTCCTACTGCATTCCAAGCATGGGAAAAGAGCTGTGAGGACACTCTTGCTCTACAGAAGGGTCTTTATGACTGGGCACTAACACAGCAATCACAAAGATTTGCTGACAGACAAACTCTGAATGCTGAGTTGTTCAGTGTTTGGAAGAGCCAAGTTGATGCTGACTTTGGTCTGTACAAGAGCACAAGAGATGGATTTGATGTATTGAATGCTAAGCACAATGCTGATGCTTTCAATCTATACAAGTCACAGAGAGATGCTGATGATTCTATCAGACAAGAGCTGTCTGACTTGAAGGCACAAGTAGCTATTAATGCTGCTATAAGACCATATCAAGACAAGCTTATCCAATGTGAGATTGACAAGGCATTCACTGCTGGTATCAACTACACAGACAGAAAGACTTGCAAGATGATTGAAGGTCAGGTAGTATTGCCTAATACTCCTACTGTAACAGGTTTTGGTAGCTATTGCTGCTGCTCTAATGCTGCTACTGCTGCTGCAAATGCCTAAATAATAAGGGGTAGAAATACCCCTTATTTCAAATACTAATTTCAAAATTGTGAGATATGATTCCAGTAAATCAAGTTATATTAGGAGGAGACCCTCTATTAGGAGGTAGTGTAATAGGAAATAGTCTTGATGAGCAACTTCAATTGCTTGAGAGATACAAACAGAACCTTGAAGCTGCAAAGCAAATGAAGCAACAAGCTCAGCAACCTATGCCACAACAGCCAATTCCTCCTCAGAAATTAATATGGGATGATATTGATGCTGAGGTAGAACCAATGACTGATGAGCAGAAGAGCAGACTTCTTCAGGATGAGGATTATGTTGAGACTTACACTAAAATCCAAAATATGGTAAATGCTGAGATTCTTAATCTTGTAAAAGGCAGAATTGAAAGCACTCCAGAGGGTAAAGAGCTATTATCTCATCAATTGAAAACAGTCAAAAGATTGAAAGGCAAAATAATTGATGAAACTAATAGGGAAATGGAAATGTTTAGAAGGTTCAGGGAGTATAGTAAACAACATCCCGGAGTAACCTATGATGAATTTATTAAAGCAAATATGTAATTATGGTGGCTGTGATACAATTGACTGACAAGCTGAAGTCTTATATAGCAACACAACTTGATTCAATGTCCAAGACTACTCCTATGGTAGGCTTTATGAAACCCCTTATTACAAGGGCTTTGGATAAGAATTTCAGTAAAGTTACTAAGGCTTTGGATTTAATAGCTGATGAGAATGGTAATGTAGATGTAGAGGGAATACTATCAGAAATGATGGAGAACCTGATGACTACTCAACCATTTACCTTCAAGACTTCATTTATTGGTGACATAGAAGTAGGTGGTGGAAGTATTAAACTTAACATACCTCTTACAGATAAGAGACTGGTATTTGATATGACAGACTTAGAGAATTTCAAAGAAATGTTAATCACTAAAGACTAAGAGATATGGATGAACTTATGTTAATGGAATACCTTAGAGATAAAGGTATAGGCAAGAATATGAGTGAACAAGAGTTCATGAATAAGTTCAAGGAATTTATGTCTAAGGGTAGTAGAAGCCATTATATGAGACATCATGGTGATGGAGATTATCCAATGCCTGATAGAATGTATGATGACTTTTATATGAGAAGACATAACTATCCTGAAGAGTTCAATGAAATGTTCAACTCAGGTAGTAGAGGGCAGCATAGATTCTTTGATAGATTCAATAGAATGTCAGAAGGCATGAGTGAGGAAGATATGTATGAAATGATGAGAGCTATGAAGGGTAAGAGCACTACTGGCAATGAGCACTTCAATGACTCTTATGCAAGATACTTAGTATCTAATATGTATCACTTTGAGAATGGCAGAAAGTATGTTGGAGAGAAGTTTGACATGACTAAAGCCAAGGAAGTATGTGAGAGATATAGAGGTATTATACCACAGACTGTAACTCATGCTGATGTATATGTAGCTATCAATGCACAGTATCATGATTACTGTGAGTTGTTTAAGTCATGGTTTGGTGATGGAGTAGAACAAAAGATAATTGAGTCTGCTGTTATATTCTGGTTCAAGGATGATGATTACAAGGATGGCTTCAAGCTATGGAATTACTTCAAAGAAGACTAATTAAGTTAGGGCAGGATTAATATCTTGCCCTTTCTTTTTATGTATAAGATAAATGTTTTTCTTATACTATTATAAGAGCATTCTTTATGTACTTGCGTAAGTCTGAAATTGTGCATATCTTTGCATTGTTTTAATAAACAAGAAGTAGAAGATATGGAAGAAGAACTAAGTTTAGATAACATCTTAGGAGCAGATGAAATAGAGAATCTGTTTATAGATGATGAAGAGACACAGGAGACTCCACCTGCCAATGAGGAGACCTCTGAAAAAGAGGATAAAGACAAGAACAAAGAAGAAACTACTGAGGTTGTTGATGTAGATACTTTATTTACTGAAGAACCAGAGAGCGTAGGTAGTGGAAAAGAAGATGATACAAAGGAAAAGGAAGGTACTGAATCTGACAAGGATAAAGGTACTTCTCCCAAAAACAACTTCTACTCTTCCATTGCCAAAGCCTTGAAAGAAGAAGGTATCTTCCCAGACCTTGATGATGAGACTGCTGATAAGATTAAAGCACCTGAGGACTTTGCTGAGGCTGTTGAGAAACAGATTCAAGCAAGATTTGATGAGAGACAGAAGAGAATTGATGAGGCATTGAATGCTGGTATTGAGCCTTCTGAGATAAAAAGATATGAGAATACACTCAACTATCTTAACTCTCTTCAAGACAGTGCAATCTCTGATGAGACTGACAAGGGTGAGAAATTGAGACAGCAACTCATTTTCCAAGATTTCATTAACAGAGGTTATAGTAAGGAAAGAGCACAAAGAGAAGTGCAGAAGTCCTTTAACTCTGGTACTGATATAGAAGATGCTAAAGAGGCTTTAGCAAGTAATAAGGAGTTCTTCCAAAATGAGTATGATAATCTTGTTAAGGAAGCTCAAGAAGAGGAGAAAAGAGAAGCTCAGGAAAGAAAAGAGCAGGCAGAGAAATTAAAGAAATCTATCCTTGAGGACACTAAAGTATTTGGAGATATTCAAGTAGACAAAGCCACAAGACAGAAAGTATTTGATAATATCAGCAAGCCTGTTTACAAAGACCCTGAAACAGGGGAATTATTCACAGCCATACAAAAGTATGAGATGGAGAATAGAACTGAGTTCCTCAAGAATGTAGGCTTGCTTTTCACACTGACTGATGGCTTTAAGAACCTTAATGGTCTGGTTAAAGGCAAGGTAAGAAAAGAAGTAAAGAAAGGTCTTAGGGAATTAGAGCATACTCTCAACAATACATCAAGAACCTCAGATGGAAATTTGAAGTTTGCAAGTGGAGTTGAGGATGACCCAGAATCTTTCATTGGAAAAGGTTGGGATTTAGATGTATAAATCAGGTATTTACTTATGGAAGAACAAAATCACAGGTAAGGTATATATCGGACAAACAAGAAACCTATCACTTAGAAAATCCCAATTTTTAGATAAGAATAGGTATTACTATGGAGGAAGATACATAAATAATGTAAGAAATAAATATAAGGATACTCCAGAAGTTTGGGAGTACAAAGTTCTTGCCTACTGTGATTATGACTCACTAAATTTACTTGAAAGAATTTTTATTACTCATTTTAGGGATAATGGGTATTCATTATATAATTTAACAACTGGAGGTGATATAGAATATCACTTAACTCCTGAAGTTGTAACAGAAATGAAAAAGAAATGTAGAATAAATTCTGATAGTAATAAAAGAGTAATACAAAAAGATTTGGAAGGAAATATTATAGCTGAGTATCACAGTACAAGGGAAGCTGAAGAGAAGACAGGAATAAATCATGTTAGTATCTCTATGGCTTGTAGAGGCAGGAATTGTACTTTGGGACACAGAAGTCATAAATTTCTATGGTATTATAAAGATAACTAAAATTAAAATTTAAGAAAATGGCTGGAAAGTTAGGTAAATTTCAAATGGTAGGCTTCCAACACTGGAAGGGACTTACTAAGGAGAATCACTTGGGTTCTATCTTTCAGTTAGCTCCACAGAAGGCTACAAACCTGATGGTTCAATTGCTTGCCTATTACAGAGGAAAGACCCTTGATACATTCCTGAATCAATTCCCTACGAGAGAATTTGAGGATGACAATGAGTATTACTGGGATGTAATTGGCTCTTCAAGAAGAAACATTCCTCTTGTGGAAGCAAGAGATGAGAATGGCACTGTTGTTACTGCAAGTAGTGGTAATGTTGGTGTAGGAACTACTCCTTTCTATCTTGTATTCCCTGAAGATTGGTTTGCTGATGGTGAGGTAATTGTAGGTCACTTGAATCAAGTATATCCTTTCAGAATCCTTGGTGATGCAAGAATGGAAGGAACTAATGCTGTCTACAAGGTAGAGCTGATGGGTGGTAATACTACAGGTTGTCCTGCTGAGAGATTGCTTGCAGGTGAAAGATTCTCTGTAGACTTTGCTCCTGTAGAGAAGGAACTATCAAGAAAGGTTGGTGATGTAAGATTCACAAGCCCTGTTTCTATGAGAAATGAATGGTCTACAATCAGAATCCAACATAAAGTTCCGGGTTCTATGCTTAATAAGAAGTTGGCTGTAGGTGTGCCTATTACTAAGGCTACTGAAGGTGGCAAGCTTGTTAAGTCTGTAGCTACAATGTGGATGCACAATGTAGACTGGGAAGTAGAGCAGCAATTCTCTGAATATAAGAACAATGCACTTGCATTTGGTACTTCTAACAGAAATGCTAATGGTGAGTACATGAACTTTGGTAAGTCAGGTAATGTAATCAAGACTGGTGCTGGTCTATTTGAGCAAATGGAAGTAGCCAACACTATGTATTACAATACATTCTCACTGAAGTTGCTTGAGGATGCACTGTATGAGCTATCTGCTGCTAAGTTGGACCTTGGTGATAGATACTTCTTAATCAAGACAGGTGAAAGAGGTGCTATTCAGTTCCACAAGGCTGTACTGAATGTAGTATCAGGTTGGACTCAATTTGTACTTGACAACAGTTCAATTGGTGTAATTGAGAAGACACAATCAAGACTTCACTCTAACTCTCTATCTGCTGGATTCCAGTTTGTAGAGTATAAAGCACCTAATGGTGTAAGAGTTAAGATTGATGTAGACCCATTCTATGATGACCCAGTAAGAAATAAAATCCTTCACCCACTTGGTGGTGTGGCTATGTCTTACAGGTATGATATTATGTATATTGGTACTATGGACCAACCTAATATCTTCAAGTGTAAGATTAAGGGTGATACTGAATACAGAGGTTATCAGTGGGGTCTGAGAAACCCATTCACAGGACAAAAGGGTAATCCTTATATGTCATTTGATGAGGACTCAGCAGTTATTCACAGAATGGCTACACTTGGTATCTGTGTTCTTGACCCAACAAGAACTATGTCACTAATCCCTGCTGTACTACAGGGCTAATGATACAAAGGGGAGGAAAGGTAATCTTCCCTCCCCATTTTTACTATCATGGAGATTTGGAAAGATATTAAAGGTTTTGAAGGTAAGTATGAAATTAGTAATCTTGGTAGGATTAGAAGTCTATCAAGGTTTAAGGTAGGTAAATCTAATTCCTCATTTATAACAAAAGAGAGAATATTATCTCTTAGCTTTAACAAAGATGGCTATAAGAAATGTTCTCTTCACAAGAATGGTAAAAGATTTACATACCAAGTTCATAGATTAGTTGCAGAAGCATTTATTCCAAATATAAGTAACTTACCTCAAGTAAATCATAAAGATTGGGACAGAACCAATAACAGAGTAGAAAATCTTGAATGGTGTACTTACAAGTATAACTCAGAAAATAGGAGGATAAAATCCAATAAATCTTTCACTGATTATGGGATAACTCAATATGATTTTCAAGGTAGATATGTAAACACCTATGATAGTATAAACTCTGCCTCATTATATACAGATATAATACCTTATCGTATCAAGTTGTGTGCAGATGGTATTATTAATCAAGCAGGCGGATATATTTGGAAGTATGTAAAATAAAGGAGAAGATATGGCAAAAGAAAAAATGGAAGAGAAAGTAGATTACACAGCTCCTGACTTTGATATTGATGAAACCCCAATGCAGGAGATGCCTCTACAAGAAGTACCAAAAGAAGAAGTAAGAACAAGACCCTCAAAGCCAGCTAAGAAGGCTGTGTCAGTAGAAGATGATGCCCTTGTAAGCTGTTTGAGAAATGAAAGAGTGATTGTAAGGCATATTCCAAAGGAAGGTGGCATGGTTACTAACCCTAAACACATTCTATTTGGAGGCATGGCTGAGAATGCTACAAGGACTTTTGTAGTTCCAAGATTGTCCTCAGGTATGTTTGTCAATGTTCTTACAGATAAAGAGAAGGCTTTCCTTGAGGAAGTAATGGGCTTGGAGTACAATGCCCTTAGCATTTATAAGAAGGTTGATAACTTCTGGGATGATAGTAATGAAAATGGTATCTCAAGAGTGAGATTGACTAAGCAAGATAACTATCTTAACCTTGCTGACCCAGAGGATTACATCAGATACAAGATACTATTGGCAAATAAGGATTTTATTGCTCCTTCATTGCAAGCACTACAGGACAATCCTAAGGCTACTTATCAGTTTGTCATCATATCAGAAGGTGAAGAGACCAAGACAGCTAAGGATAATATGAGCACCACAATGAGATGCTATAAGGAGTTTGGTAAGATTGAGAATGATATTGATACTCTAAGAGTAATAATTGAGTCTATTGATGGAAGACCTACTTCTCCTTCAGCTAAACTTGAGTTCTTGCAGACAAAGATTAATAACCTTATCCAAGCTGACAGCAAGATATTCTTGAGAGTAATTACAGACCCTCTTTTAAGTACTAAGGTTCTTATCAAGAAGAGCATTGAATCTGGTCTAATCTCAAATAGAGGTAACTACCTATATCTGAGAAGTGATAACTCTCCTCTATGTGAGGCTAATGAAGAGCCAACATTGAATATAGCTGCTAAGTATCTTAATGCTCCAAAACATCAGGACATTCTTTTCTCCCTTCAAGCTAAATTGAAATGAGTTGGTTAGTTTATAAACATGTGTCTCCTTCTCACAAAGTATATATTGGAATAACCCATTTATTACCAAGTCAAAGATGGTGCAGAGGAAATGGTTATAAAAATAATCCTATGTTTTATAGAGCCATAAAGAAATATGGTTGGGGTAATATAGAACATAAAATTGTTATATCTAATCTTACAAAAGAACAAGCTGAGGAAGTAGAAAAACAATTAATTTCTTATTACAAGAATATAGGACTTAGTTATAATATTACAAATGGAGGGGAAGGCACTAATGGGTATAAACATACTGATGAATATAAAGAGAGAATGAGAATCTTGCAATTAGGCAAACCTAAAAATCCTTTATCAGTACAAAAACAAAAAGAAACTAAGACTTTGTATCCCTACCATCATACTGATGATGCTAAGAGAAAAATAGCAGAAGCCTCAAGGCTCGCAGACCATAGTAAGGCTGCTATGTTTGCTAAGATAGCTAATTCAAGGTCTGTTGTACTAAGAACAGTAGATGGAGAAATAAGAGAATTTAATTCTCAGAGAGAAGCTGCTAAGTTTCTAAAAGTTTCAGAATGGAAAGTTAGTGTCAGTATCAAGGAACATAGGTTTGTTAAAGAAGTAAGAGGATATTTGGAAGCTAACCTAAAATAAGAGAATATGACAACACAGGAATTTTCAAATGAATTTGATGTTCTGTACAATAATATAATGAGCAATCAAGCTCCGGGTCTTGATGAGTATGAAAAGTCAGTCTTTCTTACAAAAGCCCAAAGTGAGATATTGAAAAACTACTTCAATCCAAAGGGCAATAAATACCAAGAAGGATTTGATGATAGTAAGAAAAGACAGATAGACTTTTCTACTCTCATTAAGGCAGTGAAGCCAGCTACTTATGTAGGCAGCTCTTATGTTAAGTTTGATGACAGAAGTCAGTTATTTCAAATGCCAAGTGATATTCTGTTTGTGTTGAATGAGACTGCTCTTAATACTGTTGATGGAGTAAACAGGTTAATAAATATAGTTCCTATTAACTTTGATGAGTATTCAAGGATAATGTCAAAACCATATAAGCAGCCCTTGAAGAATCAAGGCTGGAGATTATTCCAATCTACTGGGGGTGTAGACTTTATTTCAGAGATAATTGTCAAGACAGGTAGTACTCTTACTGATTATAAAGTAAGATATGTAAGGAGACCTAAGCCAATTATATTGACTAATCTTGCAGATACTTATTCAAATGTAAGTATTGAAGGATTGGCTACTGTTACAGAATGTGAGTTAGACCCAATTCTTCATCCAGAGATACTACAGAGAGCAGTGGAACTTGCTAAGGCAGCATATACTGATGATATAAAGAACATAGTAGAACTTGGTCAAAGAAGTGAATAATGACAACTGAAGAATTTTCTAATGAGTTTGACACTTTACTGAACAGTTATTCAGTAATTGATAAGTTTGGTAAAGGAGAAAATCCCTCTACTATTGAACTTGATGAATATGAGAAGTCAGTGTTCTTGACAAAGGCACAGGAGGAAATAGTCATTGACCTTTATAGTGGTAAGAATCCACTTGGAGACTCATTTGAGAAGACTGAGGAAGTCAGAAGATACTTGAGTGATTTGATTAAGACTTATACTACTACTGAAAAGAAAACAGGTTATGTAGGACTATCCAAGACTTCTATATTCTTTGAACTACCTGAAGACTTATGGTTCATCACTTATGAATCTGCTGGTCTTGAAGATAGTAGATTAGGATGTATGAATGGAGAGGAAATATTAGTGATACCTATTTCACAAGATGACTATTTCAGAATATCTGGTAATCCTTTCAGAGGCTCAAATAAGAGAAGAGCATTAAGATTGGATAATGGTAATGGGATAGTAGAAATAGTATCAGAGTATAATATAGACAGGTATCTTGTGAGATACATTGCAAGACCTGACCCTATTATACTGACTGATTTACCTGATAACTTATCTATTAATAAGGTAAGTGAGAAAACAGAATGTAAATTGAATCCTGTAATACACAGGGCAATACTTGAAAAGGCAGTCAAATTGGCTATCCTCAGTAAAGCTCCAAGTGCAGGTAAGTAACAAACAATTGTATAATTTAATATTAAATTAAAATGGCAACATTTAGTACAAATCAAGTAAGACAACTTTATGTAGCAAATGAGCTTAAAAGTCCTAATGTGATTGCAACTGATAAGGCAGGGGCTATTGCAGTGAAGTCTGATACAGCTAAGACTCATCTGTACTTTGAGTATATGGGTGCTGGTGGCATGACAAGAAGTGATTTGATTGACATCAAGAACATCTTGTATGCAAAGGCAACTGATGCTGATGACTTGGCACATGACTTAGCTAAGTACAAGCTAACTCTTGATGCAAGTATCAATGGTGGGACTCCTGTAGCAGGTCAAGATTATATCTTGAGAATTGCTTTTAGAAACTACATTGGCTTGTCAGAGGAAGACCAATACTTCAAGTATGGTATGGTTCATGCAGTTGCAGGTATGACTGCTTCAGATTTCTACAAGACTCTTGCTCTGTCTTTAGTAAAGAACTTCAGCAGAGAAGAGGAAGGTCTATTGAAGTTCTATCTTGAAACAGGAGGTACAGATGCAGGTACTGTAGCAGGTACACCTACAGAAGTAACTAAAGATACTAAGGAAAGTACTTTGACTGGTACTTATACTGGTATTGTAATTGAGGAAGCACCTCAAGAGTGGATTCTTGGTGTAATGGAGCAGGCTCCTGTGAATTTCACACTACAGCCTGATACAATCACTGCTAATGGTGATGAGAGAATTTGGGGTGTTGTAAAGCAAGTTGCTTCTACAAGTAGCATTCCTGATGGTCACAAGATTGCAGACCTTGAGTACTTCTGCATGGGTGAAAGAGGTGATGTTTACAGAATGGTAGGATTCCCTCATGTAATCAGAACCAAGTATCTTGTTAATCCTGATAACAAGTATAATGTTATTGATATTCATTATGCCTATGTAGGTCCTAATGAGTCAGTTCAGAAGTCAGAGAAGGACATTACTATTGTAGTTCCTAAGATTGGTGCTAATAATCAAACAAGCAATAAGCTGGCTAATGATATTATTTCAGCAATCAACACTGCTACTGGTCTATCAATCAAGACATTGGATGTTTCTGCTGGTGACTAAAGATAAACCAATGAAGGGAGACCTATAAAGTCTCCCTTTTATTTTATAAATAAGATACTATGGTACAATTTAATGAGTTAAGAATCAATCCTGAAGGCACTAAGCTTATAATTGATGTATCTGTAAAGGACTCTGTGTACTATGAAAATGTGTACATTGATACTATATCAATAGACACTCAGGATACTTTTATTGATAGTGGTCCAAGTAGTAATGTAGCATACACAAACACACTTGCAGGAAATAATAAGTCTGTAAGATTAGAACTTGGGATAGGAGACCTATTACCATCTCTTCTTGACAACATGTTCTTTGTATGGGTTAAAACAAAGGGTACACCTGCTATAAGTACACCTTGTGGTGAAGATAATATACTAACCCTTGGGGTTGTGATAGCACTATATCCTTTGTACCAACAAGCCTTTGGTTATATCAAGGAATTGGAAAAAGAGTGTGCCACTCCTAAAGGATTCATCAATTTCATATTACAGTTGAAAGCACTTCAACTTGCAGTTAGAACAGGTCATTATACCCAAGCAATAAAGTATTGGGAGAAGTTCTTCAGAGGTCTTAAAAAGGATGTGGTAACAAATAAATGTGGTTGTTATGGAGGAATTGGTTAATACATCACTTGAAAGGTATTTCAATGCCTTGTCAAAGTTTGGATATAAGAGTTATGCAGATGTTGATAGACTTCTAATGCTTATATTCATACAAGAGCTATTGGATAGTGACTGCAAGTCATTTATAACTGAAGAGGAGTATATGACCATTCATAAGTCACTATATTGTCTATATGGTTCTACTTGCTTAATACCTTATCCAGAGTATATATCAAATGCTTCTGTAACCTGTAGTGGTAGAACTGTATAACAATTAAACTAATACTACTGACAGAAAAATAGTAAAATCCTTGCTGCTTAGATATATTTTGCTTATCTTTGCAGTGAGGATTTTTAGTTATAACTAATAGTAAAGATATGAGCACATATAAAGAATTAACCTATATGGTACTTGATGAGTTGAAACTGTCATCTGATGATGCACAATTCACTGAAGACCATGTAATGTTTCTACTAAATAAGTACAGAACTTTCCTATTGAAGCAGAGGTACTCAGATATTAAGAAGCAGATACCTGAGAGTAATTATCAGACTATTTGCCTTGACCTCATACAAGTACCTGCCATATCAGGAGAACCTTGTGAGGGGGGTACATACCTAAGAAGTAAGGAGAAGATTCCATTCTTAATGCAGATAGGTACTCCAAGAGTATATCCTCTTGACTACTATCAAGGGGAAATTACCTATGTAAGTAGAGATAGGATGAGATATGTAGGTTACAATAAGTTCCTACAGAACATAATATATTGTTCAATAGGACCTGATAATTACCTGTATTTCAAATCATTCAATCCCCAATATCTGTATCTTGAGAAAGTCAAGTTCACAGGTATATTCCAAGACTCCATGCAGGCATCTGATTTACAATGTCCAGATGATAATGGTGAGACTATATGTGACCCTGTAGACAGAACATTTCCTATTGAGGATGCACTGGTCCCACCATTAATTGAACTTGTAGTAAAGGAGCTTGCTGGACCAGTTTATAAGCCTGATGATGAGGAAAATAATGCTAAAGATGATTTGGTAAATAAGCTGACAAGGAAATAATGAAATATGGGAGAAGTAAAACATTGTCAGGAAGAGTTAGATAAAGGGTTCTTAGGGTTCATTAATTCTATTAAGAGGGTTAATGAACCAAGAACACATAAAGTGAAGAACTCTTATGGAGTTTATGATGGTTTTAAGTACTACAGGAAGAATAGACCTAAAGAGCATAAGTATGTGCTTACTGAGTCACAATATTTCTCTATTATCAGAAGAGTAAATGAATTGCTTGGTGAAGCATTAATAAATGGAGAAGATATTACTTTGCCACATAGACTGGGTAGACTTGAGATAAGAAAATATGAAGCAAGAATAACTACAGATGGTAAGAAAGTCAGAACTAATTTGCCCATTGATTGGGATAGGACTCTCAAGCTCTGGTATGAAGACGAGGAATCCTATAAGAATAAAACACTCATTAAAGTCGAGGAGAAAGAGATATATAAAGTCTACTACAATAGAAATGTAGCAGAGTTTACTAACAAGACTTTCTATCAATTTGATGTTAATAGAGAGTTAAAGAGAAGATTAAAACAGAATATTAAAGAAGGAAAGTTAGATGCTTTCACAATATAAATTATTTTAATATGGCAGAGCAATATACGAATGTTAGAATTATTTTAGACAAATTACTTAGGCATCCTCTTATGCAGGATTTGCCTCTTGAGTCTGCTGTAGATTATACTGTTGATTTCCTGAGAATAGTTGGAGTCCCTTCCATGTTCATGGAGAAAACAGAGATAGTTGAGATAGAAAAGTATAGGGCAATGCTTCCTTGTGATTATTATCAGATGATTCAGGTTAGAAAAGTAGGGGGACCAGCTTTCAGATATTCTTCAGATTCATTTCATATGAGTGAATGTAAGGGTAATTGTGGCAGAGAACTTGCTGATTTGACATATAAGATTCAAGGTAATGTGATATACACTTCTATTGAGAAAGGAGAAATTGAGCTATCCTATGAGGCTATTGCTACAGACTCAGAAGGCTATCCTCTTCTTCCTGACAATAGTAGTTTCACAAGAGCATTGGGGCTGTATATTAAGAAACAGTGGTTTACAATACTATTTGATTTAGGAAAGATAAATCCTGCTGTGTTACAGAATGTTCAACAGGAATATGCTTGGGCAGTTGGTGATTGTCAGACTGAGTTCAATAGATTGTCTATTGATAAGGCAGAATCATTCTATAACTCATGGAGAACTCTGATACTTAGAGATACAGAGCATAGAACTGGCTTTAAAAACAATGGAAGTAAGGAAAGATTAAAACTATATTAATATGCAGCGGGGACAATCTATTTTCAAAATTAGAGGGATGCAGAGAGATTTAAGTGTTTCTGCGTTCAACTCTCAATATTCTTATGAAAATAAGAATATTAGAATAATGTCTACAGATGATAATACTCTGCTAAGTATATCTAATGAGAAGGGAAATATATCCCCCTATATTTATGGGATAGGAGATTCTATAAAAGGTATTCCAATTGGGCAGTCTCTTCTTAATGACGAATTAGTAATATTCTCGTCTGGGCAGATAAAAGATATAGATGCTTCGTCTAGTACTATAAATGATTTGACAGCTACTGAGAGGAACATTGAAGATATTGATTCTGAAGATTTTAAAGATAAAATATACAAGATATGGTTAGATGGATTAAATATAAGAGGAAAAATCTTATTCTCTGGTGATTTGAAGTTTAATCCAAAGTATCCTATAGAAACTATCTCATTATATGAAAATGAGAATTCCAAGAAGGTATATTGGGTAGATGGACTTAATCAACCAAGAGTTATAAATATAGCATCTATAGCTGACTGGAAAGATAATTCTTTTGATTTTGTAAAAAATGTAATATCTCCTGATAGAGTATCTATAGATACTATAAATGGTGGAGGGCAATTCTCTAGTGGTGTGATACAGTATTGCTTAACATACGTTAGTGAATATCTGCAGGAAAGTAATATAGTTTACACATCTCCTCTGTATTTTACTTCTTCTGGAGGTAAAGGAGGCTCTCCGGAAGAGTTATCTAACAATTCCTTTAGGATAAATATTTATAATCCAGATACTTCTTGGGATTATGTAAGAATATATAGTATTTTTAGGTCATCTATAAATGCAACTCCAGAAGTTAAAAGAGTTATAGACTTAACCATAAGTGCAGCTAATGAAAATAGTTTGACCTATACAGATTCTGGAAATTACGGAGATATAGAAGATCCTACAAAACTTTTATATGTTGGAGGTGTAGAGGCTGTGTTTGGAACCATATCACATAAGGATGGTACATTATTCCTTGGAGACATTAAGGTTAGTGATGATCACTTGTGGGTAGAAAATAATACAAAGGCTGATACAGTATTTGGCACAGAGAGAATTTTAGATAGGCTTCCACTCCAGCAAGGAGTTTATAGTTATGAGAATACCTTACCTAATCCAACAGAGAGAATATTTAAATATGGGGAAACTTATAGACTTGGAATACAATTCCAAGATAAAGTAGGCAATTGGACTAATCCTATATTTATAACGGATATAGTAAATAATATTAAACCAACTGGTGGAAGAGAAATAAGTACTGGAAGTGGTACAGATAAGCAGAATGTAGGATGTTTTTGTGGAATATTCTATAATGATAATATCCTAACTAAATATCTAAAGGAACATGGATATATTAATGCTAGACCTCTAGTGGTTTATCCCAAATTTTCAGAAAGAACTATCATAGCTCAAGGAATAGTGTGCCCTACTGTATTTAGAGCTTCTGACAGATACAATAATGCTCCTTATGCTCAGTCCTCTTGGATATTTAGACCATTTGGAATAGGAGAACAGGGTAATATGGGTACTACCACTTTTAACAGCCATGGTTATAGGGCTGAGTTTAGGCACTTTATGCATTTACCTCCAGTGAACTATAGAGAGTGTGAAATACAAAATGCAGGACTCGATAGTTTGAGTCTTGTTACTCCATTTATAACTTCTAACCATTCTATTTGGATCAATAATTACGGAGATGAGTTCTTTGTAGATCATTCAATTTTCACTTTTCATTCTCCAGATATTGAATTGGGGGACGAATTTACAATGGATAATCTATATAACTATAGGATAAGAGTAGTAGGGATTGTTCCTATAAGTTCAAAATATGTTACCAGAACTTTGTCCACTTCTTCCCCCACTTTAACTTATACATATACTGGAGGAAGCTCAACTGGATATGGAAGGTATATCGAAGGACAGGAAATTTCTTTAGATTCTAAATTGGATATAGCACAAGCATGGTATAGTATTGGAGCTGATGTTTTGTGGATGGATTATGCTGTTAAAGGAGATAAGGTAGTAGCTAGAGAAGGAAATTATTCCTGGGGATATCTTACATACCTGTGGCATAGAAATGGGTCTCTTAATAATGATAATGGAGGAGGATCTGCTAAGTTAAAATCCAAAACTGAAGCAATGATGAGATTCTCCTATAATACTTATTATCTAGATACTCCTGTGCTGATACAGAGTAGTAAAGATTTTCCTGATATGTCTATATGGGATTCTAATGAGGTATCTGCTATATATGTGGGGGGTAAAACATATTATGGTAATATAGACTCTATAATATCTCCGGTAAAGGGAGAAACAGGAAACTATAATTATCCGGTAATTGTAACTGGATCATCTAGTGATCAAGGTATACCAAGAGATATATATAGAGGTTATGCAAGAAAACCTGAATATACTAATCCAGGTTCTGGAGGCAGTGTTCCTGTGATGGATACTAAGTTAACTGGTGCTGTTAGCATGAAATATAAATCTCCCAAACACTTAGTCATAAATTTGGGAGATATATATACTGATAGCAATAGTCAAACGAATTATACTCAATGGATACTTCCACAAATTAAATCTGAAAATGGTAACATTATAAATCTTCCTTATGGTGAAACTCAAACTAGTCCTCCCTTCTGGACAAATATAAGTTCAGGAAATACTATATTTAATTATAGAAGTATAGAAATACCAGATGATATAGGAGATTATTTCAGTCCTGGATATGATACAGCAGCTGGAGGAGGAGTTATGTATCTGTGTGATATAATAAGAGACAATATAGATGAAACTACTCTATTTGGAGGAATGACTAAGGATGCTATGTTAGCTAATGAATGGTTAATAGCTGGGGAAGATACATCTCTACAGAACTTATCTGAAAATGATGGATTTTATGTGTATTGGAATTGGGGGGATACCTACTATCAAAGATACGACTGCTTAAAGACTTACCCATTTGATTCAGAATCCCAAAATAATGTAGTAGATGTTTTATCTTTCATGTGTGAGACTAGGATAAATTTAGATGGGAGGTATGATGATAATAGGGGTACTAAAAATCTACTCAATATTAACATAGACAACTTCAATAAGATAAATAAAGTATATTCTCAGGATAACAATTACTTTATCTATAGAATGACTGACTCTTCAACTGAAGTTAGAGAATTTCCCAATTCTATAACTTGGACAAAGACTAAGACTAATGGAGAACTAACTGATTCCTGGACTAATATAACTTTAGCTTCTGTCCTAGACTTGGATGGAGATAAAGGAAAAATAAGAGCCTTAAGAAGATTTAATAATGAGCTTATAGCTTTTCAAGACAGAGGAATAAGTAATATATTATATAATTCAAGGACTCCATTATCCTCTACAGATGGTATTCCTATAGAGTTAGCAAATTCAGGAAAAGTAGATGGAAAGAGATATTTATCAGATAAAATAGGATGTACGAATAAATGGTCCATAAGAGAAACTCCTAATGGAATTTATTTTATAGATGATATATCAAAAGGTATATTCTTATTTAGTGGAGAAATAGCTAATTTATCTGATAAGTTAGGTTTCCACTCCTGGATAAATAGTAGATCCACAGATGTGAATATATGGAATCCAATTGACTTTAGTGGGTTTGTAACATATTATGATAAAGTTAATGGAGATGTATTCTTTATATCTAAAGAAGAGTGTTTGGCCTTCTCAGAACCTTTAGGTCAATTCTCGTCATTTTATAGTTATGAGAATACACCATTTTTCTCTAATATAAAAGATAGAGGAATCTTTATAAGACCTTCATATAAAGAGGATGCCTATAAATTATGGCTTCATAATGAAGGAGAATATAATATGTATTTTGATAAATATCAGCCATTTTATATTACTGTTATAGCTAATGATAATCCTACCTTAGATAAAACTTTTACTAATATTGAGTTCAGATCAGATTCATGGAAATCTGAGGAGCTAATTAATTCTACCTTCGACACATTAAAGGTATGGAATGAGTACCAAAAAGGTATGATTAAATTATCTGACGCATTATCAAGGCCTTCCTCTTTGAAAGAAAGATTTAGAATATGGAGAGCTAACATCCCAAGAGATTGTTTTAATCATAGAGATAGGATTAGGAATCCTTGGATATATCTTAAACTTTCTAGAGATATAGAGAATACTAACAGGACCATACTTCATGATCTAATAGTTAAATATCTATATTAATTATATTTAAAGTAACAATGAGTAAAGAATTATTTTATTCATTGTTACTTTTTTTGTATAAACCTTGCATAGAATATAAGTTTAATTTATATTTGCAAATAAAATGCTATTATATGAATGAAAGATACCAGATTGGATATATAAAGCAAAAGCCTTATTCACTCAATATTCCATCTTTTAATTTAAATGAGCAGAAACCAATTACTATACCTACTTCAGCATCTATTGATAACTTAAGTTGGTTAGATGATATTGGATCTATTGCTGGTGGAATCAGTGGTGTGATTGGGACCTCTCTACAAAATTCTAAAATTGAAGATACTTCAGATGTAGAGAGTCAAATAGATTCAGCCCTAAATTATAAAGTTGGAGCTCAATCTAATGAGTCACTACTTGATGAGTGGGGCAATTATAATCCATTAGATTATGTGACTTACTCAGATATTAGAGGAGGAAACGTAGCTCAAAGAGGGTTAAATACTTTATCCTCGATAGGTTCTGGAGCAATGGGTGGAGCCTCTATTGGAGGCCCTATAGGAGCTATTGTAGGAGGAGTTGCGGGTCTTGGAAGTTCTATAGCAGGTTGGCTGACTGGAAATGCTAAGGCCAGAAGAAAAGTTAAAGAGTTAAATAATAAAATAGATGCGGCAAATAGACATGTACAGAGTTCATTTGTTAACTCGGCTAGATCTATAGATGAAATCAATGATATGAACATATTATCTAATTATTCAGCTTACGGAGGTCCTATAAATATGAGATCATTCTCACCTATGTCTCCTTTTGGAAATAGATATAGTAAAGGAGGAGCTATAAGAATTAAACCTAGTAAGAGAGGAACTTTTACAGCTGCTGCGAAGAAACATGGTAAATCAGTGCAGGCTTTTGCTTCTCAAGTATTAGCAAATAAGGAAAACTACTCTCCAGCTATGGTTAAGAAAGCCAACTTTGCTAGAAATGCAGCTAAATGGAAACATGCTGATGGAGGTAATCTTAATACCGTAGCACCTTTAGTTTATCCAGCTCCTGAGTGGATCTATAATCCTCTTGAAGAGCCTGATAATGCTCCTGTATATTCTCCTGATAATTATATTTCAGATGCTCAGTATATAGCAGATAGGTGGGCAGCTGAAAATTCTATTAAGGAAGGATGGGATCCAAATACTAACACTTATTCTCCGCACCCAAGTGCAGAAGGAGGGAAGAAGACTGTAGGTCCTGGCATAAAACTAGGAGCATATAAAGGATTTACTCAAGATAGACCCTATACAATAGAGGAACTAAATAACCAAGTAGTAAAAATATCTAGAGAAAAGGAAAAGCATATTAAGAAAGTTTTAGGTACTGATACTATCTCTCCTCAAATAATGAGAGGGTTAGTAGACCTCTCATATCAAATAAAGGGAGATATTGCAAAAAAATATCCTCTATTATTAGAGGCAGTAAAAGAGGGGAATTTGAATAAAATAAAAGAAGAAGCTAAAGTACATTATACACCTAAAGGAAAAACAAAGCCTATAGAAGATACTAGAAGAAATAAGTTCAGAGAGGATAATTTTTGGTATTATGAATTAGGAGGTCCTATAAATACTCATGGAGGGGTATTTGATAATGGTGTCACCATTGTAGGTAATGGGGGAACTCATGAGGAGAACCCATTAGAAGGTGTACAGATGGGTGTAGATGAACAGGGAATACCTAATCTAGTTGAGGAAGGGGAAGTAATATTTAATGACTATGTATTTAGTAATAGAATGAAAGCTCCTAAGAATCTCAAGAAAAGGTATAAATTTAAAGGAAAAACCTTTGCTGATGTAGCTAAATCTATTCAAAAAGAAAGTGAAGAAAGACCTAATGACCCTATTAGTAAAGCTGGGCTAGATGTTAATATGGCTAGATTAGCAATGTCTCAAGAAGAGGTAAGAAATAGTAAGATGAAAAAGAGAACTTCAAATAAATATGCTGGAGGAGGAGTATTGCCATATATGAGATATGCTCCAGCTGTAGGGGCTGGAATAAATGCTTTGACAGACCTTATTGGCTCAACAAATAAATATGACTATTCTAATATAGATTTAATTCAAGATGTAATAGATAATCTACAGACTGTGAGTTATAAGCCTGTAGGAAATTATCTTACATATAGACCTTTCGATAGGAATTTCTATATAAATAAACTTAATTCTCAAGCTTCTGCTACAAGAAGAGCAATAGAGGGATTATCTGGTGGAAATAGAGCAACTAAAATAGCAGGGATAGTAGCCTCCGATTATAATACACAAGGGAGACTAGGTGATTTAGCTAGACAGGCTGAGGAATATAACTTAGCTCAAAGAGAAAGAGTTGAAGCCTTTAATAGAGGAACTAATCAATTTAATTCTGAAATGGGTCTGAGAGTAGGTCAAATAAATAAACAGAATGATGAACTAAGGCTTAAATCGGCTATTACTCAAGCCCAACTCAGAGATCAAATTGATTCTGCTGTGTCTGCTGCTAGATCTGCTAACTTAAATAACTTCCTAGACTCTTTAGGGGATATTGGAAGAGAGGAGACTATATTTAATTTGATTAATAGTAATCCAGGACTTAGATATGGATATACTGGCAGAACTGGAAATATAGGATATAAGACCAGATCTAAAGGTGGTTATTTAACTATTAAAAAGAAGAAGTAATATGGCAAGATATGTAATAACCGGTAGTAAATTCAAACCCTTTTCTTATGCTGAATTAATACAACCTATACAACTTGCTGAAGCTGCTCATCAAGCTGTAGAAGACCAATATAATGAATTATCTACTAAGGCCAATGTATGGGAAAATATAGCTAATGAACAGAATTCCCCATACACATATAATATGTATAAGACCTATGCAGATGATTTAAAATATCAAGCTGATCAATTAGCTACTTCAGGTCTTACTCCTGCTTCTAGACAAGGCTTAAATAATATGAGGACTAGATATAGTCAGCAGATAGTACCTATCGAGCAAGGGTATGCAGCTAAAGTAAGAGATATAGAAGCTCAGAAACAAGCTAAGTTAAAGGATAACACTTTGATGTTTGATAGAGAAGCAGCCTTTACTAATCTAGATGATTACGTAAGAAATCCTAACTTAAGTTACACTGCTTATTCAGGACAGACTCTAGCATCTCAAACTTCTCAAATGGCCAGAAATTTAGCTAAGGAGTTAAAAGAATATAAGAAAGGTAAACCTATCGATGCTTATACTAACACCTTCCTGACTAAATATAATGTATCTTCTGATGATGTTCTATATGCAATAGAACATCCTAATGACAAAAGAAGTAATAAAGCATTAAGAGCTATAATGGATGCAGCTGTAAATGCTTCTCCTATTCCTTCTTGGGGAGATATGGATACATTAGATAGAGCTTACCAGTATGCAGGAATGGGATTATGGGATGCTATTGGAGAGGAAAGAGTAACACCTATAGAGAATTATGGAGCAAGACTAGCTGCTAGACAAGCTGCTGGAAGCTCTTCTTCAGCAACAGTTCCTAGAGTACCATGGAGAGCCATACCTATAACTAGAACTAATGAACAAATAAGGAATACTACTCAAATGAAGAGTGATGCTGAATTTCTAAGAGAGTTAGCAAGTAATCCATCAAAAGCTCTTGATGTTCAAAAAACTTATTACCCTGGTGTAAAAGGTAGAGGAGAGCCAGGTAGTGCTGATATTAATATTGCTCCAGGAGATGTTGTAACACAACCTTATATGAAGAGACTTTCCGATATAAGTAAAAAATATGGTATAAACGTCAACTTTAATATAGGAGATAACGGAAATAATTCTACAGAAGGGTTAATTAAAGCAGCAGAAGAATTAGAATCTAGAATAAGAAAGAGTGCTATAAGAAGTACAGGCTATGCTCTTACAAACACGAACTTTGATTTAGGGTCTAGAATACTAGCAGAGAATATCAGATCCAGAAGTCAAAGAGCAAATGATGACACTGGAGCATTTGAAATAGAGGATGGAAAAGTAAAAAGTAAACCTTCTAAGTTAGAAGACGTAATTGGTTATATTAATAAAGATGCACAGATTGAGTTTGATCCTTCATTGGGTGTGGTGCTTAGAGGAAGCATTCAAGATGGTAAAACATATAAGACTAAATCATTCCTTCTTGACCCAGAAGTAATAGCTGGAGAATCTATAAATGTTGGAGGGAGAATCTATAATAGATATCAATACCTTATAGATTTAATTAATGAGAGTATAGAGAATAATGATGTAGAAGCTGCTACTGCTATATCTACTAGATTAATGGAAGATTTAGATAGTTACTTTAATTCTATAGCAAAGACACAAGGAAATACTATGTCAGCAAAAGAAGAGGAAGCAGCTTCTTATTATAGAAACTAAAATTAATCATAATGGCAAATGGAATAAATGATCCTTCTAAAAGGGGAATTTCTGGATTAAAAGGTTTAAATACCACTGAAGGGATAAATAGATATCTAGATGAACTTGGATATAGTAGGAGTATACCAGAATATAAAATGAGAAAGGCTGCATCTCCAGAACCTATAATTCAAGAGGTTGGAGAGGTAGGAGTAGGAGATTCTTATTTCGATAGAGGTATAACTTCTCTTACTCAATTACAAGATTTAGAAAATACCAGGGGAGAGTTACAACCCTGGTATTCTCAAATATCAAATGGTTTAGCTAAAGGTGCAGTTCTAGCAGGTACTACATTCTTAAGTGGTACTCTTGGATTATTGTTTGGTGCTAAAACAGCTATAGAGGAAGGAAGATGGTCAGGACTATGGGATAATCCCTTTGATAAAGCATTACAGTCAGTTAATGAGTGGGCTGAAGAAGCCCTTCCCAATTACTACACCAGAGAAGAGCAAGAAGGCCCTTGGTATGATAATATATTTACTGCCAACTTTATAGGGGACAAGTTTATAAAAAACCTAGGATTTACAGTAGGAGCTTTTTATGGAGGTAATCTCATCTCTAAGACCTTGAAATCAACTGGGCTACCTCAAATAATAGGTGCTATAACAAAGAGCTCAAAAGCTCCAAAGCTTGTAACATCTGGAGTAGGAGCTGTAGCATCTGCTGTTAATGAAGGTAGAATAGAAGCATTAAATAATTCAACTGATTGGTTTAATTTACAGAAAGCACAGATCGATGATGATTATACTAGTAGATTAGATGCTATAGGTCAATCTTATGTGAGAGGAGAAGATGGTACTATTACTTTAACTGGGAATATAAGTGAATTAGGTCTAGCTCTACAAGAGGCTCATTCATCGTCTATCAGTAGGTTAACTGAAGATAGATTGAAGATGGGTAATATGGATCTATTGATGAACCTACCAGTACTTACAGCTTCTAATATTATCCAGTTCGGTAAGATGTATGCTAATGGATTTAAGACAGCAAGAAAGGCAACTAACATAGTTGGAGAAGCTGGAGAATATACTACTAAAAGAACTATAGGTAGAGGGGTAGCTAAATCTACTATGGGAGCCCTCTCTGAAGGTCTTGAAGAGATTTCACAAGGAGCAGCAAGTAGAATATCTGGTAATTATTATGAAGATGATGTAAACAATTTCTATAAAGCTAAAATAGATCCGCAAGCTGAACAAGAGACATTAAGTTGGATAAAATCCTTTGCTCAAGGAATTAATGAAACAGTGAATGATGGATCATCTTGGGAAGAATTTTTTATAGGTACTCTTACTGGAGCTCTTGGCATGCCTAGATTCAGAGGAGTGAGAAGTAGTGATGGTAGATTACAGTCTCCTATTACTCTTGAGGGAGGAATCTATGGTGGATTTAGGGAGTATATGGATAAGATAAACAGAGAGACTGAAATAGCTAATTATATGAACAATAGAGTTCAGTCTCCTGAATTCAAGAATTATTACCAAGGGCTCATTAGACATAATAAATATCAAACTGATATGAACCAGGCTGTAGAAGAGAATAATGAGTTTGAGTTCAAAAATGCTGAATATGCTCAGTTAGTTTCTGATATTGCGATGTTTGATAATGCGGGAAAACTTGAGGATTTAACTACTCTAGTTAATGCCGCCTATGATACCTCTGATGAAAACCTTGCATCTATAGTTGAAAATACTACTTCCACTATAACTGATGAAAGTGGTAAAGAAGTTAAAGTTGGTCCATTTATTGACAGAAATGGTAATCCCATGTATAGTACTCCAGAAGGAAAGCAGGAAATGATAGATAAGCTGACTCAAACAAAAGATGAGATGCTTAATACTATCACAAGCTATACTAAGATTAAAGATGATATTGATGTAAGAACAGGACAACAGTTAAATGATGAACAGCTTGAAGAATTAACATGGCTAAAAGCTCAAATTGGTAATTGGCAGGATAGGGCTAATCAACTTTCAAGTGAGATTAAACCTACTATAGGTACTATATTAGGAAGTATGTCTCAGCTTGCTAATATGTATAATTCAGTTAAGGCTGAGGAAGGTAGAGCTCATGCAGGATTAACTGATTTGTATAATTCTGCTGATAAGAATGAAAGGCAAATAAGAAAGAACATGTCTATCCTTGAGACTGTAAGAAATCTTGATGGTAAAACCTTTACTTATCTTTTATCAAAAGATCCTAAGTTAGTAGAGGGAATCAAGTCAGTAGTAGAAAGTCCTCTTAGTGGTGTAGCTGCTGATGATGCACAAGTATTCAATGAAAAGATTGATGATATTGTGAAGTTAGTAAATGCAACTGATAATTATAATACTAAACTAAAGGAGTATCTTGAGAATCCTACTAAACTTCAAGAAGACATAGTATCCTCTACTGAGGAGGTTGCTAAGAAGGAATCCAAGAGAAAATCTGATAATCTAAAGAGTAAGTTACTTTCAGCTACTAATTTATCTGAGTTTAGACAGGCTCTTAATGAGGAAGAAGATACTGCTATAAAAGAAGAAACACTTAAATCTCTTGAGGATGAAGGTAATGAGGTGTCTAAGAATTATGAAGAAACAAACTCATATAATACAGAAGTACAAAGAGTAATTAATTCTCTCAATGAAAGTCCAGATATTAAAATGGATGCTCTTAAACTTCTTCAAGACCAATTTGAGAACTCTTCTAATTTAGAAGAGATAGCAAATCCTAACTCTATATATATTGATAACTCATATGCTTTATATGATGATAATTTAACTCCTGAGGAGAATACCATTAAATTTCAAGAGGCTCAATATGCTCTTCTCAGAGCAATGAATCAAGTCAATAATGAGAATAGATTTAAAAATAGATTCTCACAAGATTATAGAACATTAAGGGAAAAAGGTAAACCAAATCCTTTAGCTCCTGCAAAAGATACTACAGGAGATAGTGAAACTTCTACTATTCCTTCAGTTGATACTAGAGGGCTTCCTGTTACTACTTATGAGCCTCCTGCAGGTAATGTAACTTCAACTCAAGTAAGAGATGAGAATAAGGAAACTAATGACAGAATAGAGACTCCACAATCACTTGATAGTAAACAAAAGGGTAAAAGGCCTTATTATAGACCTTCAATACCTGAACTGCATATTCAAGCAAGCAAGGAGGGAGATTTTAGACCATTCAATATAGTAGCTGCTGAAAGGGAGCATGGGGTAAATTTTGATGAGTTATATAACTATCTAAAAGATAATGGTGCATTTACTTATGTGAATGAGGGTAATCTAAAGGTAGGTGATGAGCTTGGATTTATGATTGACCCTGAATTCAATGACCATACAATTTTCATTATAGATAGAAGAAACAATCAGATTGTAGGTAGTCTTGACGAATCTGACTATTCAGTAAGTAGATATGAAGGTCTTGCTGGTCTTGAAGAGAAGATAAAAGCTGAATTTGCACAAAGAGGTGATAAAACTAAGAAATTCATTGCTACTCCTACCACAAGAGTATCACAAATAATGGTAGGTAGAATACCTTATAGTACTGAGGAAAGAAGCTTGGCTAATATACCTAATGTATTAGGGGAAGGTAGAGAACCTATCTTTGGTATAATCAAGAATGGTACTCTTTCTACTAATGGTAAAATAGATGATAGTCTTATTATCAAACCAGTAGATATGGCTCAAAAAGAGGGTAGAATGTATCTACTTATTCCTAATGCTGCTGGTAAATATTCACCTGCTGCTTTAAGAGTGAAGCACTTCAATAAAACTGAATTCAATCCTGATGATATTGAAATACAAAGCGCACAGATGTATAAAAATATACAGGAGTCTATTGAAGCACTTGCTAATTCATTGAGTGAAGATGACTTAAATAATGCAGTAAAGTCTCTTTCAACTAACCTTTACACTGGAGATTTGCATATTGATTGGTTTACATCAGATGCAGGTAATGGTATTAGATTTACTAAAGTACAAAGAGATGCTCAAGGTAATGAGATATATGAAGAGAAAGATGGTAAAAGGATAAGGAAGGAGACTGTAAAAACAGTATTCTTGACTGAAAAATGGGACCAAAATACTCTATATTCTATTATAGGAGATAAGGAGATACAGACAGGACCTGCTTTAAAAAATATTGATGATATCTCGAAGGAAATAAGGGAAATTCTTCTTGACTTCAATTTACTTCTTCAAGTGAATCTAGGTATGTTGAATAAAGGTGGGTACAATAATATGCTTATCAATTCTAATGTACTTACATCAAATATCTCAGATGCAAGGGTAATAAGTAGTTGGTTTACTACTGATTACTTTGATATAGAGGGTAACCTACATCAAGCTATAAGTCCTGCATCCATATCTCCAGATACTACAAGGAAGATAGAAACCCCTGTAGGTGGAACTGAAGGTGTTATCACAGGTACTAAGGTGGTTATTGATGGTGTTACTTATGGAGTAGACTTAACTACTGGTATTATATACGATAGTAATAATCAGAGAATATATCCTGAAAATGCTCAATTAATCAGTGACTTAGCTTGGGCAAATGCTAACTTTGGTGATGCTACCAATGGCTCTTTGATATGGAATAACAGAATTCTATTACCAAGTGGTCAGGTATTAGATAGAGGAACTCAAAAATATTTAACAGGTGAAAATGCTCAGAAGGTTAAAGATAAGATTGCTGGAAGAGAAAGAACTGTAGGAGATAGTAAGAAAGTCATAGCACAAATAGCTGAGAACCAAAAGAAAGTAGATAAGGCAAGAACTGATAGTGAATTTTACTATATACTTGAGGAAGATGGCCAGTATCATGCATATGAAAGAGTACATAATAGATTAGGAAGTAATTGGGTTGAGTCAAAGAAACAGTCTGATTCTCTCAAAGATATAAGAGTAAAATTATCTCAATTATCAGATAATGTTACTCAGTACAATAACTACTTGAAGTACTTAGGTAATCACTGGAAAGTTGATTTAAGTGCATTCAGTGGTAAGATTGATGCAAGAAGTAGAGATACTATTGTAAATATCATAAGAGATGGTATGTCTGGTACTAACTCACAGAGAGCCTTGAATGCTGGTACTGCTGTAGATAGTGTGATTAGAAACTTCTTTACATCAAATGATACTCCTGTAAAGCCTGATAATATGAGTGAGAAAGCCTTCACAGATTTGATTGCCTCACTTACAGAAATCAGGTCTAACATTGAGGCAAGGGGTGAAAGATTCCTAACCAATAACATTGTACTATTCCAAAAGTATGCTGATGGGACAAGAGTTGCAGGTGAGGTTGATATTCTTTCAGTAGATGCAGATGGAAACTTCAGGATATATGATGTAAAGACAAGCAAATATAGCTTCTATGATTTCACAGACAGATATGGTCATAGAGTAAATTACTTCACCAGTCCTTCAGCTACTCAAAGAATGAGTGCTAAGGATTACTATACTCTACAATTGTCTGCATACAAGAATCTGTTTGAGTCTCAATATCATACTCCTATTACTACACTTGCTGTTCTACCATTTGTCCTTAACTATAATAAGGATGTTGTTGATGGAGTAACAAAGGAGAAGGGTATAATGATAACCTACAATCCTGCTGTTAATGTACCATTAGTAGGTGCTGTAAAGGCAAGTGAGCCTACTCCTACTAATTCAACAATACCAGTCTTTAATAGTGCTCTTGAGACACAGGACCCTGTTAATAATGTGCTTCCTGAATATAGTCTTGAAGACAGTAAGGTAGGTTATTTTGTAAGAGATGGTAAATTACACAAGAGTTATCTAACTCCTATTGGTAAAGTGAATGGTGTTGATGTATATATGGCTAAGATACCTACTATAACTAAGGGATTTGGTAGACAAGGTGAAGAAGCCCATGTTGCAAGTAATTCATATATGGCAGTATTCCCTAATGGTAATTCAATTACTCTTATCAAGAATGACCCAATGACCATGACTGAGCAACAGGCTAAAGATACTATAAAGAAGATGCTTAATGGTAATCCTCAAAGAGTGGTAGATATGTCAAATGAAAAGACTCTCATGTTTGACCCTGCATCTGCTCCTGTAGTAGAAGCACCTAAAACTGAGACTCCTGCCACTATATTATCTACTCCTACTGAGTCTGGGGCAGCTAAGGCTGCACAAGCAGAACAAGCAGTAAATGAGAATGATGATGAATTTGAGGATGACTTGGATTTGGGTAGTTTGAGAAGAGTGGATGATGAGACAAGAGGTGCTTGGAATCAAGAGAAAGAACTTGCTTGGATAAAGAAAGTCCTTCCTCAATTATCTGATAATGATAGAGTAAGAGTAGTGAAAGGTCTTATTAGAGTTGGTAATCAAGGAGCATTAGCTTGGGGACAATTCAATAATAGCATAATTACTTTATCTGATATAGCTGCTGAGGGTACTACTTACCATGAAGCCTTCCATGTAGTATTTCAACTCCTTCTTGACAATAATGAGAAACAAGCATTATTGGCTGAAGCTAAAGAAATATATGGTAATAAAGATGATGCTTCTCTTGAAGAGGATATGGCAGAAGGGTTTAGAGAGTATGTAATGACAAGAGAGAATAGAGGTATAGGTAGAAAGATTCTTGACTTCTTCAAAGACTTATTTGCTAAGGTTACTAATTGGAATAACATGAGACCTCACTTGATTGATTACTATAGAAATATCAATGAAGGAAAGTACTCATCAAGTAATTACAAAGTACCTTCATTAAGTCAAATGAGAGAATCAAAGAAACAAGACACTACATCATTTGAGTCATTAGATGCTGAGATACAAGAATCTCTATTGAATAAGGGATGGACACAAGAGAAGTTTGATTCAATCTCTCAACAGGAGAGAGACCAAGTAGTTAAATGTATAGCTCTTTAATCAGTAGGGTGAAATTTTTTATAAAGGAGAAAGAAAAAGGGAAGTAGATTAAGTTCTACTTCCCTTTCTTTTTATCCTTATTTTATTGCTTGAAGAATGGAATACCAGTCTCAGGATGCAATCCTCTATAAATAGTCCTGTTCATAGGAATTATAGGAGATTCAAAGAATGACTTGTATGCAGTACTGTGTCCTTCATACCTGCCAGACTGTAATTCATCCATGTAGTTCCAAGGATTGAGCAGCTTAGTCAAATCAAGCATATTCTCAATTGTATTCACACCAGCAGCAGGTGATTTGATAATCTTCAAACCTTCTGAAATCATAGGTTTGCCGGGTATCATAGCACCTAATTCAGTGTACAATCTTCTTGCTTGATATTCAGCCATCCTCACTAACCAAGGTCTATCCTTATCATCAGACCATTCAATGAGACCAATAATAGCCATTACTGCCAAGAAGTGACCTGTCTCAGTCAATGCTCTTCTTATGTTAGCCTTCTCAGTAGGGGTAAGCTCATTCCACCTTGCAGCAAGATTAAATTGAGTTTCTCTTAAATCTCTTGCAAGTTGTAACAGGAATCTACCACTTGTTCTATAATAACCTTCAGTCCAAGCATCCAAATCATAGTTATAAGTAGCTGACTTGAATCTTCTATTCAGAGATGGCTTAATCCATTTTCTGAACATCATACCCATTCTACCAATAGCTAATCTTTGTACTGCTGACCTATCAGCCTTATTGTAAATACCGTGCATTCTCTGATTGATTGCTGCACTTCTTCTACTGAACTTGATAATGTCATCCTGTGTAAATGCAGAGCCATCAGCCTTTGTATAACCCTGCTTCAATTGAAGTTTAGCACCAGCTTTCTTATTATTCTTATCAATAGGAACTACTTCCATAGCATCCCATAGACTGACAATCTTACCATTAGGTGCTTTCATCTTACAGGCATCAGCTAAGGCTAAAGAAGTTCTATTCTGCATCCAGTGCTCACCTGCATTATTCATAAAGAATAATGTAGATGTGCCAAACATTCTACTGAACCAAGTCTTCCTATCAAAGTTCACTTTTCTGACATCCTGCTCATACTCTTGCATCACATTGAACAATTCATCCCATAGAGCAAGTTTACTTGTCTTTACTCTATTACCTATTTCAGCAAGATATGCAGGAAGAGATTGACCATATATCCTATCAGCAGTAATTGTATTCTTCTCATTGAAGAACTCACCAGCAAATGACTCAATTCTCATCATCACTTTACCAGTAGCCAAGTTAGATATACCTGAGAGAACATTAAGTGCTAAATTGTTCATAGAAGTAACTCTATTCACAAAGTTAGCTACTTTACCCTTATCAATATTTGTCTTACCAAATGTGCCTTCATCTGCCATGTATCTTCCATATACTTGCATTTCAAAGAAGTCATTCAGTCTTTGGACAAATCTTGTAGCTTCTCCTTCTTTTGTTAATTTACTCTCAACCTTTCTACCTACTGCCTTGAACTTTTCTACAAGTGGCTTACCTCCTTGAGTTTGGATTACTTGTCTTTCTCTTAGCAAATCTCTACCTAATTCAAGCACATCAATAACCTTGTTCATTTCATCAAAGTCATTAGCCATTGCAGCATAGGCTGTGAGAGTACTTACAATGTCAGTAGACAAGTCATTTGCACTTTCTCCCTCTTTCAGTTTAGTAAAGTATATAGGAAGAGTCTGTACCTCATTGCCTTCAAAGTCCTTCACTGTGGCTCTGTCTCCAAAGTCCACATCATCAGTTCTTCTAATAAACTCATCCTTGATACTTTCCCATATCTGCTTTGCACCTGACTTCACACCATCAGATGATTTGACTCTCTCAAGCAAGTCCTTTCTTATCTTGACAGCATTAGTAAGTGTAGTGTACTTCTCAGGCAAATAAGAATCCAACTGGGACTTAATGTTCATCACTGTGTCATAATACTCTTTCTGAGCTGCATTCAGTCTTTGGTATTGCTTATTACCATAGATTGACATCTTAGGTACTTTCTTGCCATTGACTATTTCCATATTGGCATCAAACCAAGCCTGTCTTTCCTTCTTGTACTTCTCAGAATTTTCACCAACAGGATTCTTACCATACTTCTCATTAAGAGATTTGAACATTTCTCTTACTTTCTCCTTGAACAAGGCTTGATTGATTTCAGAGATATAATTACCACTTAAATTACCCTTACTGTCCCTCTCAAACATCCAGTCAGTATTCTTAATACCAGCCTCTTCAAGTTTAATAGTGGCAGCCTGTAATTGTTTCATTACATCAATAGTCCTCAATCTTGCCCGTTCCTTACTCTTCTTGACAGCTTGGTCCATTACTTTCAACATATAGTCAGAAGAATCTGCCATACTGTCAAGCCATCTGTCAAAGAAGGAAATATCCTCATCAGCCATCTTCACTAAATCCTCAGCCTTAATCACTTTACCCTTGAACTTACCAAAAGGTATCATGATATTTTCTCCTACAAATGGCTTAATGAAGTCCACAAATAGAGGCATAGACACATCATTGTACTTAACAAATAGGTCTCCAATCAAAATAGAAGCATTATCTAATGCCACTCTGACTCTCTGACCATATCTATTATCAGTGTATCTTTCCTCATCTACCAATGCCTTTCTTATATCCTCAATGATATTCTTATATGAGTACATGTAATTTCTCACATCTCTCAATACAGAAGCTCTTTCATTTGCATTAGTGGCTGGAGTGTTTCTTAGCACCTCAAGCCTACTGCTTATCTTCTGTAATTCTTCAAGAGCATTATCAAGGAAAGCATAGATTCCCTCAACTTCATTATTGTCAGCTAATTCAAGCTCAAGCCTATCAATAAGAAGTCTTTGATTAACACTGAATTGGCTATTAGGATTTCTCTTCTCATAAATCTTGAGCCTCTTTAACTCATTATTCATGATGTCCTGCAATAGCCTTCTATCCCTTTGAACTCTTTCATTGGTCTGATAGAATAAGCCAGAGGAATTAATGTTCCCCACATTTATCTCTTCATCCATTCTACCATTGAGAATATCTCTTGCCAGCCTACCAAAGTCTTTGTCTGCTTCATACATAGCCTTTTGTATCTGGTTGGCATTCATTGTCTTGAAGAAGGATTTAATAGCTGAGATTACTCTCTCTAATAAATTCTTATAGGGCTTCTGTCCTATAGGCTCTGACTTCAATAAGTGCTTTGCAAGTAATTTACCTGCTGCTTCTTTAGCTAACTTTGCAGTATCACCTTTGTAGAGAGTATTATAGGTTTCATACTCATCACCAAGTATTTCACCTATAAGACCACTTGAACTGAGGTTATTAATTAGCCTATTGATAAGGGGGGACTCTCCCATTGCCTCAATAGCAAAGTGGGCAAACTCTTCAGGAAGAGCTTTTTCTCCCTCAATACCATTAGCCAATCTAATCATCTCAATCATTCCATTAGCAGCAGTTCTTGCCACATCAAAGTCAGTTACACCATTGATTCCCATCCTCTTCTCAAGGTCTGTAAGAGCACCTACTGCAATGCCATTAGCTGCCAAAATGTCTCTTAATCTACTATTAAGATTGGCATTATATGCCATTTTGTCAGCATCAATTGAGTTAAGTCTATTTCTTTTCTCAACCTTTACTCCTATGAAGATTCTTGGAGATTCAGTGTCCTGAATCTTAATAATCTTAGCTACATAATCATCCCTGAAATCTGAGGTTTGATTGAATGAGATTGCCTTCTGTAGTAACTTCTGGTAGTTCTCATCATTATTTACCCAAAGAGCAGGTCTATCCATTCCCCTCTTATAGTACCCTATTTCTCTATTGAGTCTTTCAAGTACTTTTGACTCAGGAATAACATCACTAAGATTAGTTTGTTTTAGCAAACTCCTTAATGTTGGTTCATTGTTTTCATCAAGAGTTAGCCTTGGATTCCAATTCTTAATAAACTCACTACTCTTAGTAATCAAATAAAGTCTGGTAGCCTCTGACCTATTATTGCCAGTGTAGGCAAGCAAGCCCTTAAAGAGCTTGCTGTCTACTACCTGACCTTTATTGTTTCTTACTTGAGGGATAATTGCACAATTTCTTGCCATATCTTATAAGCTATATAAAGTTGTTGCACCGCAAATATTATCACCATTCTCATCCTTGTAATCCACATTAGGCTGAATAGATGTTACATCATTTTCAGAACCTTGTGGCATTTCAAGAGGAGCACCATAGATGTCTCCATAAGCCTGTCTCAAAGCATCTTCACTGAATGCCTCTCTATACATCTCAGAATAAGCCAAATCCTCTTCTGTCATTTGAGGAGTTTCAAATGAAGCAAATGCCTCATAATCAACATTAGGATTAGGATTATAGTCCTTACTATTCTTCTCAATTACAGAAGTCATCTCACTTGCTTCCTTGCCATATTCATATTCAATGAAACTGTTTCTAAATCCAAGTGGCTCAATTCTTCTATAGACTGCCACATTAGACTCATCAACTCTGTCTGTAGTCAATCTGTAATAAACATAGTTACCTCTGTTTCTTCTTGCAATGAAATCAAAGAAATCATATACAGGACCATCAGGTGTATCTATTCTCTTCTTGACAACCTTTTTATCACCAAAGTTGGCATTTTCATCTATTACAAATGTGACTTCATCCTTCATTTCATTGTCTTCACCTATGAATGATGTTGAGGCATCATCAGGAACTTCAGGAACAAGCTTTCTATTATCAAGGTGATTATAGATATACTGTTCAACAAAGTTACTGTAATCATCCTCAGATGTAAGGAGACTTCTCAGTGTTTCAATGTACTCTGGAACTGCATTTCTTACAGCTACAGGAGCCAAGTGAATAAATGTGGAAGGACCAAATGCAAAGCCATTTCTATAGAAGCTGTATCTGAATAAGTTAAGAGCAAGCTTTTGAGCTTCTGGGTTACTCATATATAATAGAGAAGACCAGTCTCTCATATATCTTTCTCTTAGAGTGGGACTCAATTGACCAACATTCTTGAATACTACAGTATCCACAGGATTTGTATCATTTGCCCTTATCACTCTAAGTCTCTTAATAAACTCAAGGTCAGCTATATCCTCACTCTCTGCAACCACTTTCTTGAAGTAAGTTGGAAAATTATTGATGAAGTCCCTTCTCTTGTCAGCAGATGTAATCATCTTTGTAGGATTACCATTCTCATCTACTGGACTCCAATCAGGTTCTGCACCAAAGAAATCTGTCTTAGACATTATGTAAGCAAGCAAATCATTGTAAATGCTATTCATAGTTTTCACATTCAATCTACCTGTCTTTGTCATATTTCTAAGAACATCAATTACCTCATCAAATGACTCAGTGAATTGAGGGAAATACTTGCTCAACATTCTCTCTGATTGCTTCAATCCAAGTGTGTAGAATGCCTGTAAGAAAGGCAATTTACTTGCAAGCAATTGCTCTCTTATGTTGTCAATATCATCATTAAGAGAAATACTGTCACTGATTACATCTGCTCCTACAAGTGGGAACTTGTCATTCTCCTCCATATCTTTCAAGAAGTCTTGAACCTTTTGGATTTTGAGCTTTGTATCAGCAATAGTTGGACCTGCTGCACCACCTTGAGTATCAGACCTTGTAGCTTGTACAAGCTGACCAAGACTATCAGCAGTTCTCATTATTCTCTTAAATAGAAATCCTACAGCAACTTGTTTCTTGTAGAACTCAACCTTACTGTAATCAGAAGTCTGATGGGCACTTGTAATGCCTGCCATTTCCTTTGCAATAAGGATGTTGTTGGCAAGGTCTTCAATGAGGAAGTCATTATTCTTATAGTTATCATAAGTAACTTCTTCCATCATTGCAGCCTTCTTCTTATATTCTACAAGGACTTCATCAATCACAGTGTCCTTACCTTTACCTTCTCTGCTTTCTCTGAAATAAGCCTGAGTAATATCCATGATAATAGGTTGTGCCATAAGCAGACCTATTTCAACAGGATTGTAACCAAGTCTTGAAAGAAGCATAGAGGCATCAGCAGTAAATGTGTTCTGGTTAATACCAGCCAGCACAGGGTCTTTAACATTATCCACAGATGCAGCCAAGAATCCAGCATTGTTCTTAGATATGAATTCTTTGTCTCTATTCATAATATCATGTAGAGATGTAAGTCTCTTTCCATTCAATACAAATGAGCCATTCTCAACATCCAATCCAAGCTCTGTATGCTGCATCAAAGCATGGTTAGCATTATGGTTTGCATATATACCAATCAACTTGGCACCAGTCATATTCTGTTGGTGAAGATGTACCTGAGTTCTTGGAGAGATAGGGTCAAGCTTCTTCTTTGTCCTCTCAGCTAATTTATCAAGGCTATCCAAATCCAATGATAATAATTTGGTGATAATTGGACCTTGGCTAATGCCTAAATCCTTTCTCAAATCAGCCTCATAACTTGAACTAAGAATACTTACAATTCTTGCAGCTTTCTTCTGATAATCAAAACCACCGGGGTTAAGAATCTTAGATGCAGTATCTGCATTTGTAAGTACGCCCCACATCATATCTATCAACAAGTTATTTCTTGCTTCAAGACTATTTTCCTGAGGAGTTTTATCAAAGTTATACTTAACCTTCTCTATCTTCTTCCTGATGAAGTAATTCTTCTTATTAGCCTTAAACCATTCAGAGAATCTCTTCTGTGCAGTTTCAGAAAATTGGTATCTCTTAACACCTTCTTTCTTTAACCACTCATTGAACTCTTGTGTGAAATCAGCTATATCATCCAAGTCTGCTGCCTCATCCCAATCTTCAGTCTGTTCTTTAATAAACTGAGTAAGTGCCTCACCTAAGTTTCTATCAATCTCTTCTACAATGTCTGGGTTATTGAGATAGAAATCATCCCAAGCCCCCTTGATATTATATAGTTTCTTAATATTAAACTCAGGCAACATGATATACATTTTATCCACATCAAAGTCTGAACCTGATAGAGTGGTAATCTCAGCAGGAAGCATAATTGCAGAACCATTCTGTTGTGGCAAGAATCCTTTAATATACAGAGGAGCCATTGAATACTTATCCTCTGTTGGAACTCTATAGCCAATCAACTTTCTGAGGTCATCTGGTAATTTGGTGATGTCAAGCTCATGAGTCCCTTCCTTCATAAGAGGCTCATAGAACTCTCCTGAATATGCAGGCATATAGCACTCAAGATAAGCAATTGCCAATCCCCCACTCTTTCTTGCCTCATTTACAAATGTATCATATTCCTCTTTAGTAGCATTCTTATGCTTTTTAGAGTACACTTCCCAAGACATTAAATTACCATCTTTATCTTTGAATACTACATTAAGTTCATCAGTCAAGCCATAATCAGATACCTGAATCAAAGCTCCACCTCTAATCTTCTGTTTAGTAACTCTGCTCTTGATGATACTATTCAATAGAGTCTGTACTCTCTGAGACTGTACAGGGTCAAATAATGGAATATTGAATTGACCATTCTCATTAAGAGTACATGCTCTCATCATATCAATTCCATATCTTTGATTACCTCTAATCTCTTCAAGTAATATCTCCTCTACCTTCTTAGGGTCTCTGAATATCTCATCTACACCAGCAAATGCTTGAATAATGTTCTCAGTATTGATAGCATTATATAAATCAAGCCATTCCTGCTTAGTCATCTTCTTACCATCAACTTCAATGATTGTATCTGGTGCAATATCAGCAGTAATCAGTTTTCTAATCTGAGTACCTACAAGCTGTACAGCATCAATAGCATGTTCAGGAGTTGCTGTCTGAATACCATAATCCTCATAGCTTACTTTATGCACTACATTAGGATTCTCAACACCATTAGGCATAGTAGTATTCTTCAAGACCTCCTTTACTTGGCTGAAGTCATTAACCTTATTAAGGTCAATAACACCCTGCTTTCCAACTTTAGTAGTAGATTCAAACTGAACCACATCAATATTGTTCTCTTCCATGAACTCATTAATAGCTCTAAGTTTACTTGATTTACCAAGTGGACCAGCTATTAGCTCGTGCATAGCAAGTAATAGGAACTCAGAGTTCTTATGCTGTACAGGAGTCTTAATACCAGTATGACCTTCTACACCACTCATGTTATTAACCTGAGTATATACATAAGGTTTCTTAGTCTGCCAGATAATATTAAAGTCAGCTATATTCCAAGTACCATTCTTGAAATTGTTATATGCTTTTTCCATCTCATCTGTCCATTGACCAGACATACCAAGTATTGCTCTGTAAGAACTCAAACTTCTGTAAGCCTGAGCATCTGCTACATTGACTGCCTTAAACTTATTGACAATGTTGTCTCTGTCTATCTTGGACATTTCACCTTTCCTAACTCTTTCATCAAGAACTGTTTCAATATCACTCAATACAGAAGAGGCAATTTCATCATCCTTCAAGTAGATAGTTCTTTCCCAATCTCTACCAATCCTTTCACCCTTATAAGTAGCTTTGGTATTCAGTCTAAGAGCTGGAGCATGAACCTCCTTATATCTCTTCTGAAAATCCTCTACATTCTTATAGAATGCCAAGTCTGTGGTAGTCAATTCAATGATTTGAGAAGTGGCTAATTTACTATTCCAGTAGTACTCTCTCAATGCAGCTTTTGCATTGTTCTTTACTACAAGGTTTCTATTGATACTGTCAGCTTCCTGCTTTGTAATATCACCTCTTGTAGCCTTTTGAGTAACCATATCCCTTATCTGTTGAAATAGGTTTGCAGCTACTCTATCATCTACTGGGGCATTATTGTTATAGTCTCTTAGCAATAACTCCATATCAGTAGTCCATAGAGTAGTGCCAAGAATCTCTTTAGCCTTAATAAGAGATTTTGCAGTCCTTGAGTTCTGCTGTGCTTGCCCTGCAAAAGGCAGATATTTATATCTTCCATTTGGCAGTTCATCAAGCAGACCAATTCTTACCCAATCTCTATATGCTTCTTCAAAACCATTATCCATGACTTCTCTAAGAGCACCTCTGATAAAATCCTTCAATTCAGCACCACTTCCCTCTCTGCTCAACCTACTTAATCTGTCAAGGAATGTCTCTCCATTATCATATCTAATGGAATTGAGTGCAGGTAAGAACTTGAACTCAGCTCCACCCATACTCTTAATGCTTCCATCCTTCTTCCTGACAATATCATAGTTTGCTATAGGAGAGATGTTTGGATTGCCATTTTGAAGCTCCTCATCTCTTGCTCTGACAAGCATTATTCTGTCATATTCTTGATTGACTAAATCAGTCAGTTTATCAAGAATAATATCATCATAAGTCAGCTTGTTTCCATTTTCATCATATTCAACCCCACTGACATACTTTCTGAATCTGATGAATTCAGCAGAAGGAGAGTCTGAAAGAATGGGAACATGATACCAAGCCCACTTCACACTTGTTCTACTATCTTCTGGGTCTCCCCAGTATTCAGTAAGAAGTGCCAATGTATAATCCAAATCATCCCAGTTAGTATAGTCCACTTTATCAGAGTTCAATACCACTTTATGACTTAGACCTCTTCTCATTTCCTCAGAATTGACAAGTTGCTCCAACCAATCACTTCTCCATCTTCCATCCTTGAAGAACCACTCATACTGCTTAAACTCAGTATTAATGAACTCCTCAAATCTCTTCTTGTCTCCTCTTACATTCTTGAGTTGTTTAATCAACTTCCCAAGGTAGTTAGGAGTAACATGAGAGTAATAGGACTTATCATTCTCTCTAACACTACTTTCAATAGCATCTTCAGTTACATTAGCCATCATACTTGCAATCATGTTGTAAGCAGAGCCAAATGTATTGATTAAGTCTCCTCTCTTCTCTGTCCCATCTTCTCTTGTCTCAGACTTTATATCACCCTTCTTAATACCACTGAATATTACATTCAGCTGTGGTAATAGAAGCATGATTGGGTCAGTAAAAGTAACACCCTCAGCAGTCTTAATATCTGTAAGTGCATTCTTCAATACAGAAGGATTTGCATCAATACCAAGCATATTCAATAGCTTGAGTATAGTATTCCAGATTCTTTCATCTTCAAGTAATGCAAGTCTTGCTTCAGTATCAAGATTGGAGAATTTATTGTTCAGAGTTTCAACCCATTTGAGTCCTTTCTCTGCATTCTCAACATTGATTTCTCCATTCTTTTCATATACACTATCATCATCAAGCTGAATACCATTCTCATAGTTATCTCTCCAAGCATCAAGAAGATAATATACACCCTCAGGTTTATTGATAGCAATAGTCTGCATCTTGAATGTGCCATCAGGCATCATCTTCTTTTTCTGAATCCAGTAAGGCATAAAGTCCTTTCTGAAGTCTTGATAGAACTGCGAGAATAGTGTTTCATCACTCTGCAACAGCTTTGTTACTTGCTTTACCCAAGGCTTGTTCTTTTCAAGTTCCTGCATAAGAGGAATCATATCCTCAGAAGTAATCATGTCTCTCAGCTTATCAATGAATACTGCATGTACATAATCAGCATCCAAGTATCTTGTAAAGCCTAAATCATCCTTCTCATACTTTCCTCTGTAATCCAATTTAGGAACCTGCCTGATAACCTTTCTTACAGCTTGTGACAATGACTCATGAGAACTAACTTGTCTAAAGTTAGTCATCCATCCATCTTTGAAAGCCTCTTCCTGTCTCCAATCCTCAGCTTGTGTATCAAGCTCACTGTCACCTTCAGGAGTATCATCATTAAGATTAGCATCTTTAGGTGCAATATAGTTAGGGTCAATTCTAATACCCTCTGTCATTACAAGCAGTGTACTTGCTTCTTCTGCTAAAGCTTGGAATACTTCCTTATCTCCTGCAATCTTCTTGTACTCTGTGTACTTATATGCAGCCTTCTTTTTGGCAGCAGCTAATTTCTGTTCATCAGAGTACTTATCAGCACCTTTAGTTGCATTGATTTTATCCAACTCAACCTGTACTCTATTCTCTTCTGTATCATTAATATAGGACTGGAATATATCCAATACTCTACCAAATATACCAGCAGGAGTGTACTTTCTAATAACAGCAAATCTGTCAAGGGAGTTAAGCTCCTTCTGTAATTGCAGTCTTCCTTCATCAGAAGCAGTATCCATTCTCTTATTAAGAGAATCACTCATCTCCTGTAATGCTTTATCAATTTCATTACTGAAGAATCTTGCAATCAGAGTTACTCTATCTCTTCTTGTTCTTGGGTCAAAGTATAAATCTACCTTAGCTTGAGCCTCAATAGAGGAAACCTTAGGAGCATTGAATGAAGGAGATAATGCCTCATCAAGCATATTTCCCACTTCTTCTACAGAAGAAGTCATAGAGATAGAATTGAGTTTAAGCCCATAACCATCATAATCTGCTCTCTGATTTTTCTCAATAGTAGAATTAATACCGAATCTTGTTGATAACTCAGATTGTAGCCATTCTACAAATCTTTTAGGAAGGGCTGCCTTACCAAGACCCATCTGAGTTGGAAATACTATCTTGGTATTCTTTGACTCAGATAATCTTTGGAACATGTCCTCATTCAAACTAACAAACAACTTAAAGTCCTCTTCTGTATCTTGGAACTGACCTTCTGCTGCAACAAAGTTACCATTAGCATCTTGCTGGTATTTCTTAACTACTATACCATAAGCATTAGGACTAATATTACCTTTGCTGTCAGTTCTGATACCTGCTTGATTAGTACCATGTACATCAGAAACATTAAGTTTAGTTTTCCCTTGATTAGGAAAACTTGATAAAGCCTCTAACCATGAAGATGGTAATAATGTGCCTGTATCTTCTGTGCCACTATCTTTAGATACCATATAAGCTTCAGCATTCTCAGTAAATACATAGTCTACATCAGGATGTTTCTGAGGGTCCCCCTTTTTGTATCCTGTAGTAGATAAAGAAACTTTGGATGCAGAATTACCCCTTAATGTACTTCTAAATTCATTGAGTTCTTTTGCAGAAGGATAGTCTTCCATAGTCTTATTATTATGCTTTTGCCATAAGGCTACAAGACCTTTTACAGATTCTTCTGTTTCACCCTGTAATTTTTTAGCCAAGTCTCTGATTTTATCAGTTATAATTAAACAATTTCCTAATTCCATATAGTTTTTATTATAAATTAGTGACAGCAAAGATAAGCATTTATTCTTAATAAACCAAGATATTAAGTATAAAAGTTGTCATCAGTTAATTTGATTACTAATTGTGGTATAAAAGAATAAGGGAGATATTGCTACCTCCCTTAGAAAATCTATTATCATTGTCAAGAAGAGATAGTAAATAGCAGAGGATTACTCTACCACATACTTCACTCCATTGTAGATAAGCTGAGAGATTGTATTGATGTTCACCAATCTTTCACCTGTTTCCTTCTCAGTTCTCTCAATATCCATGTCCATACATTTGTATTTACCATCTCTTGAGACAAACTGCATCTTGTAACCTCTCAGTACTCTATCCTCACCTTCAATATAGTCCTTTACAGGATTGTTCTGAATGAACTCAAGAGCTTCCTTATAGGCTACAGCCATAGACTTCTTCTGCTTCTTAGCCTTATCAATCAGGGCAATAGCCTCAACTCTCTGAGCCTCTCTTTCAGCCTCAAACTGTTTCTTAGTCTTGGCTTTATCCTGTTTCTTGAAGACTACAGTGAATACCTCAGAAGACTTGATACCCTCAAAGATAGTTCTTATACCCGGAGTACCATCTTTCTTATCTTCCTTAGTAACTTTTACTTCTCTTTCATACTGGTCAGAAGTATTGAGCATATTATGAACATACTCATTGCTCAGACTTACAGTCTTCCCACTTTCAAGATGTTCAAATACAACACTATCCTTCTTTACTTCTTTTACAATGTAATGGGACTCTTCTGAGAAGATGTCACCTACTTCAATTTCTGCAAGATTTACTTTCATGTTTTTATTGTTTTAAGATATTACTTCTTTTGAATAGGCTGCATACACAGCAGTCATTTCAGTATCACCACTTGCTTCAAAGCTATCCATAGTAGCCTTATAAAGACCTCTTGTCTTTTGTCCTCCTCTTGCCAATGCAGCAGCCTCAACAAGTTGTGAAGTCTTTGAGCTTGTACTGAATGGAGCACTTACACCATTAGTAGTACTTGAGAGTTCTTTATACCACCCAGTTTTATTTATAGTCAATGTATCAAACTTGATTCCTTTCTCAGCAGCTTTCTTAGCTTCCTCTCTCCAATCAATTTGATTATTAACTACTCTATCATTGTAGCTATATCCTACCTTATGTGGTTCTGCATCTGCAATAAGAAGAACTGCTTTGGTAGAACCTTCTCTCCAGTTAGTCTCTTCTACTATCTTCTTGATAACAAGTTCATAGAACTCATCACCATCACCTCCACTTGTGTTCTGTGCATTAGTGATAAACTCTATAAGCCTGTTCTCATTATCAGTAAGCTTACATACCTGATATGCTTTGCCAAATTTGTCTTTACTTGGCATATCACAATAATCACCAAAAGCCACTATTCCTATCCTCAAATCAGGATTCTGTTTGAAGAGCTTGGGAATCAATTCCTTCACATGTTTCTTGACTGCATCAATGTAACTTCTCATGGAGCCAGTAGTATCAAATGCAATCACCATGTCAAGCCTGCCATCTGATGATGTAGTAATGCTTTCTTTTACTTTGGGTTTAACTAATCCTGTTCTCATTTAATAAACTTTTCTAAGTTGGACATAAATCTCTTAGTCTCTTCCTGAGTAATACTAATCTCCTTTATTTGAGCATTAATAGACTCAATCTGAGCCTGCTTTGTTTCAATCTCTTTCTGCATCTCATCATTCAATGCAGATGCCTGATTGTGTGCAGTCTGAAACATAGCCTTTACACTATTAAGTCTTTCTGCAAATGTAGCCTTTGCTACAGTAGTCTTACCATTACCAAAAATTGCCATATTCTTTTTCTTTTTAATTGTTTATCACAAAAAAAAAGCAGGAATTACTCCTGCTCATAATCTGTGTTTCTGTATCTCTGCAAATCCTCTTCAAATTTCTTAGTTTTAGAATACCCACAAGGGTTCATAAACTCAGGACAGAATCCTCTATACAGACATTCAGGAACACATTTATCAGCTAATACTGGGTCTACCTCCCTAATAGCCTCTACTACTTGTTTCCATGCTTCTCTGGTTTCTTTAGAAGCACAAGAACACAGTCTCTTTCTTGATATGTTTATGATAGCCTGAGCATTGGCTGTCATATCCATATCATTAAGAGCACCTTGAGGTAATTCATTTCTTGGGACAGGTAATACTCTCCTATCTCCTCTCTGGCTATGGACAAACTTCTCACAGCCTTCATGGTGTCTTACAAGATGAGTAGTGACCCACTGCATGATGTCCTTCCATGTCCAATCAAATTCTACTAACCTAATTGGACTATGCTCAGCAAGGAGCATCTTTGCTTCCCAAGACTTTGAAGGCTCTTTAGCTAATGGTGCTTTACCAATAGTCCTTCTTGCAGCATTCAAAGCTCTCTTCCAACTTGTTACTTGGTCTAATCTAACAATTTCACTCATATACAAACTTTGTTAAATCTGTAGGAGTAGCAGGTAATCCTGTCATCTTCCTGATTAAGTTATCATTCTCATCCAATACAAGCAGAGTTGGTATTGCCCTTACATTATGCTTAATAGATAAGCCCTCTCCATCAGGAGAATCAATATTTACATTTTCATGTTTAATATCAAGGTCTCTCATCATTCTCTCAAGCACCTTGCAAGGACCACACCAGTCTGCATACAACTTTACTACCTTCTTCATTTCCTCTCCACTTCTAACATTACTGGAACAGCTCCTTTGTCTGCATTGTAGTTGGGAACACATAAGAAGTGTGTATCATCTATCTTATATGTAACCCATTTACCATTCTCATCAATTACTTGATACTGATTATATTGAGTATCATGATTGGAAGATGGCTTACTACAACATGCAGACATAAGAACTGCAACCATCAAAATCAATAACTTCTTCATTTTATTTCTATTATTGTAGTATGCTTTTGACAATCTTCACACCAGCACTCACCTTCACCTATGTCATCTACATACTCATTGGTATTGGCATTAACCTATGCCTGTACTTGAATATTAGTTCCTCCACATTCACTACAACAATATGTAGGTTTATCCAAGTTATTTGGGTAATACAGCATAGTGCCCATAGAGTTCTTATGAACATCTACATCAGGAAATGCCTCACTGAATGCTTTGGTGTTGAAAGGCTTTACAATGAGATGGATTCCTTGTTTAGTAGGTATTTGAGCATAAATGTAGTCATATCCTACCTCTTTAAGTGCCTCCACTGAAATATCAGAACCTTTCCTCTTCCAAGCCTCTGCATATAACTCAAAGAGTTTATCTGCAATAACATTCATCATAGATATATCATCTATATCAACTACCCATTTAGGCATCCTTGATTTGAGTTCACCTGCTGCACTATTGAGACACTTTCTTGGATTTCTTACAAGACCTTGATGAATGTCACTTGCAAGTTTCACAAGCATCAAAGATTGTAATGCACTAAAATCCTTTCCTGCAACATTAATGTATGCCCTTGCCTTGTAGTGCTCACATAAGAGAATGATTTCATCTTTTACTCTCATAAGATGTTCAGCACTTCTTATAAAGTAAGTCTTGATTGCACCTTCTCTTACTTTTTCCCCTTTATGGTCTTTTGCCCTCTGTACAATTTGGCAATGAAAGAACATATCATTTGCCTCATTGAAGTAGAACATAGACTTGATTAGTTCAAAGTTATCTACCATACTACTTCAGTTTGAAAGCCAATTCTTCTACAGTAGATACTCCGAACTCTTTCATAAGCTCATTCTTCACAGAAGATTGAAGCATATTAATAGCTGTAGTAATGGAACCAATAGGGTTTCCTTTTACAAGCTTCTTGAAATTTTCAGATTGTTTACTCATATTATTTCCTCCTTTTATTCTGGTATAACTTCCATTTCATCAACATTCCACCCCTTCAAATCAAAGATAGCTTGTACCTCTTTCTTTGACTTAGGAGCTATGTAATCCCAAGCATTTTGAGGCAATGTAATCTGCTCTTCAACTGCCCCCTTTAGGTCACAATCAGAATAGTCCACATACTCAAAGTAATCACCATCTTCATCCTTGCCAGAGTCAGTAATGGTGTAGTCAGACACTTTTATCTTGACAGTCTTACTAAGTGTCACAGATACAGTTACTTCAATCTCCCTTTCAGGGAGTTCTTCTTGATTCCAAGGTGCATTAGGGTCATGCTCTGCACCGGGGGGATAATATCCACTTTCAGTCATTTTACTTTTTTTTTAAGTTAATGTCCAAGTTATTTTCCTTTATCAGCCTTCGAGCAATTACACACTCAAGATTATGAGGAATGCTGATGTGCCTCCCTCCATCATTGACATAGATAGCATGGCTTCCATTATGCCTATCATAGTGAAAACCATTCTTCTCTACTATCCTGATGAACTCTTTCTGTGTGTACTGTCTCATTTATGACATATTCAATACTCTCGCATATTTGTTCTTACATTCTTCACATACATAATGCCCTCCATCATCAATGGTTACAGCAGGCTTGCCACAATAGTAGCACCTATTTACTGCATTGAATCCAAGGGCAACACTACTCTTTGTAAAATCCTTGATTACTTCTCCTATAAGAGTCTGGGCTTGTGAGAGTTTCTCTTTCTCTTCCTTAGTCATTGGTGCATCCATAGGAATTATCATTCCTTTAATTCTCCAAAGAAGATTAACTCTCTTTCTCCAAGACTCTTGTTTAGGAGAAGGAGAGGCATGGTAACCTCTCCTATCAGGACTTGCATAAATTAATCTACCTGAATTAGTCATTTTTCACCTCCTCTAAGATGGATTTGTACTTTTCATAAGTAGCCTTGATAACTTCCTCTCCTATGGGATTAGGTCTTTTGGAATCTCTCTCAATACAGTCTTGAAGAGGTATGAAGAAGTCTTTGAACTCAAGGTCATACTTTGGTCTAACCACAGCAGGTGCTATTCCTTTAGGATTGTTCCAATCATCAAGCACTCTATTATAGTACTCTAATTCCTTGGGATTGAGATTCATATTATCAATAACAATATCAAAACCATAGGACATAGCTTCCCATAGGAATAGACCTTTTAGGTCTTTTATAAGACCTTCTCTACTGGGAACCCAATACTTACCTAACATATTTCTGATGTCATCATTATTGAATCTTACTCTATGTTCAGGGTCTTCAAGTACCCATTGTTTAGCCCAAGTGGTCTTACCACTACCTTGTATCCCTCTACATAAAATTATCTTAGGCATCTTCTACATCTCCTCCTAATTGCTTAATTCTATCCTTAATATACCAAATAGCTTTCTTCAAGTCCTCAACTTCCTTCTGATTGTCAGAGAGAGAAGCATCCTGTTTATGCCCTGCCCTGAGTATATACTTAATAGCATTACCCAAGCAGAAATCCATGTGTCTTGTTATATCAATCACCTCAATTCCACATTTATCCTTGAGCCAAGTGTAATGTGGGGGATGATTAACATTGTCAATTTTCTGTTCCATGTTCTTTCAAATAATTAAACATCTTATTCAATAATTCAGGTGAATCTTCTGCAAGACCGAGGACTCTATTACATCTATTGCATAATAGTGCCCTAACTTTTCCAGTCTTATGGTTATGGTCTATAGAAGGGGAAGGTCTACCCCAATCTGTAGTTCCACAGATTGCACATTTACCTCCTTGTTTCTCCAACATAGAATTAAATTCTTCCTCTGTTATACCATAAGATTTGATAACTTGAACTCTATGTCTTTGCCTTCTAACTTCTAAGGGAGGTACAGTTTTGGTAAATTTGCCAACTTCACTATAGTGAGCTTTTCTGCACTCATTACACCTTTCCTGTAGTCCATCCCATTTAACTCTATTAGCAGAGAAGTGAGTGAGAGATAACCATCTCTGACATCTCCCACACCATTTCACTTCCTCACCATTTTCTATCCTATGCTCAATTCTTTTCATACATTATATTGTTTTATTTTGCAAATATAATGAATAATCTCCAAATGAGCAAGAATTTTAACCTGAATCTTTGCCTGTTTCCCAATCTATGAGTTTAACAAATTTGTCAAAGAAATCTTTCTTCTCTCTAACATACAAATATTTACTGTCATAATCCTGATAGATTAGTGCATCAAACCACTGTCCAGATGCAGGACATTTAAGCCTACATCTGAATAGTGGTAGATACTGATGACCATTCTTAGGATATATGTACAGCTTCTCTCTTATCTCCTTTAGTTTAAGCTTTGTTGCATACCATATCCCTAATGGACACAGTATAAACACAACTATAGGGATTATTATTTTCCATACTTCCATATCAATGTACCCAATGGTCTGCTATTTCAGGCACAGCTTTGATAGTCACCTTTTTGCAGAAGATTGCTGCTGCATACTCCATACATTCACTTAACTTCTTGGCTTCCTGCTCTGCAATCTCAGTTGGTGGCTCAATTAGATATTCATCATGAACATCATTAGGAATAAGGACTTTGAATATAAGCCCATCATTCACAAGATGATTGAAGTATCTAATGCCAGCAATCTTAGTCATTGCAGCAGCAGTCCCTTGTGCAATTCTATTATCCTACAGGCTCTTTATCCTGTAGTTCTATTGATTTCTCAATAGGTTGGACTATATCATTATCTCCAAAATATTTATAGATGTTATCAGCAAACTTTAGCAATTCTTCTTTTGTTGCAGAGTTTTTCATAGAGTTAGCCTTCTTAGTAATCACCCACACATTCCCTTTGATATATCCTTTATTAGGGTCTATTCTATCAAGGGAAGGAGTATATTCATAATTACCTTGAACTCCTAATACAAATGGCACCCCTAATAGAGGACATTTATCAGGAATAACTATATCATCTATAGTTAAATTAAACTCTAAATTCCTTCTCTTAGCTCTCTGCTTTGCTTGCATTAACATTCTATTTTCAGGATGATTCCTATAATGCTTTCTTCTATTAGCTTTTATAGTTTCATTATCCACCTCTCTCCTATAAGCCATATACTCTCTATAATGCTCTCTTTTAGAAGTCCTATATTCAGACATACATTGCTTACACTGGTGAGTTAAGCCATCCTTTGATGACTTATAATGATAAAACTCTGACTCATCCTTTAACTTACCACAACTTGAACATCTCTTCATAATTTGTTATCTTTAATTTAAGGCACAAAGATACAAATTATTTCTTAATTATCCAATAGGGTAAATAAATAATTAAGAGATACTCAGCACTCTTGTCCATTTCAGCATAGATTTCTCCTTAGCTTACTTTGATTAGTCTCTGAACCTTACTTGCATTTCTACAAGCCTTGGCTGCTGATTAGCAT
>ENA-OPEA01000016-OPEA01000016.1-human-gut-metagenome-genome-assembly--contig:-NODE-16-length-114732-cov-8.667457_pt1 | contig 114732 bp, 91 predicted proteins | sample MGYA00241623_ERZ501509 | MGnify/ENA primary metagenome ERZ501509 (study PRJEB25962, sample SAMEA2042571) | human gut metagenome | biome: human gut; feature: human-associated habitat; material: faeces... | reverse complement strand
CCTTTCGTCCTCGGGTACTTTTTTCTTCTTTCATTGTTGTTGGGGTTGGCTTCCCCAACTGTGTACTATTTCAGGAGAGGACAAAGCACCCGACTCCCCACAGAAGGCAGCTATGCGTTCGCACTAGCGGAGCCTTCCTCTAGAAAGACAACAAAAAAGCGCCACCCCTGAGCAAACTCAAGAGTGACGCATATGGAGGAGACTGTGTCAGTCTCTGGAGATCTGTACGGAGGGGTTACTTGCCGTAGCGAGCACGTAGCACCTGGATCATATCCTGACTCATGGTGTCGAGGTCGTAGTGTGGCTGCCAGTCCCACTCACGGCGAGCGCAACTGTCGTCGAGCGAGTTAGGCCACGACTCAGCGATAGCCTGGCGCAGTGGATCTACGTCGTAGGTCATCTCGAAGTCGGGGATGATGCGCTTGACAGCGGCTGCGATCTGGCTAGGCTCGAAGCTCATCGAGGCAATGTTGAAGGAGTTGCGATGTACCAGTCTCGTAGGATCGGCCTCCATGAGCTGCACCATAGCGTGCAGTGCGTCTGGCATATACATCATATCCATATAGGTACCCTCCTTGATGGGGCAGACGAACTTGCCCTCCTTGACAGCTGCGTAGTAGATCTCTACGGCATAGTCCGTAGTACCACCGCCAGGTAGCGTCACATTGGAGATAAGCCCTGGGAAGCGTACCGAGCGGGTGTCTACACCGAAGCGCTTGTGGTAGTAGTCGCTGAGTAGCTCACCAGCTACCTTGGTCACACCGTACATAGTCTTAGGACGCTGTATCGTGTCCTGAGGGGTCTTGTCCTTAGGAGTCTCATTGCCAAAGGCTCCGATAGAGCTGGGAGTAAAGACGGCACAACCCTTCTCACGAGCTATCTCTAGGACGTTAAAGAGTCCACCTAGTCCGATGTGCCATGCAAGCTGAGGCTTGGCCTCTGCCGTAGCGCTCAGGAGAGCTGCTAGGTTATAGATGGTATCGATCTTGTACTTGTCGACGATGGCTGCTAGCTGAGCTGAGTCGGTGATGTCGGCAAGCTCTGCGGGACCACTCTCGAGGAGCTCGCCCTTGGGAGGCATTGCAGCGATGTAACCGGCTACGACTGAACCATTCTGGTACTCACGACGTAGTTTCATTGTCAGCTCGGAACCTATCTGACCGGTCGAGCCAATGATCAATATATTCTTCATGTCTTTATATAGTTGAGCTTGTTTTGCTGTGCAAAGGTACCTAAAATGAGATGATTAAGAGCTTTTAGTCTATGATCAGATTGCGGCGACGCTTACGCTGGACCTGCTTGACGATGTAGATCGTCAGCAACAGAACCACGATGGCTAGTATGGAGTAGCCGATGATGTGGCTGTACTCGCTCGCCTTAGCGACCACCTGCTCCTTAGTTTCGATGCCTGGGACACGTGAGAGGAGCACGCCGATGAGCGTGAGGATACCATTCCACACACCAGCCCCCAGAGCTGTATAACCCACAAAAGCACCTAGCGGCATACGGGCTAAACCAGCGGGAATAGAGATGAGCTGACGGATGCCAGGCACCAGACGACCTACGAAAGTGGAGACAGCTCCCTTGCGAACGAAGTAGTCGTTGGCACGATCGAGCTTCTCGGGACTCAGCAGGAGCATATGCCCTACCTTACTGCCGGCAAAACGGTAGACGATAGGACGCCCCAGCCACATAGCTAAGTAATAGTTGATGAGCGCCCCCACGATCGCTCCACAAGTGGCAAAGAAGAGCACACCCACGATGCTCATCTGCCCATCCGTGGCGGCTAGGAAGGCTGCGGGTGGCACGACCACCTCACTAGGAAAGGGGATAAACGAACTCTCGATGGCCATCAAGAGGAAGACCGTCCAGTAGTTCAGGTGTTCGAAGAACCAAAGTGTCAGTTGCTCCAGCATAGCGTCTTACAGTCTCCTCTCTAGCGACGATCCTTGAGCGATACGGTTCGGTTGAAGACTAGTGCATCAGGACAGCTATCAGGATCGACCGTAAAGTAGCCGACTCTCTGGAACTGCAAGTGATCTCCCACCTGAGCGTCTCGTAGGCACTCCTCGACATAAGCATGCTGCACGATGAGCGAGTCGGGATTGAGGTGATCCTTGAGCTCCTCAGCAGGTACACCTGAGGGGTCCTCCTCTAGGAAGAGCCGGTCATAGAGACGTACCTCAGCATCTAGCGCATATGCCGTAGAGACCCAGTGTATGGTAGCCTTGACCTTGCGATTGCTACCCTCCATGCCTGTCTTACTGTCGAGGTAGACTTCGGCAAGGACGGCAGTCACGTTGCCCTCGGCATCCTTTTCGCAACCAGTACACTTGATGATGTAGCCGCCACGTAGGCGCACGTCTCTGCCACCAGGGCTCAGACGGTAATACTTCTTCGAAGCCTCCTCCATAAAGTCGCTCCGATCGATCCATAGCTCACGCGTAAGGTGCTGAATATGCGTACCCTCCGATAGATCTTCCGGGTTATTGACCATCTCTAGCTCTTCGTCGTGACCCTCGGGGAGATTGGTCAGGATGAGCTTGACAGGATCTAGGACAGCCGAGACACGTGCTGCGTGCTTGTTCAGGTCATTGCGCACAGCATGCTCTAGGAGCGAGAGATCTATCGTACCCTCATAGCGGGTGTAGCCGATCATACTGACGAAGTCACGGATCGACTGCGGCGTGTAGCCTCTACGACGCAGACCACAGAGGGTCGGCATACGCGGGTCGTCCCAGCCAGTGACTAGCCCCTGCTGCACGAGACTGAGGAGCTTACGCTTGCTCATCATCGTGTAGGTGAGGTTGAGGCGATTGAACTCAAACTGATACGGTCTGTAAGTGGTGCCCTCGGGCATCAAGAGCTCCACAAGGTAGTTGTAGAGCGGACGATGCGGTACGAACTCCAAGGTACAGATCGAGTGAGTCACCCCCTCGAAGTAGTCGCTCTGTCCATGCGCGAAGTCGTACATAGGATAGACCTGCCACTCTGTACCGGTGCGGTGATGCGGACGCTTAATGATGCGGTAGATGATCGGGTCGCGAAAGTGCATGTCGTCCGAAGCCATATCGATCTTAGCCCGGAGCGTCATAGCGCCCTCGGGGAATTCGCCCGCATTCATACGATGGAAGAGATCCAAGCTCTCCTCAGCAGGACGATCACGATAAGGGCTATTGATACCAGGGGTCGTGGGCGTCCCCTTCTGCTGGGCAATCTCCTCAGCGCTCTGCTCGTCGACATATGCATGTCCCGTCATTATGAGACGCTCAGCAAAGGCGTAAAGCTGTGGGAAGTAGTCCGAAGCGTAGCACTCCTTACCCCACTCGAAGCCGAGCCAGTGTATGTCCTCACGGATAGCGTCTACGTACTCCACATCCTCTTTGATCGGATTGGTATCATCAAAGCGTAGATTGCACACGCCTCCGTACTTCTGTGCGATGCCAAAGTCAATGCAGATAGCCTTGGCGTGACCTATGTGTAGATAGCCATTAGGCTCTGGAGGGAAGCGTGTCTGCACACGTCCATCATACTTACCGCTCTGGATGTCCGCTACGACAACCTGCTCTATGAAGTTTAGTCCCGTGCTTTCTGCGCCATTGCATGCAGCATCCTCTAGTGGAGTCTTGTTCATTGCATCTATATCTTATCGGAGACCCTTGCGCCGTGAGGCAGTCTCCCTCGGTTATCTATTTGAGTACAAAGGTAGATAAAAAAAGCACGCTACTCGACGTTGCTGGAGGTGTGCCCCACTAAGGTTAGGCTAAAGCCGTAGCGATAGCGGTCAGCGCCATCGCTCTTGCGGATCATCTCTTGCGTCTGCTCCCACTGCTTGACCCAGAGAGGACATACCTCTTCGCTCTCCTCCTCGGCAGCGTCATGTGGCATCTCCACTAGAGCGACCTCGACCTGTTCATCAGGAGCTATCTCCGTCCGCAGGATATACTGTATCAAGCTCATAGCGAGCATATCGAGCCACAGCTCTTTTGGCACCTCAATGGGTAAGCCTTCGAGCCTTTGATCCAAGCTAGGATCTGTCACGATGAGCGTCAGATAGCCCTCACGCACCTCCTCTACGGGTATGCCCATAGGGTACTGCAGAGACACCTCCATGTGAAAGTCCTCGTCCGCCACTAGCTTAGCAAGGCGTCGTGAGAGTACCTCAAAGAGGGCGTCCGCTAGACTATTTGTATAGAGAAGTTGAGGATAGACTCCCTCGAAGGGAAGCTGCTCGTAGAGCGTGCGCCAAGGGTAATAAGGGAGAAAGTGCCCCACGGGAGCCGTGGGCATATAGATATTATGTGAGCCAAAGTGATGTGGCTCAGCTAGCTCTTCCGTTATCTTCGTCTGATCTGTCATAGTTTTATCTGTCTGTCATTCATTAGTCGGTTGTACGGGCTCACCCTCTTGTAGCTTGAGTCCACGCTCTGCAGCCTCCTTGAGTAGTAGCTCACGAGCTGGCTCATATTCGTTGGGGATCTCACCGTCGAGGATCGCATTCTTGATCCGCTCCTTGAGTGTCCCCACGATCTGCGAGGGCGGGAGACCAAAGAGACGCATGATCTCGTCACCATCGATCGGAGGAGCGAAGTTGCGAATGCGATCCTTCTCCTCCACCTCTTGGAGCTTGCGTCGTATCAACTGATAGTTGTCTAGGACCTGCTGTACGCGCTTGGGGTTCTTGCTCGTCACATCGCTCTCCACCAGCGTCATCAAGTCCTCTATATCATCGCCTGCATCAAAAAGTAGACGGCGTATAGCCGAGTCGGTCACTCCCTCATCAACGAGCGAAGAGGGACGCATGTGTAGGTCTACGAGCTTAGCAACATACTGCATGTGGCTATCCAGCGGGAGCTTGAGGCGGCGAAACATGCGCGGCACCATCTTAGCTCCTATATAATTATGGTTGTGAAAGGTCCACCCCTGCTGCGCATCCCAGCGCTTCGTCTTAGGCTTCGCAATGTCGTGCAGCAGAGCCGCCCAGCGGAGGTAGAGGTTGTCACTCTTTGCGGCCAACTGGTCGACCACCTGATAGGTGTGCGCTAGATTATCCTTATGCCCCACCCCAACGACCGTCTCGGTACCACGCAGTAATTGAACCTCTGGCAGAATCAGCTCGAGTAGTCCCGTCTGCTCCATCAGGGATAGCCCCACACTAGGACGAGGTGAGAGCATGATCTTGTTTAGCTCCACAATGATACGCTCCGCAGAGACTATCTTGATGCGCTCTCGGAGCTTCACAATAGCGTCAAAGACAGCATCATCGATAAAGAAGCCTAACTGCGAGGCAAAGCGCACCGCACGCATCATCCGAAGCGGATCATCATCGAAGGTAACCTGTGGATCGACCGGAGTACGGATCATATAGTCTTGCAGATCCTCCAGTCCGTAGAAGGGGTCTACCAGCTCGCCATAGGTACGTTCGTTGAGCGAGATAGCCATCGCATTGATGGTGAAGTCTCGTCGCTCCTGATCATCTTCGAGCGTACCATCCTCGACGATCGGCTTGCGACTATCTCGCTGATAGCTCTCACGACGAGCTCCGACGAACTCCACCTCTACGCCTTTGTAGCGCAGTTGCGCCGTACCAAAGTTCGCAAAGAGATGCACCTGGCACTTCGGTCCTATCTCCCGAGCCACCGCTTTAGCTAAGGCTATTCCACTACCAACGCAGACTATATCTATATCATCGCTAGGACGCTGCAAGAAAAGGTCACGTACCCATCCACCGACCACATAGGTCTCTAGATCGAGCGTATCAGCCACACGCCCCACCAGCGCAAAGACGGGATGGCGCAGGTACGAGCTGTAGTCGGCATAAGGGTCAAAGGGTATTGGCATATTTATTTATCTATATCATAGTACGAAGGCTGTCGCACAAGGACTAAAGCCTCCAGTGAAGCGTTACAAAGGTAATACAAATTAGAGACTGTTGCCTTGGCAATAATGTCAAAAATGTTGCCACGTCAATAATTATACTTACATTTGCACTCAGCAAACGGAAGAAAGCATCGACGGCTATGGCACACATTAAGAATTTGGATAGTCGCTCTTTCTTGCCTACTATATCATGACGACAGATATCGCCGTAACAATAGATGGCAGTATGGTAGCAAATCAGACAGTTTGAGATCTGTATCACACTCGTGTGATGTCTCTCTCTCCCAATGCTTCACTAATTATTTTCCCTTTTTCCCTTTTTCCCTTTATGACCCTATATTTAGGCAACTTAAGCTACCGAGTTCGTGAGAACGACTTGGAGCAACTACTCAGCGAGTTCGGAGAGGTCTCCAACGCTCGTGTCGTCATGGATCGCGCCACTGGGCGTTCACGCGGGTTCGGCTTTGCCGATATGGCTGACGAGGATGCTCGTCGTGCTATCGAGGCTCTTAGCGAGCAGGAGTTCGAAGGTCGTCGTCTCCTCATCCGTGAGGCAGAGGATCGTCCTCGCCGTGAAAGAAAGTTCTAAAGAGCATTCTGAGCAAAGTCGAGCCGTAGTGAAGCGAGACTAGATATCTCTATCTCACGATACGGTACGGTCTAAACCAATCCAATTAAAGAGGAGCTACCACCCATCGGGCGATAGCTCCTCTTTTTTCGTATCTATAATAGGTTTACTTGATAGAAGCCTGATAGACATCATCGACCGACTTCTCGATCGTAGCGTTGAACTCCTCATCGCTCTGCTGTGCGGACAGACCCTCAGCGAGTGCGCGAGAGAAAGAAGCGATCACGCCCTTATTGCGAGCAAGTAGCTCATTAGCGTGCTCACGGCTATAACCGCCCGACAGAGCCACTACACGAAGCATATTAGGATGCTCGATGACCTCCTTGTAGAGATTGTCCTCAGTGGGGAGTGTGATCTTGAGCATGACAGGACGATCCAGCTTATCTAGGTGTGCGAGGATCTCACGCTTGAGGATCTGCTCAGCCTCAGCCTTGTCGGGGCAGTGTATGTCCACCTCAGGCTCTAGGATAGGCACGAGATCGTGAGCTAGGATCTGCTTACCCCACTCAAACTGCTGATCGACGATAGCCTTGATACCCTTCTCATTAGCCTCCTTGATGACACTACGCATCTTAGTGCCGAAGATATGGTACTTGGTAGCATCATTGAGCAGATCATCGAGTCCTGGGAATGGCTTCATCAGCTGTACGCCATCCTGTAGCTCCTGTAGTCCCTTGTCTACCTTGAGGAAGGGGACGATGCTCAGCTTCTCCCAGAGATAGTCAGCCGTATTCATGCCATCGATCTGACCACGCATCGTGCGCTCAAAGAGGATCACACCCACAAGCTTGCCCGTAGCAAAGGCGGGACTCTTGATCATACGCGTACGCATCTGGTGGATCAGATCAAACATCTCATCCTCATTCTTCCAGGCATCCTCTGTTAGACCGTAAGCCTTCAGAGCCTTGGGCGTTGAGCCACCACTCTGGTCGAGCGCTCCGACGAAGCCACGACCATTTTTCATCTGTTCTAATTGCTTCTGATTCATATTGTGTAAAAAGTAAGTTAGACGCTTATCAATCGCTTGGCTCTTCTCTAGTAAAGAAGTTCGAAATGCGACCCATTGCCACCATCTCGACCTTAAGCTCTTCAAAGGTAATAAAAATATGTCACATAGGTCAATCGATCTTTTCCACCTCTCCTGGCTAATTCCTATTTTGAGATGCTGGAAAAACTTTAGGATGAAGTATTCTAATCAACTGAGACTATAAAACAGAATATCCACGTGGAGATTTTCGATTTCCCACGTGGATATTTTTTATTCTCCACGTAGGGACGAAACGATTCCTCCGAAGTTTCGTTTGATTCCTCCGAAGTTTCATTTCATCTCCACGTGGAGATTTTTTATTCTTCACGTGGAGATTTTTTATTCTCCAGGGAGCTATTTGGAATTAGAGGTTAGAACTGGGAGGTCGCTCCTACCCATCACTATAGGCATGGAGAAATCTAAATAAGATTGAGCGATCACCTCTTATCGTAAGACTGAGCGATCACCTCTAATCGCTTCATTTTGTATCTTTGCACAGCGAGAGCGTGCTGCTCTAAAGTGACAGGCTCTCGGTGACGTATCATGGATATGGCAGTAGATCGGCTTGTCGCTGTCGTAAGAGGGTGAGAGCCTCGGCTCCGCCCGCAAGCGAGAGAGGAAAGTCCGGGCAACGCAGAGTACCATACTCCCTAACAGAGAGCTATCCGCGAGGGTAGGTGACGTGTAGAAGAGAATGACCGCCTAGAGCTGCCTACGGCACGCTAGGTAAGGGTGAGAAGGTGAGGTAAGAGCTCACCAGCAGTGTGGGTGACCCACTGGCTGTACACACTATGGGTTGCAAGATCAAGTATACCGACGCTATGAGGGCTACTCGTCCTAGTCGGAGGGTAGATTGCTAGAGGCACTCGGCAACGGGTGTCGTAGATAAATGACAAGCGCCACTCCTCGTGACTGGCACAGAACCCGGCTTATAGACCTACTGTCCTCTCCGTGACTCGCTGCGTGAGCGCAAGGTGAAGCCATGCCCAGCAAAGCACACCTTCCTTTCGCACCAAAATACATACATATAATATAGTATCGCTAACTTCATGCCACAGCACTCCAACTCTACACATCATAAGCACGAAGGCTCTAAGCAGGCTACAACCGTAGAGCACGCCGCTCGCAAGCCCTCCACCTGGGTGCGCAAGCTCAAGGTGGGAGCCTATAAGGTGGTTCGCTTCGTCACGAGCGATATGTGGCACATACAGCCACAGGAGGTGCGAGGCTTTCGACGGCTCTACATCAATACGCTCAAGGCTCTCTATATGGCCATCAAGGGCTATATAGACCAACGATTGAGTCGCCATGCCTCGGCGCTAACCTATAGGACGTTTCTTTCTATCGTGCCGATGCTGGCACTTCTTGTAGCTTTTGCCAAGGGGTTTGGTTTTCAAGACACCATCTATGACTTTCTGATGACCTATATGCCAGGGCATCAGAACGAACTGGACACGATGATGGGCTTTGTGGAGAACTATCTAGGACAGGTACAAGGAGGGCTCTTCTTAGGGGTCGGCTTGGTACTGTTTCTCTACACGATCTTCCTCCTCTTGGACACGATCGAGCAGACCTTCAACGTGATCTGGGGGGTGCCTCGTGGGCGCTCCATAGGGCGTAAGCTGACGGACTACATCACGATGGTCGTGCTACTGCCTATCCTGATGACCCTCTCGTCGGGAATGACCGTGATGATGGCGACGATAAAGAACACTTGGTTCAACGACTACATCTTCTTCACGCCTGTATGGGAGTTTATGCTCAAGTTGTTCCCATACGTCATCCTCATCTTCATGTTTGCAGGTATATTCATGGCACTCCCTAACACCCGGGTCAAGTTCCTCCCAGCACTCATCTCTGGAGCCATAGCCGGTAGCGCCTTCCAAATCCTACAGGCACTCTACGTTAGCGGTATCTTATGGATCTCTAAGTACAATGCTATCTATGGTGGATTTGCAGCTATACCGCTCTTGCTCTTATGGCTACAGGTGGTCTGGTCGATCACACTCTTTAGTGCTAAGCTATGCTTCTCCATACAGAATGTGGTGAACTTCACCTATGCCAAGGATGCGACCAATGTCTCCCCTCGCTACTCAGACTTCCTGACGGTTCTAGTGATGGGACACATCGTGCAGCGCTTCCTCGATCACACCGAGCCTGAGCCACATGATATACCTTCGCTCTCAGAGGCTTGTCACCTGCCGATCAATCAGACCAGTGAGATCATCACTAAGCTACTCGAGGAGGAGCTGATCATCGAGGTAGTCTATAGCTCTCGTGACAAGGAGCTACACTACAACCTAGCCGTCGATCCCGACCTGCTGACCGTGGGGTATCTACTCGATCGTATGGATCGCTCGGGACATCGTAACCACATGCTCACGCAGCAGCAGTTTGCCGAGGAGTGGGAGCTGGTGGTCGCCTCACGTCGTGCCTTTACTGAGCCACCGCTGACGACACTCCTGGCAGAACTACCTCTGGGCAGAAAACCCTCAACCATTTAAACAAACCAGATATGGCACTCAATCCTTCTGACCTAAAAGCTCAGGGAGAGCGGCTCATCGAGCGCGGCTCTGCCCTCATATCCACTTCGCTCGATAAGCTGGTAGAGCGTGTCCGCACATGGACTTACGGCAGTAGACCCACCTTCGGTCTAGCTCTCTGTGGGGGTAGTGCTCGTGGGCTGGCCTATATAGGTGTCTTTCGCTTTCTAGAGGAGCATAACGTGCGGCCTGACATTATCGCTGGGACTAGTGTAGGTTCGCTCATGGGTGCTCTCTATGCAGACGGCTACAGCAGTGAGGAGATCTATGACCTGTCGTCGCATTTTGGCTTCATGAATATGACCTCGCTGACCACTCCTAGGCTCTCTCTACTCAAAACCAATAAGTACCGACAATTTCTCAAGGAGACCCTACGCCATGAGCGTATTGAGGATCTACCGATCCCCATGCACATCATCGCGACGAATCTCAACAGAGCCGAGGCGCGTGACTTTACAGAAGGAGATCTAGCCTCTACCGTGGTGGCCTCCTGCTCCATACCGATCCTCTTCGAGCCCGTTGTCATCGATGGCGAGCAGTATGTCGATGGTGGGGTCTTTATGAATCTACCCGCACGTCCTATCCGTGAGTCTTGTGACTTCCTCCTTGGGATCAATCTAAGCCCCGAGGTGGACAATACGCCTACAAAAAATATACTTCGCCTCTCCGACCGTCTCATACGCATTATGATGCGTGCCAATGTGACTATCGACCTAGAGCTATGCGACGTCGTGCTCCAGTCTCCCCTACTCTCTCATTTTGGTGCTTACGATGTCTCTCCCGTAGACATCATCTCAGACATTGGCTACCAGCTTATCAGCAAGGCGTACGAAGAGGAGGAGCAGTTTAGAGAGATCATCGATCTACTCTCACAGAAGAGCAAAGCGTAGGCTATGCGTACCATAATCTACTCCACACTAGTACGTCTATGGGGTAATAGCAAGTCTCACGATCAGCTGACACCTCATGGCACACTAGAGCAAAACGGTACTGGCACACTCGAAGACTTTGACGATGCAGCACTCGACTACCTTGCTTCGCTAGGAGTCTCTCACCTATGGCCGATCGGGATCATACGCCACGCCACCCAGACACCTCTGAGTGGCTGGACTGACTGTCCTAATCAGCACCCCGACATTGTCAAGGGACAAGCGGGGTCACCGTACGCTATCACTGACTACTACGACGTACACCCGACGATCGTGCGAGAGCCGATGAGGCGGCGAGAGATTTTTCGCTCTTTCGTAGACCGCTGCCATCGTCATGGGTTGAAAGTGATCATAGACTTTGTCCCCAACCATGTGTCACGACAGTATGATGGGGCTCACACGCCCCAAGTGACTACACCGCTAGGGGCTAAGGATGATAGGAGCAAAGCATTTGATCCAGACAACAACTTCTACTACCTACCGGGCTCCTCGCTCCAGCTACCCAATCGCTCCTCTAGTTATCTCGAAGAGCCAGCTCGTGCCACGGGCAATGACTGCTGGTCTGCCGCTCCCTCTGCCAACGACTGGTACGAGACGATCAAACTGAACTATGGAGTGGACTACCGCACCGATGGGTCTCGTGTCTCACACTTTGACCCGATACCTGCCACGTGGCTCCAGATGCGAGACATCCTCTGCTACTGGGCTACCGAAGGAGTAGACGGCTTTCGCTGTGATATGGTCGAGATGGTGCCAGTAGAGTTTTGGCACTGGGTCATACCGCAGGTGCAGGAGCACTATGATGTCACCTTTATCGCAGAGATCTACCAGATAGACAACTACCATAGATACTTAGAGGAGGGAGCCTTCGACCTACTTTATGACAAGAGCGGACTCTACGACACGCTCTACCAAGTGATCACTCAGGAACGCTCGGTCTCTGCTATCGAAGAGCAACTCATCCATAATAATAAGGAGTACGCTCCGGACGAGCTGCTCTACTTCCTAGAGAACCACGACGAGGTGCGTCTTGCCTCGCCTTACTTTGCCGACTCAGCACAACGAGGGCTCACCGCCATGACGCTGCTTGCGCTCGCTACCCCTAGCCCCTTACTTCTCTACGCTGGGCAGGAGTATGGAGAGAGAGGCGTCGATGCCGAGGGATACAGCGGTACTGACGGGCGGACCACGATCTTTGACTACTGGAGCATCCCCGCTCTAGGTCATCGTGACCCTGCCGACCCGATCTTTCAGAGCTATCTTCGGCTGATGCAATGGGCGCAGCACCCAGTCATACTGAGGGGAGCTTTTCACTCGATACAGGAGCAGGCTCGTCGGTGGGGAGGCTTCAATGCTGAGCGCACCTATGGTTACCTACGACTACTAGATCCCGCAGAGCAACAGACCCGCGACACGATCGGGATAGCCGTCCTAAGCAACTTTACGGCCGACCGACAGCGCTATCCACTCTTCCTCCCAGTCTCGAAGGAGCGTGATGACCCGCAGCAACTGATGCGTGTGACGACACACACCTATCTAGAAGCTCCCCAAGAGCAGCTCTACGCCTTCCAGCCATGGGCTCCGCTGACTATAGAGCTAGCCCCTTACAGTGTGCGGATCATCGAGCTACGAAATGCAAACTCTAGTAGAATTAGTGGCTAGGTGGTGAAAAAGTCGTACCTTTGGCAATACCTACCTCTAGGTACCCTATCGAGACCATTCTTGATTAGCTTATATCATATCACACAACGCTATGAATCGTATAGTCAGTAAGACTTTTCTCTCCGAAAAAGTAGCCAAGCTGGTTGTCGAGGCACCTTTGATTGCCAAGTCACGCCGTGCTGGACACTTTGTCATCGTACGTGTCACCGATCACAGTGAGCGCGTACCCTACACTATTGCCGATGCTGATGTAGATGCCGGCACAATCACGCTGATCGTTCAGGCGGTCGGTGAGTCCTCTCAGCGACTAGTCGCTCTAGAGGCTGGGGACATGATCCACGACATCGTGGGACCCCTAGGACAAGCTACTCACATTGAAAACTTTGGCACCGTAGTCTGTGCTGGTGGTGGTGTCGGTATGGCTCCACTCTACCCTATCGCTCGTGCACTCAAGGCTGCTGGCAATAAGGTGATCGTCGTCGCTGCGGCACGTACTAAGGAACTCATCATCCTAGAGAAGGAGTTTAGAGAGTTTGCTGACGAGATCATCATCATGACTGATGATGGCTCCTATGGGACTAAGGGACTTGTGACCGATGGGGTCGAGTCTGTCATCAAGCGTGAGAAGGTAGACCTCTGCGTAACGATTGGGCCCGCCATCATGATGAAGTTTGTCGCTCTGCTAACTAAGAAGTATAACATCCCCACCACCGCCTCTCTCAATACCATCATGGTTGACGGCACTGGCATGTGCGGTGCTTGTCGTATCACCGTCGGAGGCAAGACACGCTTCGTATGCGTCGACGGACCTGAGTTTGACGCTCACCAGGTAGACTTTGACGAGCTACTGATGCGTCTGAATACCTATAAAAAGTAATCGTATCACACTGAGCTAACCACATATTACAATGTCAGAACAAAAGGATCTGATCACTGCTCGTCGCAACGAACCTTGGCGCGAGGAGCTTCGCAAGGCACATACCGGCAAGGAGCGCATGGCTATACCTCGAGTCAAGATGACTGAGGTCGATCCACACGAGCGTGCGCACAGTCTAACCAAGGAGGTCAACTGTGGTCTCACCGAGGCTGAGGCTCGTCAGGAGGCTATTCGCTGTCTCGACTGTGCCAATCCCTCTTGTATGGAGGGTTGCCCCGTATCAATCAATATCCCCTCATTCATTAAGAATGTAGAGCGTGGAGACTTTGCCGCAGCTGCGCACATCATCCGTGAGAGTAGTTCTCTGCCCGCCGTCTGCGGTCGTGTATGCCCTCAGGAGAAGCAGTGTGAGAAGCATTGTATCTACACGGAGAAGATGAAGCGCGACGCCGTAGCTATCGGTTATCTAGAGCGCTTTGTAGCAGACTATGAGCGAGAGAATGGGCTATACGAACTACCCGAGATGGCTCCCGCCAATGGGAAGAAAATCGCTGTCATCGGGAGTGGTCCCGCCGGACTCTCTTTCGCTGGCGATATGGCGCGCTGGGGGTACGATGTGACCGTCTTCGAGGCTCTGCACGAGGTCGGTGGCGTGCTGAAGTATGGCATCCCCGAGTTCCGCCTCCCGCTACGTGTCGTCAACGCCGAGCTCAAGATCTTAGAGCAGATGGGTGTACACTTTGAGACCAACGTCGTCGTAGGTCGTACGCTCTCTTACGAGCAGCTACAGGAGATGGGCTTCGTAGGCATCTTCGTGGGTAGTGGCGCTGGCTTGCCAAACTTTATGAATATCCCTGGGGAGAACCTCGCCGGTGTCATGAGCTCCAACGAGTACCTCACCCGTGTCAATCTAATGGGTGCTGGCACTGAGGGCGCTGAGACGCCTATCTATAAGGGAGACGTGGTCGCTGTCATCGGAGGTGGTAACACCGCTATGGACTCAGTCCGTACGGCACTCCGTCTTGGAGCTAAGCGTGCTATGATCGTCTATCGTCGTAGCGAGGAGGAGATGCCTGCACGTCGTGAAGAGATCCTGCATGCTAAGGCTGAGGGCGTCGAGTTCCTCACCCTACACAACCCCATCGAGTACGAAGGCAACGAAAAGGGCAAAGTGTGCCGTATGAAGCTACAGCGCATGGAGCTAGGCGACCCCACACCCGATGGTCGTCGCAAGCCTGTACCCATACCAGGAGCTATCGATGAGGTAGATGTAGATGTGGTTGTCGTGAGCATCGGTGTCTCGCCGAACCCACTCATACCACGCTCTTTCCAGGGTCTGGAAGTCTCTCCTAAGGGGACCGTCATCGTCAACGAGCAGAACCAAAGCTCTATCAATGAGGTCTACGCTGGTGGCGACATCGTCCGTGGCGGTGCGACAGTCATCCTCGCTATGGGTGACGGACGCAAGGCTGCTGCCAATATGCACGCAGCTCTAAGCCAGCAGTAACTCAGCATAGCCAGTAGCTCTGCCTATGCTGGCTCGCATCATCCTACCCCTAGCCCTCGAGGAGGAGTACACTTATCGTGTGCCCGAGGCGCTGTGTGAACAGGCGAGGGTGGGTATGCGTGCGCTAGTGCAGTTTGGCAGTAAGCGCTACTACTACGCTATCATATCTCAGCTGATCGAGGAGTCGGATAGACCTCTCGGTCAGCTGAAGTCTATTATAGCTCTACCCGATCGTGAGGCGGTAGTGACCCCAAGAGAGATCGACCTCTGGCGCTGGGGAGCCTCCTATTATATCTGTTCGCTAGGAGCTTGGCTCACGGCAGCTATACCGAGTAGCTACCTACCCTCCAGTGAGACGCAGGTAGCGTGGCGAGAGCCTGACGAGACGACCGAGGGCGATCAAGCGACCGACTACAAAGCGACCGAACTATCAGAAGCGATACGCTGTGAGCTAATCTCCATGCGAGGTCATCAGGCGAAGGTGAGCAAGCTGGCGAAGATCCTTGGCGACCGCATCTACCCTGAGATAGACCGGCTACTTCACGCTGGCGTACTCATCGGTAGCGAGTCTATACCACGTTACAGCCGATCTGTGCAGGTCGGCTCGCCAGCCGTGCAGTTGGCTGAGGAGCTATGCTCCGAGGAGGCACTCTCCGAGGTTGTCGAGAGCCTCTCCCGGGCCAAGGCGCAGAGAGCTATGGTAGAGCTGCTGATAGACCTTCTCTACCAGCATGAGCTACCGCTCGACACGCCCCTACTCCGAGAGACACTCGTCGGGAGAGACACCAATCGGCAGGCCACACTCCGTACGCTCATCAAGCGGGGCGTATTACGAGAGACCGCTACACTCTTCGATCCGCTCATACGCCCCACGACACAGAGCATTACTTCGACAGATGGGGACAACGGACAAAGCCAACTTTTCGAGAGTCTCATCGGCGAAATGACTCGCCCCGTACTCTACCAAGCTACAAGCAATGAAGAGCAAATAGAGATGGTCGTCTCGATGGTCGAGCAGATGCTCCAGCGCAACCCTGCAGCACAGGTAACTATCTACGTGCCACAGCTCTTTCTCTTTGACCAAAGCCTTCTCTATAGTGCCCTGCAGCAACTAGCCAGGAGCAGCAGAGAGAGACGACAGGCGACGCCCTTCGATCTAGTCCTCTACAGCTCCTCCACGACAGACGCTGAGCGGATGGCGCTCCGTGCTAGACTCCTCGGGCTGACACACCGAGAGCGTGGACTCATCGTCCTCACCTCTCGCATGGGCAGTCTCCTACCCCTCTCACGCTGTGATTTAGTCATCGTCACCGACGAGGAGAGCAGTCGCTACAAGCAATCCGAGCCAGCCCCGCGCTATCATGCTCGTGACCTAACAGTAGTCGCCTGCAAGAATAGTCAGACGCCTCTCCTACTGACCACCGTCGCACCCTCTGCCGAAGCTCTATACAACGTAGAGCGGGGATACTACCATTCGCTCAATCAGCTTGATACACAGACCACTGCCACCCCAAGAACACCACGCCCCTTCGAGCTAATCGACCTATCCCTACAGCGCAAGCAGGGCAAGCTCCCGTGGGGGCAAATGCTCTCCATCGAGCTACGCAAAGCTCTCCTAGACCAGTGCCAGGCGGGACGAAAAAGCATCCTCCTACTCAATCGTCGTGGGTACGCACCGCACCTAGTCTGTAGACATTGTCAGAAGACGCTCCAATGTCCCAACTGTGATGTGGGGCTTGTCTACCACAAGTCCACGCAGAGCGTCAGCTGTAGCTACTGCGGCTTCACAGCATCGGCTCCTCGCATCTGTCCCCATTGTCATCAGAGTGACCAGGTGCCTCTAGACAAAACTGAAGTTGCGATAGACAACAGCCGGGGAGCCTTTAGCATACAGGGTTATGGTGTAGAGCGTATCGCTGAGGAGCTCACGCTCTTCATTCCACCAGAGATCCCTATCCTAGAGCTAAGTGCCTCGCAATACTATAATAAGGAGGCACAGCAACAGATGCGCCAGCTAATACGCAGCGACGAGCCTGCCATACTGGTCGGCACCTCAAGTCTTATCTACCTAGATGCCATTCGCAACGTAGGGCTCATTGGCTTAGCAAATCTAGACCAGCTGATCGTTGGCGATGACTTCAGAGCCAACGAGCGAGCCTATGCAGCGCTCCGTCGCTTCGGAAGTAACTATCCGACAGCACAACTCTACATACAGAGCTACCAGACCGACACACCCCTCCTCGACAGCCTGCAGGGAGGAGCCACTGCAGAGCCTTATGGCATAGGCGAGCTGGCAGAGCGTGAGTACCTCCACTTCCCCCCCTACGTACGCCTCATCTACGTTTACGTACGAGGAGCCTCCGAGGGGGATGTCTGCTATACCGCAGCGGCTCTATCACGCACGATGCAGACCGAGCCGTTTCACTCACTCTGGCAAGCCTCTGAGCCCAATGCTCCCTACGTTTCCTGGGTACGTATGCGCCATATTCGTTATATTTGCATGAAAATTCGTCCTTCTACCCCTTGGCGGGAGGTACGAAGACAGATTTCTCATATTATCTCTACGATACAAAAGAGTGCTCTCCAAGCTCGGAGGGTGCAGATCTACTGCGATGTAGATCCTCTTTAGCGCCGTAACGAGTCAACACCTCAGCCTATCGTGCGGGATTGTGAGATCTTTGTATTATACCCATTAGAGATCCCTGAGTAGTATCCATGTATCACTATCACCTTACTTTCTTATTATCACTCATCGCCCTTATCGGGGCATACCCTTTAACAGCTCAGACAACTCTCTCGACAGAGATCCAGAGCGAGACTGACAGCGTTACGGCATCCACCGTCGAGCTCACGACCCTCAAGGTGCAGTATCTCCTCAACCGCTCCAACCCCGTGGCACCACTGCCCAAAGAGGTACTCCCCACCACTCTACTGCTACAAACTCCCCTCTCATCAGCCGTAAGCGTCATCCCCACTATCCAGAGCCCTGAGCTATCTATAGACTTAACCCCGAGCCTAGTAAGCAACGGCGATCCACTCGCCACAGCATTGCACAGAGAGGAGCTACAGCTACCCATCCTACAGCAATATTATGAGCGTAGCTTGCAAAGCGTCAATCAGCTCAAGCTTGCGATCCCCACACTCATCACACGCCGGGAAGGTGACCTACTGGCACACCGTATAGATATGACCACCGTCGGGAGCTCGAAACCAGCCGTTGATGCAGCTATCAATACCCCCTTTGCTGGCGTTAATGCGTCAGACCAGCTCCACGGAGTAACCTTAGGCAGGAAGTATTGGTTCCCAGGACTAGAAAGCAATATACAGTTTAGCCAAACCTATATCTCGCCCAACTGGCATAAAGGTGGTAACAGCGCCCTTGCTCTCCATAGCAAGCAGCTCCTCCGCCTTAGCTATGAAAAGGACAAAGTCAACTGGCTCAACGAACTGGAGTGGCGCATCGGGCTCAATGCCGAGATACGTGACTCACTCCAAGGATACAACATCTCCGACGACCTCCTCCGCTTACGTAGCAACCTAGGTATCAAAGCCTTCAAGGGGTGGTACTACTCACTAGACGTAGAAGCTCGCACGCAAGCCTTCGAGCAGAAATCAGAAGACAAGACGGTGATCTACTCTGCCTTTGCCTCGCCACTCACACTCACCGCTGGTCTCGGTATGAAGTGGGTCGTAGACAACAAGTCCAAGACACACTATGGGCGCCGCTTCCGACTAGATCTCAACATCGCTCCCCTAGCCTATGACTTCAAGTGGTCCGCTCGCAAGGATATAGATATGACCCGACATGGCTTTGAGGAGGGCAAAAACATCTACAGTGCCATCGGATCTATGCTACGTGCCAATATGATCTGGGACTTTACCGACACCTTCGCTTGGGAGTCTCGGCTCTACTACAACACCAGCTACAAGCGTGTCGAGACAGAGTTTGAAAATTCTCTCATCTTTGCTTTCAATCGTTACTTCTCCACCCGTGTCAACGTCCTACTACGCTACGACGATGCCGTACCACTCACTCCAGAGAATAGATCCCGCCTACAGATCTATGAGATGCTGACCGTCGGCTTCGACCTTAAGATTTAACCAGCTAGCCCTATGCAGTTTACCATAGACCACACCTGCCCCCATAGCGATGCACGCACTGGAGTCATCAAGACTGACCACGGAGATATACAGACCCCCGTCTTCATGCCTGTGGGTACCGCTGGAGCGATCAAAGCAGTCACGATGGAGCAGATGGAGCAGGAGACCGATGCACGGATCATCCTCGGCAATACTTACCACCTCTACTTACGTCCTGGCATAGAGATACTCAAAGAGGTAGGAGGTCTGCACCGCTTTGGTACATGGAGCAAGCCCATCTTAACTGATAGTGGCGGCTACCAAGTCTTCTCACTAGCAGCCATGCGACGCATCACCCCCGAGGGTGTCACCTTCGCCTCGCACATCGACGGCTCCAAGCACCTTTTCACACCCGAGCGGGTTATGGAGATAGAGCGCGCTATAGGAGCTGACATTATGATGGCTTTCGACGAGTGCTGCCCAGGAGATGCTAGCTACGCCTATGCCAAGCAATCACTAGACACCACCGAGCAGTGGCTCGACCGCTGCATCAAGCACCTCGAACATACCCCGCCACTCTATGGCTACGAGCAGGCACTCTTCCCAATTGTGCAGGGATGTGTCTACCCCGACCTAAGACGTCGAGCTGCAGAGCACATAGCTTCGCTAGGAGCCCCAGGCAATGCCATCGGCGGACTGGCCGTTGGCGAACCTACCGACAAAATGTACGAGATGATCGAGCTGACCAATAGCATCCTTCCCAAGGATAAGCCACGCTACCTCATGGGCGTAGGAACACCAGCCAACATACTAGAGGGCATCGCACGAGGTGTCGATATGTTTGACTGCATCATGCCCACACGCAACGCCCGCAATGGTCAGCTCTTCACGTGGCAAGGTACTATCAACATACGCAATGCTAAGTGGCGCACCTGTCACGAGCCGATAGACCCCGAGGGCACAGCCTCGACCGACCACCGCTACACCCGCGCCTACCTCTACCACCTATTTAAGGCGCAGGAGATCACGGGACTCACACTGGCCAGTATCCACAACATCGCCTTCTACCTTGACCTGGTCAACCAAGCACACGACCACATCGTAGCAGGCGACTACACCGACTGGATGCGCAGCGTCCTTCCCGCCCTCACCCGCCGTCTCTAGCCTCATAACTTCCTGCAGCTACTAGGGTACTGTCGCAATCTTTGTCAAAACATACTTACATAGCTACGTAGCCCAAGTTTTTGCCGTAAAACTTGAGCTAGAGCTGATTGTGCCATCGGAGCTTCTTTTTCTTTTCTGAAAAGTCAGCAATGTCGCTCTAATTTAGCTCGAGGACTTAGTCTCAAGAGATAACTGAAAGCCCCCACACGACTCTATGACGAGAGCGTGCGGGGGCTAACGCTATATTTAGGAGCTATTAAAGCTCTATTTAATCTGATCTAAACAGTCAGGGTTAGTACTTGATAGAGAGACCCATCAGAGGCGCATGCTGCTGCGCACCATAGACGTCACGCTCACCGAGGTTGCCCGAAGGGATAGGACGGACGATGGTACACTTGATCGCCTTGGCAGGATCAAAGTAGACAATCTTGACGATGTGGTCAGGCTTGATGTGATAGAGATCACAGAAAGTCTGCTCAGTAATCGCCTTAGCTGCCTTCACCTGATTGTATATATCGAAGTCCTTGAAGATGATATCGAAGGTGATCTCATAGGGACCCGAATTCTTGCTCCGGATGACGGAGGCTATATCCATTAACTTGTGCTGTGTCATTGCTTGATACGATCTAAAGGTTCATTATTTACGCTGACCATCAGCATACTCTATATACTCGACGGGGAAGTACTGCGTAGGATCCTCCGCCTTGAGCAGGTGATAGAGGCTAAACTCGTAGACCTCACCCATGTGGCAGTCTGAGGGCGAGAAGGGGAAGGCGAGGTTGCCCGCCGTAGCGATACGTCCCTCGTAGCCGAAGTGTAGCATCGTACTACGTGCGAAGCTACAGATCGTGTCGGCCTCCTTCTGCGTCTTAGCAACAGCCTCGATGACGACCATAAGCTCTGAGCCTATATGACCATCGATGCCCTCGAACATGCTCATGACGCCGTTCTTGCCATAGATCTTAAAGTCGAGGTAATAGTCCTTGATCCCGTAGTTGTCGAAGTTGTCCTTGACACGAGCCTTGACACTCTCGATGATGGAGTCGATCTTGCTGATCATGATCGGGTCTGTCGTAGCTGCAACGGAGATAGTGCGGTAGCCTACGAGACGGGTAGCCTCGAGCTTGAGGAAGTAGCCATCGGTGGGCTCGAAGACGGTACCTGAGATCTTGACCTTGTTGTCGTCAATCTGCTCGAAGTGACATCCGTGCAGATCGAGCGCACCACCAGGACCAGGAAGATGGTAAGGATCGGTCTTCTCATAGAGTGTGTGACCAGCTACGGAGAGGGTCGTACACTTACGATCCTTGGAAAGTGGCTCGAGTACGAAGTGATCCTTGCGCAGATAGCCAAACATACAGTCACTACCGCTACCGGGCAATGCGCAGATAGCAGCGCACTCGAGGATCTTACCCATGTGCAGTGCGAGCGCACGGTCAAAGCCCTCCTTGATCGGTAGACAAGCGAAGACGCTAGGATCGTACGAACGGCCTGCGATGATAACGTCAGCGCCACCCTTGAGAGCCTCTACAAAAGGCTCCTCGCCCATCTGAGCGACGATGCGGACGGAGTCTTCGATGTCCTTCTTTGTAGCCTCGGGAGCTGGTGCCAGGGGAGTGATGTGTCCCTTGTCAAACTCACGGAGGATGGTCTCTTTGTCAAACTCAGAGCGGATGACGGCTAGGCGTAGCGAGAGCTTCTTGTCAGCAATGATCTCTCGTACGATCTCTAGCACCCAGTCCACATGAGCATTGGCACCAGAGCCACCGGCAGAGCCGACGACTACGGGGACCTTGTTCTCGACACCGGCCTGGATCATGATCTCTAGGTCACGCTTCACGGAGTTGCGATCGGTGAAGCTCACGCCAGCCCCTAGGTAGTAAGGACCTGGATCTGTCGAACCAGCATCTGCTGCGATGACGTGGGGCTTGCGCTTCATTCCCTCACGAAAGGATGCCTCGGGAAATCCATATCCGAGGATCGCTGTCGTGGAGAGTACTCTTATTTCGTCTGTTATTGGAGTCATATCTCGATATTATATTTTACTGTTAGCTAGGGACACTAGTGGCTCTAGTGATTCTAGTGGCACTAGTGACCCTAGGTAGAGGCTCTAACTTCTAAAGTCTAGCCTCTAACTTCTAAATCTACTTCAGCACATCCTTGAGAGCGAGTACACGGCTCATCTCGTTGAAGATGATCATGTATCCCTCATCAACACCCATACCAGGCTTAGCTAGGCACTGGCAGGGAGAGGTAGCCATAGCGATATTGGCACAAACCTCTGCTGAGCGGTTGGTCTCATTGCAAGTACCACCTAGGTAAGCGCGCATATTGTGCTGCTTGCAGTAGAGGACAGCCTCGATAGCATTATTGACACCACCGAGGTCAGGCGTCTTGATCTGAACCATGTGTCCAGCCTTGCGCTCAGAGAAAGCGATGATATCCTCGAGCGTGTTGCACCACTCATCAGCGACAATCTGGCACTTAGAGCCCTTGGCATCAAGTAGCTCACGGATCTTAGCCAGTGCCTCGATCTGTGGCTCACGACCGTCCATATCTACAGGACCCTCGACACGAAGCTCGAAGGGAGCAACGATCTCAGAGAGTTCGTTCAGATAGTCAGCGATGCGCTGGAAGTCGTTGTTGAAGACGATGCTCAGCGTACCATATACGTCGATATGGATAGCGGGCTGGTAGTTGGGGTTCTGACGCTTCGTGACGATACGGTCACGGAGCCACTGGAGGTACTCCTTGATCTTCTCACCCTTGAGGCCGACCTTGGTCTCTACATTATTAAAGAGAGCGTGTGGCAGTACGCCTACCTCCTTCATGATCATCTTATCGACGTTGAGATAGCGGTCGTCGCCACTCTGCGAGAAGATGGGGACCATCGTGTCGGAGATCTTCGTACCATACTCATCAGCGACTACCTGCGCCATCAGCTTATGCTGGCTCTTAGCGACAGCATCTAGACAAGCCTGTGTGACACCGTAGCGGATTGCCGTGTGGTACTTCTTACCGTCTGCATTGACGTGCTTGTCAACGAGGTCGGCCATCTTGCGGAACGTCGTGATCTCCTTGCCCTCATAGAGCGGAGCGATCTCCTTCATGATGACTGGAATAAAGCTCTCGGCGAGGAACAGTGGATCACGACCACCAGCCCCTGAGTACTGTACAGCTGCACAGTCACCGTGAGCTATCGAACCATCCTCTAGGATAAAGAGGACAGAGATAGACTCACCAGCCTGACGTACAGACGTAAAGCCTGGGGTTACGGGGTCTCCAGAGTAAAAGGCTCCATCATTTTTAGCGCCCTTCTTGATGGCCTTCTGGTCGTCAAAGAAGAATCCTGTCTTGCCTGGGGCACAGACTACCTTCTTGATCTTCATATTATTAGGATTTATTGGATTGTTAGAATTGATTGCTAGAAATAGTGCTACCCCTATGGGGATAGCACTGTTATAGATTGAGGGTTAGGGTCTACCGACGAGGAATCCCTTGCCGATGGCGTAAACATCATCGATAACCATCTGGAAGCTCACGGGACGATTCTCAAAGCGTGAACGCTCCTCAAGTCTCTCACGGTGGAACGCCTTGAGATCCTCCGTAAAGGGTAGATTACCGGTGTCGAGGATACGTACGGCACCATTGTCATCACGAGCTGGTAGTACCTTGCCCGCATTGTAGCGACTAGGCGCAAAGGGGATGTCCAGTACGCCTGCCTCAAAGGCAGCGACCGTACCGAGAGCTAGATCGCCCTTGCCCAGCTCAAAGACCTTGTCCAGGATGCACTTCGTCTCTCGGACGATCACATCTGACTCTTGCTCTACCACGGGGATGTCTATGAGTGACTGGTCACGAAGCATAGAGATAACCTGCTTAGTAGCACGTAGTCCGGCTGCGTTTGCTTCCTTCGTGGGGACACCCATCGCCTCGTGTGGCGTCTTGACAATAACCTTGGTAGCCTTCGCCAGAGCAGCCGTAGCCGAGCCCCACGAGATGACGCCAAAGGCCTTTGCCTCATCCTGTGGGAAGCCACCCATCCACTGGTGGAAGACGGTCGTAATACGCACGTCGTCGTAGCCATACTGCTTGAGGTAGCTATTGGTCAACTCACGGAGCGAGCGGATAGCTGCAACATCCTGAATGATGTTACCGCACTGGCCATAGCCGACGGTGATATCCTTAACTCCCTGCTCAGCAGCGAGAAGCGTCTCAATGACGGCGACTGCGTTGGAGATACAGGGAGGAATGAGCGTACCTGTCAGAGGTCCAAACGGCTCGCGATTGATGCTTACGCCAGCCTCCTCGTACATACCGACAAGGCGATCCGTGTACTGCCAGTACATGATAGTCTTCTCGAGGGAGAAGTTCTTAGAGTAAGGGATATTGTATGAGATACCGCCACCCTCATAGGAGGTAAAGCCACCAGCGATAGAGATCTCAGTCAGCAGACGTGCATCAGGCGTACCGTGGCGCACCTGTACCGGGTTCTTGAGTGCAGAGGTGACCGTACGGCAGATCTTCGTACCGTAGTTGACGATCGGGAAGCCGTTGAGCATAGATCGTCCCGACTCCTTACTCTTGATGATGCCGTTCTCAGCCTCGTGGTAGCGGTTGAGACGGGTGTAGCTATCGACCGTCGAGGGGAGCAGATCAGCACCGCCCTCCTCTTCTAGAAACTGCAAGAGCTTGATATGCTCCGTATATAGAGCCACACCAGCACGAGGCTGTATGAGCGTGCGCCCCTCAGCGTCTGCCTGAGCCAGTTTACGACCGAAGATCTTCTCCTCGGGAATTGATTTTTGAAATTCGACAGCCTCTTCAAAGTTGACATCTTTGCCCGTAGGCCATGAGGCGAGTACCTCCTTACGCTCCTTGTAGAAGGTATCGTTGTCTATACGCTTGTTCCTAAGTTCCATGTAATAGGGGAATCTGTATGAGTGATTGAGTCTTTTGTATGTCTGTTATATAGGTAGTACCTCTCGCTGGAGAATCGTGAGAGCCACCTCGGGAGTTACCTGACTGAGTAGTCCCATGCTCGCTATGATGTAGCGCTTGTCCAGGTAAAAGTCTGGCTCCTTGGGCTTCGCATACTCGTATCTCTGAGGATTAAAGCGACTTCCCGAGAGAATACGAGCTGGGTCAGAGCTATTGATCAGCGCACCGCCGATGCCAATGAGTCGTGGCACTTGCGTCAAGTCTTTGCCAACGAGGGTAAACATCTCACCTATCGGCGTGTAAACCTTGCTAATGACGCCTGCATGTCGCTCCACGGCTATGTCTACAGCACTATATGCTAGAGCCTCCTCGATTACCTGCTCTTGCGAGCCAGGCTCTGCGACCGTATCAGGATTAGCTGCACAGCGCTCTACCCAGTCGACGATAGCCTCAGGCGTGACCCCGTAAGCTCGTGCTAGAGCCTTGACGTCGGTCTCGTCCTCTAGAGCCTTTAAGCTATAGCGCATTCCGAGGTCACCCTCTACGGTGCGCTTGCTGTAAGGCTCGGGGATGCCTTTGATCAGGACATTGTCCATCGACGGAGCTCCGTCAGTCATCGAGTAAATATCGGTCGTAGCTCCACCTAGATCCACAGCCATCAAGTCGCCCCATCCTGGGTGCTCCTCGTCGATGCCTTTGCTCAGTAGCTCGCACGCCTTGAGGACCGCAAAGGGAGTCGGGATAATCTCTAACTCGGCACGCTTCTGCACCTCGCCCAGTCCCTTAGCATCGATGATGCGACTGATGAAGAGATCCATAATGCACTGGCGAGCGGGCAGAATGTTGATCTGCCCAAACTCAGGCATCACATTCTCCGTGACGACGCACTTCTTGTCACACTGCGCAAAGATACCCTCGAGATCATAGGAAGCGGACTTATTGCCCGCAGCGATAATTGCAAAGGGTCTATCAATCTCTGCCAGACGACGCGCATTAGCAAGAATCACCTCCTTGTTGCCGCCATCAGTACCACCGCATAGGAGTACAAGGTCAGGATTGATCTCATAGATCTCCTCCTGCTCGGCGTGAGAGATCTCATAAGCATAAGTCTTGACCACCTTAGCGCCCGCTGAGGAAGCAGCCATCTTGGCCGCTTTAGAGGTGAGCGAGGGGACCAGCCCCAAAGCTACCATTTTGAGTCCTCCAGCCGCACTACTACAAGAGAGCAGGCGATCGTAGTGAGCATCAGGGTGCTGCGCTAGTATCTTCTGCCAGGCGTTGTTAAACCCCTCCAGCACATCTGTCGTGATGGTAGTGAAGGCAGAGGCTGTCGCCACTATCTGCGCATTGGCTACATCTATCAGAGTCAACTTCGTGTAGGTACTACCGAAGTCTACCGTAAGATAGTGCATATTACTTATCTGCGAGTATTGAATCTAGATAAGCGATGGTAGTCTCGATCGGTGTGCCAGGAGGATAAACCTTGGTAAAGCCCATCGCCATAAAGCGAGACTCTACATCAGCAAAGTCTTGCTTACCCACGACTAGGTTGCCTCCAGCAACTAGTGGGATACCCTTGAGACCAGCCTCATCGCACTTCTCGCGCAGACCCTGACAGTCTATCTCCCCGTGTCCATAGAGTGAGGAGACGAGGATAGCATCTGCTTTAGTCTCGAGAGCGGCCTCTATGTACTCTTCTTGAGAGACCATGACACCGAGGTTAACCACTTTGTACCCTGCATTGTTGAGGGCATAGGCGATGATCTTGTTGCCGACAGCATGCGCATCAGCACCAATCACACCTGTGACTATAGTTTTTTGATTCATAATAGGGGAAATACGTATACCACGTTTTTGATGATTGAGCTATAGTTAGTATATAGGAACAAGGGGTAACTCTTGGGGATGAGCCACCACCTCTGCCTACACAGTACATAATCTTACTGCCTAAATGTGCAGTAATCCTATGTAAAACGACCTCTCAGAAGGGAAAAAGAGAGTCAATCTTTCACTCTTCCTCAAAACCGCTCTACAAAGGTACTTAATAATTCTGTAATGGCCATTGTGGAGTGATAAAACTCACACAACATAGGGCTAATTCCTATTCTGAGGTGCTGGGAAAACTTTAGGATGACGTGTTCTAATCAACTGAGACTATAAAACAGAATATCCACGTGGAGATTTTCGATTTTCCACGTGGATATTTTTTATTCTCCACGTAGGGACGAAACGATTCCTCCGAAGTTTCATTTGATTCCTCCGAAGTTTCATTTCATATCCACGTGGAGATTTTTTATTCTCCACGTGGAGATTTGAGAATTTCCACGTGGGGATCTACCTTCTTCCCAGCACCTCAAAATAAAAATTAGCCCAACATAGCACTGTAAGCTGATTAAGGATTGAGACTTGCAAAGTTCTTATGGTGTGATAACGGGTAGTCTTCACGGGGAAACCAAAAAATATCCACGTGGAGAAAAAACATCTCTCACGTGGACGAGGAATAAAACTTCAGAGGAATCAAATGTAAAGTCCGAAGAAACTTTTCTTTCCTCCGTGGGAAATCTTTTTTTCTCACATACGTATTGGAGAATTCTCACGTGGAGAAGATTGAAGAGCATGACAGTCTTCATCATTGGCAACGAAGGGCTTTTCCGGTTACTACCGTGTAAGTGTGAAAGAAGCCCCACGTCTGACAAGCAGAGCGTGGGGCTTCTGATAGTTACAGCTTTACGAGACTATTACTTAGTTCGCAGTCTCTCTAGGCTGGTCTATTGGTATGCTAGATGCCTAGCTGCTTCTTGACCTGAGCCGTAATGTCTACCGCAGAGGGCCCTGAGTAGAGCATCATCGTCGCCTCCATGACGTAGGTGTAGCCCCCCGCATCGCCGACCTTCTTGATAGCTTCGATGATCTTCTGCTGGATAGGAGCCATCAGCGTGCCTTGCTGCTTCTCCATATCTTGTTGCATAGCTTGATAAGAGCGCTGGATGCGATTTTGCAGATCGGCAAGCTCCTGCTCGCGGCTCTTGAGGAGGGCATCGGAGAGACCCTCCTTATCCTTCATATAGAGCTCGAGCTTCTTCTGATACTCGTCGTTCATCGTCTGCATCTCTGCCGTATACTTTTTGTCCAGCTCTTGGAGGCGATCCTGAGCTGACTTCATCTCAGGCATAGCCGTGATAAGCTCCTGTGAGTTGACAACTGCTATCTTCTGCTGAGCCGTAGCTACTACAGGTAGCAAGAGTAGGAGTAGGGTTAGAAACAGATTGTTTGTCTTCATTGTTCTGTATTTAAGTTATTGATGATGCGTATGTATATCATTAGTGTGCACGACCATAGCCTAGTTTCTCTAGAACCTGATCGCTGATGTCGATAGATGGATTGGCAAAGACGATACCTGCCGTGGAGCGGTCGAGGACTAGCTGGAATCCACTCTGCGAGGCGATCTCCTTGATCGCTTGCCATATCTCGTCTTGTAGAGGCTTGACCATCTTAGAGCGGCGCTCGAAGAGCTCACCTTCAGGGCCGAAGTACTTGCCCTGTAGCTCAGTGGCCTGCTGCTCTATCTTAACAATCTCCTCTTCGCGCTGACGCTTCTGTTCGGCTGTGAGGAAGACAAGATCGCTTTGATACTTCTTGTAGAGCGTCTCAGCCTTGTCTTGAAGTGTCTTGACTTCCTGCTGCCAACGCTTAGAGACGGTCTCGAGCTGCTCATTCATCATCTCATAGTTGGGGATGTTCTTGAGGATATACTGCATATCCACAAGCGCAAACTTCTGTGCAGATGCTCCCAGCGTAAGGGCTAGGAGGAGTGTGAGGAGATATAGATGCTTTCTCATAATATTGATGTTTAAAAGGTCTGTACTAATATATATAGATGGCTTGGAGACTTATTTGTTTAAGAAAGACAAGCCACGTACTCACACGCTAAGAAGGCTAAAACTCCTGACCCATGACAATATGTATGTTGCTACCGCCACGCTGTGAGGAGCCGTCAGGCTTGTCAAAGCCGTAACCCCAGTCAAGTCCTAGCATTCCAAGGAAAGGCAGCGTGATACGGAAGCCAACACCTGCCGAGCGCTTGAGGTTGAAGGCGTTAAAGCTACTGATATCTCGCCACGCATTACCCGCCTCAAGGAAGGCAACTCCCCACACATTGTACTGCCCCTCGAAGAGGATCGGCACGCGCAGCTCAGCCATCATACGCATATAGGCGTAAGCGTAGTCATAGTTACCACCAGCGATCGATCCGTTGCTATATCCACGGAGCGGAATAGTTTCGTTGAGGAAGTTGCCTACGTATCCACTCATATTGTCACCACCCATGTAGTAAGTACCAAAGGGTGAGCGCTTGAACGGTGTATAGTGACCGATAAAGCCTGCATCGAGACGCGTCATAAGGACTGGCGTATACTTCACCGTAACTGGGTTCATGAGCGGTGTAAAGACCTTGCCTGAGAACTTCCACTTGTGATACTCCACAAAGCGGTAGCGATCCTCCGACTTGAGGTTGATATTGGAGTAGTCGATGCCGTCCCAGAGGGAGTATGGAGGAGTGGCACTGACTGATAGCGTAAAGGATGACCCACGACGGGTATAGATCGGATTATCGATCGAGTTACGCGATAGAGCCAGTGTGAGGCTTATGTCGTTAGCATGACCATTGTGAAAGCCCTGGAAAGTCTCGTAGACCCAATCACGGAGATAGTAGTGGGTATAGTTGAGCGTAGCATTGACATTGAACCAATTGTCAGGCCAGTTGAGACGCTTACCAAACCCGACCGTGGCTCCGAAGATGTGCATCGACTGATTAGGATTGTAAGAGTTTTCCATCAGCGACTGCCTATACCCCCCATCGTAACCATAGCCTCCGTAACCGCCATAGCCTCCATAGCCGTAACCACCATAGCCACCGTATCCGCCATAGTAGCCTGGATAGTAGCCCATACCCTGCGTACGATTGTTATAGTAGCGGGTATCGATAGCGGTCTGCATAGAGTAGAAGAGCGACGCTGTAAAGAAGTTCGGACGCTTACCTCCAAACCAGGGATCGGAGAATTGTAAGCTAAACGAGTGATAGTAGCGGCCATTACTCATCGCATTGAGTGAGAGGGTCTGCCCATCGCCCTGCGGTATGAGACCACGGTACGCCTTCGGGTGGAAGAGATTGTAGATCGAGAAGTTGGTAAAGTTGATACCCGCACGCCCGATGATACCTGCCTGAGACCAACCGAAGGAGAGCTCAAACTTGTCATTGTTTCTGCGCTGCAGGGAGTACTCTATATCTACGGTACCCTCTTGCGGGTTGGGGATTGGCGTGGGGAAGCTCTTTTCCGGATCAAAGTGCCCGAGCTGGTTGAGCGTCATCCAGGAGTTCATCATATCCTCCTTGCTGAAGAGCTTACCAGGCTTCGTAAAGAGCTCACGACGCACTACCTCCTCGTAGATGTCATGGTTACCACGTATGATCACCTTATCGATAGTAGCTTGCGGCCCCTCGACAATGCGTAGGTCAAGCGATACAGAGTCGCCCTCGACGTAGGTCTCTACAGGATCTATGCCTGAGAAGATATATCCATTGTTGTAGTATAAGTTGGCGACAGCATCATCCTCGACGTAGAGACGCTTCGTAAGACGATCCTGATCATACACATCACCATGCCGCATACCGAGCATAGCCTCTAGGAGCGGCGTGGGAAACTTCGTATTGCCCACGAAGTTGATATCCTTGATGTAGTAGCGGTGACCCTCCGATATGTTGATGAAGATGTCGATCTGCTTGTTATTTTTCGGATTGCGAGCGATGGAGTCTGATAGGATCTCTGCATCACGATAGCCTGCCTTATGGTACGCCTCTAGGATGTTGTGCAGATCCTCACGATAGACATCCTGGATAAATTTCTTGCTCTGGAAGAGCTCTAAGATGGAGTTCCACAGATTACCACGATTGAGACGGAAGGTCTCGTTCGTCTTCTTCATCGCCTTGCGCAGATCCGTGTCAGAGAGAGCCTTGTTGCCAGAAAAGTAGATGTTAGCAATCTTCGTCTTGTACTTTTTATCGACCGAGATGCCGAGCTTGACATACCCCTCACGAGATAGGTCTGGCTGCTGATCGAAGGTCACCTCCATCTCGCTATATCCCTTCTCATTGTAATACTTCTGTATCAGCTGCTCAGTGCGATCTAGGACGTTGGGCGAGAGCTGCATACTCTCTCGTAGACCTGTCTTAGTCTGCAGGTCTTCCTGCTCCGACTTCTTGATATTGTGGAAGGTCACCGAAGCAATACGAGGATGCTGCTCCAGCTGCACCTCTAGCCATACCTTGTCTCCCACATACTTAGTCACGAGTACGCGTGCATTGGCAAAAGTACCATTGCGTGTGAACTGCTGCACTACAGCAGTTGTAGCAGCTCCTGGTATCTCTATGCGCTCCCCTACCTTGAGACCGGTATAGCCTAGCAAGACCTCCTGATCATATCCTTGTGCACCTGTTATGGTCACACCTGCGATGGTCTTGGTGACGGGACGAGCGTAATCGATCGAGGGGGCATAGATCGTGTCAGCAGGAGTAGTAGCAACTTGTGCGCTCACGGAGGTGGACGCAAGGAGCACTATAAGTGCGAAGAGTATGTTGTGGTATCGTTGCATTGTCATCATTAAGAGGTCAGAAGGGGTCTGTGATATATGGGTCTGTGTTTTTTTACTGTAGCACTTTGCCAAAGCGTCGCTGGCGTGAAGCATAGTCTGCCAGTGCCTTGTCGAGCTCTGCCTCATCAAAGTCGGGCCATAATGTATCTGTGAAGTAAAGCTCTGTGTAAGCAGATTGTAATAAGAGGAAGTTCGAGAGTCTCTGCTCTCCACCTGTACGAATGAGCAGATCGGGCATTGGCATGCCACTGGTGTATAGGTAGTCATTGATCAGCTCGGGACGTGACAGATCGTCGCTGCTGAGTCGTCCGGACTGCACATCTGCGACGATATGTCGTATCGCATGGCTAACCTCCGTGTAGGAGGAGTAGCTGAGTGCGATGCATAGCGTGATCCGCTGCCCATCCTTAGTCTGCTCCATAGAGTCTCTAAGCTGCGCCGCTGTCTGAGCGGGTAATTGGTCTATATCTCCGATAGCTCGTAGTCGCACGCCCTCCTTGATGAAGCGTGGCGTATACTCGTGTAGTCCCTCTGCGAGGAGCTGCATGATATAGTTAACCTCGGACTCTGGGCGACTCCAGTTTTCTGTACTGAAGGCATAGACTGTCAAGTACGGGATACCTCGATCTGCTACAGCTGAAAGAGTCTTCTCTAGCACATCGGTACCCTGCTTATGGCCGTAACTGCGAGACAAGTCTCTGCGCTGAGCCCAGCGACCATTACCATCCATGATGATGGCTATATGCTGCGGTGTCTGTTGTTTCATCATTTTGGTATCTGCCAGTTAGGGTAGCTATCCGATCCGTGACAGGGTTCGCTACGCTTGCCAAACTCATAGGTGATACTCACGATCAAGCCTATCGTGGCATCGCCACCCTTGATCCAGTCCACCGGCATCCCGTAGGGGTTGTTGAGCCAGCCCGCCTGCTCTGTGGGGGTGTCCAAATGAGAACTAAGATAATAGATCCCTTGCAGTGCGGCGATCAGGTTAAGCCTATTGCGGAGCTTGTACTTGATACCTGTCTTGATGCCAGCTCCTGGCAGGAAAGCCATCTTATGAGCCGCTAAGGTCGTTCCGACACTGAGACCGGCACCTATATAAGGTACCAGAGAGCGTGTCTGCAGATAGCGAAACTTGTCACTATAGTGAGCAAAGTTATACTCCACCCAGCCATTCAGCGCTAACAGATGAGAGGCTCCACGGGTAGCTTGATCAGCCTCCCTAGCCTGCGGATAGTCCGTCTGTGCATAGCGACAGTCGAAGGGAAGAAAGCTGTAGCCGAGTTCACCCGAAAAGGCTAGTCTGAAGTTGTGATTATAGCGAAAGACCGCTCCTCCCGTCCCACCTATCGGCACAAAAGGGATACGTCTATTAGCATTCCCTAGATAGGACGCAGCACCTACAGATCCTCCCATCTCATAGCGATACTCCTGCGCAGTGAGTGTGACTGCACAGAGCATCAACGTGATGAGTAGTGGCTGACGTAGGGTTAGCTGCATAGATCAGTGAAAACGCCTAGATAGCGTGCTACGTAATATTACTGAAAGCGTATCGGCTGTCCGATCCAAAGCGTAGGAGCACCGCCCTTGATTCCTCCGAAAAGGTAAACTCGTCCATCATCGCCACGGTAGAGTGCTAAGCCTTGCTGATGCTTCTGACCCTTTTCATAGTAGGACGATGGAAGTATAGACTCTTCCGTAAGCTGCTGCCAAATGGCGCCATAGTCTAGCGATACGTAAGCACGCATCGCAGGCTGCTCAGCTTGCTTAGGACGAGCCGCAGGCTTGACGAGTAGTATGGTCTGGTCTTGTGGCTCGTAGATCATCGCTCCAGGCAAGTCGCTCGGCCAGATTTTGCTCACGACACCGGCATCGTGAGGTGTGAGCCAATCAAGTCCATTGGAAGTGCTGTAGACAAGTGCCGTCGTATCAGCGACAGAGCCTCCGACCACGAGTCCTACTGGATGATGCTCTACAATAAACGAGAGACGTGCATTCTGCTCTAGAGGAAAATCCGCTGGGACTCGTATGCCTCCCTCACTATTGAAGTGTACCCCATCAGCAGACTTCACAGCTACGAGGAGCTTATTCTCCCCTCTATGGTATAGATTGCCCAAGAGATAGGATGCTCTACCTGGCAAAGCATTACTCTGCCCCCAGTCTCCTCCATTCGCATGGTCGTAGTAAGCGTACTGACCACTTTCTTGTAGGCAGAGGATCGCATCTCTACCCCCCTGCTCCACGATGTCTATGATGGGAGAGTCGAGCGTCTTAGGTATCGTAACCTCTTGCCATAGCTCAGGCTCCTTGTGAGAGGCACGCCATAGATGACTCTCACTAGTAGTACGTGTGAAGTAATAGTAAGCCTCTCCATTGTCCACAAGACGACTCAACACGATGCCATCACTCGTAGCAGAGGCTGGCGCTGGGTGTGCGGACTTCGTCCAAGTGTGGGTGTAGGGATCGCGATCATAGATGTTGATCTTGAGCTGATACTCCTTAGTCAAGGAAGCGTTCTTACGATGTTGCATGACAATACGCACCCCCTCAGCATGATTGGACATATTGACCGTATCTAGACCTGACATAGAGGGCTGCTCGACACCTCCTATGTAAATCTTAGGAAAAGCATCGGGCGAGGCTACAATCTGTAGCTTGACCGTTCCTATTTTAGTTCCCTTAGGTAGCGGACGAGCGTTGTATATCAGTCCTTTGCGCTGATCTATAGAGAAGAGTGTCTTCTCCAGCTCAGGGACAGACTTGTCACTCATCTTGAGCTCTGAGATAAGTACGCTCTCTATCTGAACATCCTCGACAATCGACTTGCGCTGGCAGCTAGGCAAGCTGATAAGCGGTAGCAGAGCTACGACGAGGAGTAGGTATCTATGGAGTGATTGTATAGTGCGAGTCATATAGAATTGTTGATATGAAGACAAAGATACTACTTCCCACGAAATTAGAGGTTAGACTTTAGAGATTAGAGGTTAGAGAGACTACACGCCAAAGGATACGAGAAGAGGTCTAACTTCTAACCTCTAATTTCTAATCTCTAACCTCTAACTTATTATCTCTACCCTCTAATGCGACACATGTCCCCGTTTTGTGGCGGGAGCCATCGACAGTCTCTCCTGCACTCTCTCCGTTACAGCCGTAGCTAGCTCAGCAAAATAATGGCTCATCACTTGGTCACTCTGCGCTGCTATCGGCTCGCCCGCATCGCCCGCCTCGCAGACACTCTGTACGAGCGGGAGCTGACCCAGGAGCGGTATGTTAAATTGCTCAGCCAACCGCTTACCACCGTCACGACCGAAGATGTAGTACTTATTGTCGGGCAACTCGGCAGGCGTAAACCAAGACATGTTCTCCACCAAACCGAGAATAGGCACATTGACCGGGTCAGTCTGGAAAAGGTTAATTCCTTTCATCGCATCAACGAGAGCGACCTCCTGCGGTGTGGTCACCACGATAGCGCCTGTGAGTGGTAGCGTTTGGACCAGCGTCAGAGCTATATCTCCCGTCCCAGGAGGCATATCAATGAGTAGATAATCTAGCTCTCCCCAGTGCCCCTCTGTAAGGAGCTGTTTAAGCGCATTCGAAGCCATCGTACCGCGCCATAAAAGTGCTTGATCAGGACGTACGAAGAAGCCGATCGAGAGCATCTTGATACCCTCTGTCACAACAACGGGTGCAATACGATCCTTGCCATCGACTTCCTCAGCGACAGGACGAGCATCCTCACAGTGAAACATCTTCGGCATCGATGGCCCATAAATATCGGCATCGAGGAGTCCCACTCTATACCCTTGGCGAGCTAGAGCCACCGCTAAGTTGCTCGTGACCGTACTCTTACCGACCCCGCCCTTGCCACTGAAGATGGCGATGGTATTAGAGACCATCGGGAGCGGATTCTCCACCTCAGGTTGCTCAGGCTCTTCTCTAAAAGTTGCCTTGATACGCCCCGTCACATCTGCCTCTGCATCGAGGAAAGTGAGGATGGCGGTCTCAGCTGCTTTGACCACGGAGCGAGCAAAGGGATCTCGCACACGGGGGAAGTGCAGCGTCAGAGAGATCTGTCGTCCCTCTATCTGTATGTCGTCTGTCACGATGCCTGATGAGACAATGTCTGTACCCGTACCAGGGTAACGCACATTGCGCAGCGCATCGAGTACTTGCTCGGTTGTATAGCTATTCATATCTTGTTTCTATTTTTTGATCTAAGCTTTTATTCCTCCTGAGCAAAGGCTTGCTCCACCTGGTGCAAGAGACCACCAGGGACTTGCGACCAACTGGTATAGTCGTCATGCTCTGGCTCACACTCGGGCTCCAACCATTGCGCTCGCTCTGGCAGAGCAAATCGGATATATTTAATCATCTTACCCCTACCCAGCCACTGCTTCTCATAGTGGGTCAGGACGCGCGGTATATCATACTGTGTCAGCACCTGCTCCTCTTGGTATAGATCAGGCAGAGCCACTAGGGGGTGGATATCATTCACCTCTAGCAGACTCAGAGTATACTCATAGAGGAAGGTGCTATCCGTCTTAAGATGCACCACCCCGTCAGGCTTGAGATAGCGATTGTAACTAGCGAAAAAAGCTGATGACAGCAGCCTGGATCGTGTACGCTTCATCTGCGGATCGGGGAAGGTGATCCACAGCTCACTCACCTCACCTGGAGCAAAAGCCAGCGGGAGGAGATTGATATCGGTACGTAGGAATGCAGCGTTGGAGAGCCCTTTGTCCAAGGCCTCTGTGGCTCCATGCCACATGCGTGCGCCCTTGCGGTCTACACCAATATAGTTGTGCGTGATATCTTGCTGAGCTAGGGCGACCGTGTATTCGCCTCGTCCGCAGCCCAACTCTAAGATGAGCGGGCGATCCGCATCAAAGGCTCGCTCGCTCCACCTACCAGCTATTTGTCTTGCCACTTCAGGAGAAGAAAGCTCTGCATAGCCATACTCATACACATTGGGATAGCTATGCAGATCGGCAAATTTCTCTAGTTTACGTCTAGCCATAGGCGTACCTCAGCATCGATTACTTCTGCTCCTCATCAGCATCGAGGACGTCGACTAGCCCCTCCTCGGCATAATAGTCATAGAGCGTGGAGATCAGATCATACGCATCATCTTCGTGCATCTTGACACCCATATCCTCGCTCAGACGCTCAGAGACAAAGTCAGCCATCTCATCTATGTCAAGATAGCCCTCCTCATCATCTATTCCCTCGGAGTACTCGTCACAGAGATCCATGACGTAGAGAAAGATCTCGTCATCATTATACTCCTTGACAAAGGAGGGATCTAGATGGTTGCGCAGATACTGGATCGCATTCCGATCGAGCTGCTCAAAGTCTAAGTCTGCCATCATACTATATTATCGTGTAAGTTATAAGTCTGCAACCAATTCATATCACTTCAGCGACTGGTAGAAAGCCTCTAAGAGTCGTCCCGCCCCCACAAAGGGTGTGATACGATTCTCCAAGACCTCTCGCTCGACAGTCTCTTGAAGCTGCTTGACCTGCTCATTGTCGTAGAAGGAGCGGCGCAACTCTTCGTTGACTGTCTCGTACATCCACCACTTCTCCTGGCGGCGACGATTATAATCAAAGTAACCACTCTCCTTAGTCGTCTGACGGTACTCATCGATCATATCAAAGATCTCCTTGATACCTATCCCCTTCAGTCCTGAGTAGGTCATAACCTTCGGTTCCCAGCCCGACTCGGTAGCGGGAAAAAGCTGTAGCGCATTACGAAAGTGCTGTGCAGCAAGACGAGCTTTGTCTACATTGTCGCCATCAGCCTTATTGATAATGATTCCGTCGGCCATCTCCATGATACCACGCTTGATGCCTTGTAGTTCATCGCCCGTACCTGCCAGCTGGATTAGGAGGAAAAAGTCGACCATCGAGTGCACAGCCGTCTCACTCTGCCCTACTCCCACCGTCTCGACGAAAACCGTATCAAAGCCTGCTGCCTCACAGAGGATAATGGTCTCACGGGTCTTGCGCGCTACGCCACCTAGAGAAGAGCTACTAGCACTAGGACGGATGAACGCACGCTCCTCACGAGAGAGTCGCTCCATACGTGTTTTGTCGCCTAGGATACTCCCCTTAGAGATCTCGCTACTAGGGTCAATCGCCAGCACAGCCAGCTTGTGCCCCTGCTTGATGAGATGCATTCCGAAGGCATCTATCGATGTACTCTTACCCGCCCCAGGCACGCCAGTGATACCTACACGCATTGAGTGCCCACTGTAAGGGAGGCACCCCTCTAGTATCTGCTGCGCCTTGAGCTGGTGGTCATGACGTGTACTCTCAACAAGCGTCACGGCACGAGCGAGAAAAGTGCGATTGCCCGCCAAGATCTCCTCAATATAACGCTCAGCGGAGTAGTCCTCGCGTAGCACCCGTTGCTGACGCAGATAAGGATTGACCATAGGCTGAGCAGAGACACCTTTATTCACCTTGAGACCTGCGTACTGAGGGTCATTTTCAGGATGATCATTCGTGAGCATGAGGAGAGAGATTAGAAGTTAGAGATTAGAGGAACTAAGTATTTCTAGGAGCTCTAGTGGCACTAGGAGCACTAGAAGTGCTAGCTAACAGCCAAGAGCTACCGCTTAGGTATGACGATCAGGACATTGCGTAGCGGCGCGTTCGGATCATTCAGCAGCAGGTCAAAGTTTGCCTTCAAAGCTCCACGCGAGCGATCAACTTCCTCCAGATTAAGCCGATAACGTATCTCAGCACGCTCTCCGGGAGCAATCGTCTCAGGATACTCTAAGATCGTTAGGAAAGCTGTATTACTCTCCGCCGAGTAGATATGCATCGGTGCCTTGCCATCATTCTTTAGAGCAACTGCACCCTCATACACCGTTGCTTCTGGAGATAAGTCTGTAAGACGCTGATAAGTCTTTAGATCCGCAAGCGGTGCTGCGGCCCCCTTGTCAAAATGCGGGGGCATCACAAGGCGTACCATCACCCCACCAGAGAGATCTGGCTCGCTATTCTGCGTTCGTACCGTGATGCCTATCCACCCTTTATGAATGCCAGGAGCCACCGACCCATCAGTATGCGCCGTCAGGAAAATTTCCTCAGGCTCATAAGCAGCCAGTGTAGCGTGACGTACACTACTAGATAGGAAGCTAGGAAGCGTGTCCAGTGATACCTCTAGAGGGCTATTGGTCGGATTGTTGAGCATCAGACGAATCGTGTTCTCTTCGCCAGCAGGCTGCAAGGGGAAGTCTAGAAAGAGATTACTCACTTGCAGTGCACCTATCTCTTGCTGGTAGCGTGCATTCGTTGGGGTCTGTCTGCCTAGTGTAGCTACATTCCCCTTGATCGTCAGCTTGATAGGCTTACTCGGATCTACAGAAGTGTAGACACGCGTATACTTAACGAAAGAACCTGGACGATTTAGCGGATTATAGGTGATCAAGATAGGTATCGAATCACCAGGAGCTACAGCAGTACGATCATAGGTAGGCGTCGTACAGCCACAATCCGTATTGACACGCAGTATGACCATCTGCTGGTCAGACACGTTTCTCAAGGTAAAGCTGTGCGACACAGTCCCCCGCTCTTCAGCAATCGTGCCGAAGTTATGTATTGCCGAGAGCGAGTCGATCATCTCCTTAGGCTGCTGCGCACACACTACACTTAGAGTCGCAGTGAGACATATCAGGAGAGCCAACAATCTTCTTGTAGCCATAACTATCTCTTTTAGTTCACTTGAGACATACCCCTACAACCCATCGCCTTCATAATGAAGGCTCTGAGGTCGTAGCGTATGTTTCATCAAGAGACTATAAGACCTTCTCTTTAGTAGTACGATTTTACTCGACAACGCCCTTAATGCGTAGGATATAGCTACCATCCTTACCATTGCTATAGATAGAGATGGTCTTGACAAATTGTCCAGGGCGTCCGGCTGGATTATAGGTCACCTTGACCGTTGTAGTCTTACCTGGAGCGATAGGAGCTGTCTCGAACTCAGGCTTCGTACAGCCACAAGAGGCTACGACACGAGTGAGGACAAGCGGAGCTTTACCTGTATTTTTGATCGTGAAGGTATGACTGACAGGTCCGTCCACCTCCTTGATAGTGCCAAAGTCAAACTCAGTCTCCGTTGCTGTGATCTGAGCTCCAGACTGCTTGCCTGTGGCCTGCTTGTTCTGAGCTCCAGCTAGCGTAGCACAGAGTAGGAGGATCGTTGTAAGGATTGCAATGCGTTTCATAACTTTGTCGTTTAAGATTATGTTCATAGTTAATGTGTTAAGCAAGGGGGTATGTCTACACTACACAGAGCTCGCTCGCTCCATACGTGCAGACCCCTCTGCCCTGCAAATGTACTCTTTTTTAGTCATACAAAGGCTATACCAGTTGATAAATCACTACTTAGACACGCTAAAGTGTCAATCTGAAGCAAAGAGATAACCTCTCAAAAGCTCGCAGACGTCGACGAAGATCAGAGGCTTCGAAAGAGATCGGACTCCACTGACAACTTCCCCTCCTCCTCCATTATTTGAAGGGCACGCTCCCCCAGCTATGCGATTCAATCTATTCCCCACGTGGAAATTCTCAAATTCCCACGTGGAAATTCTCAAATCTCCACGTGGAGAATGAAAAATATCCACGTAGGCGAGAAGTAAAACTTCGGAGGAATCAAATGAAACTTCGGAGGAAATGTTTCTTCCCTACGTGGAGAATAAAAAATAGCCACGTGGAAAATCTAGATTTCCTACGTGGCTATCGAATTAGAGGTTAGAAGTTATAGATTAGAGGTTAGGGACGGATAGAGATATGTAGATACGCACTGCTCGAGCCTCCATTGTATCAAAGCACGACAGCGCCCCTCTCACCTCCTATGAGCCTTTGGATTCAGCCACATCCTATCAAAGAGTGATGGTGCGTGACAAGCACACACCAGACCAGAGAGCGAGCAGACCGATCAGCACGCTACCCACAATATAAAGGACGGCTAACCCATAAGTGCCCTCACGAAGCATTGCGTAACTCTCTGCTGTAAAAGTCGAGAACGTGGTGAACCCGCCGCAAAAGCCTGTGATAAAGAGCAATCGAAGATGAGCTGTATCACTACATAAGCCGATCAATAGACCTATGAGAAAGCACCCCAAGACGTTGACCACAAGCGTAGCCAAGGGTATAGAACCCGTATAGTGACGGGCTAGCAAGATGGCTGTAAGGTAGCGCAGAGCACTCCCGAGAGCACCGCCTAGAGCTACGAGAAGAAGCTGTTTGAGCATACTACAATCTGAGTCGAAGTCTATAACCTTATCGACCTACCTAGACGAACCTATTGCCTGTGCCGTAGTCGCAAGATCCTATAGACACTGATAACCAAAAAAAGGTAGCACTCTCTCTGAATGGGAGAGTACTACCTATATATTTATAGGATGAGACATCCTGTCTCGCTAATCGCTCAACTTAGCGCCTATGAACTGACGATTGAGGCGTGCTATGTGGCTGATGGAGACGCTCTTGGGGCACTCCATCTCGCAGGCACGTGTATTCGTGCAGTTGCCGAAGCCTAGCTCATCCATCTTGGCGATCATCGCCTTAGCACGCTTGTGTGCCTCAGCTCGTCCCTGTGGCAACAGGGCCAACTGACTTACCTTGGCAGAGACAAAGAGCATTGCTGAGCCATTTTTGCAGGCAGCAGCGCAAGCGCCACAGCCGATGCAAGAGGCAGCATCCATTGCTTCGTCAGCCTTGTGCTTGGGGATGGGGATCGAGTTAGCATCAGGTACACCTCCCGTATTGACAGAGACGTAACCACCAGCCTGTATGATCTTGTCATAAGCAGAGCGGTCGACCATCAAGTCGCGAATGATCGGGAAGCCCGCAGATCTCCATGGCTCGACAGTGATGGTGTCACCATCCTTAAAGGTACGCATGTGTAGCTGACAAGTGGTGATGGCGCTGACAGGACCATGTGGATGCCCATCGATGTACATAGAGCACATACCGCAGATACCCTCACGACAGTCGTGGTCGTAGATAACGGGTTCTTTATCCTCGGCAATGAGCTGCTCGTTGAGTATGTCGATCATCTCAAGAAAAGAAGCGCTCTGAGGCACATCCTTGAGTGCATAGGTCTCAAAGTGGCCCTTTTCGCGGGGACCTCTCTGACGCCATACCTTGACTTTGATATTTATATTGTGATCCATTGCTATGATTATCTACAGGGTTGCTTAGTTCTTATAGTTACGCTGGAGACGCTCGGTGAATTCGTATACCAGTGGCTCCTTGTGCATGACAGGGTCTTGACCCTCACCTTGATACTCCCAGCAGGAGACGTAAGCGAAGTTCTCATCGTCACGCTTTGCCTCACCTTCCTCAGTCTGATGCTCTATGCGGAAGTGCCCACCACAGCTCTCCTCACGATCGAGGGCATCGTGTGCCATCAGTTCACCGATCTCTAGGAAGTCTGCTAGACGCAGAGCCTTCTCTAGCTCGATGTTAAGATCATCTACCTTACCTGGTAGGTGGAGGTCACTCCAGAAGACCTTGCGTAGTGCCTTGATCTTCTCAATACCTGTCTGCAGGCTCTCCTTAGAGCGTGCCATACCGACATACTCCCACATGATATGTCCTAGCTCCTTGTGGATGCTATCGACCGAACGCTTACCATGCATTGAGGCAATGCGCTGGATGCGCTCCTTGAGCGCCTTCTCAGCCTCGTCAAACTCCTTGTGGTCTACGCTAAAGTGCGGTACCTGAATTTGATCCGAGAGGTAGTTCTGTATCGTATAGGGCAGGATGAAGTAACCATCTGCTAGACCCTGCATAAGGGCTGAAGCACCGAGACGGTTAGCCCCGTGATCGGAGAAGTTTGCCTCACCAATGGCAAAGAGTCCAGGGATAGTGGTCTGTAGCTCGTAATCGACCCATAGACCACCCATCGTGTAGTGGATGGCTGGGTAGATCATCATCGGGGTCTCGTAGGGATTGTCGGCAGTGATCTGCTCGTACATCTGGAAGAGGTTGCCGTACTTGTCCGCAACGACATCACGTCCCATACGCTCGATGGCATACTTAAAGTCTAGGAAGACGGCAAGACCCGTGTTGTTGACTCCAAAGCCGGCATCGCAGCGCTCCTTGGCGGCACGACTAGCGACGTCACGAGGTACTAGGTTACCGAAGGCGGGATAGCGACGCTCGAGATAGAAGTCACGATCCTCCTCGGGGATATCATTTGCCTTTTTAGTACCAGCCTGTAGCGCCTTAGCGTCCTCCAGCTTCTTGGGTACCCAGATACGGCCATCATTACGGAGAGACTCCGACATAAGCGTTAGCTTGGACTGGAAGTCTCCGTGCTCGGGGATACAGGTCGGGTGGATCTGCGCCATACAAGGATTGCCAAAGTAAGCACCCTTTTTGTAGCACTGCCAAGCGGCTGATCCGTTGGAAGCGATAGCGTTTGTGGTGAGGTAGAAGGCGTTGCCATAGCCACCTGTAGCAATCACTACAGCATGAGCAGCAAAGCGCTCGATAGCACCTGTAACTAGGTTGCGAGCGATGATACCTCTCGCACGACCATCGATGATGACTAGGTCTAGCATCTCGTGGCGGGTGTAGAGCTTGACACTCCCCTTGTGTACCTGACGGCTGAGTGCTGAGTAAGCTCCAAGGAGTAGCTGCTGTCCCGTCTGACCACGGGCATAGAATGTACGGGAGACCTGCGCACCACCGAAGGAGCGGTTGTCTAGCAGACCACCGTACTCACGTGCGAAGGGGACTCCCTGAGCGACACACTGGTCGATGATTGCGTTTGACACCTCTGCAAGACGATAGACGTTCGCCTCACGAGCGCGATAGTCGCCACCCTTGATAGTGTCGTAGTAGAGACGGTAGACGGAGTCACCGTCGTTCTGATAGTTCTTTGCAGCGTTGACACCACCCTGTGCTGCAATGGAGTGTGCACGTCGTGGAGAGTCCTGTATACAGAAGTTTAGCACGTTGAAGCCGAGCTCTCCTAGAGAAGCTGCTGCAGAGGCTCCAGCTAGACCAGTCCCCACGACAATAACGTCGAGTAGACGCTTGTTGGCGGGGTTGACCAGCTTCTGATGATCCTTATAGTTAGTCCACTTCTCAGCTAAGGCACCTGCTGGGATTTTGGCATTTAGTTCGCTCATATCTCTGATAGTTAAGATAGTTCGTAGATTAGATGATAGGAAGAGTTGCTAAACCAGCCTAAGCGTAAGGGATAGCCTCTGTAAGGCTCTCGGGACCTGAGTAAATGAAGCCAAAGTAAACGACTACAATGGCAAAGATAAGGACCAAGAGTGTGGCAACGATGTAGCTGATGACATGTAGGCGGTTGAACCACTTCTTATTGTTCCACCCAAGCGTTTGGAAGGCACTCCAAAAGCCGTGCGTGAGGTGAAACCAGATGGCTGCTAGCCATACAAGGTATAGGATAGATACCCATACGTTGCTAAAGGTTTGCACGACGAGCTGGTAGCCCTCGGCACTCTCTCCGCCGGTCCACTCTTGTAGCTGCATCTTGCTCCAGAAGTGTGTCAGGTGAAAGACCAGTAGCCCCAAGACGATGATGCCTAGGACAAACATGTTCTTGCTGGCCCAGTCTATCTTAGCACGTGTGAAGATGGCATAGCGATCATTACCACGCGCCTTACGATTTAGTAACGTCAACCAGGCCGCATAGATAATGTGTACGATGAAGCCCAGCGCTAGGACGGGCACCATGATCTGTACCAATATGTTGGTACCCATGACGTGACAGGCTTGATTGTACAGCTCCGTAGGGAACTCGCTATTCACATTGATAGCATCGTAGACGGCTAGTAGGTTGATACTGCCATGTAGCAATAGGAAGATGATCAGGAAGAGCCCCGAGAGACTCATGATGAACTTTCTCCCAATCGATGATTTAAAGATCCACATATTTGTTCGTTTGGTTACTTAAGTGAAGTTATCAGTTACTATTGGTCTGTCTAGACACGGCAAAGAGCTACATAAAAGTGCTCTTGAGAGCGCTCTCCTAAGTCTTTACGATGTGAGACTTGTCCTTTGCTCCACAAAGATACAAAATACCTACAATTAACTACCATCGGAAATTTGGCTAATTTCTATTTTGAGGTGCTGGAGGAGAAAACCATCCCTAGAATTCTAACTGATTTGCACGCATCTTTGATGTCGGCACAAGCAGGTTGTCTAAGAGTCTCCGGCTAGTTTTCTAGGAGTAGCTTCTCCCCCATCACCTCAAAAGGGTGGCATGCTGTGCTGCCCCCTTTTTTGATACCTTTGCACCGAGTTTGTAAACGGGGCTATCGCTCTAGACGACGCTCCTAACAAGAAGGCAGAAGTGACCAAAACAGATACTATAAACTTTACTCAAGGACCAATCCGCAAGCAACTGCTGCGACTGGCAGCTCCTATTGTCGCCACCTCGTTTGTCCAGATGGCGTACAACTTTACCGACATGGCTTGGCTCGGACGTCTCGGCAGTCGTGAGGTGGCCGCCGTCGGGGTCATCGGCGTACTCCTATGGATTGCCACCTCAATCGCTCAGCTCACCAAGACTAGTGCCGAGGTGTGTGTCTCGCAGAGCCTTGGAGCACGAGACAAACCACTAGCGATCAAATACGCCCGTCACTGTACCACCTGGGCACTCATCGTCGGTACTCTCCTTGCACTTGTCTATCTGCTCTTTGGCTCTCCCATCGTGGGGATCTACAACCTAGAGGCAGACGTGCACCATATGGCACTCAGCTATCTACGCATCGTATTGATCGGCTTGCCAGGCTACTTCCTGACACTATCCATGAGTGGCATTTACAATGCTCATGGACGGAGCATGACCCCATTCAAGATTAATTCACTGGGTCTACTGCTCAATATGATCCTCGACCCACTGCTTATCTTCGTCTGTCACCTAGGAGTCGTCGGAGCAGCTTTCGCTACACTACTCTCTCAGCTGGCCGTCTGCGCTATCCTCTACTATCGTATGCAGCACCAAGACAAGATACTCGAGGGGAGCTCTATCGTCACAAAGCTGGCAAGAGATCAGAGCCGGCGCATCTTCGCTATTGGTGTACCGGTGGTGCTCCTCAACTCGCTCTTCGCTCTGATCAGCATATTTATGGGCCGCTTAGCCTCTGAGCAGGGTGGTGCTATCGGCGTGGCGGTCATGACGACTGGCGGACAGCTAGAGGGAGTGACGTGGAATGCATGCCAAGGCTTCTGCACAGCCCTAGCGACCTTCGTAGGGCACAACTATGCGGCACGTCAGTTCGATCGTGTGTGGCGGGGATACAGAACGACTATCTTCATGACGCTATCGATAGGTCTCTTCGGGACGCTGCTCTTCCTCTTTCTGGGCGAAGCCTTTTTTGCATTGATCGTACCAGATCCTGAGACTTACATAGAGGGTGGACGATACCTTTACATCGCCAGCTTCTCTCAGCTCTTTATCATGACCGAGATCACTACGCAGGGGCTTTTCTATGGTGTAGGCCGGAGCAACACGCCAGCCGTGATCAGCATCGTGGGCAATCTGCTACGTATACCGCTAGCTCTCCTACTGATATACCTAGGATGGGGACTGTCTGCTGTCTGGTGGGCTATCTCCCTCTCATCGATCGGCAAGGGGATCACAGCCATCATCGTACTACTTATCAAAAGGAACAAACTAACTCCAATGAGCTTAGTCGCTTAGCACCTTTATGTATCACCACTACACCTTTACCACAGAGCAACTTAGCGAGACGGAATGGGCGATGCCTTTGCTAGCTCAGACGCTAGCCGACTGGGGCTTCGAGAGCTTTCAAGAGGAGCCAGACAAAGGGCTGCTTAATGCCTACATATCCGATGACGCTTGGCATGAGAGCAAGGAGATCCCCACTCAACTTGCCACAGATGCGGGTGTCTTGACACTATATAATATAGCATGGCACTATCACCACGAGCTGGCGTCCTCTAGTGACTGGCTAGCAGCGTGGCGCAGCACGACCTTCGAGCCTATATCGCTACGGGGACGCATGCTGGTCACCACCCCTGAGCTGGTACCGGCCCCACAGACGCATGAGCTACAACTACTCATCGAGGCGTACAATGCCTTTGGCTCGGGTGAGCACCACACGACACGTATGATCCTAGAGCATCTACTTGATTACGATGTGAAGGGAGCTCAAGTGATCGACATGGGATGCGGTACGGGCATCCTCGGCATAGCGGCTCTGCTACTCGGTGCCGGCTCGCTCGTAGCGATAGATATCTCGTCTGAGTGCGTGACCAATACACGACACAATCTCCAGCTCAACGGCTTCGCACCATCGGAGCACATTAGCGTACTGCATGGTGACGCTGCGCAACTCTCCGCCTACCCCGGTGAGGCTGATCTGCTCTTTGCCAATATACATCGTAACATCATCTTAGAGGATCTGCCCCGTTACGTAGCAGCGGTACGATCAGGTGGCGAAGTGTGGCTCAGTGGCTTCCTCCTCTCCGACCGCACGGTCATCTATCAAGCCCTAGAGGCTGTGAAGCTTGAGGTCGTTGATGAGGCTGCCTCCGAAGAGTGGCTCTTCGTGCGTACCCGTAAAGGATAACGAGAGATTCTCCCTAGATTTCCCCGATGGAAAGTGACCTAGAGACGCTGTAAAGTGAGACGAAAACAGCAACCGTATAAAGCTTCAAAGTAAAGATTGAGAGATTATCCTCGCATTTTCTGTATCTTTGTAGAGTTCAAGATACTTAACGGGAGGAAGAGCTGGTTCACTAGATAGCCCTTTTCACTTCCATTGACGATAAGCCAATAACAATGAGCGAACAAGAGAAAGACATCATGACTACACCTCAGGAAAAAGGTGCTTACTCAGCCAGTAGTATACAGGTACTCGAAGGACTAGAGGCGGTGCGCAAGCGTCCCGCCATGTATATCGGAGACATCAGCGAGAAGGGACTCCACCACCTTGTCTACGAGGTGGTCGACAACTCCATCGATGAGGCTCTGGCAGGCTACTGTACCGAAGTGCTGGTTGAAATCCTATCAGATAATTCAATCCAAGTGACTGACAATGGTCGTGGTATCCCTGTCGATATGCACGCCAAGGAGGGCAAGAGTGCCCTCGAGGTGGTCATGACGGTACTGCACGCTGGTGGTAAGTTTGACAAGGGGTCCTACAAAGTCTCAGGAGGTCTCCACGGTGTGGGTGTCTCCTGTGTCAATGCGCTCTCCGAGTCGCTCATTGCCGAGGTACATCGTGACGGCAAGATCTATCGTCAGGAGTACAACCGAGGTAAACCTCTGACGGGCGTTGAGGTGGTCGGTAAAGCCGACGACACAGGTACCCGCATCACCTTCAAGCCTGACGACACGATCTTTCGTGAGACAATATATAGTAGCGAGACGCTCTCACACCGTTTGCGTGAGCTCTCCTATCTGAATGCTGGACTTCATCTCAAACTCATCGACCACAGAGTACACGATGAGGAGGGACAGCCAAAGTCCTGGATCTTCTACTCGGAGAATGGACTGAGCGAGTTCGTCCGCTACGTAGATGGTGCTAAGGAGTCGCTCATTCATGATGTCATTCATCATACGACGGAGAAGCAGGGCGTACCCGTAGAGGTAGCACTTACCTACAACACCTCTTATCAAGAGAATGTCTACACCTACGTCAACGACATTCACACTATCGAGGGCGGTACGCACTTGACAGGTTTCCGTCGTGGACTAACTCGCACACTCAAGAAGTATGCGACCGACTCGCACCTTCTAGACAAGATCAAAGAAGAAATATCAGGCGATGACTTCCGTGAGGGCTTGACCGCTATCGTCAGTGTCAAAGTCGCTGAGCCACAGTTTGAAGGACAGACAAAGACGAAGCTCGGTAACAGTGAGATCGTTGGTGTCGTCGACGCAGCCGTTAGCGAGGCTCTAGAGATCTACCTCGAGGAGCACCCCACAGAGGCTAAGCTCATCGTAGACAAGGTCATCCTAGCAGCCCAAGCACGTCACGCAGCACGACGAGCTCGTGAGCTGGTACAGCGTAAGTCTCCCCTCACAGGAGGAGGACTACCAGGCAAGCTAGCAGACTGCTCGAGTAAAGACCCTAGCGAATGCGAGCTATTCATCGTGGAGGGAGACTCCGCAGGTGGTACCGCCAAGCAGGGACGTGACAGCAAATACCAGGCGATCCTACCCTTGCGTGGTAAGATCCTCAACGTAGAGAAGGCTATGCAGCACCGTATCCTAGACAATGCGGAGATCAAGAACATCTACACAGCCCTTGGCGTGACGGTCGGTACGGAGGAAGACTCCAAAGCTCTCAACCTCTCCAAGCTCCGCTACCACAAGATCATCATCATGACCGATGCCGATGTCGATGGAGCCCACATTGCGACGCTGATCCTCACTTTCTTCTTCCGCAATATGCGTCCGCTTATTGAGAACGGCTATGTCTACATTGCCAATCCGCCCCTCTACCTCTGCAAGAAAGACCGTATCGAGGAGTACTGCTGGACAGACGAGCAGAAGTCAGACTTCGTCACTAAATATGGTAATGGACAGGAGAACCGCATCAAGATACAGCGATACAAAGGTCTCGGTGAGATGAACGATGTACAGCTCTGGGATACAACGATGAATCCACAGACGCGTACCCTTCGCCAGGTGACCATAGACAACCTTGCGAGTGCCGACTCTGTCTTCTCCATGCTGATGAGCGAAGATGTCGAGCCACGACGCGAGTTCATCGAGGAGAACGCTACCTACGCCAACATTGACGCCTAGCACCTAGCTATGAAAACCAAGCGTGTCGCAGCCCTGACCATGGTGCGCAACGATGACTTCTACCTGCGCAAGTGGACAGCCTACTACGGCCGAGAGCTGGGCGAGGAGCATCTATACATCTATCTAGATGGTAAGGATCAGCCTCTACCCGATTGGTGTCCTCAAGCTACGATCGTAGCGGTAGATAAGATTCAAGGGCAGGTGGTCTCTGCTGAGAAAGAGCGACTAGCCTTCCTCTCCGAGCGTGCTAAGGAGCTACTCACCACTGGTGGCTACGACCTCGTCATCGGAGTCGATGCTGACGAAATACTCGTCGTCGACCCACTCGTTGGGGTGGGACTTAAGGAGTACCTAAGCCAGCGTCATATAGGTGTCAGCGTCTCAGGACTGGGCGTCGATGTAGGGCAGCATCTTGAGAAGGAGGAAGACATTCGAGAGGATCTACCCTTCCTCCAGCAGCGTCACTATGCGCGGCTATCGACACGCTACACGAAGCCATGCGTCATCGCACAGCCAGTTGTCTGGGGTTCGGGCTTTCATCGCATCAAGGGACACAACTTCACCATTGACCCGCAGCTTTACCTATTTCATTTTGGCTACTTCGATATGAAGCGTATCGAAGCGCGCTTTGCCGATCCAGATCGACGAGAGGCAGGCTGGACTAAGCACATAGCCAAGCGATCGAAGACCATCCAGCAGGTGACCAAATACAAGGCTCGCTCGTGGGACTCTACAGCACGCCTAGCACGCGCGCTTCAGACCTATATACGTCCTCCCTATGCGTGGAATAAGCCCGCTATGCTGGGGCTCTGTCTCATTGTCGAGATCCCTGAGCGCTTTCGCAATATCGTCTGAACCATCTACCGAATAGTCCTTTATGCCTAAGATCTCCGTCATCATCCCTATATATAATGTAGAGAAGTACCTACGACGCTGTCTAGACAGTGTTGTGGCGCAGACCTTCACCGACTGGGAGGCTATCTGTGTTAATGATGGGAGCCCTGACAATAGTGCGCAAATCTTAGCAGAGTACGCTGAGAGGGACCCACGCTTTAAGATCGTCACGAAGGAGAATGGCGGACTTTCAGACGCTCGCAATGCGGGCATGGCCGTTGCTAAGGGCACTTATGTCAACTTCTTAGACTCAGATGATCTGATCCATCCTCAGACCTTTGAGATCGCCTACGCACTGATCCAGCAAGAGGATGCCGATATCGTCTCTTGGTACAAAGATCCGCTCTTCCGCCCTCGGCTACTCGTACGTCATGCTCTAGGCTTTAACATTGATAAGACGATGCCTCGTGGTCTCAAGCGACGCTTCACACTAGACAAGGTGAAGTATCACACGACCGATGATGTCTTCGCTCACGTCACAGAGTATAGCCATACGAGGATCGAGTACCCGATCAAGCACTTTTACGTGTGGCGACACTTGCTTCGGAGAAGCCTAGTGGAGGATGTCCATTTTCTCAAAGGAGTGATCTTCGAAGACTTCCCCTGGTGGAGTGAGGTGATCCTCAAGAATCCTCGCACGGTCATCACAGATCTGCCCTTCTACTACTACTTCCCAAACATAGGATCGATAGACCGATCCTCTAGTCGAACGAGGAAGGTCAAGAACTGGATTAAAGGCTTGGAACACACCTATCAGATCTATGAGGAGCGAGCCACACCGTACCAAAAGGAGCATTGGCAGCGCGAGTGCATGTGGGCTATGATCAATAATCGTATCGCCTACAAGCTAGAGCAACGTATCACCGATTCTGCAGATCGACAGGAGCTGGCTCAGGATTTAGATAGGCTTAAAGGGCTAGGAGTATTTGACCATCCCTTTACCATCGAAGGCGTGAAAGCTCAGCAGAGGTTATTTGCTTTTATCGATCGATACCAGTAGTCCCCAGTCGCACTAAAGAGATGAACATAGCTTTCTTCAATTGGTATGCGATCGATCTGCTCTTTAGTGGCATCGAGAAGGTCTCTCATCGTGTAGCCACAGCTCTGGAGCAGCGAGGGCATCATCTCTGCTATGTATGCGTGGATAGTTGGGGTAAGACCTCTCTCAAGCAAGACACCCTCATACTACCCAATCCCTCTAAGATCAACTCTGAGGAAAACCGCATCGCCCTCAGAGACTTCTTGCGCTCTCACAATGTCTCCATTTTAGTCTCACACTCCGCTTATAGTCGTAGACTGGCAGTCATGCTCCGAGAGGCAACTGATGAGGCAGGTGCCAAGCTCGTACAGGTACTACACACCACCCCTGACTCGTATCACTATAGGTACTGGCAATGCAAAGTGGTCAATCGGGTCGTCAGAGCCTTTATGAATCGCAAATGGGGCAACTCTTGGAAGAAGATCTATAATCTCTCCGATGCCTTTGTTGTGCTGTGCCAGCCTAGTGCTGAGTTCATCACACAGATTGCTCACATCAAAGACACCTCGAAGTTTGTCGTCATACACAATGCCAATACGTATCTACCTACAGAGCTAGCCCCCTCTTATGACAAGAAGCCTATCGTGCTCTACGTGGGGCGTCTCGTAAAGGGCAAAGGTATAGAGCACATCCCCGCTATCTGGCGGCAAGTATCAGCAACGCATCCAGACTGGCGACTGGTCGTACTCGGTGATGGTCCCTACCGAGCTACTCTAGAGCAGGCACAATTGGAGCACTGTGATATATTAGGCACGCAAGAGCCTAAGCCTTACTACGAGCGGGCTGCCATCTCGATCTTAACCAGCGATGCTGAGGGGTGGTCGATGGTTCTCACAGAGGCCATGCAGCACGGAGTCGTTCCCGTTGCTTTTGACTCCTTTTTAGCCACTGGAGTAGTCCTAGATGAAGGGCGTGCTGGCGTGCTGGTGCCTCCGTTTGACCTCAACCTCTTTGCTCGGGAGGTCTCCTCGCTGATAGCAGATTGCGATAGGCGCAAAGCTATGGCAGCACACGCTACACAGTATGTGCAGACCTTTGATATAGGCCATATTATTACAGACTGGGAGAGACTCTTTGAGAGCTTATCATAATCCGTAGAGCTGGGAACACTCTACTAGTAAATTCGAACTTAAAGCTTCTATCATATCGAATGATTACAACCAAATCACGTTGGGTAGCGATCGCCTGTCATACCCTCTGGGCGATTGTCCTAATGCAGCTGTGTCGACTGCTCTACTTCTTCTACAATCAGTCCTTCTTTCCCTCGGTAGATGGCTGGCAATTGCTCCATCTTATGCAGGGTGGCTACATACTAGACATGGTCGCCATCGCATACGGACTGCTACTCTACTACCTGATGATGATCGTAGGTGCTTACCTACCTAGGCGGATCGAGATGAGTAGCTGGTATCGCTGGATACGCCATATAGCATATATCTTGCCACTCGGATTCTTCATCTTCCTCAATGTCTCAGACACTGGCTACTATCCGTTCGTATTGAGGCGAGCAAATAGTGACATCTTCCGAGAGTTCCAGGGGAAGAGTATGTTTAGCTTCTACAAAGACTTCGTTGCAGAGTTTTGGCCTCTCACGATAGCTTTCTTCGTCTTACTAGCTCTAGCCATAGCCGGCTATTGGCTGGTACAGTATCAGCGCGAGGAGCGCTCCTCTCGCCGCTCTTATTGGGTAGACGGCACCTGTACACTAGGTGTGGTCATATTTCTCTTTTTCAGTATGCGAGGACGTTGGGACTTCGTTGGTAAACCGGTATCGACGATGCAATTCTTCTCCTATACGACAGATCCACAGCAATTTCCCATACTGCAAAATACTCCCATCGCCCTGACAAAAGATGCCGCCTCACGACAGCTCTTCACCTTCTATACAAACGAAAAGCTGCCTACCATCTTCACACCCTACTATCAGGCGGCTCCACTCTCAGAGAGTGATACACTCTTTGGCTCTATGCAGGGGCGCAACGTGGTCGTGATCATCTTGGAGAGTATGGCGCGAGAGTACACTGGCTACCTCAATAGGTATATCGATGGGTACCCGAGCTACACTCCCTACCTCGATAGCCTGATGCCACACACGCTCTATGCGCAGTACGGCTTTGCCTCTGGCAAGCGGTCCGTTGAGTCCTTCCCCTCGATCTTCGTCTCACTACCCTCGTTTGGTGGCACCTTTGACGATGAGGCGTGGACTATGGATAACTACCAGCACTTTAACTCCTACGACACTGGACTACCACTATCACTAGGAGATTACGGCTATCACCTCAAGTTTTATCATGGTGATGAGGCGGGAGCTATGGGCTTCTACTCATTTCTCAATCGTCTAGGTGTCCAGGATCAATACACAGCTCAGGACTATCTAGCAGCATACCCCGATAAGTCTAAGACTAATGTCTGTTCATGGGGTATCCACGACCTACCCTTCGAGCAGGCTATGGCTGAAGATATGAAGTCGCTCCAGGAGCCCTTCGGAGCATTCTTCTTCTCGCTCTCTAATCATAGTCCTTTTGATATGCCCATAGACTACAAAGGTCACTTGAAGCAAGGTACGCTCCCGATCCATCAGACAACTCAGTATGCCGATGAAGCTCTCAGAGAGTTTTTCGAGCGGGTCAAAGATGAGCCGTGGTATCGCAATACGCTCTTCGTCATCACGGCCGATCATACAAGTCTTAGTGATCACCCTATGTATGCCAACTTAGCGGGACATGCTGCAGCACCTATCTTCTTCTTTGACCCTCAGGGCAAGCTACAAGGAGAGGTCAGCAACTATGTCGTGCAGCACATAGACATCCTCCCCACCCTCCTCTACCTGCTCGGGATCACTGAGCCAGTACTGAGCTACGGGAGTAACATCTTCGACCAGCAGGCTGAGCACTATGCCCTCAACTTCTACCACAACCAGTACCTCTTCTTCACGAAGACACTCACGCTCACGATGACCGCCGACGGTCAGATTAGCGTTCAGAAGCCAGCAGCTTACCTGCAGACGGAGCCTGATCGAGCCACCGCCCCCACCCCGCCAGAGGTAGCGCACTACACAGCACTCTTTAAGGCGATCGTACAGGACTATAACTACCGCGTCCTCAAGAGCTCCTTCTCAATCAGAGATGTGACACCAAAGTCATCAAACTAGCCCAGCGACATCTTCTTATTTTGAGGTGCTGAAAGGGGATCGTACTGACATATGATCGACACGATCTCTTAGGTCCCGATGCGATCTTCCTTTAGAAGGGGCAGATCCCCACGTGGAAATTCTCAAATCTCCACGTGGCAAATTAAAAATGCCTACGTAGGAATGAAATGAAACTTCGGAGGAATGAAATGAAACTTCGGAGGAATCGTTTCGTCCCTACGTGGATATTCTGTTTTATAGTCTCCGTTGATTAGAATACGTCAGTCTAAACTTCTCCCAGCACCGCAAAATAGAAATTAGCCCTCTTCCTCCCTTCCACCTAGTCGGATAAATGTGGTATATTTGCAGAGAATACAAGCAGATTTGCGCAATAGATAGTTGATATCGCTCATATGAAAGAAGACAATTACGACTTTGCAGAGACATCTTTACCTAACGTAGGTTCTGGAGGCATGGCCATCCCTCTGCCGAGCGTTATAGATGAAGATGAGCTACTTGACGATGAACGAGAGGCTCTTATATCACCACTGTTAGGAAATACCTATCCCGTGCTACCAATCTTTAACACCGTCATCTTTCCTTGCGTCTTACAGGCCGTTATGCTGACTGAGGATAAACAGATAGACGCAGTGAATAATGCGATGTCCAAGGGGCAATACATTGTCGCGACAACAGCTATATCAGACGATCCCGATGATCCCATCACGCCAAAGTCACTCTCTAAGCAGGGCGTGCTGTGTTATGTCGAAGATGTGATCCACCCATCGCCAGACAATGTCGTAGTGATCTTACGAGGCATCATACGTGTCCATACCAGCACCTATACGCAGACAAATCCTTACTTGCGCTGCAGGGTCGAGTCGCCACTTCCACTACCTCGTTCGGAGAGGGATCTGACGAGAGACACAGAGCTTTTTGTAGCTTTCACCAAGCTACGCTATGAGCTGGTCGAGCTGGTCAAAATACGACGCATGGAGGGTGCTGAGGACTTCATCAATACAATCAATGAGCAAAACAACCTCCCCTTCCTGATCAACTTTACGGCTGCTTATCTCTCCTTAGTGCCTAAGGCTAAGCTGGAGCTCCTCAAGATCTCCGACACGAAGCATCTCGTCATGGAGCTAATCACCTACGTACGTCAGACGACCGAGTTGGTACAGATCAATGAGAAGATCGCAAAGCAGACTCAGTCTGACATGGACGAGATGCAGCGCAAGCACTTCCTAGAGCAGCAGATACGCACCATACGAGAGGAGCTGGGCGAGGGTGACTTTGCAGACCAAACCATTGAGGAGCTGCGAGAGGCTGCTACGAAAAAGCAGTGGAGCGAAGCGGTGCAGAAGACCTTCGATCGTGAGCTAGGCAATCTAGAGCGTATCCCGACACAAGCTCCTGAATACTCCATACAGCTGCAGTACCTGCGTCTGATGATTGACCTGCCGTGGCAGGAGTATAGCCAAGATCAGTTTGATCTACAACATGCTGAGGAGATACTGAATCGTGACCACTTCGGCCTGGAGCGTGTCAAAGAGCGTATCCTAGAGCATCTAGCAGTCATCAAGCTCAAGAATGATCTCAAGTCCCCAATCCTCTGTCTCTATGGTCCCCCAGGAGTGGGTAAGACTTCACTAGGCAAGAGCATAGCCGAGAGCCTGGGACGTAAGTATGTGCGCATCTCCCTCGGAGGTCTACACGATGAGGCGGAGATACGTGGACACCGACGGACCTACATAGGAGCGATGTGCGGTCGTATCATAGACAGCATCAAGAAGGCAGGCACAAGCAATCCAGTCTTCGTGCTAGACGAGATCGACAAGATTTCTTCGGACTACAAGGGCGACCCCGCAGCTGCACTCTTAGAGGTGCTAGATCCAGAGCAGAATGTGGCCTTTCACGACAACTATCTAGACATAGACTATGACCTGAGCAAGGTACTTTTTATAGCTACCGCCAATACGCTTAGCACCATCTCACGTCCGCTCCTAGATCGTATGGAGCTGATACAGGTGTCGGGCTATCTGCTGGAGGAGAAGGTCGAGATAGCTCATCGTCATCTAGTGCCCAAGGAGCTGGAGGCACACGGACTGACAAGCGATCAGTTTGCCATAGACACAGCTGCCTTAACCTATCTCATCGAGGGTTACACCCGGGAGAGTGGTGTGAGAACGTTACAGAAGAGCCTTGCAGCACTCATGCGCAAGCAGGCTAAGCGGGTAGCTATGGGGCAAGAATACAGTGTGCAGATTACACCTGAGATCATACAGCAAGACCTACGCACACCACCCTACACGCGAGATATATGGCAAGACTTTGGTATGCCAGGCATCGTCACGGGTCTAGCGTGGACCGAGGTGGGGGGCGAGATACTTTTCATCGAGAGCTCCACACATCGTGGTAAAGAAGGCAAAGTAACACTCACTGGCAACCTAGGAGATGTGATGAAGGAGAGTGCCGTCATCGCTCTAGACTATATCAAGGCACACTGTGAAGAGCTAGAGATACCTGAGGACACATTTGACAAGTTGGAGATACATCTACACGTCCCCGAGGGGGCTATTCCGAAGGATGGTCCGAGTGCAGGTATCACGATGGCGACATCGCTCGTCTCTACCTTGACCCGGCGCACGGTGAAGCCTCGCATCGCTATGAGTGGTGAGATAACGCTCACAGGGCGTGTGCTCCCCGTGGGAGGTATCAAAGAGAAGATTTTAGCAGCTAAGCGGGCTGGCGTCAAGACGCTGATCCTGAGCAAAGAGAATGAGAAGGATATCTTAGACATCAAGCCTATATACATTAAGGGCTTGACCTTCTCTTATGTAGAGACGATCAAGGAAGTACTAGACCTCGCACTCAACGATTAGCCCCACCGCACCCTAAAGCTTTAGAGCCTATGAATACAGAGCAGCAGTACCATGAAGTAGTCGCAGAGTGTAGGACGCTTTTTGCCCAAAAGCTACACGACTATGGAGCTTCGTGGCGCATACTACGTCCCTCATCACTCACAGATCAAATGATGATCAAGGCGCTACGCATACGCTCCCTCGAGATCAAGGCGGAGCAGCGTGTCGATGAGGACGTGGACAACGAGTATATCGGCATCGTCAACTATGGTATCATCGGTCTCATACAGCTAGAACGCACTCCGAGCGACAAGCCCGACCTATCTTCCGAAGAGGCACTTGAGCTGTATGATCAGCTCATCGAGGAGACTTACCAGCTGATGATCGACAAGAACCATGACTACGATGAGGCCTGGCGCAAGATGCGCATTAGTTCGATCACCGACATCATACTGACGAAGATCTTTCGCACCAAGGAGATCGAAGATCTCGCTGGTAAGACCCTTGTGAGCGAAGGCATAGCGGCTAACTATCAGGATATGATAAACTACGCTATCTTTGCACTGATCAAGTTACGCTTTGACTAGGCATAGCAAACTTTCATTTATAGATAATCCTATGAGCCGTCAACGAGTCCAATATATCCTATCTGAACTCTCCCGCATCATACTAGTGGCTCTGCTACTCTTCTCAGGCTTTGTCAAGGGAGTAGACCCTATGGGAGGTGCTATCAAGATTGAGGAGTACCTCAGAGTGATGGAGCTGGGGAGTTTGAGCGTTATGGCACCAGCATTTTCAGTCGCACTCTGCTCCTTTGAATTTCTCCTGGGTGGTCTCCTCTTAATGGGACTGTGGAGGAAGATTACAGCATGGGCTACCACCATCTTTATGGGTGTAATGACGCTCTTGACACTCTATCTAGCCCTCTTTAACCCTATTAGCGATTGTGGCTGCTTTGGAGATGCACTCAAGCTCACCAATTGGCAGACCTTTGGCAAGAACGTCTTCTTCATGGCGATCACGATAGTTTACCTCCTGACCTATCGCAGGGTGAGTCATCCTTTGCGAGGCACAACGGGCTTTGTGGCAGCTACCATACTACTCTTAGGCTGGGGTATTTTCGTCGGTGGTAACCTAAGGCATCTACCACTTATAGACTTTCGTCCTTACAAGATCGGAGCTTCGCTGCGAGAGTTGACGATGATCCCTGAAAACGCTCCTCAAGAGGAGATCGAGTACCTTTTTATCTATGAGAAGAATGGGCTGCGGGAGACATTCAACATGGAGGATCTCCCCGACTCCACATGGACTTACATTGACCGCCAAGAACGAGTCATCAAGGAGGGTTACAAGCCTCCCGTCATGGACTTTGCGATCTATGCGGGGGGAAGCTCACAGCAAGCGACAGAGCGAGAGGTAACCCAGACGATGCTACTCAATGAGAGTCCGCAGATATGGGTTATAACGCCAAACTGGGAGACGACGCCCATACAGATCGGGCGCAAACTCAATGCGCTCTACGAGTGGGCTGAGTCTGTCGGTGTCGCTATGTACGGCATCTCTGGCAGTAGCCCCGAAGAGCGCGGACGCTGGCGCAATAAGACGGCAGCAGCCTACCCCCTTTACTTTTGTGATGGTACAACCATCAAGACTATGGCACGGGCTCAGCCCTCTGTCATGCTTATCTCTGACGGAGTCATATTAGACAAGAGAGCGGTTAGAGACCTGCCTGACAAGTACACAAATCAGGATTACGAAAAGCTCTCCTCACTACTACGACAAGCACCTCACGCTAGACTACACATAGAGCGTTGGGGACTTCTCGCTGCTTGGATCGTATTTTGCCTTGTTATGCTGATCCAAAGCATCCAGTGGGAAGACAAAAGCAAGTACTCAGAATATCAAATCAAGACTAAATAATCAAACACATATATCATGGACAAGAGAACACTCATCGTAGCCGGGAACTGGAAAATGAACATGACCCTGGACGCCGGGCTCCGACTCATCACGGACATCAAAGAGCAGGTGGCAAAGCTCAGCAACCCTTGTAAGGTTATCCTAGCTCCTCCCTACATTCACCTAGGTGCTATGAAGGGACTACTCGCTGGGAGCGACATCGAGTATGCTGCACAGGACTGCTCAGCACACGATGCTGGAGCTTACACAGGTGAGGTATCTGCTGAGATGATACGTTCCTGCGGCTGCACCTATGTCATCATCGGGCACAGTGAGCGTCGGGCTTATCACAAAGAGAGTGCCGAGCTACTAGCCCAAAAGATTGATCAGGCTCTCGCTCATGGTCTGAAGGTCATCTTCTGCGTTGGCGAGCAGCAAGCAGAGCGTGAGGGCAATCGCTACTTCGAGGTGGTCGATGAGCAGCTGCGTGGATCCTTAGGACATCTCTCACACGAGCAGATGGAGCAGATAGTCATAGCTTATGAGCCTGTATGGGCTATCGGCACAGGCTTGACAGCAACGCCAGATCAAGCACAGGAGATGCACCAGCACATTCGCCAGACGGTAGCATCGCTCTTTGACCAGAAGCTAGCAGATCTCACCACAATCCTCTACGGAGGTAGCTGTAAGGCTTCGAATGCTGAGTCTCTCTTCTCACAGCCCGACGTCGATGGCGGACTCATCGGAGGAGCTGCGCTCAAAGCCGATACCTTCTTACCTATTATCACAGCAAACAAATGAGGCTCTCATCGCCCATGAGGCATGCACTAGTCCTACTCTTGAGTGTGACCATACTCTCTGGCTCGCTTGTGGCTCAGGAGCGCACTCAAGAGCAGGACATCTTTACCCATATAACCACGCAAAGCAGTGGGGGCCAAGTAACTATCACTCAGCCCAACTGGTTACGATCTGTCGTAGGCAAGACCTTCCATACCCCAAGTGGCATCATCACGGGGTATCGCATACAGGTCTATACGAGCAATATGCGTGGTGCTAAGCAGGAAGCCTATCGCTTAGCTAGCCAACTAAGAGGAGCAGCACCTGAACTCTCTTCTTACGTCACTTATAGCGCGCCATTTTGGCGTCTATCACTAGGTGACTACGCTTCACGACATGAAGCTCAGCAACAACTCAACGCCCTGCGTGCATCCCATCCACGCTTAATGAGAGAAGCTTACATAGTGCGGGAGAAAATACGAGTGCGTTAAGATTTACCCATAACCATTTCCATAGACTTATCAATCAATCCCTTTTTCTGAAAACCATCTTACATACATGGAAGAGCCCCAGCAGATACTACATACCAATCAAAACTACGAGGTCAACGACTTTCTACCCGAGACACAGCTAGAGCGGATGAAAGATCACGTCAAGGAACTCCTTTTAGAGCTAGGCGAAGACCCAACTCGTGAAGGACTACTCAAGACTCCCGAGCGAGTCTCCAAGGCACTCCACTTCCTCACAAAAGGCTATCAGGAAGATCCCTTAGCGATCCTACGCGCTGCCACATTTAGAGAGGATTATCAGCAGATGGTCATCGTACGGGATATAGACTTTTACTCCCTCTGCGAGCATCACATGCTACCTTTCTTTGGTAAGGTGCATGTAGGCTACATCCCCAACAAGTATATCACGGGACTGAGCAAGATACCTCGCATCGTCGAGGTCTTCGCCCGTCGCCTACAGGTGCAGGAGCGACTGACTACACAGATCAAAGACTGCATCCAGCAGGCACTCTCACCACTAGGCGTCATTGTCGTCATCGAGGCACAGCACATGTGTATGCAGATGCGTGGTGTCCAGAAGCAAAACTCGCTCACTACGACGAGTGACTTCACGGGAGCCTTTAAAGAGTCGAAGACTCGTGAGGAGTTTTTCAACCTAGTACGTAAGGGTTAGCTTGGCATATTCATTTAGTTCACACGGCACGACATTCTCTTTATGATACATCACTATCACGTAAGCTCCGAGGTTGAGGAGACCTTCTCTCTAGACTTTGAGATACAGGCTGATGCTACCTTTGCACAGCTTATGGATCTGCTGATCGATACTCTAGACTTCGATCCTGCATCGATTGGTATGTTTTACCTTTGCGATGATCGCTGGCAGAATATAGGACAGGTAGCCTCCAGTGACTTCTTTGAGACTGACGCAGGCAATCAATATAATATAGAGAGCTCTCGTTTAGAGGATCTACTTGACGAGACTGGAGCTCGAGTGCGTTATCTTTATGACCTCTTTGAGGATCGCTATCTACGCCTTCAGCTGGTCAAGATACATAGTGGCTCTCTGTCTACTCCTCAGATCATCTCTCTAGAAGGCAAGAAACCACGACAGACTGACCCAGACGAATTTGTCGGAGGTTTGGGCGGTGACGCACTCTCTGTCGATACTCCCTTAGGAATGATGGACGAAGCCTTCGATGAGGAGCTCTTTAATGCGGACGAGCTCTCCAGCGATGGCTTTAGCATCGTAGATGAAGAGTAAGACCTAGCGTCCTCTCCGATGAGCTGCTGCACAGGCAAACTAAAGGAGGTCTCCCCTACACTGATTGTACTCACAGGAGCTACAGGCGTAGGGAAGACCTCCTTTGCTATAGCACTGGCACGTTATCTAGGCTCCGACTCTAATCCCCTACCTATCCTCTCGGCAGACTCTCGGCAGATATACCGTGGCATGCCGATCGGCACCGCCACCCCAACGGAAGAAGAGCAACGCTTAGCTCCACATTACTTCGTCGCTACCCATGAGATCACCGAGCTGTATAGTGCCGGACGCTATGAGCTAGAGGTGATGGAGCTCCTAGAGCGACTCTTTCGGGAGCAACCAGTCGTCATCCTTTGCGGAGGCTCTATGCTCTACATTGACGCTATCTGTAGTGGCATAGACGACATTCCTTCTGTTGATCCAGAGGTACGAGCGCAGCTTCACGAGCGTTATCAGAAAGAGGGTCTAGCAGGTATCCTAGCAGAGCTACAGCTCGTCGATCCGCTATACTATGATAAGGTAGATCATTGCAACCACCGTCGTGTGATGCATGCCCTAGAGGTGTACCTCAGCAGCGGGGCTCCACTCTCCTCGTACCACTCAGGCGAAGATGCCGAGCGCCCCTTCCGTCTGCTTACCTATGCCCTGACACGACCCCGTGAGGAGCTGTACCAGTGGATCAACCAGCGCGTGGAGATGATGATCGAGGGAGGACTAGTCGAAGAGACCAAGGCTCTCTACCCTCATCGACACCTCAATGCGCTCAACACCGTAGGATACAAAGAGCTCTTTGCACACTTCGATGGGCAGTACGATCTGACAGAGGCTGTACGTCTCATACAGCGCAATAGTCGTCACTTCGCTCGTAAGCAACTCACCTGGCAGCGACGCCATCACGAATTCGCTCCGCTTGACCTATCCACACCCTGGGAGCCCCTCCTAGAGCGTATCCAGCAAGACTTACTCACCCCCAGCTCTCTACAGACTAATTGATGAAAGCAGATACTCCCCTTCAGCCAGCCAAGCTATTGCCCAAAAGCACTACCAAAAACACCATCAAGCAGTGGAGCGAGGAGGATCGCCCTCGGGAGAAGCTCCTCAGACTTGGCGCTCGGCACCTCTCAGATGCTGAGTTACTGGCTATATTCATCAATTCCGGTACTGAACAAGACACCGCTCTAGACTTAGCAAAGAGACTCATGACTGGCCTAAACAACGAACTGGGTCGGCTCCTAGAGATAGATCATGCATACCTCACAGGTTGCGAACCTGGGGAAAAGAAAAAGCGATTTGCAGGACTAGGCGATGCACGCGCCTGTACCATACTGGCAGCCATCGAGCTGGGACGCAGACTACGAGACACACCACCACCTCTGCGCACTCCTATCACTTGTAGCCTAGACGCATACCGCGTTTTAAGACGTCAGCTAGAGAGTTTAGACCATGAGGAGCTAAGGTGTCTTTACCTAGATGCTTCAGGGCGGGTCATCAAGGACGAACTAGTCTCCTCAGGAGGGGTCAGCCACGCTGTAGCCGATCTGCGACTCATATTGGCTCCCGCTATCACACACTACGCCTCTGCTATCATCCTAGCACACAATCACCCGACAGGTCACCTACAGCCTAGTGCCGAGGATATAGACCTCACCAAGCGAGTCAAGCAGATAGCCTCTGTCTGCAACATACGTCTCAATGATCACCTCATTCTCGGCCGTTACCACGCCTCGGTAACCTCTGACGGTGAGCGCTCCCACTTCTTGAGTTTTGCAGACAATGGTCTACTCGCATCGCTCTAGCTCCTCACTTGACGTAAAAAGTGCTACCTTTGTAGCATAGATCACTATCTAACTAACACTTGAGCATGAATCGCATCAAACGCATTGGCGTACTCACTTCGGGCGGTGATGCCCCTGGCATGAACGCAGCTATACGGGCCGTCGCTAGAGCCTCTCTGTATCACGGCATCTCCGTATGTGGCATCATAAAGGGATATACAGGACTTATCGAAAACAATATCATCGAGCTCACCGTCGAGAACGTAAGCAATATCATACAGCGTGGAGGCACTATCCTCAAGACAGCACGAAGCCATGAATTTGAGACTCCCGAAGGTCGTGCTCGTGCCTACCAAGTTATCCAGGAGAATGAGATAGATGGTCTCGTTGTCATCGGAGGTGACGGCTCTCTCACGGGCGCACGACTCCTAGCCAATGAGCACAACCTGCCCATTGTAGGCATCCCTGCCACCATTGACAATGACCTCGCAGGCACCGACCTCACGATAGGTTATACGACAGCTCTCAACACCATTATGGATGCTGTCGACAAACTAAGAGACACAGCCTCAAGCCATGAGCGCATCTTCTTTGTTGAGGTGATGGGACGTGAGTCTGGATTCTTGGCACTCAATGGAGCCATCGCTACTGGATCAGAAGGAGCTCTCATCCCCGAAGACCCAACCAGTACCGAGTCCCTCAAGAAGATGATCGAGAGTGGCTTCCGCAAGACCAAGAGTAGTAGCATCATCCTCGTCACTGAGAGCGGTGAACGCGAGGGGCAAACACTCTTCATCGCAGATGACTTCAAGCGTCGCTACCCCAACTTTGACATTCGTGTCACCATCTTAGGGCACCTACAGAGAGGTGGTATACCGTGCGCTACCGACCGCATCATGGGTAGTCGTATGGGCGCCGCTGCCGTACAGGCACTCCTCGATGAGCAGCGCAATGTAATGATCGGCTATGACAACGATGAGATCGTCTACGTTCCATTTGTCAAGGCGACCAAAAAGCAAAAACGCATCGACCCAGACCTCATCGACTTGCTACATATGCTCTCTATCTAAAGAAGCGCCTCTTTTGAGTACACTACTCAACAAGCTACACAGCTGGTACCAAGAGAATCATCGTAAGCTACCCTGGCGAGACATACACGATCCCTATCGTATATGGCTCAGTGAGGTGATCCTACAGCAGACACGGATAGATCAGGGGACGAGCTACTACTTACGATTTGTCGAGCACTACCCCACCGTCTCAGACCTCGCTGCAGCACCGCTTGACGAGGTCCTCAAGCTCTGGGAGGGTCTGGGCTACTATAGCCGTGCACGCAATCTGCATCGTGCGGCTCAGATTATCGTTCAGGATCTGGGAGGCACCTTCCCGACAGACTATAAGTCAGTGCGCGCTCTCCCAGGTATTGGAGACTACACAGCTGGAGCCGTCCTCTCCTTTGCCTATGATCAGCCATACCCCGCCGTCGATGGCAACGTGCTCCGTGTCCTGAGTAGGCTCTACGCCTCTGAGGAGCCGATAGACACCACTCAGGGAAAGAAGTACTACACCGCCCTAGCCAGACATTTGGTCGAGAAGGCTCCGCATCCAGGACTACACAACCAAGCGATGATCGAGCTAGGCGCACTCATCTGCACCCCTCAGCTATGTGACTGCACCCGCTGTCCCATCCGCAGCGAATGCCCCTCTGCCGATAGCCCCGAGCGAGCAGGCTTACCACGCAAAGCGCTCAAGCTCTCCGTCCAGCCCCGACACTTAGGCTACCTCTTTGTACTCAAGGGGGGACCAGACCATTGGCAGACGATACTCTACCAGCGTCCTACGGGCGATATATGGGCCAAGCTCTACCAGCCCACACTACTGTACGACCAGCCTGCAGCTCCGCAAGAGGAGCTACTCCTACAATCACTGCCTGCGCTACCTGCCGCATTAGAGCAATGCCAGCTACACCCCTTCAGACGTTATAAGCATCGACTCACACACCGACAGCTCTACATCGACTGCTACTACACCATAATACCTGACAGTAGTGCCCTATCGCTACCCGATGGTGGCACATGGGTACCACTATACGATGAGAGCGAGTGGCTGGCACTCCCCATCACGCTCAAGAAAGCACTCCAGCAGCTCACCACCCTTATCGACACTATGTAGCCCAAACTTCACGGCAAAAACACGTTTCGGGACGTTTAGCCCCGATAGTTGAATAGGTGATAGTCGTAACTCGTTGAAAGTCTTAGAAAGCTCTTCACTGAGTCGGTCGGATTTTGATCTGTAGGACACAAAGTCCATAATTCAAGCGCCACAGCTCGCTACCAGCAACAATTATACGACCCTTTCCGTAAAACTTGGGTTAGATAGTCATCAGTCTTCATATAGAAATTGCAAAGGGGCTCTTTATGAATCTGATAAATGGATGGTTGCTTTAACTTCTCCACGCGACCCCGTACTACATTGTATAGTCGTACTGACGGGTAGCTCTACCGTCTTCCAATACGGTAGCACTGAGGACATACTCCCCAGTAGAGCAGTAACGGCGTGACATCACTATAGCGAGGAGGTGTGACCGTCTGTAGCTCCGTCAGTGCCGCAGTACTACGATAAAGCAATGCAGAGCCACAGTGCCGGCAAAGCAGCAAAGCCTTGCTATGACACAGTGACTTCCGCACCAATGATCCTGCTAGCCCCATTGGCAGAGGCAACAGGATCCCAATCTTGACAAAAAGGTCTACGCAAGTATAGATCGTCGTCTCTCCGATAGCCATCTCGCGCTCCTTAGCGAGAGCTATCAGATCCTCTGGCGAGAAGATCCCCATCTGCTCCCCTATCAACTCTAGGATAGCTTCGCGTGTGCGGCTACGATTCAGCCCCTGCTCCTCGATATAGTTTTGTAGCAAGAGGCGCTCCTTAGCCTTGAGACTCTCTGAGAGACGAGACATAGACCTAGCAATGATTAGAGTTCAAACTAGAGATCATAGTCCAAACTCTTGCCTTATCCGCTCCACATGGTCCAGCTTCTCCCAGGGGAATAGCTCGACCTCCATCTCTATGGTACCTCTGTGAAAAGTCTCAAAGCTCTTCTTGACCCAACGCACATCACGTCCGAAGTGACCATAAGCTGCGGTCTCCTCATAGATTGGCTTACGCAGATCAAAGCGCTGCTCGATAGCATAGGGTCTCAAGTCAAAGGTGCGCAAGACGTGCTGCGCTATCTCGCCATCGCTCATGTCTATGGTCTTGCCCGAGGTACGGACGTAGATACTCACAGGCTCTGCGACACCGATAGCATAAGAGAGCTGTACCAGCATCTCTGAGCAAACGCCTGCAGCGACCATGTTTTTGGCGATGTGACGTGCGGCATAAGCACCAGAGCGGTCTACCTTAGAGCAGTCCTTGCCCGAGAAGGCTCCACCACCATGGGAAGCGCGCCCACCGTAAGTATCCACGATGATCTTACGTCCTGTGAGTCCCGTATCTCCGTGAGGGCCACCGATGACAAACTTGCCCGTGGGGTTGACCAGCAGTCGATACTCCTGCACCTCAAAGAGGTTGGCGTACTGCGGGTAGTACTTCTCCACACGAGGGAGCAGGTAGCGGCGTATATCCTCTGTGATTTGCTCCTGCATCTTGAGGTCGGCAGCATGCTGCGCCTCGTAAGAGCTATCGGCAGGCTTGATGAACTCATCGTGCTGCGTGCTCAAGACAATCGTATCGATACGCACGGGGTGATTTTGCTCATCATACTCTACCGTCACCTGACTCTTAGCATCAGGTCGTAGGTAAGGCATCAGCTCAGGCTCCTTCTTGCGTATCTCTGCAAGCTCGAAGAGAAGCGCATTGGAGAGGTCTAGGGGCAGAGGCATATAGTTGGCCGTTTCTGTCGTTGCATAGCCAAACATCATCCCCTGGTCGCCAGCTCCCTGCTCCTCAGGGTTGCCGCGATCCACACCACGGTTGATATCGTTACTCTGATCATGGATAGCGCTCAGTATGCCACAGCTACGAGCGTCAAAGCCATACTCAGGCTTGTTGTACCCGATACGATCTACCACACGTCTCACGGTCGCATCTAGATCGACATACGCATTGCTGCGCACCTCGCCCGACACGATCACCTGTCCCGTAGTGACAAGCGTCTCACAGGCGACGCGCGAATTAGGATCACCAGCCAGTAGCTGGTCTAGGATGGCATCGGATATTTGGTCTGCCACTTTATCTGGATGTCCTTCAGACACCGACTCGGATGTAAAGAAGTAATTCATACTACTGATATACTATTGATATAAAATATATTGAGTCGAGGCGACTTGACTACACAAGGACCTCTCGCCACAACAAGAAAGCACCCCACCAGTCTGACGGATCAGCTCGTAGGGTGCTTTGATATCTCTATGCTTGCTTAGAAAGATCCTCCTGCTACGGTCTCTATTAAAGAGCGGCGAGGAGGTAAGTTTTTAGCATTTTTCTAAGTGGTTGCAAGCTTATCAAATCCATCCACTACGATCCCAAGACCTCTTTGGAGCTTCTTGTCGTCACGTGGATGCAAAGGTAAGACAAACTTTTCAATTTCGCAAATGCGCACTCGTACATTCCATCCCCGTACATTCCACCCGCTAATGCAATTTCGCAAGACTGACGCTTTGTGCTGTGCTAACGCAGTATCAGCTAGATCATATCGGTGACCTCCCAGGCGAAAGCTCTCAGCCCTTGCTTTGGATTGTCTTGGTCGATCTGATGCAGTGCCGCGAGGAGTCGCTCGGCTCGCTCTGCGTCCGTGATAACCATCATAGCGCCATTGGTCGTTGGCCAGGCGTGGCTACCGAGATGCGGTTCGCCCGTCGCGGAGCCACGTCCGTAAACTTCGCTCCACTCGGTATAGCCCTTGGCATTGTGCTGCTCGAGGGTGCGCAGGACGAGTCCATGCAAGGCGCTGTTGTAGACGATGAAGATTGCCTTTTGTCTATTCATAGCTTAGTGGTGGTTTTTGAGACTTTTCTTACGCCGACGCCTTATCTGACGGCGAGAGACCAGCGCATAAACACAGGGGATCAGAAGGAGTGTGACCAGCGTCGAGATGGTCAGTCCGAAGGCTACCGTGACACCCATCGGCTGCCACATCTCGCTACCCTGTCCGATGCCGATAGCCATCGGGATCATACCGAAGACGGTCGTGAGCGTCGTCATCAGCACGGGGCGCAGACGCGACGCCCCCGCATGGAGTAGCGCTGTGCGTACGGACATGCCACGCTCACGATTGAGTATGGCGTAGTCGATCAGGACGATACCATTCTTCACCACGATACCGACGAGCATGATCGCTCCGATGAAGGCAATGATACTCAGGGGGACTCCCGTCACGAGCAAGCCGATGATAACGCCCGTAAAGGCAAAGGGCACGGAAAACATAATGACAAACGGGGAGGCCAAGCTCTCAAACTCCGCAGCCATAACGATGAAGACTAGGAAGACAATGAGGAGCAGAAGCGTCCCTAAGTCTGCAAACGCCTCTTGCTGCTGCTCGAAAGCTCCCGTGATCTCGTAGCTCACGCCCTCGGGCATATCAATTTCGTCAAGGGTCTTACGAGCCGTGCGGACGAGGTCTGAGAGCGCCGCCTTAGGCGCTGGCGTAAGCGCAATGGTAACGACACGAGAACGGTCTTTCTGGTAAATGGCGGGAGGCGCAAAGTGCTCCACGACCTTGCCCAGTTCGCCTAGTCGTACGCTCGTTCCTTGCGGGGTGCGTACGAGTGTCTGAGCGACGTCGTCTAGCGAGCGTCTGAACTCAGGCGCCAAGCGCACACGGATCTCATACTCCTGCCCATCCTCACGATAGAAGGAGGCGGTGGTTCCGTAAATACTGTTGCGCAGATAGCTCGCTGCCATACTATTGGTCAGCCCATGCTCAGCAAGTCGCTGCGGGTCGAAGATAACCTGGTACTCAGGCATAAACTCGTCCCGATTGCTCAGAGCCTGAGCGCAAGCGGGAGACTTACTAATCTCCGCCATAAACGCTTTGGAGATCTGATCGGTGACGGCAAAGTCGTGTCCATAGATATCAACATTGACAGTGCTCTGCTGTCCTCCGCCACCTGTTTGAGCAGAGACATTGTACTGCTTGATGCCAGGCATGACGCTTAGATCACGACGCATCTCGGCAGCAACCTCCTTAGAGGAACGCTTTCGCTCGGAGGCATCGACCAACTTGATATTGAAGGAGAGGATATTGTCGCCATTATCCTGAGCCAGCGTCGAGGCACCAGACTGAAAAGCATCCGCCTGCCCCGTGGAGAACTGCAGCATCTCTATCTCGGGGTACTTCTTGTGCCACTCCTCGGTGAGGCGATGCCCCTCAGCGAGCGGACGATCTATAGTAGTTCCTACGGGGTAGTACGCCTTGACAAATATATAGCCACCGTCTCCCTGCGGCATGAACTCGGTCTTAACCAGCGAGCCGAGCGTGAGCGATAGTGCGAAGATGCCTAGAGACAAGCCTACCGTGAGCCACTTGTGTCGTAGCACCCAAGCGAGCGTGCGCTGGTAGAAGACCGTCAGTCGCTGGATGAAATCGTTGAAGGGACGTAGGATCTTTTGGGATACTTTTCCCTCCTGGCGCTGACGATTAGCTCGCAGCATGTGGGCGCAGAGCGTAGGTGTCAGGGCAAGCGCACAGATGGTCGAAACGATCATCACGATACTAACGATCCAGCCGAGCTGACGGAAGAGTAGTCCCGCCATGCCCTGCATCATCACCATCGGGAGGAAGACGGCCAGCATCGTCAGCGTAGAGGCGATGACTGAGAGAGCCACCTCGTTAGTCGCATGGACGGCCGCTTGCTTGGGATAGCTTCCCCGCTCGATGTGGTTGGTGATATTTTCAAGCACCACAATCGCATCGTCCACCACCATACCGATGGCTATGGAGAGCGAGCTGAGCGAGATGATGTTGAGCGAGTTGCCCGTCAGCAGTAGGTATATGAAGGCCGAGAGCAGCGATATCGGGATCGTCAGAACGATGATAAAGGTGGCGCGCCATCGGCCTAGGAAGAGCAGTACGATGAGCATCACGACGCAGAAGGTGATGCCGATCGTCGAGCTCAGACTATTGATCGAGCGCACGATGAAGTCGCTCTGGTCCATAATCACCTCTATCTTGATGTCCGTGGGGAGGTTCTTCACGATCTGCGGGAGTGCCTTGAGGACACGCTTATTCACCTGTACCGTGTTAGCACCCGACTGCTTCATCAGCATGAGCATAGCGCCCCTCTGGTTGTCCACATAGGCAAGCGTCTGCTGCTCAGGGTCTCCATCTACGACGCTCGCCACGTCTCGCAGATAGATGGTCCGGCCGCCGAAGCTCGTTATGGGGAGCTCCTCTAGCTGCTTCGGTTCAACGATCTCACCGATAGCTCGGAGGGAGATTTTACTCGTTTCTAAGTTCATCGACCCAGCCGAGACGTTTCGGTTTGCCACTGCTATGAGGTTGCTCACATCACCGACCGTGATGCCGTAGCTCTCGAGCTTGTGCGGGTCGCAGTAGACGTTGATCTGTCGTTGTCTAGCGCCTAGTAGGTTGACGCCTCCCACCCCGTCAATGCGTCCTAGAGGGGTTATCAACTGATCATTTAGGATTTTGTAGAGCGACTTGGAGCTAGCGTCCGACTTGATCGAGAGCATGAGGATAGGCAGGTCATCCATGCCAAACTTGATAATGTTTGGCGTGCCAGCTCCGTCGGGGAGCACCTCCGTGATAGCACTGATCTTGTCGCGGGTATCGTTGATCGCATTCTCTATGTCCAGTCCCTCTCGGAGCTCCAGCGTTACGACAGAGACATTCTCTTTGCTTTGCGAGGTAATGTGCTTGACTCCGTTGATACCGTTGAGGACGTTTTGGATGGGCTTAGTAACGTTGTTCTCCACCTCTTCAGGAGCTGCTCCCGAGTAAGAGGTGACGATCATGACCCGATTGATCTGCATATCGGGCAGTAGATCTATCGGCAGGCGTGTCAGGGCAAAAAGACCCAAGACGACCACCCCGACGAAGATCATGATCGTGGTGACAGGACGACGGACGGCTGATTGATAAAGACTCATAAGCTAAAGGCGAGGATCTGTGTGATGGGAGAGATTACTTCTGAGCCTGCGAAATCTGTACAGGCATCTGATCGGATAGGATGCTGGCTCCAGTGGTGACTACGACATCGCCTGAGGAGACACCCTCGCTGATCGCTGTGTACTTGCCGGCAGTACGCTCTACGACGACTACCTGCCGATGGGCGATGCCGTCTCGTACGATGTAGACGCACTGCTCAGCGCTGCCTATCTGCTTAACAATGCTCTCTGTGGGGACTACCGTGTACTCCTTGTCACCTAGGTTGATCGAGACGCGAGCGTACTGTCCTGGCACCAGCTTGCGCTCAGGATTGGTTGCCTCGACTTCCATCGTAAAGGTGTGAGTCTGTGGATTGATCGTCGGATACTTCAGCGAAATCTTACCAGCAAAAGTCTCGTCAGGCAAGGACTCCGAAGTGATCGTCACCGGCATCCCTTTGGTCATTTGCCCGTAGTAACGCTCCGAGGGATTGACCCGTAGCACCACTGGGTTGACCTGCTCCACGACGAGCAGAGGCATCTGTGGCGACATCATATCGCCCGCATCGTAGTTGCGCGCTGTGACCACCCCTGCGATAGGGCTACGAAGCTGCGTATTCTCCCTTATATTATTGTAGCTCGTCTGAGCCAATGTGAGGGCTCGCTGCGTCGCCTCCCAGTCCGACTGGGAGATACCGCCAATCTTGTATAGTTCGTCTATACGAGCCAGTGCACTCTTGCGCTCCTCGAGCTGCAGACGTGCCTGCTCCAGCTGACTGTGATCCATCTCAGCGAGGAGCTGACCACGAGAGACCTGCTGCCCCACCTCTACATAGATGCGCTTGATGCGGGAGGCCATCTGCGGAGCTATCTTGTTAGTCACCTTAGCCTCGACCGTGCTGGTGTACTCTTGCAGGTCTGGGAGCGTCTGCACCGATACGGTCGCCACCTCTACATGCTTAATGTCTGTCGAGTCGATCGTGTGCGAAAAGGTCGTCTTGCCCTCCTTGCTCGCCGACTGACAACTGGTAAGAGAGACAAGTGCTAGGCTCAGTGCTATCGGAGCAAGTGTACGTATAGAGAGAAACATAGGATATTGTTTTTGGCTTAATAGGATATATGGCGTTAGAAGTATCGTGTCATTCGTTTGATCGAGTTGAGACGCTCCTCGTAATCATCGCTTCTGTCGGAGGAGAGTGGTGTCTCGGGGGCTATGAGCTGCTCTATCTCCACACCCGCTATGAGGTAGTCGTAGAGCGCTTGTGTCTGGTTGAGACGAGCTTGTAGTAGTGCCAGCTCAGCATCGTTGACCTCTAGGAGCGTACCCATGCCCTTGTCGTACATACGCTGCGCGATGGTGTAGCCCCGCTCGGCTGTCGCCTGTATCTGTGTCGCTGTGCTGTACTGCTCCTGCGCCTTACGTGCTTTGTCTCGCTGGCTCTGCATACCGAGCGTGAGCGACCGCTCAGCATCTTGTCGCTGGAGCTTCAAGAGCAAAGCGCGCCCCTTAGCTTGTCGCGTCGTGTAGTAGTTCTTCAGCCCTGTAAAGATGGGAAATTGAAACTGCAGGCTAACGACTGAAAAGGGAACCCAAAGACGACTCTTCGAGAGGTCAAAGTCGTTTGACGAGAAGTTGTAATTGTAGTTTGCTCCTAACGATATCGAAGGCACCCAGCTCAGCTTGGAGAGCTTGATACTCTCGTCCGCTATCTGCTGCTGTAACTCTAGTGCTCGCAAGGTTGGATTGGTCGTAAGCCATAGCGAGTCGGTCGTTGGCACCTGCGCTATGAGTTGCTGGCTCTCGGCTTGGTAGTCCTCGAGGTGCCCCACCAGTCGCAGACCTGTGTGAGGGTCTAGTCCTAGTAGCACCGCCAACTGCATATAGGCTAGGTCAACGCCCTGCTCTGCCTGCAGCACTGAGGGCTTGATATTGGCGTACTGTACCTCAGCGCGCATCTTGTCGTACTCCGCCACGAGCCCCGCTTCGTACCGCTGCGTGACGCGCTCGAGGTTCAGCTCCGCATTGCGCATGCTCTGCTGCAATGTCTCACAAGACTCCTGTGCGAGGAGCACTGTATAGAACGCTTTCTTGATCTGCCCGACCAACTCCTGACGAGACTGCGAGGCCTGCTGTAGTGCCAGGTCAACCTGCGTGCGATTGATCTGCAGCGCCTTCCAGAGCGTCGCATTGACGAGTGGCATACCAGCTTGTAGCCCCAGCTGTATATTGTGCGTACGTCCCACCTCAATACCATCTTCCATACCAGGCATAGAGCCCATACCGGGCATGCCGTCGAAGTAGATGCGCTGCTTCTTGAGCGTGTAGCCGTAGTTGCCCGAGAGCGATAGCTGCGGGTAGAGTGCACTCTGCGCCTCCCGCTCGGCATACATCTGATTGACCAGAGCGACATCCTTACCCAGCACCATGGGGCTCTGCTCCAGTCCGAGAGCGATGCTCTCGTCTAGCGTCAGCACGAGTGTGTCAGGTTGCTGCGCCGAGAGCGTCAGCGTAAGCAAGAATAAGTATGGTAGCATCACATAGCGCCACCCAAAGATGAGATGTGTCTGTTGTCTCATATATAATAAGGTGTATAGCGAACCCCTCTCCAGAGCTAGAACGCCCGAGTCGGGTTCTTCAAGAATATCAACTTAGAGGGGAATAGGACTTTTTCGTTTAATCTGGGAACAACCTTTTGATGCTTCCGTAGTGTTTCCTTAATCAACCAATGCCCCTAAACTCATCTTAGAGTTTCCATCGTGCAAGGTTTGACTATTCAGTAACACTTCCGTATAAAACGCTCACAGCCACGTGGAAAATCTCAAATCTCCACGTGGCTATTTTTTATTCTCCACGTGGGGACGAAACGATTCCTCCGAAGTTTCATTTGATTCTTCCGAAGTTTCATTTCATATCCACGTGGAGATTTTTTATTCTTCACGTGGAGATTTGAGAATTTCCACGTGGGGATTTCATAAAGTGTCGTTAAGGAGGAGCCTATCTAACCTTTTTTCAGAATTAATCTTCGACTCTTACTCGACAACAAAAAAGAACGTGTCCTACGAACCAGTCTGTTCATAGGACACGCCTCTCTTGGATTATGTCATCTAGAGGTGATGACGTTGGCTAGAATTAGTCCTCCATTGGAGAGAACTGATCCTTTGATACGCCACACAGTGGGCACTCCCAATCATCGGGCAAATCCTCAAAAGGTGTGCCTGGAGCTATACCGCTATCGGGATCGCCCTCTGCAGGGTCATATACATGGCCACATACATCGCAAACGTACTTTTTCATAATTTCTTGGTTGAGGTAATTGTGTGTATGGAAGAGGACTACTTTTTCTTCTTATTAAATAGCCCTACGACAAATAGGATGACACAGGCTCCTACGACAGCACACACGAGTTGTGCCCACCAGGAGGTTCCTTCAGTTGCCCCAAAGAGCGTGTAGACCCAGCCTCCGACGACACCACCGAGCATACCGATGATGATGTTCCATAAGAACCCTAGAGACTGTCCACGCATGATCCAACCTGCGATGGCTCCCGCAGCTAGACCTATTAGTAAACTCCAAAGTAATCCCATAATATTGTGTTTTAATTGTTAGTGTGCATTTGTATGACAGTGTCGCAGTAGATGCTTCTAGTAACCTATAAGAATCCTCTGCATTGGCAAAGTTAATCTAATCTTGTGACATAGACAACCCTTAAGCCAGTCCTCAATTTCGCAAATCATTATTCGTAAGCTTTACGGAGTTTAAGCCCGTCTAGATTTGCACGGTGCATTCGCCGATTGAAAGCTATTCTGTACCTTTGTAGATGGAGGAGATTGCCCTCCTCCACTTAGTAACTAGTACTATGAAGAGTAACACACGACAATTACTATCCCCTCCTGATCGGCTCTACGTATGTGGTATCGACACAGACATAGGCAAGACCTATGGCACTGCCTTCCTCATACGTACGCTCAGAGAGGCTGGCTATACAGCCTGTACCTCTATGAAGTTGGTGCAAACGGGATGTCACGAGATAAGTGAAGATATAGAGACACATCGTCGTCTACTCGGAGAGCCTCTCTCGGAGTGGGACCGCCAGGGGCTCACCTGCCCCTATCTCTACAGTTACCCCTGCTCGCCACATCTTGCAGCACGTATGGATGGTGGAGAGATAGACCCCAAGCGACTCAACGAAGCTACCCGTCATCTGCAAGAACTGGGAGCTAAGCCACTACTCGTAGAGTGTGCTGGCGGACTGATGGTACCACTCACTGAGCAGCTCCTCACGATAGACTACATAGCGCAGCAGGAGGATCCACAGGTAGCACTCGTCACCAATGGCAAGCTGGGTAGCATCAACCACACGCTACTCAGTATCGATGCTTGCATGCACCGGGGCATTGAGGTGCGATACCTTATATACAATGTGTATCCTGAGCAAGACGCAACGATAGAGCATGAGACCATCACCTATCTCCAAGGATGGCTCGAGGAGCATCTGCCCTCTTGCCTCTTTATGAAGATGCCTATAGTTGGCTAAATGTATAGAGCTACTGTCTAACCCTTTTTTGTTCCCCTTACTATGGAAGACATTTACCCTGTAGATTATAGTAACTCGACACTCTCCGATGAGGAGATGATACAGCGTGAGTACGATGCGCTGATCTATGACTATGAGCACTCAAATCACCGCAAGAAGGTGGAGGTGATACAACGTGCCTTTACCTTCGCACGGATGGCTCACGAGGGGGTTAGGCGCAAGAGCGGAGAGCCTTACATCATGCATCCGCTCGCAGTAGCTCGTATCGTGTGCCGTGAGATAGGACTCGGCTCTACATCCATCGTCTCTACCCTACTCCACGATGTGGTAGAGGATACAGAGTACACGGAGGAGGATATAGAGCAGCTCTTCGGTCCTAAAGTGGCACAGATCGTGATCGGACTGACCAAGATAAGTAGCGAGATACTGGCCGAGAGAAACATAGAGAGCCTCCAGGCGGAGAACTTTCGCAAGCTAATCCTAACGATGAATGCGGACATTCGTGTGATCCTTATTAAGATTGCCGACCGTCTGCACAACATGCGTACCCTGAGCTCAATGCCTGAGCATAAGAAGCTCAAGATAACGGGCGAAACTCTCTACATCTATGCTCCGCTAGCTCATCGTCTAGGGCTTTTCGCTATTAAAACGGAGTTAGAAGAGCTAGTCTTCAAGCATGAGCACCCGAAGGCTTACGAGGATATCTGCAACCAGATTATCGACACGGAGCAGTCTCGTGCTGAGCTATTCAAGCAGTTTAGCACGCCTATTCACCCCCTTCTCAAAGCTCGTGGACTAGACTATGAGATGAAGACGCGTGTCAAGTCTTGCTACTCGATCTGGAAGAAGATGCAGAAGAAGCAGATCCCCTTTCAAGAGATATATGACCTCTATGCGGTACGTATTATCTTTGAAGAGACGCCTGGACTCAATGTCAAGGAAACTTGCTGGGGTATCTACACCGACATCACGAGCCTCTATCGTGTCAATAATGAGCGGACTCGTGACTGGGTCGCGCAGCCTAAGAGCAATGGCTACCGAGCATTACACTTTACGGTCATGGGACCCACGGGTAAGTGGATCGAGGTACAAGTGCGCAGTCGCAGGATGGACGAGATAGACGAGCGTGGACTAGCAGCTCACTGGAAGTATAAGTCCGATGGTGTGGAGGAGGATCAGGAGATCACCAAGTTCCTAGACCAAATCAGCGAGCTTCTAGAGAACCCCGACTCGAGTGCTATGGACTTCCTCGATACGATCAAGCTCAATCTCTACGGAGATGACATCATGGTCTTTACACCCAAGGGGGATCCGATCACGCTTCCTCACGAGAGTACCCCGCTAGACTTTGCCTATGCTCTCCACTCGACACTCGGACAAACTTGTATCGGTGCCAAGGTCAATCATAAGCTGGTACCTCTCAGTCATACATTGCAGAGTGGAGACCAAGTGGAGATCATCTCTAGTAACAACCAAAAACCATCGGCTCTATGGCTCAAGTATGTCAAGACAGCCAAGGCTAAGAGCAAGATCAATGAGTTCCTCCGCATAGAGCGTCGTAAGCTAATCAGCCAAGGTGAGGAGAGTGTGATCAACTACTTCGAGCAGCACGATCTCTCTGTCGATGCGGGACATATGGACCTCGTCGCATCTCTCTTTGGCTTTCACAAGCGTGAGGACCTTTTCTACGCTGTCGGCTCTGGCACGGTCAATCTTGTGGACTCGCTCTACAAGCGGATTAAGTCGAGCAAGAGCAATCGCTTCTTCAAGTCGGTCAAGGAGGCGCTCATGGGCAAGCAAGACGCTATGCCCAAGCCTACAGAGTCCATCTCTCAGATCAGTGAGATAGACTACAAGAAGCCTTACCTCCTTCAGAGCGACGCCATCAAGAGCAACTACGTCATGGCTGACGACTGCAATCCCCTACCGGGAGATGAGGTGGTAGCCTTCGTCATAGACAACCAAGTCGTAGTCCACCGACGCACCTGTACCGAGGCTATGCGCCTCAAAAGCAGCACCGGCAATAAGCTCCTCTCGACTATCTGGGGCGATCAGGGCGCTACCCTCTTCACGGGCTCTATAATGATCGAGGGTATCGACTCTAAGGGTATCCTCAATGGGATCGTTCAGGTGATCACAGAAGACTTTCTGATCAACATCGCCTCCGTACAGCTTCAGACGCAAGATGGCATCTTCGGAGGAAAGGTGGGACTGGAGGTGCACTCAGCTGAGCAAGTAGAGCAACTGTGCAATGCGCTCAAGCAGGCTCCGGGCATTAGCAATGCCTACCGTATCTACTGATACGCGGCGAGACTACAGAGCAAAGATGGAGACTATCACTCGTGGGCGATAGTCTCCTTCTTTATTGGTCTTTCTAATAAGTAGTTTTAACTTTGCTGACGATAGACGACGATATCCTCAATCGTGAGGACAGGCATATTGTGCGCTGCGCCAAACTTCTGGATCTCTGGCATACGTGCCATGGTTCCATCCTCGTTGGTTAGCTCGCAGAGGACGGCCGTATCGCCTAGCCCCGCAATGGAAACTATATCTATACTGCCCTCGGTGTGTCCTCGACGCTCTAGCACGCCACCCTCTCTGGCTTGTAGCGGAAAGACGTGTCCTGGGTGTACTAAGTCCTCAGGCTTGGCGTCAGCTCGTGCAGCCGTTGTGATGGTGACGTAGCGGTCATGTGCTGAGACACCTGTCGTGACCCCTTCCTTGGCCTCTATAGAGATCGTGAAGGCGGTGTTGTTTACACAAGTGTTGTGCTGTACCATCTGAGGAAGGTTAAGCTCTTGGCACTTCTTCGGCTTGAGGCAAAGGCAGATGATGCCACTGCACTCACGGATCATCAGCGCGATGTTTTGTGGAGTAAGTCTCTCTGTGGAGAAGATGATGTCGCCCTCGTTCTCACGGTTTTCATCATCTACGAGTAGGATGCCACGCCCATCTCTGAGGGCTTGGACGGCAGCTTGGATGCGAGCCTCTACGGCTGGGGAAATTGTTTTGGTCTGTCCCATTTCCTTGTTACTTTGAGATTATATAAAAAGCACGAGGATCTGTGGTACACAAAAGTAGATGCGTCGACCTGTAGAGCCGAAGCCCCGATAGGGTCAGCGGCATCTTGATTCGAATACCATCCGGACTATCACCGTCGGTTATGGAGTTACACCATATCAGTCCCGCTATGGGAGTTGTGGACTATACCACCGGTAAGGAATTGCACCTCTCCTCTTGAATCAAGCGCAAAGGTACAAAAAAGCCACCTATCGTCATAGTCAGTAGCAAGGAGGTCGTGGCGCTTTTTGGTGCTACACTTGCTATTTAGTACCTTTGCAGGAGATTAAGTACTATGCTCCGTATGCAACCCCACAAGATGACCACACCCTACTACCTTCTAGAGGAGTCTCTCCTGAGACGTAACCTCGAGCTGATACGATCCGTAGCAGAGCGGGCGGGCGTGGAGATTATCTTAGCCTTCAAGGCGTACGCCCTCTGGCGTACCTTCCCTATATTTAAGGAGTACATTCACGCCAGCACGGCTAGTTCGCCGTGGGAGGCTCGCCTAGGCTACGAGGAGATGGGAGCTCCCGTACACGCCTACACACCAGCTTACAGCGAGGACAATATCACGGACTTTGTACGCTACAGTAGTCACATCACGCTCAACTCGCCCACCCAGTGGCAGCGCTTCGGACCAACTTCGCCTTACGCAGCCGAGCATATCTCCTACGGTCTGCGACTAAACTTAGCCTACTCGCCTGTCAAGACGGAAATCTACAACCCCGCCCTGCCAGGGACACGCTTCGGCGTGAGTGCCGAGACGCTAAGACAAATGGAGCAAGAGGGCGCTTTGACAGGACTAGAGGGTGTGCATCTGCATGTTCTTTGCGAGGGTGATGACGAGCAGCTGGAGTTAGTGCTAGAGCGTCTCGAGGAGCGCTTTGGCTTTATCCTAGACAAGGTGCAGTGGCTCAACCTCGGTGGTGGACACTTGATGACGCATCGTGAGTACGATACGGAGCATCTGGTGGCGTTGCTACGCGCTTTCCGTGAGCGTCACCCGAATCTGCGAGTTATTATGGAGCCAGGCAGTGCTTTCGCTTGGCAGACGGGCGATCTCTACGCTCAGGTGGTGGACATTGTGACCAACGACGGCATCAAGACAGCGATTATGAACGTCTCCTTCGCCTGCCACATGCCTGACTGTCTCGAGATGCCCTACCATCCAGTCGTGGAGGGAGCGACACAGTGCGACACGCCCGAGGCAGGCACGCACAGCTACCGCCTAGGGGGCAACAGCTGTCTGAGTGGCGACTATATGGGCTACTGGACCTTTGACCATCCGCTGAAGATTGGCGAGACGCTCGTCCTGAAGGACATGCTACACTACACGACAGTCAAGACGAACATGTTCAACGGCGTACAGCATCCCGCCATTGCGCTACGTCATCTCGATGGCTCGGTGGAGATGCTCCGCAGCTTTGACTATTCGGACTACAAGTCTCGCATGGACTAATCATTAAACCTAAAGAAAGAGACCAACTATGGGACTATTCGGACTATTCTCAAAAAAGAAGAAAGAGACACTCGACACAGGTCTAGAAAAGAGCAAGACCTCGATGGTAGACAAGCTGACTCGTGCCGTAGCTGGCAAGAGCAAGGTCGATGATGAGATCCTCGACGACCTGGAGGATATACTCGTGACGAGTGATGTGGGTGTGGACACGACGCTCAAGATCATCAAGCGTATCGAAGAGCGTGTAGCTCGAGACAAATATGTCGGCACGAGCGAACTCAAAAGCATCCTGCGTGACGAAGTGGCGGCACTCCTTGCGGAGAATGGTACGACCGATGGAGAGAGCTTCACACTCCCCGCAAATGCGCATCCCTACGTAATCATGGTGGTCGGTGTCAACGGCGTGGGCAAGACAACCACCATCGGCAAGCTCGCCTATCAGTTTAAGCAGCAAGGCAAGCGCATCGTACTAGGCGCTGCAGATACCTTCCGTGCAGCCGCCATCGAGCAGCTAGAGATCTGGGGAGAGCGTGTCGGCGTGCCAGTCGTCAAGCAGCAGATGGGCTCGGACCCCGCTTCGGTAGCCTTCGACACGCTACAGTCGGCTGTGGCGCAAGACGCCGACGTGGTTATCATCGATACGGCCGGTCGTCTACACAACCAGGTGAGCCTGATGAACGAGCTCTCTAAGATCAAGCGTGTCATGGCTAAGGTGGTCCCCGATGCTCCTCACGAAGTACTCCTCGTACTCGACGGCTCTACGGGTCAGAACGCCTTCGAGCAGGCGAAGCAGTTCACCGCAGCCACCGACGTCTCTGCGCTTGCCATCACGAAGCTCGATGGCACGGCAAAGGGCGGTGTCGTCATCGGCATCTCCGACCAATTTAAGGTACCTGTCAAGTATATCGGACTAGGCGAGAAGATTGAGGATCTACAGGTCTTTCGTAAGCGCGAGTTTGTCGACTCCATCTTTGGCGATGAGCTTTAGTCCAGTAGCAGCTCCGCGATGATTGCCAACCAAATAGATGTCATCAGTCTAGGTTGCTCTAAGAACCTCGTTGACTCCGATGCGCTCATGCGTCGGCTCGCTCAGTACGGCTACACGCTACGACACGATCCCGATGAGCTGACTGGTGAGATAGCCGTCGTCAACACCTGCGGCTTCATACAGGCAGCTCAGGAGGAGTCGATCAACCTCATCCTCTCCCTCATTGAAGCGAAGAAAGAGGGACGCATCCGGGCTATCTATGTGATGGGCTGTCTTGGAGAGCGCTTTCGTGAGGAACTAACCGCCGAGCTTCCTGAGGTGGACAAGATCTATGGTAAGTATGACTGGAAGCAACTCATCACCGACCTAGGACCCGCACTCAGCGCAGACGATGCGACACCACTATCCTACCGAACGCCTCCGCCTAGCGTCACGCCACAACACTACAGCTACATCAAGATCTCCGAGGGGTGTGACCGCACCTGCTCTTACTGCGCTATACCGCTCATCACCGGCCGTCATCACTCCCGTCCCATGGAGGAGATCGTCCGAGAAATCGAAAAGCGCGTTGCCACAGGCTGTCGGGAGTTTCAGATCATCGCTCAGGATAGCACTTATTATGGTGTAGACCTTTACCAAGAGCAAGCCATAGCCACCCTACTCGATCGCCTAGCTCAGGTAGAAGGCGTTCACTGGCTCAGACTACACTACGCCTATCCGAACCACTTTCCCATCGAATTGCTTGATGTGATGGCGAAGCATGACAACATCTGCAAGTACCTCGACCTCGCGCTCCAGCACAGCAGCAATCATATGCTTCAGCTGATGCGTCGGCAGATAACCCGGGAGGAGACTATTGCCCTACTAGAGCGCATCCGCAAGCAAGTGCCCGGCATCGCCTTACGCACCACGATGATGGTTGGGCATCCAGGAGAGACAGACGAAGACTTTGCCGATCTCCTTGACTTCGTCAGCCAGATGCGCTTCGAGCGACTTGGCGCTTTCCAATACTCACACGAGGAGGGAACCTATGCCTACAAGCATTACCAGGACGATGTCCCGCCAGAGGTCAAGCAAGAGCGATACGATGCCCTGATGTCTCTCCAAGAGACCATCTCCACCAGCATTAATAGCCGTAAAGTCGGCACCACACTCGAAGTAGTCGTTGACCGTGAGGAAGAGGACTACTACGTCGGGCGCACCCAGTACGACTCCCCCGAGGTAGACGGCGAGGTGATCCTCAGTAGCGACAGCCCGCTCCGTGTCGGCTCCTTCTACCAAGCCGAAATCACAGGCGTAGAGGAGTACGACCTCATCGCGACCACATCCCCAGAGCACCTCATCCTATGATTACGACCGAACAGTGGATTCTAGAGGTCTCCGAGCAGAGCCAGCTCGCACAGACCACCTGCCAGCAACTATGGAGCGATCTCACCTCGCTCCTCATTGGGCGACTCACTCAGGGGAGTACCAGCTATATGCGTAGCGTCGGCTTGTGGTCCGCAGAGAGCCACAGTGCCTCCATCGTCTTATTGCCTAGTGGTGAGCGCTACTTGATGCCCCCAAGCGTCACGCCACGCATCACCAACCAAGAGCAACCGCTCTCTGCCGAGGAGATCGGCGAACTCCTAGCAAAAGGAGCAACCCAGATACCGCAGACGATCCAGAGCTTCTACAGCTGTGTCACGAAGCTCTTTGAAATGCATGAGCGACTAGGTCACACCCTAGAGTGGTCTTCTCTAGGGACCTTTGCCCCACAGTCCATAGATAGCGAAGGAGCACGTAGCGAGACCAGTTACGCCTTCACCCCTTCCGACGAATTGCTCAAGCAGGTCAACAAGCCCTTTGAGATGTTTGCGCCCACACTCCTCAAGGAGGGCGTTCACTGGCCCGATGTTGAGGAGCACCCAGCCGAGAGCCTTGAGAAGGCTTACCCGTCCACCATCTCCAGCCGTATCGCCGAGCGCATAGTCGCACCCCAACCCGCAAGTACGCCACCCGCTTGGACGCCTCAGCCCCAAGCCGAAACTCCCGCGACGCCACCACCTCCCCCACCCCCCATACCAACTAGCGAAAGCAGCGAGCCAGAAGCCGTCATCGCCACGCCACCACCTTACAGAAGAGAGGAGCCACAAGAGAGTAAGCCCACCCCTTCCGAGCGAACGAACCGCAGGCTGTGGCTTTGGATCGTCATCCCGCTAGTCACTGTCCTACTGATGGCTCTACTGCTGTGGTTCTTCGTCTTCGGCAGAGAAGAGAGGACTCAGTGCCCTATCGCCACGCCAGCTCCCAGTACTACGGCACCCATTGAGACGGTCCCAACAATAGATACCATCGCCCCCATCGATAGCGTCGCACCACCTGCAGACACGACCGATCAGCAGGAGATCCTCACTACCGTGACACTTGGCTCTGGCGACTATCTGGCGCGCTATGCCCGTCGCTACCTAGGTCGTAGTGAGTACTGGATATACATCTACCTCGCTAATAAGGAGCAGATCGAAGACCCCGACAACATTCCCCTTGGCACCGAGATCCAGATTCCCTCGCCCCAAAGCGTAGGCATCACGGGTGACGAAAAGGCCGACCTCACCGAGGCAAAGCGCCTCATCCACGACTACTACAGCAGCAAGGCCAAGTAGCCTGACACACTTCACATTACACACAATCCCCTATAATACAAATTGCCCTACACAGAAACAGAATGAAGAAAACCAACTTCCTACTCTTCCTCCTGCTGTCTCTCTGCGGTGTAAGCCTACTTACAGCTCAAACGTCCGAGATACAGATCAAAAGCGACAAAGCCTTTGGTTCTGAGGTAACAATCTACCCCAAAACCAATTCTTATGATACCCCCATCATCGTCGACTGGGGAGATGGCAATACCGAAAGCTACAACGTCGATCCTAACACCTCTGGATACTTTGCCAAAGTTTCTGGAAGCATCAAGGGCAAGACCATCCGCATCCTCTCTAGCCTCACCAGCTTAGAGGCCGATGAGCTCGAGATAACCTCCTTTGTCGCTACAGGACAGACAGAGCTGAAGTATCTAGATCTCTCTAAGAATAAGCTGACAAAAGATAACTTTGCACTCAATGAAGATGCTCCACTAGAAAATCTAAACCTCAAAGAGAACGACTTCACAACCCTAGACCTACGTTCCTATACAAGTTTAGCTTCTATCGACATCTCTGGGAACCCACGACTCGGTACCATGCTTGTACCTGATGGCAGTCAGACCATCGAGCGCATCTATGCAAACGACTGCGACATCAGTCACTTCTACCCCGTCTCTCTGCCAGCACTTACGACGCTATCGCTAGAGAATAACTCGCTGATGGATCTGGAGATCGGTGACAACTACCCCAAGCTCTCTTCGCTATCTATCTCTCACAATGAGATCTCTGAGATCGATGTCTCCAAGCTTCCCCTGCTATATAAGCTAGAGATAAACTATAACCACATCTCTAGACTAAACCTCAAGAACAATACTGAGCTGACCAACCTCTTCTGTAGCAAGAACAAGCTAACAAACCTAGATCTGTCAGCAAATAGTAAGTTGACCAGCATAGCTTGTGACAGCAATGCTCTGACTGTTCTTGATGTGTCCATGCTTACAAAGCTCACCACGCTAAGCTGTGCAGGCAATCAGATCACGCTACTAGACCTCACACAAGCGCCCTATATGAACCGTCTCACAGCTCATAGCAATCAGCTTACCTTCCTCGATTTTAGCGCTTGCTATCAGCTTCAATATCTAGACATTCGCTCTAACCCTACGATGACACCCTGTGCCATCAACTATATGCTACGCTCTATGTGGGATAATCCACGTAAGCCATATGGCGATAATTTTAATCTATTACTCAAAGGGTCTAACGCAGAGACCTCTGATGCAGGCCTTATCAAAGACAACTGGAAGGCAGACGTCGAGGGCGATGGCTCCGCAGAGTGTGCTAATGTCTCTGTGACACTCATTCAAACCGAAGGCAAAATCACACTCCAAGAGCGTATGATAGACACTGATCAGTCACTCAAGGCCATCGGTGATAGCGTGCTCGCTGGCACTCCGCTCTACGTTCAGATTGATGAGATACCTGAGGGCAAGGAGTACCTCGGAGTCAAGGTGAACGGCACACTCATCAAGGAGCATGTATTTGTAGTCACCCAAGATCCTACCACCGTAGAGCCTGTTTTTACCAAGCCTTCTATGATGCAGATGGGTACCAAGGTAGGTCATGAGATATCTTTCGCAATAGCAGCTCCGCAGGAGGGCACTGAGATCCTCATTGACTGGGGTAACGGTGTACCAGAGCGCAACATCATCGGGCAGACGACCAAGCGTCTCGACGGAAAGGCTCTAGGAGACTATATCAAGGTCTCTGGACCGATCATCGAGGCTGACCTCTCTAGCTATCCAGGGCAGGGAATTTGGGACAACGAGTTCTCCAGTCTTCAGCTCGTACAGCCCGATCTACAGATCCTCTACACCTATATGAACCCGATCGGCGACATCGATCTTAAGGATTGTCCTAATCTAACCCTCCTCGATGTAGCCTATACAGGGATTTCTGATCTCGACCTCACTAACTGTACTCAGTTAGACACGCTCCTATGCTACGGGAACAATCTCTCTAAGCTAGATCTATCTAAGCTCACAGGTCTACGAAAGCTAGACGCCAAGAAGAATCAGCTCACCAGCATTGATCTATCTTCGTGTGTCAATCTTGGCTACCTAGACCTACAGGGCAATCAGCTCTCTGAGATAGACCTATATATGCTCACGGGACTGCATACACTAGCACTCGGAGCCAACAAGCTCTCCAAGATAGACCTAGCCGACCTGCCCGAGATCGAGACGCTCCTCGTCAATGACAATCAGCTCAAGGTGCTAGAGCTCTCGAAGCTTACCCAGCTAGCCACGCTATACTGCAATGGGAACCAGCTCACCAAGCTCGATCTATCGAATCAACCTCTGCTTCAGATGCTACAAGCCTACGGCAACCAGCTCACAGCTTGTGATGTCAATGATCTATACGCTTCTCTCTGTAGCTATCCCAAGGGTGTCACACTTCAGATGCCCTACAGCCTCTACATCACCAACGACAAGAGCAATCCTGACAATGATGCTCAGCATGCTGATCCGACGATTGCAACGATCAAGGGGTGGCGCGTGAATACCGAAGGAGATGCCTCTGGCTGTGATCAGGTCTACGTAGAGGTCGCACCCACCACACATGGTAAGATCCAGCTAGCAGACAAGCAGGGCAACGTGATCAAACCTGTATGGAGCACGCTTCCTACGCACCTGGGCTACCACAAGGTCAATAAAGATCAGGAGATCAGTCTCATCATCAAGCCCGAAGAGGGTTACACGATAGACCGACTCACCGCCAATGGCGAGCAGATCTCTGGCACCAGCTTGACACCACAGCGCTACACACGTATCAATGCTCTGTTCAAGTTAGACAACGCCGTGATTGCGCCAGCACAGAGCCACTGCATAGCTATCTCCTCTGAAGGTATCACTACGCTAGCTGACCTAGCTATGCTGACCATCTTTACCATAGATGGACAGACATACTACCACCAGCCCATCGGGCGTGGAGAGCTAGTCACCTTACCACAAGGCAGCTATCTTGTCACCGCACAGGCTGTCGCAGCTGATGAGACTGAGGTGATGCAGGTGCTAATTCCATAAGAACTCATCGGAGACTGCCGAATAACTCAGTAGTCTCAGAAGATTAGATTCAAGTAATAACAGAATAGTCACCGAGGAAAATCCAATTTCCTCGGTGGCTATTTTTTATTCTCCACGTAGGCGCGAAACATTTCCTCCGAAGTTTCATTTGATTCCTCCGAAGTTTCATTTCACGCCCACGTGGATATTTTTTATTCTCCACGTGGAGATTTACGATTTCCTACGTAGGAATCGCAGAGTTCCTCCCTTGGAACTAAAAAGTTCCAAAAGGGGAATTACTTTTGGAACTCGTATGTGCGACAAAATCAACATAATAGAGTAACATCTTCTATATGAACTCACGGCTATAACTTCTACCCTCTACCCTCTAATCTCTAACTTCTAATCTCTAATTTGCTACCTTTGCAGGCAAGTTTTTGAGTTTATATTGATTTTATAGAGATGAAGTCTCTCGTACAATGCTTTTGGGTGCTCTTTTTCTTTGCCGTGGGTGAACTGATCGGCATGATGATCGGGCACTTTCTACCAGGGAGTGTGATCGGGCTGATACTGCTCTTTCTAGCGCTAGAGACTAAGCTGATCAAGCCTGACAAAGTGGACAGCGTCGCTAAGTTTCTCACCCTCAACATGGGTCTCTTCTTCGTACCAGCTGGCGTGGGGCTGATCACCCAGGTGGAGCTTATCCAGCAATATTGGGCTGCTATCGTGATCTCGATGGTGGTCAGCACGGCACTAGTCTTGGTGGTCGTGGGACGTATGCAGCACCGCTTCGAGCGGCACCATAAGGGACAGATACCTAACGACAACGCATGATGGATCTCGTCACACAACTACTGAGCAAGCCTATCTACTGCTTGCCGCTCACCATAGGCGTTTACTTCCTCAGTTTGCTCCTATACCGCAAGGTGCGGATCGGACTCTTTCATCCTCTGATTGTTACCATAGGGCTCATCATCTTAATGCTTGACCTATCGGATACAACGTATGAAGAGTATAAAGAGGGTAGCCAACTGATCGACTTCCTCTTAGATCCCTCAGTCGTCTCACTGGGCTACATCCTATACGAGCAGTCTAAGTACCTCCGAGGACGCGTCGTCTCTATCATGGTCTCGCTCTTTGTAGGCTCTCTAATCGGCATACTCAGTGCCGTAGGACTAGCTTATGCACTAGGCGCAGGCGACGCGATCGCCTATTCGATGGAGTCCCGCTCGGTCACGACCCCTATCGCTATCGCACTCTCTGAGCAGTCGGGAGGTATCCCCGCCTTGACCGCAGTGGTGGTCGTCATCTCAGGCATCATCGGAGGCGTGATGGGGCCTCCACTCTTTAAGTGGCTCCACATAGAGAGCAGTATCGCTAAGGGACTGGCTCTAGGTGCTGCAGCGCATGGTGTAGGCACCTCGGTAGCTATTCAAATGGGGGCTCTAGAGGGGGCTATCGGTGGCTTGGCTATTGGTATCATGGGAGTTTTTACCTCCATACTGATACCGATCATCCACTATATCGCTCAGATCTTTGTTTGAGATCGTATGTTGTTGGAAAAGGGTACCTTTACAACATCAAAAACAGTATATCTATGATTAGTATTACTCGCAAAATACTCTTAGCAACGCTTTGCTTGCTCTGCGGTATTACCTTGGGGCAGGCGCAAATCTCTTTCGGTGGGGCACCTGTGATGACATCTCAATCACATCGTGTGGTCGAGGTCGTTCCACCGTTCAATGCTCAAGACTTGCGCGCAGCAGAGCATTGGCATCAAGTGGACGATGGTGCGCCGCTCATCGTGGGGCGCATGCTACCGCTCTCGGGAGACTTCTACCAGCAGGCAACCCACGAAATGATCCAGGGGCGGAGTATCTATCATCTAGAGTTCACAGCTCCTGACGCACAAGGCTTGTCGCTCTCATTTGACAAGCTAGCACTGCAGCCTGGTGACCGCCTCTACCTCTTTGATCCTACTAGAAAGCAGATTTTGGGAGCCTTCACGAGTGAGAGCAATCCCGATGGTGGAGTCTTCGGCACCAACCCTATTGCGGGCAATTCACTGGTCATACAGTATGAGCCAGCGGGAGCTTTAGCCGATATACGTCTGAAGCAACTCGGCTACTTTTTTGAGTCGGTTGCGGCTCCTCAAAACATCTCTGGCGAGGGAGCTTCAGGTGTCTGCAACGTCAATGTCAACTGCCCTGAGGGTGCTGATATGCAGGATGTCAAGAATGGTATCGCTCAGATTATCGTTGTACTCGATGGCAACATTGGCTTTTGTAGTGGCACACTGGTCAACAACAGCAACGAAGATTGGCGACCACTCATCATGACCGCTTACCACTGTACCTTCGCCAAGAGTCCTCTGACGGGCAAGGTCATCAATGCAACTGAAGAGGACTTTCGTCAGTGGGTCTTTAACTTCCACTATGAGCGTCCCGAGTGTGCTAACAATCAGTGGGTAGGCGAGCAGGCTTACTCCATCAGCGGTGCTAAGCGTCTGGCTGCTGTGCCGATGGATCACGGGAGCGATGCATTACTCGTGGAGACGCTAAACCCGATACCTGACTACTACGGGGTCTACTACAACGGCTGGGATCGCTCGGGTACCCTAGAGCCTACCGCTAAGGGCCTACACCACCCTAGTGGCGATGTAATGAAGATTTCGACGATCACCGAGCCGCTCAAAAACGGCACTTGGTTGACAGATAACAATGCTGGAGCACGTGATGCACACTTTGCGGTGCGCTATGCCAAGACGGAGAATGGGCACTGCGTGACTGAAGGAGGTAGCTCTGGTTCGGGACTTTTTAATGATAAGGGGCTACTCATCGGAACCCTCTCAGGCGGAGCTGCCGAGTGTGACAAGGGGATCAATGCTCTAAACATGTATGGCAAGCTGTGTGAGCACTGGGCACGATCCACGCAAGATAACTCACAACAGTTACAGCCACTCGCACAGATACTAGACCCCAAGGGAGATGGCACAGCTATGACGCTGCGTGGCGCTTACAAGCCTGGTGCCACGCTGATAGCTTCTGTGACTAAGCTACAGGGCGTCTATCAGGATGGTCAGGTAGCTCTATCGTGGCAGCCGATGACAGTCCTGCCTACGGGCGTCACTGCTGAGGTGCAGATCTTGCGCAATGGCAAGGAGCTAAAGCGTCTACCCGTGAACACGGGGCACTACACAGATAGTCAGGCAGGAGACGAGAGCGGTATCGTGACCTACACGCTACGTTACCAATATACCATCGGAGGAGAAGCTACACAGCACTACACGGCTCCTCGTCATATCTCTTTCCTCACCTCAGACCTAGCGGGAGTCTCGCAGTTTGACCAGAAGAAGGAGGGAAGCCAAGTGGTCCTCACCTGGCATAAGCCAGTGAATCGTCAGCTGATCTCTCAGCTGACACTCTCTAGCGAAGGGGAGGCTCAGGCAGTTGCTCCCCTAGAGTACCCTGGCTTAAACCCTGAGTACAAAGAGGTCTACCTTGGCGTCCGCTACAATGGACGAGACTTTGCTTCCCTAGGACAGACACGCTTGGCAGCAATGCGCTTCATCCCAGCACGTACACCTCGTATGCACACCTACACACTCTTCGTGCGCAATGGGCAGAACATAAATGTGATCTCTGCTGGTCTAGAAAAGGATTGCTACGAGGTGATTGCAGACGATGCCACCACGACACTAAACTATCCTATAGGAGATAAATTCGAGCAGAAAAAGTGGCTCTGGGTGCAGGGCTTTACGCCAAAGGTGATACGACCCGAGGAGATGCTCATCGTAGGTTATAAGATCCAGACACGCACCGACTTCACACGTGATGTAGCTATGATCGACCCAACGCCTGCGACTGAATGGAGCAGTCGTCACAATGTACTATCCTTTGATACGCACTACTGGATGCCCTCAGATATTGAGCGATCCCTCCCTACAAAGGATGGCGCTTTTGCCATTGAGTTTATGATAGACGATGGAGAGCCTGGTACACCTGTTGATGTAACGGGTACGATAGCTCGCGGCTTCCACCCAGCGCAGTGGCCCGTAGTCAAGGAGTATATCATCTATGCCGACGGCAACGAGATAGGACGTACACAAGACCTCAGCTACGTAGTCACCAATGCGACAGGCAAGGAGTACAGCGTCAAGCCACTCTACGAGAATGGTTTGATCTCAGCCGTCGAAGCTCTGTCTACTGCACCTGATGCCGTCCATGTCTACCCGACGATCTGCACGGATCATCTGACTATTCAGACGAATGGCCTGACAGGTAGTTACCAGCTCTACACGCTCGACGGCACGCGTATCTCCGAAGGCGTACTAACGGATCGCTCTATCGATACCTCATCGTGGGCAGTCGGCAGCTACCTCCTACAGGTAACCCTCACAGACGGCACGACGACGCTCCACCGCATCGTCAAGCGATAGCTTCTACAGATCCGTCATCCCCAAAAAGCAAAGGCACTCCTCTCACGAAGAGTGCCTTTACTACTATAAAGGGAGAAGCAAATGTAGCTTATTCAATATCTATTTGTTACCTTTGTGGTGCTAACACTCGCTAATGGACATATTATACGTAAACACTTTATGAATTCATTCTGGAAGACCTTCTTTGCAACACTATTAGCTATCGTCGTAAGCTGTGTCATCTTTGCTTCTCTAGCGGTCATCGTACTGATCAGCTTTATAGCGGCTCTGAGCGCTAACATAGCTAATAACACACAGCAGATCAAGGATGGGAGCATCCTCAAGATCGAACTAGCACACATCTCTGACACTTATGTGTCAAACCCTTGGTCTGATCTCGGATTGAACAAAAGTGATGGGAGTCGCGATCTGCCTCTCTCTTATGTCCTTGAGGCTATTGATGAGGCTAAGAATGATGATCGTATCAAGGGTATCTATCTCAATGTGACGGATCCAGGCTGTGGCTATGCTTCGGCAGAGGCGCTCAGAGGGGCTCTAGAGGATTTCAAAGAAGATGGCAAGTTCATCGTTTCATACTCAGACTTCTACTCACTCAAGGGGTATTACCTTGCCTCTGTCGCTGACCAACTCTATGTCAATAAGGAGGGGTCTATCGCTTTCGATGGCTTAGCTGGTGGGGCTGTTTTCTTCAAAGACTTGCTAGACAAGATCGGAGTGGAGATGATGGTCTTTAAAGTAGGTACATTCAAGAGTGCTGTCGAGCCTTATATACTCAATAATATGAGCGAGGCAAATCGCACTCAGATCACCTCTTATCTCGGAGACATCTGGGGTCGCATCCTAGACGAGGTGGGTACCAGCCGCAACTTAGACAGTGTACGCCTGCAGTCTCTAGCAGACAGTATGCAGTCTGTACGACCGACCGACTCTTACCTAGCTAATGGACTCATTGATGGAGCACTTTATCAAGATCAAGCTCTAGAGGCTCTCTGCTCACTCGTGGGGGTAGATGAGAAAGATGATCTACGCTTCGTATCTCTAAGCGATGTGTATGCTACGCGTGGCTCTGCCCGTAAGGGAGGAGCTAATGTGGGCGTCCTCTTTGCTGAGGGCGAGATCAATGTCGAGGTCGCTGACTCTCCCTTTAACACCAAGAAAGTGGTCTCAGACCGACTTGCTGACCGTATCCTCGAGATGGGCGAAGATGACGACTACGACGCACTTGTAGTACGTGTCAACTCGCCTGGTGGTAGCAGCTACATCTCTGAGCAGCTCTGGTACGCAGTCCATAAGGCTAGCGAAAACAAGCCAGTCGTCATCTCTATGGGAGACTACGCCGCTTCGGGTGGTTACTATATGTCTTCGGGCGCTAGCTACATCTTTGCAGAGCCCTCGACGATAACGGGATCTATCGGTATCTTTGGCGTTGTGCCTAATGCGACCAAGCTCGCTAACAAGATCGGTGTACACCAAGATGTGGTCAAGACAGCTCAGCATGCTGACCTGGGCGCTCCCGATCGTCCATGGACAGAGGAGGAGCGTGCGCTCTTCCAGCAATATGTCAACCGAGGCTATGCACTCTTCCTCAAGCGAGTCTCTGAGGGACGCAATATGACCACAACTCAGGTCGACTCTATCGCTCAGGGACGCGTATGGACAGGGGCTCAGGCTTTAAGTCTAGGGCTCGTCGATGAGCTTGGCGGTCTACAAGATGCAATCGCTTATGCTGCTTCGCAGGCTGGATATGACACTTACCATGTGACTTACACAAAACGTGAGGTCAATGTACTCCAAGAACTATTTAGCTCATCAACGCAAGCTGTACGTATGAAGCTGATGACCTCATGGTTTACCGATGAGGAGATCCGCTACATCGACCAGATGCGCGAGCTACGTGCTATGTCGGGTCTTCAGGCTCGTCTACCCCTAGTAGTGGATCTCTAGTCTCTGGGAGCAACACAGACTATCCTCTCGACTCTCTTACAGTATGGATCAGACACCCAAGATCAATAGATGGCTGCTACCGCTCTCAGGTATTTATGGAGTGGGCGTATCGCTACGCAATAGCCTTTATAATATGGGGCGTCTGAAGAGTTACGCCTTCCCCATTCCCATCATCTGTGTAGGCAATCTAGCCGTAGGAGGTACAGGCAAGACCCCGATGATAGAGCATCTCATACGGATGCTTATGGGCGATCTGCGGATTGCTATCGTCTCGCGTGGATATAGGCGCAAATCATTTGGGCTTAAGGTTGCTGAGCTAGGGGATAGTGCCAGTCGCATAGGTGATGAACCAGCACAGCTCCTACGTAAGTTTGGCGACAAGATACAGATCGTCGTAGATGGCAATAGGGTGCGAGCGATCAATCACTTAGTCAATCAGCCCTACTCGCAGCGTCCCGATGTAATTCTGATGGACGATGGCTTCCAGCATCGCTCTGTGCGGCCCTCCCTCTCGATCCTTCTGTCCAGTTACAACAGACTTATAACAGATGACGTGCTGCTCCCCGCCGGGCGCCTGCGTGAGCCTGCACGTGCACGCTATCGTGCCGATGTGGTGGTCGTGACCAAGTGTCCTACCCTACTTAAGCCGATAGACTGCACCTTTACGGAGCGCAGGTTAGATCTCTACCCGCACCAGAAGCTCCTCTTTAGTGAGGTAAAGTACGACAATCCTGTCCCCATCTTTCAGAGAGATGCAGAGCCTACTAAGATAGACACCAATGCGGTTGTTATTGCCATATCCGGGATTTCTCACCCTGAGGAGTTCTTTGCCTACGTAGAGCGCGGCTTCTCACGTGTAGTGACACTACCCTATGGAGATCATCATCACTACTCTAGACGCAATGTCACCACGTGGGAAAACATCTTGACAGACTATCTATTGCGTGGTGCAGAGGTAGTGTTTCTTTGTACAGACAAGGACGCTGTCAAGATCTTCGAGCTAGAGTCTTATATGAGTCGTGAGCTACGTGAGCGATTCCTCCGACTACCTATACAGGTACGCTTTAGGGCTCATGGTGAGGAGGATCTGCGCGAGTTAGTCATGAACCATATAGCTCAGTTTACATCAGAGCAAGCTCAAAAAGAGGAGCAGGAGGGGAACGAGGAAAAGGAATAATCTATGAATACACCGATCTCTGACTTGGGTGAGTTTGGACTAATCCGAAAACTCACCGAGCAGTTTGCCATTACATCTCCCAACCGTGTCCGCATGGCTGTAGGAGACGACGCAGCTATCTTACAGATGCAGCCTGACGAAGAGCTGTTGGTCACGACCGATATGCTCCTCGAGGGGGTACACTTTGACATGACCTATATGCCGCTCAAGCACCTAGGCTACAAAGCGGTCGTGGTCAACGTCTCCGACATCTGCGCTATGAATGGCATCCCTCAGCAGATCACCGTCTCTCTAGGGATCTCAGCAAAGTACACAACTGAGATGATCGAAGAGCTCTATAAAGGGATCGAACTAGCCTGTCAGCACTACCAAGTCGACCTAATCGGTGGAGACACCTGCGCCTCACGAAACGGACTCGCCATCAGCATCACATGCCTAGGCTCCGTGCCTAAGGGAGAGGCTGTCCTGCGCTCTGGCGCTCAGCTTAACGATCTCATCTGCGTGACGGGTAATCTAGGGGCAGCCTACATGGGCTTCCAATTGCTAGAGCGTGAGCATCGCACCTTCCTCAGCGCACCGACAGAGGAGTTTGAGCCACACTTCGAAGGGTACGAATATCTCATCGAGCGTCAGCTCATGCCGTCAGCACAACGCTGGTTGCGTGACAAGCTAGCCGAGCAAGGTGTCACACCGACGGCAATGATAGACATCAGCGACGGTCTAAGCTCCGAGTTGCTCCACATAGCAGAACGATCACAGGTAGGTGTACGGGTCTATGAAGATCGACTACCTCTCGATCGTGAGACGCTAGCTCTCTGCGAAGAAATGAATATGTCGCCCATCACGGCGGCTTTCAATGGTGGTGAGGACTACGAGCTCCTCTTCACCGTGCCACTGGCTCAGGTCGGTCAAGTATCGGCCATCGAGGGAGTCTCTATCATAGGGCACGCCACAGAGGCCTCTGAGGGCTGTCGCTGGATCTCGACCGATCGTGCCGAGCACGAACTCAAAGCCCAGGGCTGGAACGCCTTCTCCTAGTTTCCACCCTGCCCCCACCTTCCTGAGCTCATCTCAAATCAAAAGCTTGCTGTAAGCCTCAAACGATCGTTACATCTAGCCCTCTTTCTCATCAGTAGATCGCTATATATAAATCGATTGCGCCTTATAACTGTATTTACGCTGTGCTGTGCCTTGAGGTCAAGTTGTCGCTTTTTTGTACCTTTGGCTCTGCTAACTGAGTGCTATCGCAAATAAAAGCGACAGCGTCAACTGTGTAGAAGCATATGCCTGAAATAAATCCAGAAAACATTATTCTCCCCGACTCGACGGCTCTCACGAAGGAGGAGATCGTCGATAGTATCGTCAACTTTAACCTAGCCGACACGCTCGGATCATGGGTCGATAAAGCACTTGACATAGGTATCCGCGTACTGCTAGCTATCCTAATATTTTATGTAGGTCGCTGGCTGATAGGTCTTATCATGAAGGGCGTCACTCGACTCCTTGATAGGCGTGTCGAGGCGCTTGGCTTGCGACACTTCATCCGATCGATAGCTCGTGCTGGTCTTTGGATCGTACTGATTATCGTGGTGATCAATATCCTGGGCTTTGCCGCTGTATCCTTTGCGGCCTTGCTTGCTTCTGTTGGTGTCGCCATTGGTATGGCACTCTCAGGACAGCTACAGAACTTTGCGGGTGGTGCTATCATCCTGATCACGCACCCCTTCCGCATTGGCGACTACATCGTCTACCAAGATGTCGAGGGTACGGTACAAGATATCGGTATCTTCCACACTTCTATCACTACTACGGACAATACAAAGATTTACCTGCCTAATGGTAATCTAAGTACGAACATAATCAAAAACACCTCTGAGATGTCCACTAGACGGTGTCAGTGGAAGTTTCTCGTGGACTACGACGTGCCGTTCGAGCGTGCTAAGAGCATCCTCATGACGGAGCTACTCAAGGATCCACGCATCCTACAGGATCAAGGCGTGCTAGCCGTGATCTCTGATATGACGGAGAGCAACTACACGATCATGATCCGTGTATGGTGTACTAATGCGGATATGTGGGATCTCTTCTGGGACTTCAACGGTAGAGCTACCGAGCTCTTTGCTGGCGAAGGCTTTCCACGTCCATACTCCAAGGTCGAGCTGCGCAACAGCACACCATATAATAATAAAGAGACTGAGTCTCACGACTAGTCTCTTCTGTATCGCTTTATAACTCTATTCATCGGCTCCTAGAGAGCCTATGTTTGATTCGTATGAATATATCTTTCAACTGGTTACAGCAATACCTACCTCGTCTAGAGGGTTATAATCCAAATGAAGTGGCGGAGACGCTCACAGCCATCGGTCTTGAGGTGGCTGGCGTCGAGCAGACGGAGTCTGTACGAGGCGGTCTGCGTGGTGTCGTCATAGGGCGCACACTCACTTGCATCCCCCACCCTAACTCCGACCACCTGCACGTCTGCACGGTCGATCTCGGCGAGGAGGAGCCTGTGCAGATTGTTTGTGGAGCACCTAACGTGGCTGCAGGGCAAACGGTCATCGTCGCAACTGTTGGCACGACTCTATACGGACCCGATGGCGAGTCTTTTAAGATCAAGAAGTCCAAGCTACGTGGCGAGCCTAGTATGGGTATGATTTGCTCGCAAGTCGAGATAGGTATGGGAGCCGACAGCTCTGGCATTTGGGTGCTAGACGATGAGACGGTGAAGCCTGGGATACCAGCGGCTGACTACTTTGACCTAGCCAGTGATACCGTCATAGAGATAGACATAACGCCTAACCGTGTCGATGCGACCTCACACTATGGCGTAGCACGCGACCTAGCGGCTTACTACTCCTATCGTGAGGGTCAGGTAATCCGTGCGGAGCGTCCGACCCTGACGAAGCCTCAGTCGGTCGATGCGAGGGCTTCTGCCATTCAGGTTGAGATGGAGGTATCCGCTGAGGACTGCCCCCGCTATCAGGGAGTGACCATACGTGGTCTGAAGTGTGTCGAGAGTCCTGACTGGCTTAAGGAGCGACTTCAAAGCATCGGTCAGCGTCCGATCAATGCGGTGGTAGATGTAACCAACTTCGTCTTACATGAGATCGGGCAGCCGCTGCACGCTTTTGACGCTCAGAAGATCGCTGGCGGTCAGCTGCGCATAGCTCATCTACCTGCAGGCACGCCCTTTACTACGCTAGATGGCGTAGAGCATAAGCTCACAGGTATGGAGAATATGATCTGCGACAGCCAGCTCACACCGCTCTGCATAGGTGGTGTGATGGGTGGACTCGACTCGGGCGTGACGATGGAGACGACAGACATATTTATAGAGGCAGCGAACTTCAATCCGACGATCACACGTCGAGCTGCTAGAAGCCACGGACTGAGCACCGACTCCTCCTTCCGCTTCGAGCGTGGGCTAGATCCCGAGGCGACCGACTGGGCGCTCCAGCGTGCTGTATCGCTCATTTTGGAGATTTGCGGGGGAAAGTTAGCAGAAGAGACGGTGGATCACTATCGTATGCACCTTGATCCCGTAGAGTTGACGATCTCTACGGACTATGTCTCTCGGGCTATCGGTCGTGAACTGACGGCTGACCAGCTACAACTCATTTTAGAGGCTCTAGAGATGTCTCCTAAGGCTGTAGAGGGTGATGCTTTTGCCATCTCTGTGCCTCGCTATCGCTACGATGTGACACGTCCAGTAGATGTCGTCGAGGAGGTACTACGCATCTACGGCTACAACGCTGTCCCGCTATCGGGCTATGTGCATGCGAGTCTCTCTAAGCAGAGCGACCAAGACCATATCTATCACGCTCAGCTCAAGCTTTCGGAGCTACTCACAGGCTTTGGCTATCGAGAGATATTGAACAATTCGCTCACCTCTCGGCAATACTTTGAGGGGCAAAAGGCTTTTGACCCTAACCAGCTCGTCCCGATAGAGAATCCGCTAAGCCAAGAGCTCAACGTGCTACGCCCCACCCTCCTCGTGGGCGGTCTAGAGACGATCTCTGACAATGTGCACCGCAAGCAACCTTACTGCGCGCTCTATGAGTGGGGCAACGTCTACCGCTACAAGCAAAACGATCTGGCGGCTACTCCCCTGGACCAGTACACCCAAGCTCACAGACTAGGATTGTGGCTCTCGGGGACGCTCATGCCCAATAGCTGGACGACCGCTGGCGAAGCTACCTCTCCTTACATGCTACGAGGGGTTGTCGAGAAGCTCCTAGCGCACATGGGCTTTACGACAGAGGACTACTCGGTGACTACACCAGCCGAGTGCCACGACCTATGGAGCGACGTAGTTTGCTACACCGATCGAGAGGGCAAGAGCCTCGCTTACGTAGGTGTCGTGAGCAACTACTGGCTCACCAAGTGCGACATCAAGCAGCCGGTCTACTATGCTGAGCTATACAGCGACACTTTGATGGCACATCTACTACAGCACAAAGTGGTTAGCACGGAGCTAAGCAAGTACCCAACGGTGAAGCGTGACCTAGCTCTCCTCATCGACAACGACATCTCCTACGAAGCATTAGCTCGCACCGCCAGCAAGGCCGAGCGCAAGCTACTTCAGCGTATCGAGCTCTTTGACGTTTACACAGGCAAGGAGCTACCTAAGGGCAAGAAGAGCTACGCACTCAGCTTCTACCTACGTGACGACAAGGGCACCCTACGAGACGCACAGATCGATGCCGCCATGAAGCGCATCTGGCAAGCCATCGAGCAGGAGTACCACGCTACGCTACGCTAGCCTATCCAATCATCAGACATATAAATCAACTAACATAGTTAAGTATCCAATCCAATCATGGGAAGAGCATTTGAATATCGTAAAGCACGCAAACTAAAGCGTTGGGGCAACATGGCTCGTGTATTCACTAAGCTAGGCAAGGAGATTACCATTGCCGTTAAGGCTGGCGGTCCCGATCCTGATACCAACCCACGACTACGCGTCCTCGTCCAGACGGCAAAGAAGGAGAACATGCCTAAGGAGAACGTAGAGCGTGCCATCAAAAAAGCTACCGACAAGGACAGCAACACCGACTACAAGGAGATGAACTATGAGGGCTATGGTCCGCATGGCATTGCTATCTTTGTAGAGACGGCAACAGACAATACGACTCGCACGGTCGCCAACGTGCGTAGCTACTTTAATAAGTTTGGCGGCAACCTCGGTACGACTGGTAGCTTGGAGTTTCTCTTTGATCACCGATGCGTCTTCCACGTCCAGCCCAAGGAGGAGATAGACCAGGAGGAGTTGATCTTAGACTTGATCGATTACGGTGTAGAGGATCTAGAGCAAGAGGAAGAGGAGTGGGTCATCGAGGGAGACTTCTCTCAGAATGGCGCTCTCCAAGCCAAGCTCGAGGATCTAGGATTTGAGATTAGCTCAGTCGAGTTCATCCGCGTACCCAAGGATACACGTCCAGTCTCAGCTGAGGAGCGCGAAGAGCTCAACAAGCTCATCGAGAGACTTGAAGAGGATGAAGATGTACAGAACGTCTTCACCAATATGGAGGACGAGGAGGAGGAAGAGTAATCGACTCCTCTACGCTCCTCACAGCTTCGCACCGCCCTTTATTTCCTTTCTTACAGCAGATAGACTGTAGCACTGTTGCCCTTTATTTAGCGCACGAATCCCTTTAGCACATGCAGCACATACGTAACTTTTGTATCATAGCTCACATTGATCACGGCAAGAGTACCCTCGCCGATCGTCTTTTGGAGTACACAGATACCGTCCAAAAGAAAGATCTGCAGGATCAAGTCCTTGACAATATGGATCTAGAGCGTGAGCGTGGCATCACGATCAAGAGCCACGCTATACAGATGTCCTATACTAAGGATGACGTAGAGTACACGCTCAACCTAATTGACACACCAGGACACGTGGACTTCAGCTATGAGGTGTCTCGCTCCATAGCTGCATGTGAGGGAGCATTGCTCATCGTGGACGCTTCGCAGGGCATACAAGCACAGACCATCAGCAACCTCTACATGGCGATCGAGCATGACCTGACGATCATACCAGTAGTCAACAAGATCGACCTGCCTGGAGCTTCTCCCGAAGAGGTACAGGATCAGATCGTCAGCCTGCTGGGAGTAGATCCAGACGAGGTGCTCTTTGCCAGTGGTAAGACGGGACAAGGTGTCAACGAGATCCTGGATGCCATCGTAGAGCGTGTGCCAGCCCCTGTGGGAGACCCCGACGCTCCGCTACAAGCACTCATCTTTGACTCCGTCTTCAACCCCTTCCGTGGGATCATCGCCTACTATAAGATTGTCAACGGGTCTATAGCCAAGGGAGACAAGGTCAAGTTCATCAATACAGGCATGGAGTACGACGCCGATGAGGTGGGCGTGCTCAAGCTTGACATGATGCCTAGAGATCGGGTCAACACGGGTGACGTGGGCTACATCATCTCTGGTATCAAGACCAGCAAAGAGGTCAAGGTAGGTGATACGATCACACACATACAGCGCCCTGCCTCAGCAGCTATCGCAGGCTTTGAGGAGGTCAAGCCGATGGTCTTCGCGGGTGTCTACCCCATTGACACGGAAGACTTTGAAGACTTACGCGCTTCACTCGAGAAGCTACAGCTCAACGATGCTTCGCTCACCTTCACGCCTGAGAGCTCGGCAGCACTAGGCTTCGGCTTCCGCTGTGGATTCCTTGGTTTGCTCCACATGGAGATCATTCAGGAGCGTCTCGACCGTGAGTTCAACATGAACGTCATCACGACTGTTCCCAACGTCTCCTACCTCGTTTACGACAAGAAGGGCGGCGTGACCGAGGTACACAACCCGTCAGGTCTGCCCGATCCGATGCAGATTGATCACATCGAGGAGCCGTACATACGAGCCACGATCATCACAGATACCGCCTACATCGGTCCTATCATGACGCTCTGCCTCGACAAGCGCGGCATCCTCATCAAGCAGGAGTACATCAGTGGCAACCGTGTCGAGATCTACTTCGATCTGCCTCTCGGTGAGATCGTCATCGACTTCTATGACAAGCTCAAGAGCATCTCACGAGGCTACGCTTCCTTTGACTATCATCTGAGTGACTTCCGTCCCTCTAAGTTGGTCAAGCTAGATATCCTCCTCAATGGCGAGCCCGTCGATGCGCTCTCGACGCTGACGCACTTTGACAATAGCGTCCCCTTCGGCCGTCGTATGTGCGAAAAGCTCAAGGAGCTCATCCCGCGCCAGCAATTTGACATAGCTATCCAAGCCGCTATCGGTGCTAAGATCATTGCTCGTGAGACCGTCAAGGCGGTGCGCAAAGATGTGACTGCCAAGTGCTACGGCGGTGATATTAGCCGTAAACGCAAGCTACTAGAGAAGCAGAAAGAGGGTAAGAAGCGCATGAAGCAGATCGGCAACGTAGAGATCCCGCAGAAAGCCTTCCTCGCTGTCCTCAAGCTCGACTAAAGCTACTGTTACAGCTCCTTCCATCTCCACCGCCTAGGCTCCTCGTCTAGGCTACCCGCTTGCCCCCTATACGTAACAATTCACCTAGCCAAACGAACTAACGCATGCCACCCCTAAAGACGACACAACAGAAGCAGCTCCGCAGGCCACAAGCCTCGCTCGATCGCACGACCGAGGGACGTGTGCCACCTCAAGCGACAGACATTGAAGAGGCGGTACTAGGCGCCATACTACTGGAGAAGGAGGCTTTCTCTGAGATCAGCACGATCCTGGAGCCCGAGAGCTTCTACGTCAATGCGCATCAGACTATCTTCGAGGTCATGCGCGACCTGAGTCTGGAGGAGCAGCCCATAGATCTGCACACGGTCAGTCAGAGACTACAGCGTGAGGGCAAGCTGGATCAGGTAGGGGGAATGCCCTTTCTCGTCGAGCTAAGCAACCGTGTCATCAGTGCGGGCAACCTAGAGTACCACGCCATGATTGTGGCGCAGAAAGCACTGAGCCGCAATCTCATCAAGTTCTCTACCGAGGTACTTACCTCTGCGTACGAAGACACCATCGACATCGAGGATCAGATGGAGAGTGCTGAGGGGGCTCTCTTTGCGCTCTCGCAGAAGCATCTACGCAAGGATGTGCAGCCTATTGATACTGTTCTCAAGATTGCTATCGACGACATCAAGGCTGCTGCCAATAGTGCCGAGGGTATCAGTGGTATCTCCTCAGGCTTTGACGGCATCGATGCGATGACCGCCGGGTGGCAGAAGTCAGACCTCATCATCATCGCAGCGCGCCCCGCTATCGGTAAGACAGCCTTCGTCCTATCTATGGCTAAGTATATCGCGGTGGACAATAAGATCCCCGTTGCCCTCTTTAACCTTGAGATGAGTAGCGTGCAGCTGGTAAAGCGTCTTATCAGTAACGTCTGTGAGCTCCCGGGTGAAAAGCTCAAAAGCGGTCAACTCGAGAACTTTGAGTGGACACAGCTTGACGAGCGTATCAGCGTCTTGGAGAATACGCCCCTCTACATTGACGATACGCCTAGTCTCTCCGTCTTCGAACTACGTACTAAGGTGCGCCGGCTCGTGCGGGAGCACGACATCAAGATCATCATCATCGACTACCTCCAGCTGATGAACGCTAGTGGTATGAACTTTGGCAACCGTGAGCAAGAGGTCAGTACCATCTCGCGCTCGCTCAAGATGCTTGCCAAGGAGCTAGACATCCCCATCATCGCCCTCTCACAGCTCAACCGTGCTGTCGAGCTGCGCAAGAACGATAGCGGTACAAATAGTAAGGTGCCACAGCTCTCCGACCTGCGTGAGTCAGGAGCTATCGAGCAGGATGCCGATATGGTTTGCTTCCTGCACAGACCCGAGGTCTATGGCATTATGCAGGATGACAACGGAGATACAAAGGGTATCGGTTACTTCATCATTGCCAAGCATCGTAACGGACCGATCGGCGATGTGCGTATCGGCTTTCGTGGCGAGTTTGCTAAGTTCTACCCTCTCGAGGAGGCTAACATGCACTACACCTCTCAGATCAATGGCGGTAGACCTCGCTCCGCTGCTACATCGACACCTGGTGGCTCTTCTACGGGCAGTGCACCCCACCCCTTCGATCAGTCGTTTAACGCTGGAGCCTCAGACTTCAACCCGATGGGCACTGACGACGAGGAGAGAGACTTCCCCTTCTAAGACTGTTGCAAAAGTCAACAGTCTCACAATCTTGCAAGCAAGATTGTCTAGACTTTGCAGAAAGGATGAAGCGCAAGGCGCTGAGGGTGAGGTCTGAAGGGAGCATACATCCGTATGTGACCGAAGCCGAATCCCGAAAGCAACACAGCGATTCGCCTTTATGCAACAGTCTCCCTACTAAGACATTTAGTCCGCTACTAAAGCAATCCATTGACGAGACTGTCACCTTACCGTGGCAGTCTTTTTTTGTTTGCACTCCCTCTTACTCCTCCTCAAAGTCTATGTACTCCCCTTGGTCCTTCTCAAACTTCTTCTTCGCTATATCCTTCATGTCTAGCTTGCCCTGCTGTGACTGTGCGTCCGCTGAGCTTTGCTGTGAAGCGGCTGAGTGCCACCCCTTGCGAGGAGCTTGTCGTGACTTAACGTGCGGATCAGCCTGCTGTATATAGCGCTTCACCATCCACTGTAATATGCGAGGCGCAAAGTATCTCAGGAGCAGGTACGTAAGCCCTATGACAACGATCAGACCAAGTAAGAATTCCATATCGGGGTTAGATTAAGGGGTTATTATTGTTGAGCCGCAGCATCGATAGCGTCCGAGTTACTCTTGATCTGGCGACCGATGACCAGCGAGACGAAGATGTAGAGCATCATCACTAGGCGCAGGGTACTCGCTACAGAGCCTAGCCACATATAGAGACAGCCCGCAGGAACTAGGATCACGCCCCATGCGATGAGGATGATCCTACCGTGGGGCGCTTTCATCTGTGCGCTTAGGTGCTTCAGCGAGAGCATCGGCATACGGCTCACCATCAGGATACAGGAGAGAAGGAGCAATCCGTAGCTAGTCACTAGCGAAAGGGTATCCACCGCACAGGCACAAGTGGAGAGCGATATGCCGATCCACAAGAGCGCAGAGGCAGGCACCGGTAGCCCACGAAAGTAGTTGCTCGACCCCGTATCATTATTAAAGAGTGCCAAGCGGTAGGCTGCAAAAGGTAGGATCAGGAGAAAAGGTAGCGACATCATCAGAGCCGTAGACTCCGTATAGCCACTCGCCAATAGTCTCCCCTCCATCGTGCAAAGAGCTAGGAGTGCTGGTGCTAAGCCAAAGGTCACCACATCTGAGAGCGAGTCTAGGTCAGCCCCTATCGGAGAGGTCGCATGCAGGAGACGCGCCACCATACCATCGAGCAGGTCAAAGAGAGCACCCACTGCAATCCAGATGGCACCCATCTGGTACTCCTTATAGTATAGGATTGAGATGATAGCTGCCGCCCCCGAGAGGATATTGCACAGCGTTAGGAGATTGGGGATAAATTGTCTTATCTTCATCACAGCGTTGTTTTGATCATCATACAGCAAGAAGCGTGCCTACTGGGGCAGATAGCCCAGCGTGGTCTCACCGCCCACCACTTCGTCGCCTATCTTGATCGCTATCTCCGTACCCAGTGGCAGGTAAAGGTCGATGCGTGAGCCAAACTTGATGAAACCGAGGAAGTCCTCGACCGTCACCTCATCGCCCACCTTCGGGTAAGTGACAATACGACGTGCCACAGCACCAGCGATCTGACGCTCTAGCACCTCATGACCACCATCTGTACGAATGATCACCGCCGACCGCTCATTGAGCACGCTACTCTTAGGGAGAAAAGCCTTGTAGTAAGCACCGCTCTGATGCTCCACATGAGTGATCGTGCCATTGCAAGCAACCCAGTTAGCATGCACATTGTAGAGCGACATAAAGATCGAGAGCTTGAGACAGCGGCGTCCCAGCAATTCAGGCTCTTCGACCTCCTCCATGACCACCACTTTGCCATCAGCCGGTGCTACGATGACACGTCTATTGGCCGCCTCGCTGTTGCTACGCCTAGGGAAGCGAAAGAAGTTTAGCGCTAGCCCCATCACCACAAGCGACACCAGTAGAGTCAAGATAAATACCCCCTTAAAGGGCACAAAGACAAAGGTTGCCCAGCAAGCCAACGTCAGTATGAGGAAGAATGAAATGAGGAGCCCCACCCCCTCGCGATGTAGTCGTACCTTTTTCATTATGGATTAAGTAGAATAGGAATCGGCAGTAATTATGATAGGCAAAGATACAAAATAGCCCCCAAAGCTCTACCCCACTCCCCCATCCACAAAGTTGTGGGGCCCGCTGAAACGTGTATGCCGATACTTTCAGAAAGCAGAAGACTACCTGACTACTCAGTAAATTCAAACAGCTTTCTATGCTCTTTTAGTATCTATATCAACTCGAATAATATCTGAATATGCTACATTAAGGTTCAATTTAGAGATTGTAGAGTTTTACTAAGATATAGTCACTCTCAAAATCTGACACGCTCAATGTTGAAGGATAACTCACACTGCCAACCCATGATTTAGGCGGATTATCAAATCGATCATAGGCACTTGTCAATCCATTCTCTTTCTTACAGACAATCGCAAACGCTTTTGAGACAACGTCTTCGCTAACTTCTGCACCTAACTTAAACTTAACAGTGCTTACTTTAGCGAAGTCATTACTTATGTCATGATAATTGCCTAGGTATGCCCCATAGTCTCTCCATCTTGCATATCTAGTCTGAAACCTTTCAACAAACTCCATTTTATCTCCAGTTACACTATAAACCGCGAACTCTGGGATGTCGGGATCTTTATCTGTAGACTTGATAGACATAGATGCCGTAATGTATTTATTTCCCCTATCTGCCGTACTGTAAAACCAACTATCATCGTACGCATCATACACAAACTGCGTTCCAATAGAAAACCTACTTAATGTCATTGTGTTATAGCCAATCGTGAAGGATGTCTTTGCAGATAGAGCTTTAAAGCCCAAAGCTTTAAGCTTCTCAATCTCAGCCTCTCTAGCAGCCTCCTTGGTAGCTATTATAGTTTCTAATTCTTTGCAAGCACTAGCTTCAAAGGAGTTAGGGAATGTGTTCTTCAGTTGAACTATTTGAGTCTTTGCATTAGAATAGTCCTCCGATGCGATCAACTCTTTTATCTTTAACAATCTTTGGTCTGCTGGAAATGCCAATACAGAGACTGAGTCTTTTAAAGCTGTTATTATAGTCCTTTGGACATCTGCAACTTTTTGCAAAGAGTCAACCCTCTGTTTGAGTTCATTTAAGTCCTTTTTGGAAGAACTACCTGAACAAGAGACAAGCAAGATGCAGACAATCACATAGAATGTATTCCTTTTCATATCTAAAGCATTAAGATGTTTGACAAACATACTCTTTTCTCTTCTCATAAATATTGAGCTCAGAGTTATTGCAACCGAACATTCCACTGTCAAGTGCAATACAAGTACAAATATAGGAAAAACTTCGCAGGAAATTGCGTAGCCGAGTTTTTTGCAAGGAAGGTTAGAAGCGACGCTCGATGTCCCGTGCGCCTTGGCTGCGGGTAGAGGAGCTGTCCTTGCCGTTGGAGAACTTGTAGGAGATCGATAGGTAGAGCGTCGGGTTGTCATAGCTGTTGTCGAAGGTGACGCTGTAGCCGTCGTACTGGCTCACTCCCTTATAATTCGAAACTAGGAGGTTTAGTCCAGCGATGGAGAGCGCGAGCCGTCTATCCAAGAGGAAGTAGCTCATGCCGAGCCCCAGATTGTACTGCGGCTCTAGCGCTCCTCCCCTGCATAGGCAGATCGAGCCATAGAGTCATCAAAAAAGAGTAGCACTTGTGTGTCCCAATTCTTTGTCCTTGCAATTGCGACATCAGATGTAAGACAATAGTTTTGATCAGATCGAGGATATTGTAGCACCAAAAACTGGCCAGTATCCTGCCCCTTTCTATTAGGCAAGCTCTTTACTAGACGAGTCATCTTTTCTCCATAAATCTTATTTCCACTACAATCTATATCCGATAAAGATAAGTTCTGAGATAGATTCAAACTGGTCAATTGATTTCCAGAGCAGTCAAGCTTTATTAAAGCACTGTTCTTTGACAGGTTCAAGTTTGTCAACTGATTCCAAGCGCAATTAAGAGTTGTCAAAGCTCTATTCCCCGATAAATCCAAACTTCTCAGTCGATTATCCCAACAGAAAAGTTCTGCCAAGGCGTCACAGCCCAATATGTTCAAGCTTTTCAGTTGATTTCTGGTACAGCGAAGTGTTGTCAAAGCTTTGTTTTTTGACAAATCCAAACTCGTCAGTTTGTTTTCATCACAGTAAAGTTCTGTCAAAGCTTTGTTTTTTGATAAATCCAAGCTCGTCAGTTTGTTTTCATCGCAGTAAACGATTTTCAAAGAGGTACATTGAGAGAGATTCAATTGACTTAGTTGATTCCATTCACAAGCGAAAACCTCCAAAGAAGTACAATTCGACATATTCAAAGTTTTCAGTTGATTGGATAAACAGCAAAATGTTGTCAAGGCAGTACACCCTGATACGTCTAAGTGGGTTAGCTTGTTACCTCGACAATCAAGATGTATTAAGGATGTGTTATTTGCTACGGTTAGGCTGGTCAACTGATTCCACCAACAATTAAGATCTGTCAAGGCAGTGTTTTTTGAGACATCTAAGTTAGTCAATTGGTTATTGCTACATTCAAGCTCTACAAGAGAATCGTTTTTTGAGAGGTCTAAGTAAGTTAGCTTATTGTTTCGACAATTGAGATTTCTCAGAGAGCTATTGTTTGATATATCCAAGCTTGTCAATAGGTTGTTGCTACACTCAAGCCCTACTAAAGTGCTGTTTTTTGAAAGATCCAAAGAGGTGAGATTATTGTATGCACATATCAGAGCCGTAACACTTCCTTGGATGGTAATCGTTTGATTAGTTAAGATGTAACTCATACTACCGTCAGATTGACGACTCTCTTTAACTCCCTCTATAATTACACCTCCATCAGCTTTTAAAGCAAGGGCTATAGGTTTCCCTAAATCCTTCGTAGTGGTTATTGTAATAAGGTCACTGCCCACTTGCAAATTCTCATCTTCTCCTTCGTATGGAATTGATTTTTGCTTGCTTTCTTTTTCAACTAAGAGCTTTTTTAGGGGAGTCCAATTTGTTTTACGTGCAATCTCAATATCAAACTTGGAACTAACGTTACACTCTAGTGGCGAATTAGAAACAATGATGAATCGTCCTCCAGGCTCTATATCAGAAGATGAGTGCCTCTTATCACAAATAGGCAAGTTGGACACCAGCTTCGTCATCGCCTCGCCCTTAATGTTATTCATAGAGCAATCGACATAGCTCAAATTCATACAGTTAGATAGATTCAAGCTCGTCAATTGATTATTGTGACACTTAAGAGTTGTAAGAGCATCACTTTTAGAAAAACTCAAATGGGTCAGTCGGTTATCTTCGCAAGCAAGTTCTGTGACGTCTCCTCGAATAGTGACAGTCTTACGCGTAAAAGTATAGTTGTGATACTTCCCGTCTGATTGAGGGGTCTCAATAACTCCATCAATTGATATCGGACCTTTTGCTTTGATTGAGAGCCTAATTTCTTCTCCCAACTTTTTTGAAGTTGTCATGGATATAACACTGCTACTAGTTGAGTGAATGGTAGAGCTGACATCTGCTTGTGCAACTATTGATGTGGTTATCAAAAGCATCCCTAAAAAAGCACTTAGCCAAATGCGTGTTTGCGAGATCATTGTAGTTGATGATTTGAGGTTAATATATTGATTGAATTGAAGCGGTTGAATGTTGACAGCAAAGGAGTGTCTTATGGTAAAGTGTTAGAAGGAAATTCACCTTGACAGAGGTAACTCTTTATTCCTACTTACACCATATAAGTGCCAAGAGTGCCTTGGCGCACATTCTAATGTCAAGTGCAACACAGGGACAAATATAGGAAAAAACTTCGCAGGAAATTGCATAGCCGAGTTTTTTGCAAGGTAGGTTAGAGAGCCGTCGCTGCGCCTTCCTGTGCGCTAAGCCATTGTCCCGCGATAACGAGCAGGAGGACGAAAACTACCTTCTTCATTCGAAAAGTTGACTTGTTATTATTATCTGCGAAATGCTTTGCTGAAATACTACTGCACACCTGTCCTCTGGTCTAGGTCGGAGGTGGCGAGAGACTCGTTGCGCGTCACCTTGCGGCTCTTGCCCGAGTTGAAGTTGTACGTGATCTTCAGACCGATAGCACGCGCTTGGATCATATTCCTTTGGTTATACTCGAAGTCGTCGCCCCACTGTCTCGTCTCGAAGCGCATGTATTGCGAGAAGGGGTGCTGAGCCGTCAAGGTTAGATCCAGCTTGTCGTCCCAGAAGCTCTTCTTCAGGTAGAAGCTGTACCCGTGGTTGTATGAGTAGGTCGTGCGGAGTGTCGGCGGATTGGCATAGTAGTACCACGAAGCTCCTAGGTACCACGACTTGGGGAGCGTGACATCCACATTGGCGGAGAGCATATGCTCCCAGTTCCGCTGAGAGAGTCCTTCGATAGGATAGTCGAAGAGGTGATACCTAGAACTTCCAAAGAACGTAAGCGAGAGGGGCATGATAGGACGCCAGTTTAACCAAAGCGAAGCGTTCGGCACACGGTGCAAGCCAGCATTAGCAAAGGTATGATACAGTATCTCTGGACTCTTGGGGTCTCTATACCTTACGGGCATAATCGCATTGTTGGTTTGCTCATAGCCCGTCGTTAGACTGAGGTAGAGTTGGTTCGAAAAGAATGTATAGGAGAGGTCTACATTGTGATGTAGCTCCGACTGCAAGTAAGGATTGCCAAAAGAGATGTCGTAGGTTGTCATCTGACTTCGATAGGGATTGAGACGCCAGATGGAGGGACGGATAGGGCTCATCTTGTAAGAGAGGAAGAGCTGCTGGCGGTCAGTCAGCATATAGGAGAGCGTAGCCGTAGGGATCAGGTCTACGCCTGTCTTGTGAAAGTCTCCCTCACTGTTTTGCGAGAAAGTTATCTTGTCATAGACCAGCGTGCCTCGTGCCCCAGCGGAGAGAGCGAAGCGTTCACCCTGCCAAGCGTAGTTGGCATAAGCTGACGTAAGGCTCTGCAGCTGACTCATGTCTCCCTGACGGTAGAGCGGATTATTCACCTCTTGCCAGTCGCCCTTGCCTTCGTTCCAGAGATGGTACTCAGGGCGAGAGCTACCCAGTCGTAGCACTTCCTTGACACCTACCTGCAGAGCGTGTCCTCCGCTCCAGATAAACTGATAGTCGCTCTGTAGAGCATGCTCGCTCAGACCTCCGCGTGAACGCTCCATACGTCGTGTCTCATCATAGAGAGAACTCTCCCAGCTGGTGAAGCCATCTCGGTACTGACGCTCAGTCCACTCCTTGTACCTCTGGTCTGGGTTGTAAGCGTAGCGATAACCTATCGAGAAGCGGGGCTGCTTGTCCGCAGCATAGAGATTGCGATAAATAAGGTTACCCTCTACAGAGCCAGAGGTCAAGCGCATCTGATTGAGCGACGTGGCATATCGTGTAGGCTCATTAGGACGATCGAAAGTCTGCTGAGACAGCCCTGTGGTGTAGACCGATGAGACGAAGAGGTGCCCATCAGCATAGAGGCTATTCAGGCTATCTATGGCGTACTCTCCCATCAAGCTACCGACATGGTTTTGGAAGACACCATCATTGTTACTACCAGCTACCTCGGAGGACTTGAAGAGGCTGGTCGTCTTATCCCCTTGGAATGTACGTCTAGACACATCCACAGGCTGATCCTTATGACGCGTATAGTCATAGTTGTAGTTGAGCGCTACGCTAAGCTTACCCTTAGTGAGAGTCAGACTTGAGGTGCCATTGATATTGGGGATTGTAGAGCCCATCAGAGAGACTAGGCCGCTGTACCCATCTAGGCTCTTGCTCTCAGTGATGATATTGATGATAGCATCTCCAGCAGAGGCGTCGTAGCGAGCATCTACCTGTGTGATCACCTCTATACCCTTGACGCTACTGGCGGGGATGCCTCGCAAGACCTCCGTGGGGTTCATCGAGGCAACACGAGAGGGCGACCCGTTGATGTAGACGGAGAAGTTTGACGACCCCTTGACACGTATATTTCCCTCTCCATCAACAGTGACGAGAGGCACCTTGCGCAGGGCAAAGAGGAGATTGTCCGTCTGAGCCAAGACGTCGTTTTTCATATCATAGGTCAAGCCTTTGGGAGAGAGTTTGATGAGCTTGCGACGCGCCACCACCTGCACCTCATCTAGAGTCTGAGCATCGGGTGCTAGGTAGATCGTGTCTAGACTGTTCTGTCCCGCCTGCGTCGTGACCCGCATTTGTCTGGTCAGAAAGCCAACCGACCTAATCGTCAGCTGGTAGCTACCCGTACGGGGCAATGTCATCTCGAAGTGTCCCTGCTCATTGCTCACCGCTCCGCCTGTCAACTGCTCGTCTAGTAGTTTGTACTCAATCGTAGCGTAGGCTATCGCCTCGTGACGTACGGAGTCTATAACAACGCCACTGATCTGACAAGGAGCCTTTTGCGCCGTGGCGGATAGTGCGACAAGCAATAGCCCCGTCACTAGGAGGGCTTTGCGGATAAGGGTTGATTTCATCATATTATGTGAGTTTAATGTTTGCCCCATAGTTGTTTCTTCTCAGGAGTAAAGCAGAGATAACCTATCATCAAGGCAATCCCCCAAGAGAGGAGGTTTACCACATCTCTCAGAGCGAAGCTTGTAAGCTCCTCCACAGGTCGTATCGAAGCTAAGTATGTGAAGGTAACAAAGGGAAGATAGGCTCCCGAAGGTTCGTTGGTCATAAAAACAGCAAAGGCGGTCAAGAAAAATCCCAGCAGAATAGGTAGCGTAAAACTACGCGCTAGCAAGCTGACAATAAGTCCCAATGCTCCAACGCTGAGCGATGCGAGTAGAATGCGTCCCAATAGCTGTGTCGAGCCAATCCAAATGGAGTAGTCTGTAAACTTGTAAGCAGGTATCAAAAGCCCAAGTAAGTATCCTCCCAAGATGAAGCCAATCCAAGTAACTAGGCACAAGATTACCGTGAGTAACGAGAGCGAAAGGACTTTGGATAGATAGAGTTTCCATTTGACAATAGGGAGTGCAAAGAGAGTTCTGATATTATCGTTTTGAAACTCCAACTCGCATACCATATAAGATAGGATCACGATGGCTGGTGGTAGCACGAGGGATAATAACGGGAGTGTATAGCGAGACCAAACCATTAGCCACGGATTACCATCATAGGCAAATGCCGTAGCATCTAAAAGACCCGTCCGCCCCTTGTAAATAGCATAGAGGAGTATCAGTAGATAGAAAACTAGTGGCGATAGCAAAAGCGTCACAATGCGTCTATTGCGCAGAGTCTTATAAACCTCTGCTTGTAGTATGTTGGATAGTGATATGAGAGACTTCATAGTGGCACTATTCGGTAAGGTGGATAAAAGCATTCTCAAGAGTCGAACCCCTATGCGTTACGTTGTAGATAGAGATGCCGTCTTGACTGAGTGTGGCGAGTAGGCGAGCAAATTCCTCTTCGTCCTTTACCTCAAACTCGACATGATGCGTATCACATACCCGCAGCAGTGTGAATCTAGAGTCGTATCCTAGTTGCGTCATCAGTGCGCTATCGCCCAGCTTGAGACATACGATATCGGGTTGCTTTTGGGTAAGCGCTTCAATGCCTCCTTGATAGAGTATCTTACCCTCCTTAATGATTGCGACTTGATCAGCCAACTTCTCCAGCTCCTCTAGGATATGACTAGAGAGAAAGATGGTCACCCCCTCCTCTTGATTAAGTCTAGACAAGATATTCCTAAGCTCATAGATCCCCTGAGGATCGAGTGCATTAAGAGGCTCATCGAGGATCAGCATCTCAGGACGCTTGAAGAGACACATCGCCAAGCCTAGACGTTGCTTCAGACCCGACGAGAGTGCTTGTGCTTTCTTGTCGGCATGCTCGCTGAGACTAAGGAGAGATAGGACTTCGTGCTTTCGCTCTCGTCCCATTCTAAAGATTTGGTCTAGATAGTCAAGGTTCTCAGAGACGGTGAGAAAAGGATAGTAAGAGGGGTGTTCAATCATGCCACTAGCACTGGAGCGTAGCAGTAAGGGGGAGTTCTTAAGGTTTACACCCTTAAAAAGTATCTCCCCCTCATCCAATGGGAGCAGTCCCAAGAGTAGTTTAATCGTCGTAGACTTGCCCGCTCCATTCTTACCCAAGTAGCCGAATATAGAGCCCGCAGGGATCTCTAGATCCACCCCTCGGAGTATTGGATTGCCTTGGTAACCAAAGCGCAAGCCTCTTATAGAGAGTATACTGTCCATTATCTGTTTTGGTTATTGTAGCTCCTAGCTCTTTCAGCTTATATGGAGTAGGGTGTATAGGTACTCCCATTGCTTGCGCAGTGCTGCGATAGAGAGTGTGTCAATCATTGCTCCTTCGAAAGAGAGCCCTAGGTAGAGGTGGTGAAAGGTCTCTGCGAGCATTG